>Ga0307517_10003543_pt1 | contig 24247 bp, 13 predicted proteins | sample 23_EM_MG_FD_194515 | JGI IMG/M metagenome (GOLD analysis project Ga0307517, IMG submission 194515) | Populus trichocarpa ectomycorrhiza microbial communities from riparian zone in the Pacific Northwest, United States - 23_EM | ecosystem: Host-associated > Plants > Roots > Unclassified | place... | reverse complement strand
AGAACCTCTCTACTTTTGATCATGTTGTTTGAAGATTACGCAGAATTCGAGAGACGCGAATGATCAATCTCAAGCACTTCAGAGGCATTTGAATTTTCACAGTAGCCAACACCTGATCACAAATGCAAATCATCATCAACTGTTCGTTGGCATTGATGATCTGTCGTGGAGAGTACTGAGTAGAGACTATGACCTTGAGCTTCCTATGAAGTTTTGTGTTGTTTGCAGCTTGTAACCATTTGCTCACTTGACTTGCTCTCTTGTAGTGATAGCCAGAACTTGTTATTACACTTTGGAAGGTTGTCATGGTACTAAATATACAGTCGCATTGATTTCTTTTCAAGGAAAAAACAAAAAAGATTGTGATGTAAGACAAGGAAATAACATAGAAGGGGCAGAATTCCCTGCAGCCCACAGGGTAATAAATAGCCAAAAATGAAGAAGCTGAATTTCCTACAAGAGAGGAATTATATAAAGTAAATAAGAAAGAAATCCTTGTTAGTGTCTTTAGGCGAAAGAGATTGTTGGTTGTTAATATCATATTCTTCTTTTTTGCATCCCAAGGATCTTTTGGGATTTTTTTACTCTTTTTTAGTATTAAAATCAAAATAGGTATTTATAAGAAAGATAATGATTAAAATTTTGAAGAACAAAAATATTTTTTATTCAAAATTATTTCCAGTCATTCATGTATTTTCTTTTGATAGTAATATGTATTTTTATTGAAAGCATAGTTTATTGAATAAAAACTAATGACAATTAAAAAAACATTCATTAAAATTAAATTATTCCAATTAAAGAAGAACAAATGCATAGAATAAAAAAATCATTTCCTTATTTATGTATGATTTTTTTTGTTTTTTATGAAAACATGTTTTTTTTATTTGAAGCATTGTTTTTTAAATAAAAAATTACTATGATTGTGAAAGCAAGTTTTAATAATAAAAAAACCATGAATTAATCTTTTTCACATATCTATATGAATAAATTTAAGAATAATAAATCTAAGAAAATTATATAAAAAATAAGTATTTTATTCTTATTGAATATTAATGACTAAGATTTTGAGAAATTTTTCATATTAGGTTAATATATAATTATTCATAAAATAATGACTAATAGTACTATAAAAAAGCTCTAATCTTCTTAAAAACTATGATATAATTGGATAATGTTTAAATATCATTTTAACAGACTTATTTAAAGATAATTTAATTCCAAAACTTAGAAATAAAATAAAATAAAAGGTTAGGGGTTGTTTAACAAATAAGTCAAGTGTGCCTAGGCCTGACAGGACAACAAGCACGTCTAGCTCGAAAGAAAGGCACAGAGATGCGTGAGTATGAAAAAAAAATATTGTGTGCTTAACTTTCTTTTACTAAAAAAAGTGGTAAACAAAAAGTTATTTGCCTTTATTTTTTTAATAAAATGAACGACGCATTATCCGTCCCTGCTTGGGCAAACAACACTTCATCTTTTAATTCAAATTCTAATGACTTTTAGTAGTAGGAAACCTCTCTAAAATCATTTCCAAGCTTAAAACACCATTCAATCTATTAAGAAATCATAAATCAAACCAAAATACAAGGGTATTAATCAACATTTTGTGTCATATTTTAAGAGAAAAATCATCTTCATTGAACTTTTTCTTTAAAATAAATTTATTAATATCAAGATCAGTCTTATAAGTCACAATGTTGTTGGGCAAATACTATCTCTCATCTCTCAATATTCAAGGGCTAAAATGTGAAAAAAAAATAAAGTGGGATTGAAATGTAAAAAGTTAAAACAAAAGGGACAAAATACATAACCAAAACTTTAGGGACCAAATTAAAGGTCAATGTGTTTTTTTAACAATTAAAAATGAAAAATGATTTTTTTTATATATAAAATTTTATCCTTATTCTTTAATTTTTATTTTTTACTCTTACCTAAAATTTTATTTTATAACATCGATTTTCAATTTAAAATTAAATTTTTGTTGACACTTCAGAAAGAGTTCAACATATTAATATAATCTGAGATGGTGAAATAAAATAAAATAAAATAATCAAAATGAAAAAAACATTATAGAAATGAAATGAACATATGAGGATATGAGTACGGGAAACAATGATTTTCCCAATTCCAAAACGCAGTTATTAGGTTATGTTTGTTAACTGATTTAACTCGTGTTTTAAAAAGTTTTTTATTATTATTATTTTTTTTTAAATTAATATTTTTTAATATTTTTAAATTGTTTTGACATACGCTAATATTAAAAACAATTATTTTCATGGTCCAAAACCTGATGATAGTATTTTTGAAAGTCTAGTTTTTTTTTTCTTAAGTTTGTTTTTTAAAAATATATTAAAATAATATATTTTTATTTTTTTAAAATTATTTTTTTAATATCAACAAATTAAAATAATTTAAAAATATAAAAAAATAATTTTAAATAATTTTGTTTTTAAAAAAATCATGAAACACATATTATACGGCAACCCAAATCAACGTAGAAATGTACGGTACAATAAACAGGATTTGTAAATTAGGAAACAGTGATCTTCACAGTTTCAAACTTTCAAAACCCGAGTTTTTTTAGTTTGTTTTATCGTTATCGTTATAATATAATTTCCGGTCTTGACTTTCAAGAACATGATTTCACCGTAGATCCTGAAACAAGCTAAACAACATCTTCGGACAGAAAGTAGCGGTCAAAACCCAAAAAATGGCTTCTGAAAATAGGGGAGAGAAATCCCAGAAGCTCATATCATTATCTCGACGGCTCAGCCTCTACGAACCTCCTCCCCATCTAAACAACCCGGCCAGAAGACAACATGGGATCCCAAAATCTGCAAACCCCAAAAGAGCTGCAGTTCTCATCTGCATCTTTGAAGGAAATGATGGAGAACTTCGTGTAATCCTCACACAACGCTCTTCACAACTCTCTTCTCACTCAGGTATGAAAATAATCACCTTTCTGTCATGTGTTTGCTTTCAAGTCATGCTTTTCATTGTAATAGAATGATGTTATGTTTTGTTCTTTTTGAGGGCCAAATAGGTTGTGTTTCGACGCAGGTGAAGTGGCCTTGCCTGGTGGAAAAAGGGAGGAAGGTGATGCTGATGATATAGCAACTGCATTGAGAGAGGCTAAGGAGGAGATTGGTTTGGACCCTTCTCTTGTTGATGTTGTTACTGTTATTGAGCCATATATGACCAGGGTTTGTGTTGAATTTCTCAAATTCAGTTTCTATTTTGCTATTTTGTGGGAAAGAGATGATTTATTTGATCCATACAATTCAGTAACACTTGCCAAAGTAGCTTAAGATGGATGCTTTGAAATCTAATTTTGTTTATCATACTGAATGACCCTGGTCAAATCAGAAATCAGAGGTGGTTCAAGATAATTGGTCGATTGCTTGATTAATCTGGAGAGGGAGAAGAAGATAGAAATCCGAAAAAACTAAGCCATTGTTTAGAATGAAGTGTGACAAAATAAAATCGTGGGTTTTGAGTCTTCACTCATCAAACTGAGGTTTGGATTTAGGTTCCTTCACTTTTTTGCTGTCTTAAGCCTTAAATCTGGAGATTGTAGCCTTAAATCTGGAGATTGTCTGCTGCACGGTGAAAGACAGGAAGAAGTTAATAATCTATAACAACTTGCAAGCCATCTATAACTCATCTAGTAATTCTGTATCATTACCCATCCTTACCTGGAATGGAAATTTTCCAGGCCTCTCTGATATCCTCGATGAGTATCTTCAGATCATTAGATGAATCTGCAAGTAGATTTTTTGCTTGTTCTCTTTGTTTGTAAATTCCGTGTTGTGTTTGGTAACGCATTCGCATTTTGTTTGAAAGCCTTTTACATAGTGCGTTTGAGCTGAAAAAAGCATCAAGTTAGTGTCTTTTCATATACTTTTGGATAATTTTGATATGTAGATGTCAAAAACATCAAATAGCACTTGAAAAACATCAAAAAGCACATGAAAAGGCATCAAAATCAAATTCGACACTCTTGCAAAAACACTTGCACCACATTACTAAACACACATTTTGTTTTTAAACTAGTTCTTGATTCTGTGTGCAGTTTCATGTGACTGTTATTCCTGTGATTGGTATACTGTTTGACAAGAAAGCATTCAATCCAACTCCAGATGCTAGTGAAGTGGAATCAGTATTCGATGTTCCCCTAGAAATGTTTCTTAAGGTCTTACTCTAGTTCTGTTTATCATTTACATAGTAATTAGCCTAAAAAAGATTTATGGCTTCCTCTCTTTTGATGGTGAATGCAGAACGAGAACAGGAGAGAAGTCGAGGATGAGTGGATGGGAGACAAGTTTCTATGTCATTTCTTTGACTATCAGTCAGGGGAAAAAGGTTTTATTATATGGGCTTTCACTGCTGCAATATTGATTAGAGTTGCTACAATTGTCTACCAAAGACCGCCTGCATTTCTTGAGCGAAGGCCGACATTGTGGAATGGAATTCCTGATAAAGATCTCGCCAAGCTATAGATCCTTGGCTTTTTTATTTGTGCCAACCCATTCATTTAACCATGTTCTTTGAAGATATATGGAAAATGTTTCAAAACAGCATATAATCTGAAGCCCTTTTTCCTCTCCATTTGATTAGCTATTCCTAAATTTTCTGCTCACTATTAAAAAAAATAAAGGGAAATGTTTGACCATAATATACTCAACATATGGAATACATGGCTTGACCTTCTTGTAATTGATATCAAGAAGTATTCAAATAACAGAATCTGTAAAATAAACCTGGAGTGTTATTTGGCAACTCTTGTACAAAAGCATGTAGCCCCAGGTGACAAAGGAGAAGATAAAATAAGTAATAGCAGATATTGCAGGCATGGCATCTTCTCTTCAGTTTAATACAAAATCCTCAATAACAGGTACAATCCATGATTATATTTGTAGAATTTTTAACAAAGATTGCGTGAAAAATAAAAACATGATAGAAACAGAAAAAATGTAATTCGAGGGACTGTTACAAAAAATTACAGAAGTGGACATCTAAAAATACTGGCTTCAGCTAAAAACCTCATAAAATTTCTCACTGACAAGTAAACCTGAGTCGATTGACTCCAAGGGATCCTTCCGAAGACGGTGTCTTAAACAATTGGGGATGACAGTAGCAATATCTTCTGCAGTTACTTGATCCCTACCCTTCAGGGCAGCAAGAGCTTTTGCAGCTCTATTCGTCACAATGTCTCCTCTCAATCCATCAACATTCAGCTCTGAACAAACCTTGGAGATTTTAACCTTAAGATCATGATCTATTTTTACAGATGAAAGAAAACTCCTAGCTGAGGAAATTTGTTGCTGGAGTTTCTCTTGCTCAGACTTGTAAGACTCGCGAAATTCCTTTGGATTTTTGTCAAATTGAGCTCTCTCTTCCACAATTTTAACTCTGAGCTCTGCATCCCTAACAGTCCCCACTTGTGCGTGCATTCCAAATCTATCAAGAAGCTGTGGCCTTAGCTCTCCTTCTTCAGGATTGCCAGAACCAATCAAAATAAATCGTGCAGGATGTGAAATTGAAATACCCTCTCTCTCCACTGTGTTCCACCCTGATGCAGCAGAATCTAAAAGAACATCCACCAAGTGGTCATCCAAAAGATTAACCTCATCAACATAAAGAATGCCTCTATTAGCTTTAGCAAGAAGACCCGGCTCAAATGCCTTTACACCCTCGGTGAGAGCCTTTTCAATGTCAATTGTACCACACACCCTATCCTCTGTAGCTCCCAATGGCAAGTCAACCATATTAATTTTAGTCAGGACAACAGTGAGATCCTCCCCTTTCACAACACTCTCCCTGACTTCAATACCCATCGACTCTGGATCTTCCGGATCTGAGTTATAGGGGTCACCAGCAACCACCTTAATTTCTGGAAGTAAATCAACCATGGACCTAACAGTGGTGGACTTTCCGGTCCCTCTATCACCCATGATCATGACACCTCCAATCTTGGGATCAATCACATTTAGCAAAAGGCACAGCTTCATCTCATCTTGCCCTACTATAGCAGCAAATGGATATACTGGTCTCTGGCTTTCCTTAGCAGCAGCCTTCTGGGCCTATACAAGTCGAAAATACAGCAATTCATATAACCTTGCAAAGCACATTCTCTTTAACATAATGCTTTCTAGAGGTATAATTCTCTCCCTTCCACAAAGTCTTAGAAATGATGCATTGTTTAGTGGCCATAGACATTAATTAATTGACAAAATTTAAGCTTTCAAAATAAACATCTCAACTAAACCAAGTTGTCAAATCTTATTCAAACACCACATAACTCTTAAAAATGAACAACACTGTACTAAAGAAATCAAATTTTGATCTCCAAATAGCATATGCCAACAACAATTAAATTGAAAGCAAAGAGAGAAGGGAAGGAAACCTTACCTCCTGAACAGAGCCAATGTCAGTAGCAACACTGGCAACTGCAACATGAAACTGAGGCCTCCCTTTCTTACCCACAAGACCAATCCCTCCATAATACTTCCTCCCAAAACTTAGCCCTGCAAAAAGCCACAAGCTACCTTAACTAAAAAATAAGAAAATCCACAAAATGTAGAATCTAATCACAAATAAAGCATAAAAAAGAGGTGGGTCAATCTCAAATGCACATAAATCTTGAAAAACAAGGAAAAGTATGAATTTTGAAGAGGAAAAATGGAGTGGGGTTTAGCTTGTTTAATGTACCTGAGGAGGTTAAAGAGAGAGAAGGAATGGAGAAAGGTTTAGACGCCAAGATTGCAGAGGAAGAAGTTCCAAGTATGGTTGCCATCTGCAACTGAATTTGAAGAAGAGGTTTGTGTTACTATGATTGTTTGTGTTTTATTTGCAGCAGCTTGGCATTTGGTTTTCTACTGGTCTGTTAGGTTTAGGATAAGATGATAGATTTCATGCGCATCTACTTTGCTCTTTAGAGGCCTCTGCTTTGTCACTAGTTTTTTTTTTTTTAATATATTCTGAGAATAAAAATAGTTAAATAAAAGAAAAGGAGTTGAAAATTGAAATTTGCTAATGTATAAAAAAAGTAAAAAATAAAAGGTAATCAGAATAATCTAAATTTGTAAAAAAATATTTTCATCATGAGAATTTTAATATATTTGGCTTTGCTTCTTCTATTTCTTCATTCCTCATTTATACCCATTTATCTATGATATTCTTGTAGTATCAAATTTTCTAATTGAAAATTAGAAGTTATAATAATTGATAATTTTGAATTAATTTTTTTTCATCTAGTTATATTACAAATTCAAGTAAATATTTTATTTCTAGCCATTGGATTGATCCAATGAATTAGATCGAAAATTTGAAATTCAAGATTTCTCAATTGTTGTTAGAGTAAACTACAACTAATTACTAATAATTAATCTTTTCACATACATTTTTATCTTGTTCTTTTTATTTTTTTAGAAAAAGAAATACATTGAACGAATATGCTATTATACAATTTTCTTCTTTGATTGGGGTGGGAGGATTTGAGAAGGAAAGGGCATACCCATCATGGTCTCTTATATACTATGTATACCCGAGATATATGTTTTTTTATTGATATAGAAAGAAAAAAGATTCTTATATCATAAATTAAAGTCCATTTAATATTTTTTAAAATAAATAATAATAAAGTTGTTGATTTGTATTATTAACATTAACAAACATTAAAAGAGAATGAAAATCTATGGTTAACATCATCATAAAGCACTTGATTTGTTTGTTTAAAAAACAAATTCATCAGTTTATTTGATATTAAATATCATAATTTATTTTGATTTATTTTTTATAAGATTATCCTAGTTTTATAATTCAAATCATAAATTTTATGAGTTAATTTGGGTTAACCATGTTTTTTTTTCAATATTAGATTCATTGAGAATTAAATTTTATAATTTGTTTTAATTTACTTTCTATGAGGTTATCTTAATCTCATGTTCTAGATCGCAAGTTTGGTAAGTTAACTTGAGTTGACTCAAATTATTTTTTTTAATTGATTTTTTTTTTCAATTTTATCATTTAACATTTGATTAACTGAGAATTGAATTTTATAATTTGTTTAGATTTGCTCTCCATGGAGTTATCTCGATCTCATGACTCAAGTCGTGGATTTGACAAGTTAACTCGGGTTGATCTAAAACATTACAATATGTTACCATCTTAATATTAAAAAAAAATATTGTCTTGATTTTTTTTAATCATAACTATGTTTTTACTAATTGTTTGAATTACATTTAGACTCTCCAAATTGATTAGTAATATTAATCAACCCTCACATTATTTTATACTAAAAAATATTAGAGAATAATATATATCATATTTTGCTATCTCACCTAACAGTTTAAGCTATTGGGTTGAATTGGTTTTTTAACATGGTATCAGAGTTTTGATGACCTAACAATCACAAGTTTGAATCTCACCATCCTCATTTATTTAATAAAAATGAAACACAATATAATATGAGTCTGTGTAAATTTCAAGTCTAAAGAACTTTCACTTGAGAAGATGTGTTAGAGAATAATATAAATTATATCTTAAAACTTTATTTAACAACTTAAATTATTAGATTGAGATGATTATTTGATAAAAAAAAATAAAAACATACATGTTAGCAACATCTGAAAATCTTTTATATTCAGTTATGTCTATATAAAATCCTTGGCGTATATAGCGAGTGAATGATCGGTTAAAATTAAAATGAATCCAACTTTCTCAACATTAATCTTTGGATCATGATCTTATAATTCTTGGTACTATTTTACCCTTGTATTGTGAGACATTGTTTTTGTACGAGTACAAGACGATTTTTATTCAATAATCCATATTAAAAAACGATAAACAACCAACTAAATAGAAGCAGATTATAAATTTAGTCCTTACAGTTCAGCAAAAATAAATAATTAATCCTTGTAGTTTAAAAATTATATAATTAATCTTTATGTTTTTAAAATGGTTTATAGTATAGTATTTTTGTTCAAAGAAAAATAAATAAATAAATAAAGAGAAGGTAAAATGGGGAAATTGGACTATAAAAGAAGATAGTTTTAGAAGAGAAAAAAACTACTAAATTGAGGATTATCAATGCAAGGAACTATTTAATTATGTCTGACAAAACAGAGACTGAATAGTTATTTTTGATAAATTATAAGGACTAAGTTATGATTTAATAATTAAAATAGTCTTACAAATTTTCTTATAGCAACAATTCAATAAACAACAAGCCCAAATTTATTTTACTGAGCAATCTCTGTGATTCAGATAGTTTCAATCATATAAATTTTGAAGAACCAATACAATATTAGACGAACAGCTGTTCATTATCCAATTCTCTTATTCTGACCAAGAGTCATCACAATTTTAGCAATCCCTGTGGAGTGCAGATTTAGCTCTAGGGTGGCATGCTTACAGATAAAGAAATGGTTGAAGGGATTTAGCATGTAAATCAAGACAAGTCAAAATCTTGTCTGCTAAATTTCTCCATCTCTTTCTTGAAGGCAGGCATGTGTGTTTCTTGCAAGGTTACCAGCACCTTGAACCCATCCTTCTTGCCTGCATTTGCAGAAGAATAAGGCAAGAAAAAGCACGGCACAACACTTCCGAGTAGTTTTCTTGAAAGTGGCAAGACAGTGACCGGACCTCCCCACCCAAAATCAACAGTTGAATGTCCCAGGTGCCTCCAATCTGTGAACCCACTCACTCTGTTTCCTGCTGTAATGCCATCTCCATAATGTAGTTCTTGAAAATCAATGAATGAGCGGACGTACTCATCGGTTGCGTTGATTTTGCTCTTTTTAATCAGCTCAGCTGTTTTCCAAACTGGTTGCTCTATCAGCTCTCTGGCACAGAGTTGAGCATACATCGGAACACAACCATTGCCCCAATAGCCAGCAGGTAATGGTGGCTTTACTAGTTTTCGTATATTGATTGAATAGGCGAACTTCACATTCTCATCACCTGGAACCCCTGAGGCTTTAACCCTGTTAAGTCAATAATGAATTAGAATTAAGAGGAACAACATGATCCAAGCCATAACACATTGAATATTGCTGGCAATTTCTATAGTTTCAATAAAATAATTTATCTTGACTTGAGTTTGAGTATCCTTATGATTTTTTTCTCTCCCAAGTAAGAGCCAAGAACATGCAAGATTGGCTTATATACCACCTGCTAATTGACTTCTACTTTATTTTTTGTTTTTAATTTTTGCAAATGAGGCAAAAATATGAAATGCACCCATCAAGTAATGGCGATGTTAGGTGATGCACAAACTACCTAATTGACTTACTTTGCCCGCCATATGAATGCACCCAAGGCTTCAAACGTGGTAAAGCTAGAGCCACTCTTCTCAAACAACACCTTCTTGAACTTCTCCAACCACTCATCCTTCACAGGAAAGCACTCCCTCACAACCTCACCAACCACCTGACCGTAAGGCTCAGACCCTTTCTCCAACCCCAAAAACTCCCTCACCACTCCCTCAGCTCGGGGCGGGTCTCTCGGACCCAACAAGCGCGCCCGGTCCCAAACTGGATTAGCTGAAATCCGACCCACACCACGTGCCAACTCTGCCATAACATTAAAAAACTGGGTTGCCCCAAGCCCATCACACAAACCATGGTGTATGGCAGCACCTAATGTCCATCCACCACACTCAAACACCGTGACTTGGAGAACACACGGGTTAGCCAGCCCATAATCTTGATCCGGGTCAGGAACTAACCCGTCCAGAAAATTCGGGTCCGAGTCATCAAGGTAGTTCAGTTTTTCCAACGTGCAGTTTACAGTTGCATTGATAAGAGGCACACCTAAATGGTCCCGAGTGCAAAACAGCTCCAGACGGTCATCCACCTGGCCTCGGCGGAGAGTGGCTGCAAGAGGGTAGTAGTGAACAAGAGCAGAGGAAAGCGCAGCAGCGATGACGTTGAAAGGATGGCCACCATTGCTGGTGGTGGTGTTAACGTAGACACGAAGGTAGCGAAATGTCACATTAAGGTTGCGGTCGGTGTCAAGGTGGGAGAGAGGGAGTGTATGGTCTTGAGAGAAAGGGGGCGTAGAAGGGCGAATGGGAATGGTTTCTTTGATGTGAATTTCTTCCATTGTTGTCGATAGTGTAGTTTTGTTTCTAGGCGGATGCTACTATTTAACGTTGTTGCTGTTGTCGAGATCTTAGGTGGGTTATTTGGTGCTTTGATTCATGGATCAGTAGTTGTTCGCTAATGGCCTTTTGGATTTTGAGGAGGACATGCATATCTACAAGAGTGGCGGGTTGAATAATGCTGCTGTGTAGGAGGGGGCGACGTGTAGCGTGCCATGGCCACAACTACTTATTTGAATTTGTATTTGAGAAATCGAAAGTCAATAATGATGGTAGGTGGCTAACTTTTTTTTTTTTTTATCTTTTATTGGGTAATCATGAGTTAATTTACGTGTATTTTAATTAATTTCAAAAAAATAAGTGACTAATCGAACGATGCTGTAATCAATCTTTTCAAGTTTATAGTTTCTTTTAGTTTTAGTTTTAATTGACGTGAAAATTAATTGAAGAATATATCTTTTTTTAAATAAAAAATTAATCATTATATATTTATTCATGATATTTATCTTCTCTCATGTGAAACATGATTGTTTATATAAAAATTTAGCAATGACATTTTATTTGCAAATCATGTTTTTTTTCTTTTTATATATATATAAGGCTGATTTATTTGGACTACATTTTATTCTAGATCCAATTAAATATATGCCATTGATACTGAGACTACTAGGTTTATGAAAAAAATTATGTATCCTTGTGGCTTAATCTTGAAATTAATTATATCCCCATTTGTAATTAATTTTAATTTCTCAAGGGCTAGAATTTATTTGTTTTTTACTTCTTTTTTTGGTTCCAATCAGCCTATATATCCATGAAATATATATGTCGGCCCTAAATTAAAAATAATTCGGGCTATAGGCCAGTATTTTAAGAGCAGCCCACCCTTTGAGCAACCATTGTCCACCATGGTGGTGACAGATATAATAATCCATCCCGTATTTTAAGGAGCAACAAGTTTTTTCCATTCACTTCCATTGACCACACTGTTTTCTTTTTATTTATTAGAAGCAACTAGTTTACTGCTCACACTAAGCTGCACGTAGGATTTTTTTTTTCACATGAAAAAATATGTTTTATTCGTATGAAATTATTTGATATTATTATTAAATCTAACTTAACAGGTATGTTAATTTTAAATTTTTTAAATTTGACTTTTTATTTAGCATGTATTTAAAATTAATTCACGTGAAAGTTATCTTAATCCAATTGACTTGATAGGTTCAAAAACAACCTAACTGATCATTAAAATGTGTGGATTGACTTTTACAAAAATTCAAGATAACTTCTTTTTTATTTTAAGATTGAGATGGAGATATATTGGATCGTTTTGGTTTTCGCGGCTTAACCTGCTAAACCCATAACCCGAATCATGAATTTCATTGGGTTTAACAATTTTTTTAAAACTATTTCTTACTTAATGATATAAAAACTAAAATAGATACTTGCGAAATTAAACATCAATCAAATACTAGGATATTTGTTTGAAACTACGATAACTTTATAAAAAGTTAACCAAAATAAATTATGAAAATCAATTCAAAATCAACCAAATATTGAAGGATGAAAAAAAAGTAAAAAACAATTCAATAAGAAGAAGAAAAATCGAAGATGGAATTTTAAAAAAAGAAAAGAAAAGAAAGACCAACCGAATGAGTCAACATTGAAACCTCTCGACCCGACTCCTTGTCTAGCCTGATTTTAAAATTGACCCAAGTGGGAGTTGCCCCAATGTGACCCTGTCAACTTGACGGGTTCAAAGAAAACTCAGATGACTAATAAAAAGTGTGGCTTGACTTAAGAAAATTCAAGATGACAACTTTTTTAAATATTGAGACACTTGTATATTGAATCGACTTGGGCTTCGCAATTAAACCCACTAGACCTATCATCCAAATCATGGACATCATTGGGCTTAACAACCTTGTTTATTTCTTTTAACTATTTTTCATTTAATGATAAAAAAAAGTAGACACTCGTAGAATACTAACCAAATATCAGAATATTTGATCGAACGTGTGATAAACTCATAAAAAACGAACCCAAATAAATTATGAAAGTCAATTCAAAATCAATAAAACATGATGAAATTGAAACAAAAAATAAAACTAAAAAGGATTCAATTGAAAAAAAATAAAAGAAAAAAATTTAAAAAAGAAGAAAAAAAACAAGAGCAACTCCTTCACTGTTCATATAAACAATAAATTTGCTAGGATTTTATCCCAGTTTTTTTTATTAGAAAGGACAACTAGCTATGTATCTGCGCTTTACTGTGACCAACACAAATTTTTTTATCAGCAAAACTTTTCATACCATGAAGAATGTTTCAAAATGTATATTTTTTGCAAATTAATTAACCTAAATAAAAGTCAACCCAAAGTTTTATAACAATCTAAAGGTCAAAAGATGAGATTCAAGATCCAATATCTAAGAAAGAGAGAAGAGATAAATTGTTCTGGTAAGAGAGATAAATGTGGAAGAAGAAAAAGGAAAAAAAAAAGGGGTTACCGGAAACACATTAAGGCTCTATTTTTTACACATGTTGTACTGTTAGAAAGATCTCGACGAAACGATTCTATCTACACCTTAGAAGACTATCGTACATGGTTGTAATTAACCATAAATTAACCTCAAACAAAACTCCTACCAAATTACAACCTTATTTGGTGGTCTTTCAATGTGTTGTTAGAAGTATCTTGTTGAAATGTTTATAACGATACTAAGTGTGTCGAAAATAGAGTGTCTCCACTAACCTTTTTTGTGGTCTTTCAATACGTGGTTAGAATCATATTGTTGAGATCTTTATAACAATACCAAGCGTGTCGAAAATAGAGTGCCTCCGGTGACCAATTCTTTCTTCTTCTTCTTCTTCTTTTTCTTATTTATTATCTTCTCTCTTCCTCTCTCATGCCATATCAACTAATCTTTTCTTTTATTCTTGACCATTGGATCTTGAATCTTATTTTTTGGTCATTGGATTTTCATAAAATTTTGGGTTAACTTTGTATATGTTAATTAATTTGAATGAGACATGACTCTTGAAACAATCGCTATTTTCAATAATGGATATGACTTATATTATTTTTTTAAAATTTTTATCAAATAGTAAAAGATCGGAGATTTTGATGTATTTTCCGATGATGACAAAATTGAAAAGCCTCCAACGTCAGAGGGTGTAACAACTTCGAAGGATGAGACTATTTAGGGGGTGTTTGAGAGTGTGATATCGATTGCTTTTCAAAATGCTCTTGAAAATATAACAAAATAATGTTTTATTATTTTTTAAAAATTATTTGACATCAGCACATTAAAATGATCTAAAAATATCAAAAAAATATTAATTTAAAGTAAGAAATAAAATAATTTTTTTTAAAAACTTTTAAAATACAAATATAAATAGCCCATATTAAAAGGTGTTGCAGCAGCTTACAGTTCTTTGAATGACATTTTGCCTTCAAGATCGGGGATGAATGAAGGTGTGGTTGTGTCGAAAGTTGTCTCTCTATTTTTATTTATTTATCGTATAATCATTATCGCAGTCCTTAGCTAAAAAGAAAAGAAAAGAAAAGAAAAAAAAAACAGGAGAAAGGCAGTTAGTCAGTAGGTGGGAAAGGAAAGAGTAAAGCTTGACTGAATTAGTGAGGGAAAACGAACTCTTGACTTTGGAGGAATCCAAATTTTTGGCGTTACCACCCTGAAACCCTCCCTCTCCTCCCAATTTACACATTAAAAAACCGCGCGCCTCTTCATTCATTGGCTACGCTCAGAATTCAAACCACCCCAAAAGGCCCCCTCCCTCCATTTATGGAAAACCTAAATAAAAAAAACTACTTTAAAATTTTCACAGGGAGTCCCCTCCCCCTCCCCGTCCCTCCCGCCCCCGCTCTCCCTCCATCCATGAAAGCAGAAAACCAAAATAATATATATGAAAACAGTTTGCCAAAATCAAAACACTGCTATCATTTTCCCACTTCAAAATTTCACCTCCCATTTCCCCTCCAAAGTGCCACCATTATATATACCTCTTCTTGCCCCTCCCATCTCATCACCACCTCTTCCTCCCCCCCCTCTCTCTCTCACGCTATCTCTTGCAATGGCTGTCCTCTTTCAGAGCCAGTATGACAACAAGGAGAACGTCCCCCCTTTCTTTCCAAAGCAAGATGCTTTATTAGTTGCTAAATCTAAATCTCCACTCCCTACAAGCAATCAAAGAAGAGTCAGGAGACCGCTTGAGGACATTACCAACCTCTTGAATCAAGAAATCCTTCTGAGGTCAGTTCTTGATGATAGGATCCGTATTTTACATTCACTTCCTTCAGCTTCCAGACTGAAATGTGGAAAGAGGAGAGCTGAAGATGGTGCTGACCCGTCCTGCAAGAAGACCCAGTTGCTGCATCCGAGCAAAAATTTTAGATAGCTCTATTAATTCCACTGTCTAGACAGTCATTCTGCTTGATTGATGGTCCATTGAATCTTGCTTTCGTTTCTTCTTTTTGTGGTAAAGAATTAGATGGGTGAACCCCAATTCCAAAAGCAAAAATATATATACAAATTTGATGTCAATCAATGGAAGCTCCCCAATTTGTTGCATTGGATTTATCAAACCTTTCGTTATTTTGGAGCCGTGTTTGATTCGCTTGGTATTGAGAATACAATAAGAGGAGGATTTGGATTTCAATGCCTAACAGGATTCACCTTCAAATCTTCTTTACTATAGGAAATCTAATATCTAAACAATCCCGTTAATTCCAAAAAAGAAAGTTCTCATGTCTTTCTCATTTATGTGTCAATACCCAAGATGACCTGAGAATTCTTGTTTTCTCTTCCACTTTTATTCTAATTGCCTTTGGAATAGAGGTTCTTGCCAGCTTCGGCTGCCACAATCTTAGAACTGGATGCCGATGAAAGGGAGGTTAAAGTTATAACAAATGACCATAGTTGTGAAATCTGTCTGGCAGGTAGATCCATCGACATGTGAAATTGGGGTTTAGTTTGGGCTGGATTTTAGATTTTCTTAAAAAACTTTGAAATGATATCATTTTAGAGGGTTTTCTTAATAAAAAAAGTTATGATTGACTAGATTAACCCGGTAGATCTTGATGAGTCTTGGGATGGGTTAACCTCTAAATCGGGTTTTTTAATTATGCAAATGACCAACTCCAATCAATTTATCTGGCTGCTTCTGACTTTTACGTGAAATCATATACTGGTTATGAACATATTTGAAGACATTAATTGAGCTATTTCTTTTTTCCTGTTGAATGTTTTTTGCCTGGTTCATATAAGAAAATGCATGAGCGTGTCAGCTAACTCGGAACAAAAGCATAGGCTATTCATAATCTAGGTTGGAATCATAGTTCAGCTTACCTGGGAATGATCTAAATAGTTAGCAAGCTTTGCGCAGAATTCACTGGTAAGTAAGCACGTTAATAGCTACAGAGATTCATACACATCAAACTAAAGCTAGTGTCATAGCAGGGTACTAGTTAATTTGCTTTATGTTACAAGGAAACATTTGGTGACAATCGATTTCATCAGAGTCCAAATGTAAAGCAGTTGATCAGCTTTAATTTCTGTGGGCAGAAAGGAAATTAGGCATTCATAAGATAGGCATGGTGGCGGTGCCGGCCGGCCATGAGTGGGTTCATTCTTAATTCTTGATAGAGTATATTGAACAGAATATACATACTAAAAAATTACCAAGTCATGACCTCCTTCATTTTCTTTCATACCACATGATGCTCAAGTTAGTAGGTGCAATGTTAGAACAAATAGATTGGTAGTTCTGACTGGCACCGGCACATTGTTAGAACCGAACTGGTCGGTAATTCTTTTAGCAATCAGAAAAATTTAAAGGGATCACAACCATATATATATAACCACTAAAAACACAATAGAATGTGATGACTTCCACCCACTTTGATTATTATATGAAAAGGGATATCGCTGCTGATCTCTATATATTACACCCTCCTCATTTGTTTCTCTGCAAAACAAGCTCAATAAATTTTCTGAGAGAATAAGAAAAATGGCTAGCTTGAGATGTTATCTGTGCGTACTGCTAATATTGCTGTCATTTGCACAATCCGAGGCCCGCCCCCTTGATCCATCTGTTGTACGAAGGAACCTGATCAGGACAATTCGAGCCCTGGGCGAGAGTGAAGCTGTCGGTGATCAATGTGCCAGTAAACGAGTGAGTCCAGGCGGGCCTGATGCTAAACACCACTAAAAAGCCAGCAGTCGTTCTATGAAAGTTAGGGGAATTGGCTGGCTCATAAAATGGCTACTATGGATAAGATTAATAAGTATGTTATAGAAATAAAGTGACCCTGCTTTTCTTCTGATATGGTGCACATGCTTTTGAGAAAATGTATTCAGATTAATGCTTTTTCAGAGTGTTTTTTTTAATGTATTATTATTATTATTATTATTATCATCTTCTTATCAGCAACAACGTAAAAAAATCATTCGAAAATATTAAAAAAATCAAATTTATGCTTTTACAATTCAAATACATTTTGAAAATCACTTTTAAATAAAATATACCATGTCCCAAACACCGCTTTAAGTGGGTCTGCTCCACTTGGCTTAAATCCATATTTTGTTGCAATGCATAACAGTTCATTCATTCTGGCCGAAGAAAATATTGTGATCACTCTCTAGTCTCTACAAGGCACTCACCATGTTAGAAACTATCTCTTAGATAAGCTGGATAACATTTCATGTTTCAACAACGACAAGCTGGATCACTTCTACTCCATAACACATCGCATAAGTATAAAAGTTTGCAACCTTTATTGTCCCTTTTACGCATGAATTTGCGAGTATAGGATTACGTGAAAGCAAGGACTCTTGCATCTGCTCAGCCCCAGAAGCATCTTTTGCTGTTTTTCTTTCCATTTTCTGAAATGTGGCCGCCATTTGTGTGCTTAGAATCTATATTTCGGTTTATTGGATAGACTTCATCAAGGGATGATTTATTTTTACTGAAGAAGAGAACAGATCAAATAAGAAGAAAAGGTTAAAAGAACCAAACACCTGTGTCCATTGTAAATAAAGATGGATGTAATTCACAGCATTCTATTCTTTACCCCACAGGCAACAAGTTTGCCACACTTTCATCCACTGACAACACAAAAACAATTCATAATGCTTATGCTTCAAGCACCCTCAACACATATTCTTGAAGCCGTAGAGCACACTGCCAATGTTGCTAAAGTCACTTTTCAGAATGATTTTCTTTATACTAAAATGCAGTCAAATTCTCTGTTGCACTTTTGTTTTTAAAAGTGAGCAGAATAAACAATACCAGAGCACTCCGTCTTCGGGACCTTGTGGTGTGTAACGCTTCCAAAGCATTGAGGATTATGTATATGGATTTCCTTGTCTTATTCTCTTGGATTGTTTTGCTCTCTTTTATGTATTCTGCATATATAAGATATACAACCAGCAGAAGTCACTATCTAGAACTAATGCATCCCCAATTAACTAGATAAAGTCAAAGGAATTAAAAAGATTAAATTAATGAAAAAACCCAAAACAAAAATCCTAGCCACAATGTTCTTTTTTAATAAAATTATTCTGTCAATATCTGCCTTAGAAAAAGGCTAACAATAATTTAAATATGTTTATCACCAACCTTAATAAAAAAAATAAAAATAAATCATAATTAGATTGGAAAATTAATAGCCGAAATCCAAAATTAATGAGAAAAATACTAAAACTTAAAAAAAGCATCTTCGTAGAACTAATTTGAAGGCCTTCCCGATCTTAGCTGATTACAACGAGCCAACATTTATAGAAACTTATGGTAAAACTTGAGTAGGATCTAATTGTTGTATCAAAAGATATGTACGTCTTCATCAAATAGGTCGTTCGACCTGATCAAATGTCTTTTTAAGCTTGGACCTGTCTATATAGTACATAAATGTGTTTGGTAGGCTTTGCAAGTGGTCTAATTGTAACATATCCATTTTTCACTTTATAGGTCCTCCTGAACCTACTGCATCAGTCTCTTTGGGTTGGAAAGAACTCGTCCTCGAGTTTCAATCATCCATTAAACATTTGGACAAATGCTTCACATTGAAAACATTAGAGATCTTCAAAAGACTAGTAGAAGGCTATATGCATTGTTATTGATCTTCTATGATACCTAATATGGATCAATCTTCCTCTTTTTTAAAGCTTGTTATACTTTCAACAAGAACCGATAACAAGTAAGTACTACCCATACTAAGTCACTAACCATAGAAGTGATATTTTTATGATGATTCTCAGCTCGGGTCTTGTATCTAGAATTACTTTTAGAAATCCTTTACTTGACTTGATCATGCACCCTATAAAGATAATCTACCATGTCTTTAGCTTGGACACTTAGAGAATCAAAATGAGGAAAAGGCACCAACTCAAGTACACCATGTGTATTTTTCCCATACACAATCTTAAAAGGGCTCTATTGTGACAAGACAAGGTCCTAATATTTTGGTTTGTTTTCCACTTCGTAAAAGATTCTCTAAATTTTGATTCATCATTTTTATCTATCATTCATTTAAGGATGGTAAGCACTATTAAAATTCAATTTAGTTCTCAACTTATCACACACACTCTTCTAGAAGTTGCTCATAAATCTGGTATCTTGATCAGAGATCATGGACTTAGGAAATCCATGTAAATGAACCACCTTCTTAAAGTAAATATAGGTAATTTAAGAAGCATCCATGGTCTTTTTATAAGAAAAAAAATATGTTATCTTAGAAAACCTACCCACCATCACCAGGATAAATATCATAGTAAAACATTGACATCCACCTCTTCACAAATCCTAACACTTGACTTGATAGGTTAGACCAATAATAATAAGATGATACCAAGGTCAATAGCTTGTCATGCTTGAAGTGGCCATCATATTGTTGTAACTCATAAATAATAAACTCCTGAGGGAATAATTAAGAACATACAATTTCACACCATAAAACATGTAACCATTAACAAGCACACAATCACCTAACTTACCACCAGCAACTAACTCAAAATAAATGTCTAAAGGATGGATTTCCGGGGTATATCTCCTAAAAATTATCAAACCCCATACCCTTAATGCATTTGGTGTCGATGAGAATGACCCACCTTCTTAGTGCATCCAATACTTTGTTTGGAGAACTAGATTGGTGCCTTAAGAAAAAGGTAAAATCTTGAAGATAAGACACCTATTTGGCATGGCATGTTAGTGACTCAACTTCCATCGAACATTGATGTACTTTAAATCCTTATGATTACTAATGAGTATGAACTCATATACTAGGTAGTGTCGCTAATGCATCAATGATTGAACAAGGCATAAAACTTCAATCATATATGAAGTAGTTCTTCTTGGAACTCATATGTTTCTTATTGAAAACACCACAAGACAACCTTCTTAGTTAAGACACCTCCAATCTCCAAATCCAAGGCATTATAATTCACCTAACCGAAAGTTGGCTTTTGTTTTTTCTATCTATTAGAAAGTATGTTCTTTAATGAACTATATAATAGATGCAATCAAGAAATTAAAATTATGGATGGTTCCATGTGTTGTATTTTCAATAGGTTAGATCTCAGAATGAGATCAATCTAGTTGACAAATGTCTTATATGAGAGGTAGCCCCAGCGCAACTCTTTTAGAATTAGGTCTACAAATTCAATCAATACCCCTTGAACCTTTATGGGACTATCGCTAGCCATATTAAACAAACTACTCTACAATATTAAAGTAAAAGCCACCCTTTTATTCTTTAACTCCTCCAAAAACCAAGACATAAACAACAAACTCTTTCTCTTATATGGCTCAACCATAAAACTACCCCTATCTGCTTGGCATCAAGCCATATATTTTGCTTTAATATCAAAGGTGTATATGTTGTATCGCTTGTCATGAACTACACTCCTATCATACTACCAAGACCTCCTTAACAATATATGGCACACATATACAGATGCTACATCACACCAAACATTATCGTCATATGTTTTGCCAATGAAAAATAAACTAAACATTATTTATATATGATTACCTTGCTTTCTTGCTTTAACCAAGTTAGATTATAGGGCTCGGGAAAATTATCTTTTTTAAGCTTCAATTTCTTAATTGCCTCTATCAATACCAGATTCTCATAATTGCCATTTTAGATGATCATGTTACACACCTTTTTTATAATCATGCATCTCATATAAAAGATAGCGCGCAACCAATCTTTACCCAAATAATCCTTGAGAGTGAGAAAACTCTTTTGGATGACTAAGGTTGCACTACAATCAATATATAAAATCTCTCTTACCCTCACCATCATATATAAGCTCTCTAGAGGCTTCATTTTCCTTTTTAGTCTTATCTTCTATTAATATATTCTTGCTCGAACGACTTATCAACTTATAACACTCATTGACATAATGCCCATGCTCCCCATGTAACATCAAATCACATGCCAAAAAACTTGACTTAAGGTTTGCAAAGGAGTGGATTCACTACCAAAAAATTGGAAAAAAGAAATGAAAACGTTGATGAGAATATTATATCACGGTTTACCAATGGAAAATGCGACAAAAAAATTTCTATAGTAATTTCAGATAGAAATAGAAATGGAATAGAAAAAAAATTCATTTGGCATTTTTGACATGTCAAATCACCGATAAAAATACCAATAAAAAATCTATCTGTAATTTTAAGAGATTTTAAAACTCGACTATAGGCTCTTTACAACATATTTTCCTCTTTATCTATCAAAACAAAAACCCAAAACCCTTTCTCTTTCTCTTCCTAAACTTGACAGCCACCTCCACTAATCCAGCCATGACAACCTGCTGGAGCCGATGCAACAACTATCCCAAGGCCTAAGCTTCCCTCCATTAGTTAATTTTTTTTTTGTCAAGGTTCACTCCAAGAACCCATCCATTTCTACTTTAACCAAGGTATGTCTTAAGTTAACTTATTGAAATTTATTTGCAGTATTTATAATTTACTTGTATATTTAAGTTTTTTACTTGTTTTATAATGATAATTTTGTTGTATTAATATAGAACTTTTATTTTAGAGTTTGTTTGAGATTTGAGTAAATGAATTTATTTTGTCACTTGTTAAAGTTAAGTGTGATTTTGTAATTTAGGTGTGTTAGAATTGAAGAAATGATGGGTAATTCAATGGGTACCATTTTTTTTTTCAATCTAGGGTTTTGATTTTGTGTAGAATTGATAATAATTAAAGGTTATTTTAGGTTAAACAAGTTTAAATTGAAGAAATAATGGATACTTAGTTGGATCTCAATTAATTTTAGTCAATTTACAATTTCTTTTTATAATTTAGATAAAATTAAATTCATTTATAATTGATAATAATTAGGATATTAATTGATATTATTTATTCTTTAATTGAATAAATAATGGGTAGTTAGTTGGGCTGCAATTATTATTTTTAATCAATTTTATGGTTTAGTTGAAAATTTAGAGAAAATTAAATTTGTGTGGAATTGATAACAATTAAGGTTAAATATGTTTTAATTTATGAATGTTTGATAGTTATTGAATTATAAATTATATTTTTCTAAATTGGAGGAATTGAGTTAATTTGGAACTAAAAAAATGATGAGTTATTGAGTTGTTAATTTAAATTATTAGTTGATTTATGTAGGTTAATTGTGATTCATTTTTAATAAATAGTTGAATTTGTTATTGATATGTTTTATTATCATTTTAGTATGAGTAAGATATTTATTGATGCTTTATAATGTATTATATTTATATTTGTTGGATAGTTTTGTTGTACGTTTTTCTAATTTATGTTCATCGTTTCCTTTTAGGTACCATATTTGTTTTTTAAAAGTCCAAGTCCAAGTTTAAAAAGAGCGCTCTTACTTAAGTAGTTATGTTGGTAACTGTGCTGTGAATTTTAAGGGATGATTATCAAGAGGCATTTAATGTAGAAGTTATCGACCAAGACTTAACCATTTAGGATAATAGATTGGGTAACCCTTCATTGATAGAGTCCATTTCAAGAAAATGGATATCATAATGAAAGGGCGATCTCTCAAATTAAGTAATTGTTTTGTCTCATTATATTATTTATTTTTATTGAGTTTAAGTTTAATTTACAATTATATGAAAATGACTTCATTAAATTAATTTTTAGGTTTAGCAATGTTGAAGCTACTCGTTTCATCATATTTATGATGAAGTGATCATTTGCAAAAACCATTGTTTCAGAGAAACCGTTCATTGTAAGTGTTTAAATAATTATTATTGGTTTAAGATTGTTTATTTGTGTCAATAATATGAAATATAATTGAGTTTTCAAACTTGATTTTTTGTTTTGTTTTATAATAGAGATATAACACCAAATTGCTTGAGAAACTTGGAGAAAACACTCTCACTCCTCCTCCTCACGATCCTCAAGTGTAGTTGAAGGCTACTGTAAGTGATGGACCTGATATGAATTGAGTTTATGGTTTGCCTATGGCATCAACCGGAGAACTAAAGGAGGGTCACACTGTTTCAACTTTAGGTACATTACATGTTAACCCAAACTATTTTTTTTACAGGAATTTGATGAGATTATACATAAAAAGATTTGGGAACAAGTGGTTATTGAGTTAGATAAAATGAGTGCACAACTTCTAGAACAAAATACGATGTATTAGGCTCAACTAAGTACAACTATAGGTGTACCTTTTCCTCCCTCTCTTACTAGATCTTCCTGATGTAACCATATTATTCGATAGTTTCACCCACATTTAACTAGTGTTTTGCCTATGTTTTATGTATAAAATGCCTTGATATTCTTTGTTTTATGTTTTGAAGGCACCTTTAGATGAAAGATGCAAAAAAGGAGTAAATTGGAGGTAATTGGCAGATTTGACCCTCAGTAAAATTATGTTTTGAAGGTACTGTTCACTTACGACAGCGGTACTGTTCAAAACAGATTTGTTGGTGGAATTAGGTATCGGCCTTTTGTTTCCTGAAGGGAAACGACGTTCTGAACAAGACTAGTGCTAAACCACTAGCCTCACCTTATCGAGGCCAAATTCCACTGTTTTCTAGGGTTTTTAGGCAGTTTTAGTTTTCTACCGTAGGATTTTCGTACAATTTGCATTGTTTTCAATCTCTTGTGTGATTGGTTTA
>Ga0307517_10003542_pt1 | contig 24249 bp, 19 predicted proteins | sample 23_EM_MG_FD_194515 | JGI IMG/M metagenome (GOLD analysis project Ga0307517, IMG submission 194515) | Populus trichocarpa ectomycorrhiza microbial communities from riparian zone in the Pacific Northwest, United States - 23_EM | ecosystem: Host-associated > Plants > Roots > Unclassified | place... | reverse complement strand
GAGAATCCTGGTCACGCCGAGGGACGGCGCACGGGATGTCCGCCCGGACGCGCCCTTCGGCGTAGAGGTGGACCAGGGCACACTCACCTCTGTACGGGCCCAGGACGCCGAGGGACATCCGGTCGAGGGCACGATCTCCGCGGGCCGCCAGATCTGGAAGCCCACCGCGCAGCGGCTCGCGCTGTCGGCGAAGTACACGGTGGACGCCTACGCCGTGGACGCGGACGGCCGCACCGCCGCCAAGCACGCCGTCTTCACCACGTTCGTCCCCCGGAACACCCTCATCGGCTACTTCACGCCCGAGGACGGCTCCACCGTCGGCACCGGCATGATCGTCTCCCTGACCTTCAACCGCCCGGTCACCGACCGCGCCGCCGTCCAGCGCGCGATCTCGGTCACCTCCGTCCCCGCCGTCGAGGTCGCCCCCCACTGGTTCGGCAACCAGCGCCTGGACTTCCGCCCGGCCGCGTACTGGGCCCCCGGCACCCGCGTCACCCTGCGCCTGCGGCTCCGCGATGTCGAGGGCGCGCCGGGGGTGTACGGAAGGCAGTCCAAGGACGTGGGCTTCACCATCGGCCGCGACCAGAGGGACATCGTGGACGCGGAGGCGCACACCATGACGGTGCGGCGCGGCGGCGAGGTCTACCGCGTGCTCCCGGTCTCGGCGGGCGCGCCGTCCAACCCCACGTACAACGGCGCAATGGTGATCTCCGAGAAGCTGCCGCTGACCCGGATGAACGGCGACACGGTCGGCTTCGGCGGCGAGTACGACATCCCGGACGTGCCGCACGCGATGCGGCTCACCCGGTCCGGGACCTTCGTCCACGGCAGCTACTGGGCGGCGCGGTCGGTCTTCGGCCGGGAGAACACCAGCCATGGCTGCGTGGGCCTGTTCGATGTGAAGGGCGGCGGGGCGGAGACGCCCGCCGGGTGGCTCTTCGACCACTCGCTGGTGGGCGATGTGGTGGAGGTCGTCAACTCCCATGACCGCACGGTCTCGCCGGACAACGGGCTGGGCGGCTGGAACCTCACCTGGCAGCAGTGGCTGGCGGGATGATCTCCGGGCGGCCACTGGTCTGATCCAATTGGTGCGGAACGGTGACACGGCCCCAGAGCGTCTTCCTAGCTTCGTGTGGTTATCTGACCCAAGAATTGGCGTGGGTATGGGGAGACAAACACTTGAAGCCGATACGGACGACGCCGGGAGCCAGACCGACCATTCTGGCCCTGGCCGTCGCAACGATGATGCTGGTGGCCACGGCATGCGGGGGAAGCGACACCGACAGCGGCACGGGCAGTGACGGCAAGAACGGCACCAAGGCCTCGGCCCAGGGCGGCGCCTCCGCCTCGCCCAGCCCGGCCGCCGTCGTCAGCGTCACACCGAAGAACGGCGCCTCCGGCGTCGAGACCACCGGGGCCCTGAAGGTCAGCGCGGCCAAGGGCACGCTGACCTCGGTCGTGGTCAAGGACGGCAAGGGCAACAAGGTCGACGGCGCGATATCCACCGACGGCACCGGCTGGGCGCCCAGCGGCACCCTGGCCGCGTCCACCAAGTACACGGTGGACGCCGTCGCCAAGGACACCTCGGGCCTGAAGTCCACCAAGCACTCGACCTTCACCACCGTGCGCCCGGCGGCCACCTTCGTCGGCTACTACACGCCGGAGAACGGCCAGACCGTCGGCACCGGCATGGAGGTCTCGCTCAACTTCAACCACGCGATCACCAACAAGAAGGCGATCGAGAAGGCCGTCAAGGTCACCGCCGACCCCTCGGTCGAGGTCGTCGGTCACTGGTACGGCAACCAGCGGATCGACTTCCGCCCCAAGGAGTACTGGGCCGCCGGCACCAAGGTCACGCTCAGCCTGCGCCTCAACGGCGTCAAGGGCGCCTCCGGCACCTACGGCACGCAGTCCAAGGACGTGCACTTCACCGTCGGCCGCAGTCAGGTCAGCATCGTCGACTCGGCCGCGCACACGATGAAGGTCTACCGCGGCGGCAAGCTCGTCCGGACCATCCCGATCACCTCGGGCGCGCCGAGCACGACCACGTACAACGGCAAGATGGTCATCACCGAGAAGTACACCGAGAAGCGCATGAACGGCGACACGGTCGGCTTCGAGGGCCAGTACGACATCCCCGACGTGCCGCACGCGATGCGCCTGACGACCTCCGGCACCTTCGTCCACGGCAACTACTGGGCCAGCTCGTCCACCTTCGGCAACTCCAACGTCAGCCACGGCTGCGTCGGGCTGCGCGACGTCAAGGGCGCGGGCGACTCGTCCACCCCGGCGGCGTGGTTCTACAACAGCTCGATCATCGGCGACGTCGTCCAGGTCAAGAACTCCCACGACAAGACCGTGGCCTGGTACAACGGCCTCAACGGCTGGAACATGGCGTGGAGCGACTGGACCAAGGCCTCGTGACGCCTCGTGACGCGCACTGAGATCTGGGTCGCAGCGTAAACGCCCGTTCACGACTACCCTCGTCGGCCATGACAGTGAACCTTGAGGTCGACGAGGGCGTCGGCACCATCCGCCTGGCCCGCCCGCCCATGAACGCCCTGGACATCGCCACGCAGGACGCCCTGCGGGCGGTGGCCGAGGAAGCGGCCCGCCGCGACGACGTACGCGCCGTCATCGTCTACGGCGGCGAGAAGGTGTTCGCGGCGGGCGCGGACATCAAGGAAATGCAGGCCATGGACTACGAGGCCATGGCCGTGCGGGGCAAGGCGCTGCAGGACTCCTTCACCGCCGTCGCCGCCATCCCCAAGCCCGTTGTCGCCGCCGTCACCGGCTACGCCCTCGGCGGCGGCTGCGAGCTCGCGCTCTGCGCCGACATCCGGATTGCCGCCGACAACGCCAAGCTCGGCCAGCCCGAGATCCTGCTCGGCCTGATCCCCGGCGCCGGCGGCACCCAGCGGCTCGCCCGCCTCATCGGGCCCTCCAAGGCCAAGGACCTGATCTTCACCGGCCGTCACGTACGCGCCGAAGAGGCCCTGGCCATCGGCCTGGTGGACAAGGTCGTTCCCGCCGACCAGGTCTACGCCGAGGCCCGCGCCTGGGCTGAGCGCCTCGCCCGCGGCCCCGCCGTCGCCCTGCGGGCGGCCAAGGAAGCGGTGGACGCCGGCCTGGAGACCGACCTGACCACCGGTCTGGCCATCGAACGCGCTCTGTTCGCCGGGCTGTTCGCGACGGAGGACCGCGCGACCGGAATGCGCAGTTTTGTCGAAGAAGGCCCGGGGAAGGCGAAGTTCCGGTAAGGGAAGTACCCTTCGGCCGCCTTAAGCCAACCTTATGCCAACCTTAAGGCGGCTGACGCCTGTTGCTGTTCAAGTGATCGATCGACTACTCAACGTCGCAGCTCACTGATGCCGCGTCAGCCCCGTCGGTGCCCTGGGCATATGCCATAGCCCCTCCCCGGAAGCAAAGGTTCCGGCGGTCCAATTCCCCCGATCCGCCCCGAACCACCGTCGGTGCGTCCATCATGAGAGACATGGCGGGGCAGGGAGCATCGGAGCGACCGCAGAGGGTGATCATCACACCCCCTGGGGCATGGGCACCCACGACACCATCCGTGGCGGCGCCCGCGGTACCCGCGCAGCCCGTCGCGGCTGCGGCGGCGGACGACTTGGCCGCCAGTTCCCTCGATCTCCTCGGCGACCCCTCCCGCGAAGAGGTACGCCTCACCTCCCGCCCCGAATCCGCCGGCGTCGCCCGCCGGCTCGCCGGCTCCGTCCTGCGCAACTGGGCCCTGCCCCAGAAGAGCGAGGTCGTCGAACTCCTCGTCTCCGAGCTCGTCGGCAACGCCGTACGCCACACCGGCGCCCGCACCTTCGGCCTGCGCATGCTGCGCCGCCGCGGCTGGATCCGGGTCGAAGTCCGCGACCCCTCCCGCGCCCTGCCCTGCCTCATGCCCGTCCGCGACCTCGACATCAGCGGCCGCGGCCTCTTCCTCATCGACAAGCTCGCCGACCGCTGGGGCGTCGACCTGTTGCCGCGCGGCAAGACCGCCTGGTTCGAGCTGCGGGTCCACGAGCGCGAGCGCTGAACCGCGCGACCGTGGGAAAGCCGAAAAGGCCCTCGGCGTCGTTGTACGACGCCATGAGGGCCTCTTCTGTGGCCGCGGGCCAGGGGGGTGGGGCCGCGACTGGCTCCACTCTACGGCATTCCTGACCCGCCGCCTAATCAACCGAAGGTGATGTGGGCCACCAGCCTTGAAAACGGTGGTCAGTGACCCCTCCCACCCCCTACCCGCGTGTCGTGACCGCGCCAAGAACCGTGGCGGACAGTGCCGACCAGTCCGCCGTGATGATGCTCGCGTGGTCCGCCGCGAGCAGGGACAACCGGGCCAGGGCCTCCGCCTCCGTGGGTGCGGTGGAGGAGATGGCGGGGGAGACTCCGGCGGCGCCGGTCATGATGAGGACGTAGTGGCGGTCGTCGTACCAGGCCGTGTCGTAGCCGTTGTTGACGTAGGTCGCGGCGTCGCCGTCGAAGACCACGAACCAGGGCCGGATGGTCGTGTCGGAGTAGCGCGTGCGCGGGTCACCGGCGGCGGCGTCGAGGACGGCCGGGAACATCTGGGCCTTGGTGATGGTGCCGGCGGCGTACAGATTCCGCAGGTAGTCCGCGTACTCCCGGTCCGTCCAGTAGGAGTCGAAGGGGTTGGCCTTCTCGAAGGTGCCGGGGATGACCTCGAACATCACCTTGCCCGCGAGCGCGTCGCGGCTGGGCCAGGCGTCGGCCTGGGCGGCGGCGTCGAGCGTGCTGTAGGTGGAGCCGAGGAGGTCGGACGGCTTGAAGACGCTGCTGCCGAGCTTGGCGGAGATGAGGGCGTCCAACTCGTCCGGGCCGAGGCCCCCGGTGTTGTTGTAGCCGTTCTTCATCTCGATCTTGAAGGTGATCGGCCGGTGGTCGGGGTGCAGTTGCTGCCACGCCGCGATGTTGTCCAGGCAGGACCCGAAGTCCTGGTTGCGGTCCTTGCTGTAGAGGTCGCCCGGGGTGGACGCCTTCTCGCAGTTGTTGTCGTTGCCCAGCGGGTTGCTGTGGCTGACCCGCCACCGCTTGCTGATGCTGTCCGTCCAGATGTCGATCTCCAGCAACGACGAGCCGGAGTCCAGCGCGTTGGCGAAGTACGTGTACGTGGCCTTCTCGTAGGCGTTGTGCACGCCCACCGTCGTCGCCTCCGACAGCTTCGGCGCCGCCCCCTGCGCCGACCCGCCCAGCGCGGTGACGCTGAGCGCCGCCGCCGTGAGCGCCCCGATGACCCATCTTGCCGTGTGCCGTATGCGCATGACCTGCCGCCTTCCACCGTGGGGGGATCAACTGCCCAGGAGCGTAAGGGTTTCCCGTTACCGCTGGGTAGACCTTGGGCGGGTGCAGAGTGAAGTCCGGGGTACTGCGGATATGTTGTGGTTCTGTCACAGTTATTTCCGTGAAATGCAACCGGTAAGTGAGAGCGGATCTCACGGCTAATTCACTGTCATCTAACGGGAATTGGTGGGCGCTCGCGAAATCAGCGCGTAATGTTTTCCATGTCGAAGCCGAAAGGGCGGAGACGGAAACCGCGAGTCACAAGGAGAACATCATGGCCTTCACCAAGATCGTCCCCGTCACCAAGCCGGCCGCCAAGCACCACAAGAAGCACACCCCGGCCAAGCCCGTCGCCAAGAAGGTCGTCAAGAAGGTCGTGCGCAAGCGCCCCATCGGCGGCTGACCCACCCAGGCACCCGAGGCGGGTGCGCGGCAGCACCCCCGCCGCATACCCGCCTCGCCGCCCTGACCACCTGCATCTGCCGGGAGGCGATGACATGCGCAAGAGCCGCATCGCCTTGATTCTCTACGCGATCGCCCTCGCTCAGACAACTCTCATTCCCGTCGCTTCCGCGGCGGATGTCACGTACAACAACGTCGTGCCGGGGCGCACGATCCGCTTTTACATCGACCACTCGTCGATCTCGACCTTCCTCCTGGAAGTGGGCGGCAATCTGCTCCTCTGCGCCCCACTCGGAATCCTGCTTCCCCTCGTCTCCCGCCGCCTTGATGGCGTGCGCCAAGTCACCCTCGTGACCGGGGCCGGAATGCTGATCGTCGAGACCATCCAGGGGTTCTGCCTCACCGGCCGCAGCTTCGACGTGGACGACCTCATCCTCAACACCGCCGGCGCGGCACTCGCGTACCTGCTCTACGCAGCCGCCCGGCGGGTCGTCCCGCCGGACTGGACTCGGGTGAAGGCGCAGACGGCGACGCCGGCTTGACGGTCTCGGGCAGCGTGCGTCGGGCGGCATTCACCGTCGCGGGCTCTCGCGCCGTCTCGCGCCTCCGGCGCAAAGCAGCTGGCAGCGGGAAGGGAGGGGAGGGGTGCCGGTCGGTGGGTCCGGCCCGGGCGGGTGGGTGCCTGGGGCGCCTTGAGGGTTGGGCTTGGTTCGCCGTCCTCCGGTCGGCGGGCGGCTGGGGTTCAGGCGCCTTAGCGGTTCTCCTTTCCGCCTTCCTCCACCCCGTTGCCGTCCTCTCCTAGCCAGGCCGCTTCCAGCGCCCAAGCCGACTGGTGGGCGCGCCCGCCGCAACCAGCGTCTGCCGCTCCCGTTTTGGCTGGGCTACAACCGGCCCCGGCACCGGGGCTGCCGGACCGGTCCCGGACGGTCCCCAGGGCTGGTCCCTGTGGGGGGCGGGGCTGCGAGCGGGGGTGTCTGGTTGCTAGAAGTCACTTTGGGACACTCCACGCCCGCGGATCAGGCTCCCACGTGTCCCATTCTGACAAGTAAGCGCTTACTGGACAGTATGCGACACCTGGGGGCCTGATCCATCGGCGTGTCGTGTCGCAAAACGTCCACCAGCAGCCCGAGGAGTCCGCCACTACGACGGTAGACCCATTCCAGCGGCCCCAGATGGGATCAACGTCGGAGTCAAAGCCGCCGAATCGTTTCTGCACCACCGCTTGAAGCTCCGCCGCCCGGAGGGATCGGGTGTGGAGACCGTCCGGGACCGGTCCGGTGCGTCCGGTGCTGGGTGCCGGTTGAAGCTCAGGCGAGAGGGGAGCGGCAGACGCTGGTTACGGCGGGCGCGCCCGGGACTCGGCTTGGGCGCTGGAAGAGACCAGGCTAGGAGAGGACGGCGATGGGACCCAAGGCACAGGAGAGGGCAGCCGCTAAGGCGCCTGAAGGTCAGCGGGTCACTGGCCGGAGGTCGGGGAACAGGCCTCGGCGGTCAAGGCGGCTCAGGCACCCACCCGGCCGGGGTGGGACCACGGGCCCTGGCCGCTCCCCTCCTTCCCGCTGCTGGCTGCTTTGCGCCGGAGGCGCGAGGCGCCGGGGGAGTCCGCGACGGCGAATGCCGCTCAGCGGCGCGACCCGGCCGCCGCGAAGGCGGCGAAGGCGGACCAGGCGGCCGGGCTGAAGGTGAGGTCGCCGGCGGCGGGGTCCTTGGAGTCGCGCACGTGGACAGCGGCGGGGTGGGCGGCGACTTCGACGCAAGCGCCGCCTTCGTCACCGCTGTAGCTGGACTTGCGCCAGGCGTAGGCGACTTCGAGGCAGTTGCCGCCCTCGTCGCCGCTGTAGCTGGACTTGAACCACTCCCGTGCGACGCCGTTCATTGCTCTCCTAGCAGCCGGTCCAACAGGCCCTTGGTGTCTTCGGGGTTGAGGGCCTGTGATCGCAGCATCGCATATTTCTGCGACAGGATGCTGACCTCGTCACCGTCGGATGTGAGGTGGCTGCCGCGCTGGGCTTCGGTGTACGTGAAGAGCACGTGGTCGGGGTTTTCCAGCAGGACGAAGGGGCCGTTGAGCCCGGCATGGGTGTGGCGGCCGAGCGGCATGACCTGGAGCGTAAGCCCTGGCAGATCGGCGGATTCGCGCAGGTGGCGCAGCTGTTCCGCGTACGTCTGGTTGTCGCCCAGGCGGTCCATCAGGATCGCTTCGGAGATGACGAAGCTGGCGGTCGGCGGGACCTTGCGGTGGAGGATGTCCTGCCGGGCGATACGGGACGCCACCTGTTGCTCGATCTCGTCCTCGTAGAGGGTGGGGACGCGGCTGGCGAAGGTCGCGCGGGCGTAGGCCTCTGTCTGGAGCAGGCCGGGCAGGACCTGGTTCTCGTAGGACGAGAGGGTGATCGCTTCCCGCTCCAGGTCGATGAACTCCATTGCCCAGACCGGGAAGTGGTCGATCTCCGGCAGGTTGGCCACTGCCACCGCCAGTGCGCGCTTGGTCTCCAGCAGGTCGTCCAGCTGCTCGGCCAGGTCGGGCTTGAGGGCGCGCCGGCCCTGTTCGATGGAGGCGATGAGGTCTTCGGAGGCGCAGAGCTGCTCCGCGAGCTCACGTTGGGTGAGTCCGGCGGCGCGGCGGAAGTTGGCGACCTGGGCACCGACCAGGCCGATGCTGGAGCCGAGTCGCTTCTTCGGCTTCTGTGAGGGGTGCATAAGCCCTCAACTCCCCACCCGTGCCCGTACATGACCTCGCACATGCTCGTACAACGGATCCGTACGGGCTGACGTACTGCTGAATACTAGTGACAGAGAGCGACGCTTGATGCATGACTGGCAATTGTGAGTACTTCTACCCCCGGACCCGCCGATCGGTGCCCGCCGCGCGTGAGTTGACGCGCCGGACGCTGACCGAATGGGGCATCGGGACGCCGCGTGTGGACGACATCGTGCTGTGCGTGAGCGAGTTGGCGACGAACGCGTTGCTGCACGGCGTTCCGCCGGGGCGGGGCTTCCGTATCCACATCCGGCTGGATGGGGCGGCGGTGCTGCGGATCGAGCTGCATGACAGTGGGGACGGGGAGCCTCGGATCCCGGTGGAGGCGGCGGATGAGTCGGGGAGGGGGCTGTTGCTGGTGGAGGCGCTGTCGGACAAGTGGGGGGTGGGGGAGCGGGTGCCGGGGAAGATCGTGTGGTGCGAGTTCTCGATCTGAGGTCACGCGAGGGGCCCCGGGCCGCAGGGGCGCGTAGCGTGAAGGCATGGATCTGGGTCTCTCGGGCAAGACCGCTGTCGTCACCGGTGCGAGCAAGGGGATCGGGCTCGCGGTCACGCGGGCGCTGGCCGCTGAGGGGGTGAGCGTGGTCGCCGGCGCGAGGCATGTCACCGAGGAGCTGAGGCAGCTCTCTGCGGCATTCCCGGTGCGGCCTGTGGTGGTGGACCTGGGGACGGCGGAGGGGCCGGCGCGGCTGGTGGCGGAGGCGGTCTCCGTATTCGGGGGCGTCGACATTCTGGTCAACAACGTGGGGGCGGCGCACCCGCGGCCGGGGGGATTTCTGTCCGTCACGGACGAGGACTGGATCTCGGCGCTGACCATCAACTTCCTGTCGGCGGTCCGTACGACCCGGGCGGCGTTGCCGCACCTGGTGGAGCGTGGGGCGGGCAGCATCGTGACCGTCTGCTCGGTGAATTCCTTCCTGCCGGACCCGGGGGTCATCGACTATTGCGCTTCGAAGGCGGCATTGGCCAACTTCAGCAAGGCGCTCTCCAAGGAGGTCGGTCCGCAGGGTGTTCGGGTGAACACCGTCAGTCCGGGTCCGGTGGAGACCGATTTGTGGCTCGGTGAGGAAGGTGTCGCGTCGACCGTCGGCAGGGCGAGCGGGAGTGAGCCCGACGCGGTGGTGAAGCAGGTCGCGGGCAGCACGGTGACCGGCCGGTTCACCCGGCCGGAGGAAGTGGCGGATCTCGTGCTGATGCTGGCGGGGGAGCGGGCCGGGAATGTGACCGGCGCGGACTTTGTCATCGACGGGGGTTTGACCACCACTTTGTGACGGTCCGACTTCGGTACAGAACGGGTGCGTACGCCGGGTAACACACGAATCACCCCCGCCGACTGCCGGTTAATTCGGGCCTGTTGACGCCTTGTCATGTCCCGTGGAGGCGGGGATTCCAGAAACAAGACAGAGTCTCTTGTTCTGTGTCCTTACGGTGTGCGAAGGTGTGCAGACTTGTCGGTGCGCGGCCAATTCAGCTTCCTCGTGCGTGTTTGGTCCGCGCGGGGTCCTGGGCATCGGCATCCTTTGGTTCGGACTTTTTCCTGCTCGGCCCTCGGAAGGGAATGGGGACGTGAAAGACTCCGTCCGGTCGATTTCTCCTCACATGGATCAACCGTTCGATGTTACGGACGAGGGCCTCGCCCTCGAAGTGAGGAACTCTTCGGGAAAAAGCCCCGCACACCACCCCTCGGGCGAACTGCTGGCCCGCCATTGGGACGCGGTCTTCGATTACGCGGGCTTGTGCACGGTGGGCCCGCAGGCCGCCGGAATGCTCACCACGACCGTTTTCACCAGGGTGTTCGGTGAAGCCATGCGGCAGACCGGGCCGACGGCGGCGTGGCGGCCGCACCTGCTGTCCACAGCGGTGCGGATCACGGGGGAGTGGGCCACGGGTGAGCGGCGGGAGCTGGTCCATCCGGAGCTGCGGTCGCGGCCGCATGCGCGGGACCGTGCGGCGGGGGCGAGTTGGCGGCTTCCGCCGTCGGACAACAGGCGGTTGATGTTCCGGGCGTTCCTGGGGCTGCCGGAGCCCGCGCGCTGTCTGCTGTGGCACCGGACGGTCGAGGCGGAGGGGCTGCGGATACCGGCCGGGCTGCTCGGGCTCGGCGTGGAGGAAGCCCGCGCCGAACTGGAGCGGGCGCGTGAGCTGCTCCGCGAAGGGTGCCTGCGGGCGCACCGTGACCTCGCCCCGGCGGACGAGTGCCGTCAGTACAGCCGGCTGCTGGACGTCTGCGTCCAGCGAGGTGACGCGGCCCTCGACCCCGACCTGCGGCGGCACATGGCCAGGTGCTCGCACTGCCGTTACGCCGCGGGCCAGCTCGACCACTCCGGCGGCCGTCCGGCGCTGCTCCTGGCGGAGGCACTGCTCGGCTGGGGAGCCCGGTCCTACCTGGACTCCAGGCCGGGGCGCCGCGCCGCCGTCGACGCGGACTCGGCCCCGGTCGGGGTGCCGGGTGCGCCGTCGTTCCCGGTGCCGCGCCATCTCTCGGGCTCGTTCGCGGACGCGCTCGCGGGGCCCGGCCCGACCCCGGTCCCGTTCCGCGCCCCGGTCCCGCTTCCGCCGTCGGCGCCGGTTCTGCTCCGCGCGTCGGATCCCTTCGCCGCCGTCGCAGAGCTGGACATGGGCCCCCGCCACTCCGCGCGTACCCGTTCCAACTCCCGTTCCCACGCCCGCTCCCGGTCGGCGGGTGAGTACGCCTCGGGCTCTTCGCGCTTCCCCGGCGCCCGCCAGATCAGCCTGGCCGTACTGGGGGTCAGCGGCTGCGTCCTCGTCCCCCTGGCCCTGTGGTCCAGCCCCTGGGCCGGCGGTACGAGCGAGAACAGCGCCGCGCCCGGCACGATGGGCGCCTCCGCCGCGCCCGGTTCAAGGCCGTCCTGGATCGGATCCGATGACCGGACGGCCGGCACCCTGAGCGGCCGTCTGCACGACGCCGCGACCGGGCTGTGTCTCGACATCGAGGGTGGGGTGCCCGCCCCGCACGCGGACGCGGTCGCCGCGAAGTGCGGCGAGGCGGCCACTCAGCGGTGGGTGTACGAGCCCGACGGACAGCTGCGCAGCCTCGCCGACCTCGGCCTCTGCCTCAGCTCCAGCCAGAACTTCTCCATCGAGCTGGGCACGTGCGCGGATTCCTCCAAGCCCGACGAGTCCGAGGGCAAGAACGTCCGTTACGACTTCACCCTCCAGGGTGTCCTGGTGCCCCGCTGGAGCCAGGAGCTGGCCGTGACGCCCGTCTCCGACCAGGACGGAGCCGCCCTGGTCCTGAAGGCCCGTGACGACACCCCGCTCCAGCAGTGGCTGGCCGACACCCCCGCGCCGTCCCCCCAGACCGACTCGACCTCCGGGTCCGAAATCGGTGACTCCCTGGTCCAGGTCGCCGCCACGGTCGCCGCCACCACGTCCGCCCCGGCTCCGACCGGGACTCCGACCGGGACATCGAGCTCGTCCTCCGACTCGTCGGCCAGCGCGTCGCCATCGGCCACCGCCACGGATTCGGACAACTCCAACTGCTACTACTGCTATTCGGGCGGATCCGGCAATGGATACGGATCCGGCTATGGCAACGGATCCGGTTACGGCGGCTGGGACGGTCACTGAGGAACGGCCGTTTCGGCAAAGGTTGTGTGCCCGAGGCCGAAAGTTCCACCGAAGCCTCCTTGTCAGCGGAAAGCCGGATGCCAGGCTGGGACGCCTCGCCGCTTACGCAGAAGGAGTACGCGTGTCCGCGTCCCAGCCGTCGCACCCGACCCGATCCCGTCGCAGCCGCAGCCGTCGCGGCAGGGTGGCCACCGTCGCCGCCCTGCTGCTGGCCTCGCCGGTCGCGATACCGGCCGCCGCCGCGCAGGCCCACGCGCCGAGCACGCCGCCCGCCGCGCTCGCGTGCAGCCCCAGCGCCTGGGCCGAGGGCTACAGCGACGCCCTGAACAAGCTGGTGGTCGACGGCGACACCGTCGGCGGCCTGTCCGCGCTGGCGTACGACTCCCGCCGCCACGCCTACGGCTCGGTCGTCGACCACAGCACCGGCGAACTCGCCGAGATCTGGTTCTTCGACGACCCGGCCGACCCCCACGTGCTCGGCAGCCTGGTGCTGCGCCGGCCCGACGGCACGGCGTACAACGAGAACGACTTCGACGGCGAGGGCCTGGCCGTCCTGCCGAACGGCGACTACCTCGTCAGCTCCGAGACCGAGCCCTCGGTCCGCGTGTTCGGCCGCGACGGCATCCAGCGTTCCGAACTCGCCATCCCGGCCCGCTTCCTGGTCGCCCCCGCGGGCGAGGCCACCAAGAACGCGACCCTCGAAGGCCTGACCGTCTCCCCCGACGGCCGTACGGTCTACGCCGCCATGGAAGGCGTCCTCAGCGGCGACATCAGCGCCACCACCGGCGACGCGACCGACCGCCGCATTCTGGTCTATCGGCTCAACCACCACCACGGCTACGACCTGGTCAAGGAGATCGGCTACCAGGTCGACCCCGGCAACCGCATCTCCGAGATCGCCGCCTACGGCTCCCACGGACTGCTCGTCCTGGAGGCCGCCTTCACCGCCGGCTACGGCAACACCATCAAGGTCTACGCCGCCCCGCACATCACCGGCGCTGCCGACGTCACCCAGGTCGGCGACCTCGGCGACACAGGCACCGCCCTGCTGGCGAAGAAGACCCTGGTCGCCGATGTCGCCCAGTGCCCGTCGCTCGGCGCGACCGCCCCCGAGCCGCAGCCCAACCCGCTGCTGGACAACTACGAGGGCATGACGATCGCCCCGGGCGGCCGGGACTGCGACGGCCTGAGCGAGCTGCTGCTCATCAGCGACGACAACTTCTCCGCCGCCCAGAACACCCGCCTGCTGCGGCTGACGGTGCGGCTGCCCTGAGTCCGGGTCAGCCCGCGGGCGTCAGGATGACCGCCTGACCGCCCGCGCTGGTCATGGTCACGCTCAGCGTGGTGGCCGAGGTGACCGTCCGGGTGCTGACCACGGTGGGGGTCGCGTGCGGGGTGCTTCCGGCCGCTCCGTCGGCGTAGACGGTGGCGGTGTAGTCGGTGCCGCTGTCGAGGAAGCCGAGGGGGACCGGGAGGGTACGGGCGGTCTCGTTGTTCATCGCCCCGAGGAACCAGGAGGTTCCGCTGCGGCGGGCGACCGCGACGTACTCGCCGAGGGAGGCCGCGACGGTCGTGCTCTCGTCCCAGGTGGTGGGGACGGCGTCGAACCAGGCCAGGCCGGGCCAGTTGGCGGTGGTGGCGTAGGCGGACGGCTTGGAGTACCAGTAGAGGAAGTTCAGCGGCTGGTAGTAGACGGCGGCCATCGCCATCTGGTGGTTGTTGGTGGTCTGGTCGCGCGACTGGCCGTAGCAGATCGTGTAGTCCATCGGGCCGCCGACGTTGCGGGTCAGTGGCAGCAGGACGTTGTTGGTGGCGGTCGGGAACTGCTCGTTGCCCCGGACGCCTTCCAGGCTGAGCCAGTTGGGGTAGGTGCGCTCGTAGCCCCAGGGCCGTACGTCGTCGTGCATGTCGATGAGCAGGTCGTACTCGGCGGCGGTCCTGGCCCAGGCGATGATCTGGTCGGTCATCGCCTGGGTGCCGTCGTTGATGAAGCCCAGCTTGATCCCGGCCACGCCCCAGCCCTTGTAGAGGGCGAACAGTGTGTCCGGGTCCGTCAGGGCGATGCGGTTGACGTAGAGGAAGACGCCGACGCCGTTGGTGGTGGCGTAGTCGATCACCGAGGGCAGATCGATGGCCGGGATCGCGGCGGTGGCGTCGGTCGTGGTGAACTCCGGCCCGTACCAACCCGCGTCGTACTCGATGTAGTCGAGGTTGCGGACGACGGCGAAGTCCACGCCGCCGGTTCCGGCGGCGGTGGTCAGCTCGCAGCGGAACACCTTGCCGGGCTTGATCCAGGAGGTGTCCGACAGGGCGCAGGGCGGGGCGAGGTTCAGCACCAGCTCGGCGTTGTCGATGAGATCGGCCTCCTGGGATCCGAGCACCATCACCCGCCACGGTGTGCTGAAGGGTGTGGTGACGGTCGTGGCGGTCTGCGTCGTGCCGGAGGAGCGAGCGGATTTCGTCATGAGGTAGGTCTTGAGCGTGTTGCTCTCGCCGATGACCGAACTGAGCATCGAGCGCGGGTAGTTCACGCGGGAGGACTCGCAGATGGTGGCGAAGAGCCCGCTGCCGAGGGAAGCCAGCAATGGCAGATCGCTCAGGTAGCCGTAGTCGGTGCTGGAGGTGCCGGTGTACGGGATGGCGTCCGGCGCGCTCGCGCTGTAGGCGGCCTCGTCTCGGGCGCTGTAGACCGTGGAGCCGTCGGGGAGGACCCAGGTGGTGAGCTCGTCGGAGATGGTGGCGCTGCCGGTGCCGAGCAGGACGTAGCGCAGCGCGACGCCGGTGTCGTAGGCGCGGATCCGGACGCCGAAGCGGACGCCGCTGGCTCCGTCCAGGAGGTTCCAGCGCGCCTCCCGGTAGTGGTCCCGGATCGTGGCGTTGCGGCCGAAGACCGGGGTCCAGGTGCGGTCCTCGGTGCAGTGCCGGCAGTTCGTCACCGTGGTGCTGCCGGTGCCCAGTGTCGTGCCGCTGCTCAGTTGCAGGCCCAGGGCCGAGGTGCCGACGACGGTCGTGCCGTCGCGCTCGGCCGACCACTGGAGGACCCCGCCGGTCAGGGACACCGTGATCCTGTTCCTGCCGTCGGGCGATGTCGCGGTGATCGAGGCGTCCGCGGCGGCGGCCGTGGGCATGGTGGTGATACCCAGTGCGGCGGCGCCCGCCGTGACCGCCGCCCCCTTGAGGAGCCTCCGTCGGGATATTCCTGATGTGTCCACGGCTGATACACCTCTCCATTGAGTGAATCAGGGTGTGCAGATGAGCCGGAAGCCGGAGAAGTCCGCGGTGAAGGCGGCGTCGACGAGGTCGATGGCGTGGATGCCGGCGAACGCGCCGGTGAAGCGCAGCCCGGATCCGTGGTCGTCGGAGAGCCGGCTGAAGTCGAGGGGCGGCCCGACCGGCGTACGGGCTCCGTCCTTGAGGAACCAGAACCGGGCGTCGGCGCCCTCGACGGTGACGCCGAGGGTGAGCGGGCGTCCCGGCTCGACGTCGAGGAGGGCCACCTGCCGAAGGCCCTCCTCGTCGCGTTCCTGGAGGCTGAGCACGGTGCGGCCGGCGCCCTGCCACTGCTGGCCCTGCTGGGCTTCGCCCGGGGGCTCGGCCCAGGTCAGGTCCAGGGAGAGATAGGCCTTGGTGTTGTACCAGAGCAGCAGACCAGCGGCCTGGCTGAAGGTGCGCGGACTGGCCTCGACCGTGACCTGGGCCTGCGCCCGGTGTTCGGTGATGCGCTGGGCGAGCAGGCTGTGGGCCCACAGGGACTCGGTTCCCTGGCGGCCGCGCAGCCGGATCCGGCCGGGGCGGCCGGTGGCGTCGGCCCATGAAGGATCTGGGGCTTCGCGCAGGGTGCTCCATGGCCAGGACAACAGACCCGCCCGGGCTTCTGATGGCTGCGGTTCGGGATCGGCCGGTACGTCGACCTCGACCTCGACCGCCGGGTGCCGGCCGCCCTGGCGCAACCGGGGCCAGCCGTCGGCGTCCCAGGTCACGGCCTGGATCGCGGTCTCCCGGCCGAGGGTGCAGCGCGGGCCGTCCTCGGTGTTCAGGGGGCGGGCCGTCAGGTGGCTGAGGACCCAGTCGCCGTCGGCCGTCTCGACCAGCTCCGCGTGCCCGGCCTTCTGGAGTGGCAGCGAGGGGTCGTCACGGGACGTCAGCAGCGGGCGGCTGTCCAACTCGTACGGTCCGGTGATGTCCCGGCTGCGCGCGACCAGGACGCCGTGCTCGTAGCCCGTGCCGCCCTCCGCGAGGACGAGGTAGTACCAGCCGTCGCGCGCCAGCAACTTGGGGCCCTCGACGAGCCGTTCGTGCTGGAGCAGCAGGCGCGTGCCGCCCGCCGGGGCGAGGGTGTCGCGGTCCAGCTCGGTCAGGACGATGCCGGCGAAGCGGCGGCCTCCGGGGCGGTGGTCGCTCTGGAGGTTGAGCAGCCAGAGCCGTCCTTCGTGGTGGAAGAGCGCGGGGTCGAAGCCGTGGCCGGGGACCCGGCGCGGCTGCGTCCACGGCCCGTTCACCTCTGCGGCGGTGGTGACGTACGTGTCCAGGTCGAAGTAGCGGGTGCCAACGGACCGCACGACGGAGTAGACGACCCAGAACCGCTCGCCGTCCCAGCTCAGGGAGGGCGCCCAGATGCCGCCGGAGTCGGGGACCCCGGCCAGGGAGCCGCCGGGGACGGCCCCGCGCACATGGCCCGCGTACTCCCAGTGGGCCAGGTCGCGGGAGCGGTGGACGGGGATCGTGGGGAACCACTCGAAGGAGCTGGTGGCCAGGTAGTACCAGTCGCCGACCCGGACCATCGACGGGTCGGGGGCGAAGCCCCGGATGACCGGATTGCGCAGCAGGGTCATTTGAGGGCTCCCAGGGTGACGCCCGTCTGCCAGTAGCGGCGCATCGCGGTCATCATGATCGCCATTGGCACGATGGACAGCAGTGCGCCGGTCAGGACGAGGCTGGTGAGGTCGACGCCGGACTCCGCGCGCTTGCCGGCCCAGTTGTACAGGCCGATGTTGAGGGTCCAGTTCTGCTCGCCGCGCAGCACCGTCAGGGGGAGGAAGAACGCGTTCCAGGTGTTGACGAAGGCGAGCAGGAAGACCGTGGCGCCGCCGGTGGTCATGATCCGCAGCACGATGCTGACGAAGATCCGCAGCTCCCCGGCGCCGTCGATGCGGGCGGCCTCCAGGAGCTCGAAGGGGACGGTTGCCTCGGTGTAGACCTTGGCCAGGTAGACGCTGAACGGGTTGATCAGGCAGGGGATCAGCATGGCCCAGGGCGTGTCCACCAGGCCGATCTCCGAGAACAGCAGGTACAGCGGGAGCGTGAGCAGGGCGAGCGGGATGAGGAAGGAGCCGACCACGCACGCGAAGACCGCGCCCCGCCCGGGGAAGTCGAAGCGGGCCAGGCCGTAGCCGGTGGCCAGCGCGATGAGGGTGCCGCCGGCCGAGCCGACTCCCGCGTACAGGAAGGAGTTGGCGGTCCAGCGCAGGAAGATGCCGTTGTCGTAGCTGAACACCTGGCGCAGGTTCTCCCACACGTGCATGCCGGAGAACCACATGCCGTTGCTCTGGTACAGCCCCACCCGGTCCTTGGTGGCGGCCACGATCAGCCACCACACCGGGAAGAGGCTGTAGGCGCTGGCCAGGGCCAGGCCGATCAGGATGAAGCGCTGGCCGCCGCGCCCGCGTGAGGCGGCGTCGGGGCGGGCGAGGCGGCGGACCGCCGGGGCCGGTGCCGTGGTGGGAGGCTGCTGGGCGCCGTTGTCGGTCGTCAGCATCAGTCTGCCTCCCTGGAGGTCAGCCGGTAGAAGAGGAAGGAGGCGACGCCCAGGATCAGCGCCAGCAGGACCGACAGGGTGGCGGCGTAGTGGTAGTTGCCGGCGTTGAAGGCCTGGTTGTAGATGATCATGATGGGGGTGAAGCTGTCGTCGACCGTCTGCGGCGTCACGTTCCGGAACAGCGCGGGCTCGTTGAAGAGCTGGAGCATCTGGATGATGGACAGCAGACCGGTCAGCACCAGGGCTCCGCGTACGTACGGGATCTTGATGCTGCGTGCGATACGGAACTCCGACGCGCCGTCCAGCCGCGCGGCCTCGAACAGCTCACGGGGCACGGCCTGGAGCGCCGCGTAGATGATCACCATGTTGTAGCCGATGCCGTGCCAGGTGAGCAGGTTGCCGATGGACGGCCAGACCATCGAGGGCGCGAAGAAGTCCCAGTGGAACCCGAAGGGGTTTCCCAGCGACGTCAGCGGGCCCACCTCGGGGCTGTAGAGGTTGACCCACACGAGGGCGGCGACCACCCCGGGGATCATGTACGGGACGAGCAGCAGGGTCCGGAATCTGCCGGCAGCCTTGGCGGTGAGGCCGTCCAGCAGCAGGGCCATGACCAGGCTGATGACGAGCATCAGCGGGATCTGGACGCACGAGAAGAGGAACACCCGCAGGACCGAACCCATGAACACCGAGTCGGTCAGGCCCTTGAGGTAGTTGTCCAGCCCGACGAACTTCTCCGTCGAACCGCCCAGGCCCAGGCCGGACTGCTGCTGGAGGTAGAGGGACTGGTAGACCGCGTAGCCGATCGGCACGAGGTACAGGAAGACGAAGCCGAGCTGGAAGGGCACCGTGAACGCGGCGCCCTTCCAGCGCTGGGAGCGAATCATCAGTGGTCGCCCTCGGCCTCAGCCTGTGACGCTGATGCCACGGGACTTCAGGTCGGCGACCGTCCACTCCTGCATGTGCGCCAGGAGCTGGTTGACGGTCTGCTGCTTGGCGACCACCTTGCCCCAGCCGCTCTGCAGCTCGGTGAACATCGCGGTCCAGTCCGGGCCGAAGGTCCAGTCGGTGGTGACCGTGCCCAGGCTGTCGGTGACGACCTGCTTGGCCGGCTCGTAGTTGTCGCCGAGCAGCTTCTGCGAGATCGCCTTGTCGACGTAGGAGGCGCTGTCGGCCAGGGCGGGCATGACGCCGCTGCCGGTCTCCGGGCTGGCCATCGTCTTGACCGCGCCAGTGTCGGTGGACATCCACAACGCCGCCTCGGCGGCCTGCTTCTGGCTCTTGCACTGCTTGGTCACCAGCGTCAGGTTGCCGCTCTGGTTGGTCCCGGCCGGGGTCTTGGCGGCTTCGCCGGCGTACGTCGGCCAGGGTGACAGGGCCCAGTCGCCGAAGGACTTGGTGAAGTTCTGCACCATGCCGGACATCTGCCAGGTGGAGATCTGCCGGGTCACGGTGCCGCCGACGTCGTAGTTGCGCTGGACGGCCGCGTAGTCGGCGAACGAGAGCTTGGAGTTCAGGTCGTTGTCGATGATCGTCTGGATCACCTTGGCGGCCTTGAGGCTGCCCTCGTCCTGGAAGTCGACCTTCCAGGAGTTGCCGTCGATGGCGTACCAGTGGGCTCCGGCCTGCATCGCGAGCACCTCCAGGGTGCTCGGGTCCTCACCGGCGTAGTTGGTGATGTGGATGCCGTGCTTCTTGAGCACCTTGCCGGCGGCGATGAAGTCGTCCCAGGTCGCCGGCGCCTTGAGGCCGTACTTCTTGAAGACGTCGGTGCGGTAGATGGTGAAGGCGGGCGCCGAGGCGGTCGGAATGCCGTAGACCTTGCCCTGCACCTGGCCGGCGGACCAGGAACCGGCGTTGAACCTGTCCTTGCTTGAGCTCACGTACTGGGTGATGTCGGCGAGAGCGTCCTGCGAGACCCAGGAGGTCACGTACTCGGCGGTGTTCTGCAGCAGGCAGGGGGCGTTGCCGGCCTTGAGGGCGTTGGTGAGCTGCTTCTGCATGGTCAACTGGTCGGTGACCTTGGTGTACTTGAGCTGTACGTCCTTGTGGCCGGCGTTGAAGGCCTTGACGACGGCTTCCTGGCCGTTGGCCCATCCCCAGAACTGGAGGGTGACCGGGCCGGACGACGAGGCGTCTCCGGAGCCGGATCCCCCGCACGCGGAGAGCAGGCCGGTGAGCGCGATACCCACGGCTATGGCGCGGGCGAGTCTTCTGCGGGGGCTGGTGGAGTTCATCTGACCGCGATCCTTCGGGAGTTGGGCTTCTCGGGGATGGCCAAGAGGAAGTCGTAGAAACCGGTTGCTGGTCGTCGCGACGGTAGGCCCACCGGACAGCCCTGAGCAAGAGGTCGGATCGACTTTGTTGCGTCGGCTTGTCCGCCGGGTTATTTCCGCGCGTCGTCGCGGTCGATCAAGGAAGGGTGAGAATGCGCAGCTCAGTGAGGTGGTGGCGCTGTTCCTACGGGCCCGGGTGGGCGGCGTACGGATGTCGGGAATGGGGCGGCGGCAGCGGGAAACCGCTTACGTAACACGCTCACCGCTCGGGGTCAGTCGCCCCGGCGGGGCGGCCGCACGGACTGCCGTACGACGACATGGGTGCCCAGCACCAGGTGCTCGCCGGAGCCGCCCTTGCGCCGGCCGGCGGCGCCCTCGCGACGGTCGGCCACCGCGCGCAGGGCGACGCGGCCCATCTCCTCGTACGGGACGTGCACGGTGGTCAGCTGCGGGGTGAGGTGGGAGGCCAGCGGGATGTCGTCGTAGCCGACGACCGACACGTCCTCGGGCACCTTGAGCCCGGCCGCGCCCAGCGCCCGCATCGCGCCCGCCGCGACCACGTCGGTGCCCGCCAGTACCGCGGTGAACTCCGGCCCGCTCCTCAGGGCTTCGCCGACGGCGTCGTACCCGTACGCGTAGTCGTAGCTGCCGTGCAGCACCAGTTTCGGGTCGAGCGGCACGCCGTACGCCTCGAAGGCGCGGCGGGCGCCGGTCAGGCGGCCCTGGGCCGTGGTGAGTTCGGCGTGGCCGGGCAGCACCAGGACGCGCCGGTGACCGGCGGACAGCAGATGGCTGGCCATCGCGTAGGCGCCGCCCTCGTTGTCGTAGTCCACGGTGGTCGCGGGCACCTCGCCCTGGAGCGGGGGCCGGCCCACCAGGACGAGGTGCGAGCCGGCCGCGTCCAGGGAGCGGGCGAAGCGGGCCATGCGCAGCTGGTACTCGTCGAAGTCGTACGCGCCGCCGAGCAGGATCACCGCGGCGACGGCCTGCTGGCGCATGAGGTTGACCAGCGAGAGTTCCCGTTCCGGGTCGTCCCCGGTGGTGCCGACCAGGGACAGCCAGCCGCGCAGCGAGGCAGCGCCCTCGACGCCCTGGGCCACGTGCGCGAAGGCGGCGCCGGTGATGTTGTTGATGAGGATGGCCACGGTCGGTGTGCCGCCGCCCCCGGCGAGCGAGCGGGCGTGGGCGTTGGTGACGTAGTCCAGGTCGCGTACGACCTTCATGACCCGGCGGCGCAGTTCGTCCGACACCGGGTAGTTGCCGGACAGTACGCGCGACACGCTGGCGACCGAGACGCCCGCCCGCTGGGCCACGTCCCGGATGGTGGCCCGTCCGGCGTCGTCCGACGCCTTGCGCTGACTCACCGTTGTGGCTCCTTCGCCTGGCAGGCCCCTGCGCCGCACGACCCGCGGCCAGGCAGTTCTGGAACCGTATCCCATCGGAACCGGGCGGCCGGCGGGGCGGTCGGACGGGTGTCAGGCGGCATGGGTCAGATCCGCCTGGCGCACCTCGTGGGCCGGCGGCAGCCCCGCCGCCAGGCGTTCCAGCTCCTCGACGACGATGCGGCCGAGGCGTTCCAGCTCGTTGCCGAGGGAGCCCGCGATGTGCGGGGTGAGGAACACGTTGGGCAGGCCGTACAGCGGGGAGCCGGCGGGCAGCGGCTCGGGTTCGGTGACGTCCAGGACCGCGCTGAGGCGTCCGGAGACCAGCTCCTCGGCGAGCGCGACGGGGTCGACGAGGGCGCCGCGTGAGGTGTTGATCAGTACGCCGCCGTCGCGCATGAGGGCGAGCCGGTCGCGGTCGAGCATGCGGTAGGTCTCGGGGATGTCGGGGGCGTGCAGGCTGACGATGTCGCTGCGCCGCAGCAGGTCGTCCAGTGACACCGGCTCGGCGCCGAGCGCGGCGGCCCCGGCGGCGTCCACGTAGGGGTCGTACAGGAAGACGGTGAAGTCGAACGGCCGCAGCAGCTCCAGCAGCCGGCGGCCCACCCGCGAGGCGCCGATGATCCCCACCCGGCGGCCGAGGTTGCCGGTGGCCACGGTCTCGGCGGGGGTCGGCTGGGCGTGGGTGGCGCGGTAGCGGTCGCGGAACGCGAAGGCGTCCTTCCCGGCGAGCAGGATCATGGCGAGCGCGTACTCCGCCACGGGCAGCGCGTTGCCGGTCACCGCGCTGGCGACGGTGATCCCCCGGGCCCACAGGGCGTCGTCGACCAGCCCGCGCACCGAGCCCGCCGCGTGCAGGACGGTACGCAGCCGGGGCGCGGCGGCCAGCACCCCGGCGTCCAGGCGCGGGCAGCCCCACCCGGTGATCAGGACCTCGGCCGCGGCGAGCGCGTCCGCCACGGCCGGATCCGCGAAGTCCCGGACGACCAGTGCGGGGTCGATGGCGGCCGTCTCGCGCAGCCGTGCCATGAGCGGCGGGGGAAAGAGCATGGGCAGGTGCACCGGATCCATCGCGAACACGGCTCTCGGCGGCTGGGCGCTTGGCTGCATGACTCTCCTGGAGCGCTGGGAAAACGTTTCCGAAACCGTCTTCTACCGTATGTCCGGCCCGATCGGTGGGTCAATCGGTGCGGCGGATCACGCGACAGGGAAAGACCGGAAGCCGGACGGGGCCCCGTGTCGCGGTAATTCGCCGCAGGTCAGGGGTAGTTCACTCGCCCATCGGCGCATGTCGACAGGGTTGCACGGTCATTTCGAATGTGCGCGGGAACCCTTGACGGGGCCTGCCAGCAGGGTGAAACTCTGGCCACTCGATGATGGCAACCGGTTGCTATGCATGGTTGCCACCGACGGAAGTGAGGCGTTCATGCGCGCACACGCCGGCGTTCCACCCAAGCCCTGGCCCCCAAGCCGCCGCCGGTTCCTCGCACTCTCGGCGGGCGGTGCCGTGACCGGCGCGGCCGCGCTGAGCGGCTGCGCCCTGCAGGTCGCCAGCGGTGTGAGCGGGCGTGGCGAGACGGTCACCCTGATGATCAACCCCGACGATCTCGCCCCGGAGCTCATCAAGCAGGCGCAGAAGGACATCGGCATCAAGATCATCACGGTGAAGTACGACATCACCAAGCTGATCGCGATGATGACCAACGGCAACCCGCCGGACCTGGTGCGCGGCGTGGGAGCCGTGGACGCCCCGTACTTCATCGCGCGCGGCGTCGCCGAGAACCTGGACCCGTACTTCGCCAGGAGCACCGTCCTGCGGACCGGCGACCTGGACCCGGTCAACGACGTCTGGCGCTACGACGGCACCACGCAGGGCAGGGGCCCCCGCTACGGCATGGCGAAGGACTTCTCCCAGGACTCCATGTACTGGTACAACACCGCGCACTTCGACACGGCGGGCGTCGCCTACCCGCCGGACACCGAACCGGTGACGTACGAGGAGTGGCTGGAGAACGCCAAGCGGCTCACCCGGCGCGAGAACGGCCGCACAGCCGTCTTCGGCGGCAGCTACAACGGCCTGAACAAGACCGGCCTCCTGGCGAATCTGACGGCGGCCGCGGGCGGCAGCCTCTTCAGTGACGGCTTCTCCCGGCTCGACTTCACGACCCCCGAGGGCCGCACCGCGCTGGGCTGGTACATCGGCTACGCCAGGGCCGGGGTGGGGCCCAGCCTCATCGACCCCGACCCCAACGGCTGGGACGGGCCCACCTACCAGGCGGGCCGCATGGCGATGTCGAACTCGGGCTACTGGCTCGGCGGCCTGATCAACGCCGATCCGAAGCTGGCCGAGCTCTCGCGGCTGGCCCCCGCCCCGGTCTTCCCGGGCGGCCCGCGCCTGAGCTCCTGCCAGGGCGGCACCGGCCTGTGGATGACGACGAAGTCCCGCAACAAGGACGCCGCCTGGCGGGTCTTCGAGTGGTTCTTCGGCGAGGCCCCGGCCAAGGCGCGCGCGTCGGGAGGCTGGGGCATCCCGACCCTGAAGTCGCTGCGCCCGCTGATGCCGGCCGAGAAGGACTACCAGAAGCGCGTACTGAAAGCGCAGGAAGCCGAGCTGAAGCACTTCTCGGTGGTCTCCTTCACGCCCTACGCGAAGGTGGACGGCCTCGACGCCGTCTTCAACCAGTACGCCCCCGCGGCGATGCGCGGGCAGATCTCCGTCGACACGCTCGCGCGCCACCTGAACCCGGCCATGAACGACCAGCTCAAGCGCGGTAA
>Ga0307517_10003541_pt1 | contig 24254 bp, 9 predicted proteins | sample 23_EM_MG_FD_194515 | JGI IMG/M metagenome (GOLD analysis project Ga0307517, IMG submission 194515) | Populus trichocarpa ectomycorrhiza microbial communities from riparian zone in the Pacific Northwest, United States - 23_EM | ecosystem: Host-associated > Plants > Roots > Unclassified | place... | reverse complement strand
TATATTATTGCATTGTGTTAAAAATTGATTGTTATATTACCAAAAAAAAAAAAACAATTGATTGTTATATTGTAATTATAATAATGCATATAATTTTTTTAATAGTTAGGAATCTTAGAATTTTTCCCCTGTACCGAACCAATAAATATGAGGTGGGGATGAGGAGGTATAATCCGATTATGCAACAGGGTCCCTATACCCAAATGCTAATATGGCATTCTACGGTAAGGCTCGTGCTGCCTAGCATAAAAGTTGACTGCTTTCCTTCCTCCAAAATGGTCCCTCTTTCATGCATTAATTTCCAATTTTGTTTAGCACATCCCTAATCTTGAGATTTGTGGCATGGGACAGCTTAGGGATGGTTTGTAAATGACAATTAAACTGAAAAAAGTCATCTTTCACAGGTTCAACTTTCAGAATTGGCAATACTTTGTTTTCTGGTTCTTCTATACAGGGCCCCGGTGAATTTTCAAGGCAGTTTGTGGACGAAATAGGAGGGGTCAAGATTTGATAAATCTCAAGTGAGTAGGACTTGTTCTCATAATTCACTAGCATGCCACGTGAAATCTTTCCATGGAGCCTTCTGCATTTAGCTTTTGCTCGTGTATTCTTGTTTTTGAGTGCTATCTCTTATCAGTCACTACTGCATGGGACTCGAACAAAATTGGCCTTGGTTCCTTCCTGTCATCAACCCACACCGCATCCATGGCGGAACCAATTCAGTCATTTGATTCCACCTATGGAAAATAGGAACGATCAATCAAGCTGATAAACTTTAACCCATGTCCTGTTTGTTTGCTGAAAAATAATTTTTTTAAAAAAATGAATTTCAGAAAAATAAATTCCAGAAAAATAAATTATTTTACGAATAGTATAATGGAAAATAAGTTGGAAAATACTTTCCAGTATTTGGTTATGTGATGAAAAATGAGCTGAAAAATAACTTATTAATGTTTTATTTATTTTCAAGTTTATTAAAATAATGAGGAACAAATCTTACAAATTAAAAAGTTCAATGAGAATGAAATATAATTTCAAAAGTTATCTTAAATAAAATAAATAATAATCAAAATAATAGAGATTAAATATAAAAAATAAAAAAAATTAAAAGATGAAGAAATTAAAATAATAATAATTAACATTTCATAAATTATTTCAAATAAAATAAGTAACAATCAAAAGAATAAGGATCAAATTTGATAGATAAAAAATTTCAAGTAAAAAATAATAAGGGAAAAGCAAATAACAATTATAAAAATAAGGACCAAACTTAATATAAAAATTAAATTTTAAGGGATGAAATTGAAAAAGAAATATTCAAAACAAAATATATATAGCAATCAAAAGTTTGAGGACCAAATTTGATATAATCAGCAAATAATATGACATTTCTAAATTTTTTACAATTTCCGGAAAGTGTTTTCCGTCCAAAATAAAAGGAAAACACTTTCCTGGAAACCAAGACAAATTTTCATTTGACTGGAAAGTGTTTTCCGTTGACCGGAAAATGTTTTCTGTTGACCAACTTTTCTAATGGCAAACAAACACAGGAAAGTTTGGAAAATAATTTCTCAGAAACCGCTTTCCGAGAAACAAACACCCCCTAGTTTAGTTGGTTTTTCTTTTTCTTGTTCTTGGTCTTGATACAAATACAAAAAGAATAAGGGATCATTTAGCATATATCTCGTGTAACAAATTAATTATTATATACATAGAGAATTAGATAAAATGGATCCGTCTTTTTATTCTCCCCGTGCATAAAATTTGTCATAAACTACCATTTTGATTAATGAACATATAAACAGCTATTATATTATCATCAACAAAAGAAAGTCAAACATAGTAAGTAAAGAAGATGAATAAAAAGAAAATGTGATGGATCAATGTATTACACACACACACACACACGGATCCCATGAGTAAAAAATCAAATACAAGGTAATAACTCAATATTCTAGACTTGGTAGAATGTCAAGCCCAGATGACATGAGTTTCACTTATTTCTAGACTCAAAATCTCTAGATTTAACTACACACTAGGTCCAAGTACATGCAGGTCTAAAGAGATATTTGACCGAACATTCTTAGGTTCAACCATGCACTAGGTTCAAATACATGGGTCTAGCGAGGTGTTAGACCCAATACTCTTGGGTTCAACATGCGCTGAACCCATACACATATGAGTTTGGAGAGATAGCTATCAGGAGGAGATGACGTTCCAACCCCTCCATTCAAGAATTTGACAACGTTCAGAGGATATATATATATATATATATATACATACACCCTCTAAACCACTCACGCAAAAAGGGTTCACACTTTTCCTATTCTCTAAAATATTCTTACTCTTATTTTCAAAGCATTTATCATACATAACTAAGAAAAAACACTCAAAGCATTTATCATACACAACTAAGAAGAAACACTCTTGTTCTTAGAATTAAAATCTCATTCTCTCATTTATATTCAATCCTTTATTAAAACTTACTGACTTTATCATCGAAAGGGTCCCTAAATCCCAGTAAAAAAGACTGTTTTGCAAGTCTCAGGTCTTCTATCACCAATCATCAATTTCATGAACTATAGAGAAAGGAATATTGAAGTGAATGTGTGATTACTCATTATTCAAACACTTAAAAAAACCTTGTTATTGAGCATATTATATTATTGGAACATTATCAATTGACACCGTCTATGGAGAACTGATAAAAAAGCCATCAACTGTTCTTCCTGAATTGGTTTTTGACATCCCTAATCGCTTTTAATGGCAAACAATCAACATACTCCTGGGATGGAACGTGTCATAGACCTTCTTGTAGTTGCTAGCATGTCTGCTCCATAAGAGTTTTAACAACTCATCAATCAGGTGCAAGCCCTTACCCAAGCTGTCTTGGCATCCCAGAGACAACCTCAGGCCTTACCACCCCAACAAATCGATCTTAGCACATAAGGTAGCCACCTCAATCCCAACCTCTCAACCACAAGCATTCTTCTCTGCCAGGAGAAAATTGCACTATCTAGAAGAAGCTAAGCAAAATGACTTGGAAAGCGTTCCACCTTGATAATTTCTTTGTCTCTCTAGAGATCGTTCTCTTAGACTTGAAGCTCTCTCAATAAGCAGTTACTTTATATGTGATCTTTTTAGCCACCACATGATTGAAGTAAGCTATCAATCTCGCTGTTCCACACAAGAATTCTCCAGCTCCCATAGCCTATTACATAATGATCAGGAAGAAGCATGACTGATAAATACTTCCAAGATAAGGTCTATAACTCATGAGATAAAGGGATCACCTTTATCTAGGCGAGTTGCATACCCTCATCCTAAAAAGTACGTCTCTATAAAGATGACTTTGGACAACTATGATGGTCTCGTGGATCCACGAGAACATGTCCAAAACATGCGTAACAACCTTGTGCTGGTCATCCAATATAGTAATGCTATATGCAAGATCCTCCCTATGACCTTTAGAGGGTCAGCACCAGCTTGATATAACAATCTAAAGACAAGATTTGTCATGGGTTTTTATGATCTTTATGCTAAACTTGTGTCATAATTTAGCACCAGTAAACTCACCAAGAGAAGCTCCACATAACTCTTCGGCATTACTAAATTAGGAGGAGAATCCACTAAGGCATTTTTGAATAGGTTCAACAAAAAAAAAACTCAAGATAGAAGAATTAATTAAGCAAGCAACCTCAAAGGCTTTGATAAGAAGAGTAAGAAAATGTTCTATGTGGAAGGATTTGTATGCTCTACTAGATTCAAACCTGTTGAAGGTAAAGCTAGCCATGGAGAATCATGTAAGGGTAGAGGAAGCCAACATATTAAGGTATGAACCTCATTGTATAAGGAGGATGAGAATGAGAAACCTTTCAAATATAATCGTTCTCCTAGTAGAGATAATAATTTCAAGAAAGGTTAGCAGGTTACATCAGCTTGAATTGTTAAGGATGTAACATGAATAATCCTTTTTTCAACTACTAATTTTATTAATAAGCAAACTTCAAAAGTAATTTTGATGTTCAAGTTGTTTTCTTAATTTTTTTCACATTTTCAATATTAAATTGATGCAAACAATATATCTTTTATTTTTGTATATATATATAAGAAATTAACTTTAATTGACATGTAAGCTAGGCGAAGGATGTCGCATATTCTTAATTCAAGAGAATTTTGCTAATCATCTACTTATCATTATTACAGTCTAAATAAAATCAATTAATTATGCATTTATGTCTTGGAGGGTGGTAGTGGTTGCTTTTCAAAGTGTTTTTTACTCGAAAATGCATCAAATATTTTTTTTTCATTTATTTAAAATTATTTTTGACATCAGCATATCAAAACAATCCAAAATTATATATATAAATTTAAAAAAATAATTTTTTTTTATAAAATATCGTTTAAGATGTAATTCCTAACATTAGGTGTGCACTTGCAGCTTGACAAAAAACCGAGCATATTTTGGTACTAAGACATCAACTTTGATATGGACAGGTGTTTAGTATATGTGGTTTCTATTTATAGCAAGAGAGTGTTAGAGAATAATATAAATCATATCTTAGGACCTAACTTAATAACTTAAGCTTTTGAGTTGAATTGATTCTTTGACATGGTATTAGAGCCTTGATGACCAAACGGTCACGAGTTTGAATCTCACCATTCTTATTTATTTGATAAAAATAAAGCACAAAGTAGTGTGAGTTTGTGCAAGTTTCAAGCCCAAAGAGCTTTCACTTAAGGGGCTGTGTTAGAAAATAATATAAATCATATCTTGGGACCTCACTTAACAGCTTAAGCTATTAGGTTGAGAAAGTTCTTTGATAAAGATAAGGTGTTCAATTCTATTCTTTAGTGTTTCATTTTTTTTAATTTAAATGATATATTTTCTTTTTTTAGTATTTTTGCGTGTTGTTTGAATATATATATAACTTGAAATTATGTAATTCAAATTTCAAACACAATGTCAAGTATCTAAATATAATTTTAAAATTTAAACATTTCTATTTAATAACTACTAGATTGTTCGTTTGCGCTACGCTACGGGTATGATCAATTTTTTTTAATGTAAAAAGAAACATAAAGGAGTAGTTAATGTTTTTCTAGTAGAAAAAAAAATTAAAATCGTGTGAGAGTTGACTTGACAAATCCAAAGACAACCTCAATGACTAGTAATAACATAGTTTGACTAAACAAATTCAAGACATTCTTTTTTTTAAAATATTGAAACAATAACATATTGGATCGACCCTATCAATTCGGGTTAACCTTTCAAATTCACGACTCATGTCATGAGACCATGATAACCATATATAAAGCAAATCAAAACAAATTATAAAACTCAATTCCCAATAAACTCATTGTTGAATGATGAAATTGGAAAAAATCAATCTAGAAAAAGGACTGTAATATTTTAATATAAAAGAGAAAGAATTGATAGTATACGGTAACAATGCCCTTAGAGGGATAAATATTAAGTATAAAAGAATGAGGGGCATTTAGGTAATTTTATATGAGTTGAAAAATATAAATAGGAAGAGAAGAGAGAGAGAGAGAGAGAGAGATATTTAAAATTAGAGAGAGAGAACAAGTATGAGAGAAAAAAAAGAGAAGAAGAAAGAAGAAGAGAGTTAGAGAAAATAAGTTTAAAAGGTAAGATTATGTTTTTATGTTTATAATTATTGGTATAAATTAAGATTACGAATTTATTGAAGATTAGGGTTTTGAAGATTATGATTTGGGTTTGATTGAAATATTATGGATTACTTTTTATGGGTAATGGTTTAATTGACTGAAGTTTAGATGATTTTGTTAAGAATAATGATTTTGAGACTAATTGGTTTAATTGATATGCTAGGTGTAAGAATACTAAGAAAAACGCTTGCTGGAAATCTGGATAGTATGGTCTTGAGGTTGAAGATTACGAGATTTCTATTTGGTCCTTTAATTTTAGTAACATACAGTTTAGTCTTTGAACTTTGAAAAAATTGCAAATTGGTCCTTGAAGCATAATTCAAGATTCTGGACATAATTGAGGATGTATTATGGGTAAAATTTCAGTATAGTTATGAATTTATGACATTTTCATTCTTCAATTTGGCAAAATTACAATTTAACTTTGAGAAAATTCCAGATTAGTCCCTAGCTATAATTTCAGTTTTTCATATTGGTTTTGATGAATAATTGAGGTTTATTTATGAATTATTATCAAGTTTTATGTTTTGTTTCCTTTTTAATTAGATTTTAAAAAATCATTTGATTTTTTAGTTTTTTGAGAAAAAGGACCAGTTTGGTTCATAAACATATATGATTATGAGTTAGACCCTAAGTTAAGTGTATTAAATAGATTGTATATTCTTTTTGAGTTGTTTTTTAATATGTCTCTTTTTGTATTAAGATAATCCTGATATTCTACCTGCAGGATAGGATTGTCTTCGATATCTGCTTTCGTGTTATTTCTACTTTTGAGTCAGGTGAGTAGATAATTTTTCATATGTTAGAGGATTAATATAAATACTTGAATTATTAATAAGGAATTGATCGTGCTTCTTGGTAATTCTTATATTGTTATTTATTTCTTGTTTATGATTAGATATGATATAAATTATTATGTACTTTTGAATTAATAGCTTTTCATTTTATTGATGTCATGAGTTGAGTCTTGAGATATAAATATATATGTGTGATTATGATATAACATATGGTATATTAGACATAATACCCATGCTAACAGGGTAGCGTTAGTTTTTGTGCACATCGTATCTGAACCCTAGTTAGTCAGGGGAGTCACCAACATGTGGCGACTGATCATCCCACAATACAGAGCGTCATGCTCATTGCATTTTGATTCTCTGACGAGCCTTACCTTATGATATTTTTGTTATGGCTTATTCAAGAAACTTTCCTGTAAGAACTTAAAGTCGTGTGTGTGTGTGTGTGTGTGTTCCTTATTGTTGTATTACCTCGTGTACATATATTAAACATTATCTACTCACTAAGTTGTCAAACTCATTCTTTCGTTAATTATCTCTTTCAGGCTTATAGCTTGTTAGCAAGTTGTTTTTGTTGGAACTTCAAAACTTGCTCTTTTGGTTGTAATTAATATTTTTCCTTTATGTCTAGTTAATGCTCTACAATTACGATATTTGTATTAACTCTTGGATTAAGATACTTAATTTATTTTATGAAATTAGTTATGTTATCATGTTACGTAGAACTCTGTTTTGTTTATATAAGGAAAACGTTTGTGTGTAAGTTTAAGTTCGCATAGGTATAGAACCCTAGAGGGAAACCTTGTTTATGTGCCAGTCATGGATCCAGGAATCGGGTGGTGACAATGACACAATAAAATGATCGAAGTTTACTTGGGTTAACTCGTAAAACTCGTGATTCGAGTCATGAGACTGAAATAACTTTATATAAAACAAACCAAAACAAATGAAAAGGCCTAATTCATAATCAACAAAATATTGAATGATAAAACAAAAAAAAATGTCAATTAAAAAAATAGAAAAAACACTTGATTCAACCGGGTTAACCCGCCAAACCTGTGACATAGGTCATGAAACTGAGATAACCACAAAGAAAGGAAATCACAACAAATTATAAAGTTCAATTTATAATAAACTAAGTGTTGAATGATAAAATTAGGAAAAAAAATATAGATTAAAAAAATAAAAGGTAAAAAAAAATATTTCATGGAATGGAACTGGAACATCTTGATCGTAATTTGACCAAGAAATCAATTGACATTCAGAGCGAGATGAAATTTGTTTCGAGCTTTTTTATTTTTAAAATTGTACAAGATATTTTAGACAAAACAAAACGAAATTGATAATTTTACTTGAAAAATCTTGAATATAAAGAGACAAAAATGATGGAGGCAATAGACCAAGAGAAAAAAAATCTTGAATACAATGTTTGTCTAAATTTTTATTTTTTTAAATTATTTTTTTTAATATTTTTAAATTGTTTTGATATATTAATATCTAAAATAAATTTAAAAAAATAAAAAAATATATATTATTTTAATATTTTAAAAATACAACTTCTATCGCACCTCTAAACAGCAGGAGATGACGAGCGAGAAGAGAGAAAGATCACATTCAATATTTTAAAGGTATAAAAGAACATGAAATGCAAGATTTCTCGTGAGGATTCACAAACCAATGAAGCCATATTAACCATCAGTGTCAGCATCACTTCACGTATCTCACTCCTATTTCCACCTCCTGAAAGCCCACTTGGTGTGTTTTCTAATGTGATCTTTTATGTGTTATTTCAGTCAAAAGTTTTTTGCATTTTGCTACTTTAGATACTCGATTCTTGGTAGCTTCTGTTATCTGGGTTGTACTTAAAAGTTTGTTTTATATCGTTAAACTTGACTTTTTGGTTGCTTAGATTTGGTACTTTCTCGATTCCTCTAGTGTGTAAGAGCATGTGACACAACAGTCATTCCATTTTCACCTATTTATAGTCGGTACCATATCTTACGTGATCTTTACTTTACTTGGTTACTTGGTTTTGGAACCCAGCTTTTATAGGGATTTGTACGCGGTGCTTTGGTGAGTGAATTAAATACTTATTGATTGTGATCCATCACGGTTATCACAAGTGGGCTGCCTGTGAGAGTGCAGTAATGGATTCTTGCTATGTTGCTTTGAGGGCTAATACTCCTGTGGCAAAAGCTAGCAAAGGTGGTTTTATCAATGGAGATACAGAGTTTTGGGGTGAAAGGATCAGAGGGAGTTTCAATAACATTTGGGTCAATCAGTTTGCAAAAAGCTTGAAAGTTGACAAGAGTGTCAATAAGTTCACGCCTGGTGTTGCTTTCGCTGTTTTGACATCAAATAATGGCAAAGAGACTGTGGTAAGTTGATTTAATTACATAATCAATTTTTGCATTCTTTGGTCATTCTTTGATATCCTCCATGATCAAAATTTCTTATAATATGAATATAGCCATCTTAGTTTCTGAATATGAATGATTTTGATTTTTAAACATGTGTGACTTTGATCATAATTTGAAGTATACTCGTCCCTGAACGGTTCCTAATTGATGTTAGACCTTACAACCGCCGCGATTCGGGAGAAGAAGAGCAGACCCAAAAAATGTAGCATCAATCATACTAGGTGGAGGTGCGGGGACTCAGCTATTTCCCCTTACCAGAAGGGCAGCAACTCCAGCTGTAAGAAAATATGTTTGATTCATAGAAGATGATGAGTAAAGATTATAAGTTTTGAGGTTTAATAATTCAGTTCATTGTATTCTGCAGGTACCAGTTGGAGGGTGCTATAGGCTTATAGACATCCCGATGAGCAACTGCATCAATAGTGGAATAAACAAGATTTTTGTGTTGACGCAGTTCAACTCGGCTTCCCTGAACCGGCACCTTGCGCACACGTATTTCGGAAATGGTATTAACTTTGGAGATGGATTTGTGGAGGTATGATTCCAGTCTTGGTGTGTTTATTATGCCTCTGAATTTCTGATTTCGGAATCGGAAATTGAACTTCCTGCAATACAAAATCCGGGATGCCATAAGATATTTTTTCCTATCGTGTAGGTTTTTTGTGCTGGTAAAACTTTATGTAATTGTGACAACATACCCAGCAAGCAATCAAAGTTTGCTTGAACTTGGTTTTTTCTAGTAATATAACAATCAAAATCCAGGTTTCCTAATTCACTTGATACGAGAGCAGAAGTTACTTTTGGTAAATTTTCATGTCAACGATCTGATCAGGAGATTGCAGATCATCCAATTTTGGCAGATGAGTTATAAGCAAATCTCAATGATAACATTGACAACACGTTATTCTAATTGGAATTCTTATATGTCAAGGGATTTAATCAATAAAAATCGCATCAAATTTCTAACATGATTTCTTCATAATGAGATGTTGAATTGTGAACACATTTGATTAACAGGTTTTAGCTGCAACTCAAACGCCTGGGGAAGCAGGAATGAAATGGTTCCAAGGAACAGCAGATGCTGTGAGGCAATTCACATGGGTTTTTGAGGTGAATATGAAAACTTATGAGGAAATTTCATCTGTAAATAACTAATCATACTCCACATTGCTCCAGTCCTTGCTCAAATTGAATTGGGGTCTTATAAATTATGTTGGCTTTTGTAGGATGCCAAGAACAGGAGCATTGAGAATATACTTATCTTGTCCGGAGATCATCTTTACCGAATGGATTATATGGACTTCGTGCAAGTATGCCATTGTTTCTCTAATGAAATGGACTTTAAATATAGTTAACATATTCTTAACTCTGGCTTACCTGTTTGCTATGAATCAACAGCATCATGTTGATAGTAATGCTGATATTACAATTTCATGTGTTGCAGTGGGCGAAAGGTCTGTTGAGTCTTTATCTTTGCTTCAAGTGATATTTTTTCTTGTTTTGCTGGTTATGGAAACTTTTGTTTTATAACATTTCATCTTGATTGCTTTGCAGCCGTGCATCAGATTATGGACTGGTTAAAATAGACAGCAAGGGCCAAATTTTCCAATTCACTGAAAAACCGAAGGGTTCAGAATTGAGGGAAATGGTGAGGATTTCAGAATTCTCATGTTTAGACTTACTTTTGTCATAGCATCCTTTGAATCTACACCCACGTGCATGCCCCTCTTATATTCTGGCAAGAATAAGTATCTAGGTGCCTGCCGTGTCTAAAATCTCTGGCATTTTCCTTAAGACTGTTAAATAACATCATAATTTTTATATAAAATCTGAAATTTTGATCATCTGGCTTCCTTACGCAATTACCTTATGTTATAGTGATAAAAGTACTATGAAATCCAGATCATACTGAATTACTCCAATTTAAGCATATATATTTTTGTTGATTCTCTGCAGCAAGTAGATACGACTCATCTAGGGTTGTCTCCGCAAGACGCCTTGAAATCTTCCTATATTGCATCAATGGGGGTCTATGTGTTTAAAACAGATATTTTATTGAAGCTTCTGAGGTGGAGGTATCCCACATCAAATGACTTTGGATCTGAGATCATTCCTGCAGCTGTAATGGAGCACAATGTCCAAGTAAGAGAACTTTATAGGTTTAAATATTAGTTCTTTTAATATGTTTCTCAATCTGTTTTGACAGAAGGATGATTTGTCAGCCTAGAGCAAAACCTACCGTCCACCATGCTCCCTTTTTCCTACCACGTTGTAAAAGAAGAATAAACAAGCTTATAACGAAGAACTAAAAAACTGAGCTCTTTTCTTGTTCACATTCAATTTGTTTTACTCTGTGCAACATGTACGCTTCCTGTAGAAAGTATAGTTCTAATATAATATTTCTTTGCAGGCATATATTTTCAAAGACTACTGGGAGGATATAGGAACCATCAAGTCATTTTATGAAGCTAACTTGGCCCTCGCTGAAGAGGTTAGTTTTATAATTATGACTCTTGACATTTTGGAATTAAATTCCATACCATTCTTTTACTTACCATGTGATCGAAAAGGTATATAGATATGTAGCGGATAATGTCATCTGAAGAAAATATGAAATATTTTCTGCCACTTCTTTTGTCTCTCAACGAATTCGGGCACCTTTTCTCTTGCCTTTTCGTGGCACTTGCTATTGCTACCATATATATAAGATGAGAAGATATGTGAATCTTTACTGCCTTGCAAAGATTTCTGGCTTCAGATGCAATATAGCCATCTGAGTTTCCATGCTCCAGCAATTTGTAATTAGCTTTCCATATTATTTCAAGCATGTATGTTTGAATTTCTTTTCACTGAGACCAGATTCATGTTTTTGATTGACTATATATTTTCTGCAGCCTCCTAAGTTTGAGTTTTATGACCCAAAGACACCCTTCTATACATCTCCTGGATTCCTACCACCAACCAAAATTGATAAATGTCGGGTATGCTGATGCACATTGAGCTCCAATTTGTGGATTTGATGAATTACATTCCTTCTGATGTTTTAGGTTGATTTTTCAGATTGTAGATGCAATAATTTCCCATGGATGTTTCTTGAGAGAATGCACTGTCCAACACTCTGTGGTCGGCGAACGCTCCCGTTTAGATTATGGCGTTGAGTTAAAGGTGACCCATCATCTTTTCTTCCATTCTTTACATTTTCTTTTTCCTTTCTGGTTACTTGAGTGAGTTATAACCATCTCTCTTTTTTCTGTCTTCAGGATACCGTGATGCTTGGAGCAGACCACTACCAAACTGAAGCTGAAATTGCCTCTCTTCTGGCAGAGGGTAAAGTCCCAATTGGCGTAGGAAGGAACACAAAAATCAGGTACTGGACTCAATATTGGAAAGTAGACTGAAAACTCAAACGAAATATATGGATGCCCCCCTCCTCCCACCACCTCCTTTTTTTACTTCATTTATAAGACTACAAGGGTATATAAATGGTTATTTCTGACAAAGTCTGGTTTTTCTTGAAGGAACTGCATAATTGACAAGAATGCGAAAATAGGGAAAGACGTGATCATTACGAATAAAGATGTAAGTAACACCACTCATTCAAACTATGCTCACATACATAATCCTTCTCAATAGACTCCTATGAAAATTTTGCATGCATGTATCTCAATGCTTTGGTTTTGCAGGGTGTGCAAGAAGCAGACCGGGAAGAAAAAGGGTTTTACATTCGATCTGGAATCACGATTATATTAGAAAAGGCAACAATAGAGGATGGCACAGTTATATAAATAGATGTTGGATCTCAATTATTTATCAAGGACTTGGTTCCAAGAGGGTGTTGAGACAAGAACATTTTGAAGCTCTTTATTAGTGCCTATTTAAGAATGGTAGTGGCAGCATTTTGGTCTCAAAAGATAGAAGCATGCAAGCTGCCCCTGCTTTATCCTACGTAAATCACAGGATCCCTCCTTGCTTGTAAAAATAGAGCCCGAGTTAAGATCTGATACAAGTCCCTAGTTATCAGCTGCTTCGGGTCTTTTTGAAGCCTGTACTTGTACAAGACTGAAAAAAGAAATATTTGTATTTTGTATGGAATAATGAAATAAGCCTGCTAATGCTTGCAATAGAACTTACACTCACCACTTATATACGAATAACTTACACAGAATCTCGTGTAAGATAAAAGGAGTCGTGAAGTGAAATAGTGGATCATTTCTATGTATCCAGTTTCCACATCAAAGCAGAAGAAGCTGCTGCCATCATTTCTATATATCTAGATTCAGATTCAAAATGACATCATCAGAAGTTTCCTTAGATTCAAAACCCAAATGATAAAAAGTGACAACACTTCTTCGTGATTTTCATCTACCACCCTTATTGTAGAAATCTAACATTATGTCACACACTAAACAATGTTGTTGTCGAGTGCCGCTCAGGTGTTGCCCTCGACAGTATGATTATAGGACCCCTTTAAAGACCGACTCCTCATCTGCTACGTGGCAATTCATGGGTTGCAACAATTCCTTCGAGGAGCTTCCTTGCAATGCAACGTATCAAATATGTGTAAAAGGACCCTGATGAAGAAAGTCTATAAGATTGTTCAATATTGGTGGTGGAGCACCAAGATGATAAGTGAAAAAGCTGGAGACTAAAATGTATAAGATTGGAAAAATTAACAACCTAATTCTAATTGACAAAAAACCTCACTGATAAAAATCTTTTTATCTGGGGTAAAGAAACACAAATTTAGATGGGTAAGGACTCAATGCAAATTTTGGAATTGAAGACTTGATTGCACGAAAATAATTTTTTGGAGTCAATTTGGGTGCTAATCGGAAGAAAATGAAGTTTGGGACTTAAAATTAGACTTTGGAAAGTTTAATTGGTTAAATCAAGAGCTTAATTGTGAAAAAATTAAAGTTTGGAGGCCATTTAAGACTAAGGACCAACTTGTAAGTGGCGTACAATTTCAAGGGTAGAAATTGGTGAAATCAAGGGCCAAATTTAAAGGAATTAGAATTTTGGTGGTCAATTAAGGATGAAATTGAACAAATTAAAAACCAATGACTCGTTTGTAAAATGCGCTAAATTTTAGGGCAGATATTTGAATTTGACAAGGGTGCAATTGCATGCATTTAAAAATTAAAAGACAATTATGAATGCAATTAAAAAGCATTGGAAGAGCAGGGACTAAATTGAAAATGGTCAGATCCCAAATTAAAAAACTCTAATTTCTATGATTTAACCTAGATGACATGTTATTCACCCACTATTCATCTTTTTCCTTAGCAATTTTGATTGGTTGAGTAGGCATATTCAGGTGAATAAATGTGGCATTTCCAACCACTTTAGAGGTTGTAACCACTACCATTCAACTGAAAAAAACTCCCTCTACAATCTCATGCCCATGAAATTGAATATTTACACCTTAATTCTTCCGTAGAAGTCTCCAACATCTTGTCCTTAATCAGCTCTTGTTGCATTTTCAAATTCTGAACTAATAAAGTTAGCACTTTTGGAAGAATGAATTTGAAGCTACAGACCTCTAAATTGAGTAAGGTTGGATCTAAATGAAAGGTGGGCACCTCCTCTACCAACTTCGGGTGGTCTCAGACAACGTTAACATCGAACTTTCTCTGACGAGGCTTTGAAAACGGTCAACCCAATCAGTTATGACTGTGACATCCAGTTGGCAAAACCACTTACTTTTTTCATGTGTTCACACTCAAAAATTTCTCAATAGGTTCTTATCAAAGGTTGACCGCATTTCTCTTGAAATCAAAAGGTCAAAAAACAGTTCCTTGGTCTTCAAGTTTGGCAAAACCACTAAAATCCCTAAAACCAAAACCATCACTACAAAACCAGCCTAGTATAAAGCCTCTAACGGTTTTTTTTGTCCAAACCCCTTCCATTTCAATTAAAGGGCCAAGATTGATCAATCATGATCAATTTTTGATTGAATCCAACAAAAAACCCTAGCAAAACCATACAAATAACCCCTGAAAATCAGAGCTGAGAAAGACAAAAAAAAGAGAGAAAAATAGGAGATAAATATTGAGAAAATATCCTAGTTATGAGGGTTAATGAGTCTAGCACAAGGATTTATTCAGTTTTAAAAAGGTATTAAGTTTGTGGAAGCAAAACTTTACAAAGAAGAGCAAAAAAAGCAGTAGTTATTCTAGGGTTTCGAAGGTATATTTTCTAACCTAAAAATGGAGTCCATGTGGCCTACTTGAGGAGATTTTGGTTGTCATTAGGTCTGCATTTATGTTTGCGAATATGGTGATGCTTAAAGAGTAAGGGTTGTTCTTTTTTTTTGTGATTTTGATTCTACAATTTAGTGTTTATTTTTAGGGTGTGTTTGATGTTTTTAATGTGACAAAAGCTTTCTGGTTAGGTTAATTTTGATAAAACAATATTTGTTCATTTTGTTTTGTTTGATTAATGCATCATGAAGCAATATTGTTGATCCTAGGTTTACAAGGCTTGTTTATAACCAAAATATGTTTAGAAAACTAATTTTGAATCCAAATTGCATAGATATGTAGGCTGGATAAGATTTGACGGTTTTAGAAATTGAAACTTCATGCATGTTGTTGATGATTTGATGTTATTTGTTAGTTCTTTGGATTCAACTATGTTTGGTATTGGTAATGTAGTTTGTGGGGACCAAAAACAGTGTGTTTAGAGGCCTAGAATGCCAAATATGGGTTTTAGCAGTGGTTCTTTAATTTATGGAAATTTTCCAGATTCAAAGTTCATGTTCTTCGTATGAACTTTGTCTTAGCCTCTTATTTTGAAGTTGTTTTTGGTTAATTCTTGACACAGACATGTTAGCTTATCATATTTAACAAATAATCTAAGGTTAAAACGCATCAATAACATGTATTCATGTATTTAAATTCTAGGGTTTTTTCGATTGCCTAAATATATTTTGATCAAATTATGACTTTTGAGTGTTAATAAAAGAAAATGAATGCTTGATTATTGATTTATGCATGATTACAAACAAAACATTGCCCTTGATTGCATGAAAACTTATTGGTTTCTGATTTATGTTTGCTGGGTTTAGTTTGAATGTTCATCGTGTTCTTCATGTTCTTAGTGTTTGATCTGTTTTTATATTAATGTTGGACCTACAAGTAGGCTAGAATAAATGAGAGTTGACTGGAATAAATAGGTTGAAATTTAAATACCAGAAGTTGACTTGAAAATTCTCAAAATTATTTACGGTATTCAACAATTTTAATTGGGAGTATTTTTCACAACAACATACGAGTTGTGGAAAACTCTTTCGTCTTCCAGGATGGGTGAACCTTGTCAGAGCACCTACATGGATTCTTCCCACAAAAATTTATTTTGGTATACAAGCTCATAATGAATTCAAAACACCAGATTTATTCATGAGAATAAACATTTATTCTAAGCCATAGACGAACCATTGTTTAAGAACCCATCAATACTTTTAAGCTACATCTAAACCATATAATATAGTTTATCTCAGGTAAGATGCGTTAGGGGTGTTAATATCTTTCCCAGCCACAAACAGTTCCTTACTCTAGAATTTTATATAAGATCAGTCTACTCAGGTCTTATAGTGACCCTGAACTAAACAATTAGGTGGCGACTCCTTGATCTCGACGCCACAACATCGTGCGTACACGTGCGATAGAATAACGACTCCATTAGGGATTTTATGTTTTTGACAGTTTTGGACTAGGATTTGTGTGTTTTATGTGGTTTATATGACTTGATGTGTTTAAATTTTTGCATTTAGGTTTTTTCTTTTTTTTACTTATTTACGCTTTAGTGTGTTTTATCCTTCTTATGGATGTATTTTGGATATTGATGAATGTCTCCGTGCATCGCTAGTTTATTTATGATATATCACTTCGAAATACATACACATGGAAACCTCAAGTTAGGTGGGGGAGTAGTGGCTTACCCTATGACTTTTAGTTAGGGTTTAATTTCGTGAAACCATCCAACTCTTTGTTGAGTGATTGGTATACGTACCATTCCATCGCCTATTGAGCCCCCGTATTATCTTCACGAGAGTAATCATTTGGACAATAAAAGATCCTTTTGAGACTAGATAGTGCATACCTTAATGTTTCACGTAAAAAGACATGGAACCTGCCTATAGGATATATGTTCAATAAATAAACATTGTTGTATTAATACATGCTTAACCCTAAAAAGCATTTTAAATTGCAGGACTTAGGGTTGATAACATGGTCACCATTAAATAGATGAACTCTGTTGAATATGGCTTGGATTCTGAATCCCTACAGTTTTTAAAAGGGGGGATTGTCCGAGACTGGATGATAGTAAATTGCTACCCATCAGAAATGTGAGTTGCTCTGGAAATGACTTGAAGAAGCTCATCTCACACATGAAAAGCATTCGAGAAGATGAGTTTTTGAAGAAATATGAGAGGAAATTATGAAAGGTGTCCGTGCAAAATTCAACAATTAAAGCCTTGATGTATTTTTTAGACCTCGAGTATTGATGTTTCACTTTTGGAAATATAGACATGTGTCCTACTTTGGAAGAATATGGTTTCCTGACCGAATTCCCTCAAAATCTATACAAAGTTTACCTCCACCAAATACGCAACAAAATGCTAATTGAATTGGCCGAATTGATCAAAGTTTCAAATCTCTATAAGATATTGGAGAAAAATACTACTAGTTTAAAGTGGAAAATAATCAAAGAGGTATTCAAAGGGAGGAATAATCAATTTAAAGGCAGTTGTAACTTTCATTGCATATGAAAACACAGATAAATCCTTGCTCTAATTCCATGTTATTCAAGGAATAATCAAGAATATATTATAGACCTGTATTGATACATTATAAAAAGAATTTTGAATTTTCTTGTAACTCTTTTTTTTTTCTCCTGATCTCTCATTCCATGTGAGAGAGAACTAGAGAGAGCAACTCCATTCAACTAGGTATTAATCGTGCACAATATTTCTTTTATTATAATGCTCAAACAGTAACTTGGATTAGGAGACAGTAGAAAAGAATTACATCTTAAGAGAAAGGTTCACTCATGAATTGGAAGGCCTGCGTTTTATAGCTCCCAGCTCATGGCATAATAATATGCCTTCGTGAACGACGTGCTCTGCTGCCACCAAAAATGAAAAGCCTCACATTTAAAAAACCTGGAACAATATGGTAAGCCAAGGGAACATGGGATGATGCAGTGAACTCAGAGGATCTAAATTGTGTCGCTACCTTTGTCAGACCAAACACATTTTCATTCTCCTTTTTGACAGAAGGGGATTGGTAGATCATGGCAGATGTTAACCACCGCTTGTTTACGACTGACAAGGTAAAAAAGACACCCGGGCAGCACAATAAAGAACAAACCTAAATGTCAGACACGACTGCCTCTTGGAAGATGAACTCTGAGAAACGCAATTGTATCTCAAAGCTCAGAGGAATGAAAAACATTGTTCTGAGAGAATATGGAAGGAAAATTGAAACACCCAGGTTGTTCTTCTCTCTTCTAGTCATGCATTATTCTTCCATTTTCAGCCTAATGCAGGATATGACAGACCCACGCCATTCCCCTCATAACAAGCCATCAGGGAGACCAAATGCATGATTCTAGTGTCTTCTTCAAGCATAATTTCAGGATATAGTTTGATTGCCATCATAAATGTCAAACCACTCAAATAGATCGCATTAAAATATCAAAAGCCAAAGACCAAACTTGTGTATACATGACAAGCTAAGCTGATGTGAGGTCTGATGATGTATTTCTGCATGTAACTATATGTGTGTAAATAATTATTAAGCATCTAAGTTTGAAGAAGTACAATCCCCTCCAGTTAAATCTTTTATTTTTAGCTTCTGATTCCAGATATTACAGCATTACTCCAGTTTGCATGCACTACATATGGAGGATCAATAGGGGCATGCTGGAGTGTGGTCAAGTCCTCTCAGATTTGCACTACGAAAAGCAGCAGAGGCTGGGTTGCTCCTTTCTCAACCTAAGCAAGGCCTCTGTCAAATCTTTCACACAAGTTCCATCCACAATATCTATTCTGATCATAGGAGGAAAGCAGGCAATGTAAACAATTTCAGGCAGGGTAAATACCAAAGCAACATTCAGGCTATACAAAATTCGTCAGCAGTCCATTGATCTGATGGAGGATTGATCGTTAAAGATTTCAACTTGCTGCACTAATGTCAACCAGTAAGATAACCAGCACATCCTGCGCACTGCCTATCTCACTTTCCATTCCTAGCATTTTCTCAAGAAAGCTTGTCCCTGAATCACTTGGTGTTCCAGACTACAGAAGACCCACTTTTTCTGAATTCACATGGACAAAAACCATTCATGGCCTTCCCCATCAGAGCCATGGCAGCAGTGCTAGGAAACTGCTTCTTCTGGAAGTCTAGTGCTGCCTCTGAACTCTCTGGCAGAGAAACTACCACAGCTCCAGGCTTCTTTTTCGGAGATGCAGATGGATTATGAAACCACCTCTGAACCCAAACATGAGAGAGTGTTATTTCTTGACTTTTCCTTGCTGGGTCAGTTGAATAGGATTCAGCATTCCTCAGTAACTCTGCAGTCTGATCTGGCATAGACTCTTTACCATCAGACTCGCTTGTCTTTGGTTCTGAACTAGTCTTACTATGTCTTAGCATTTTGTTGAACAACTTACTAAATTTCTGGTGGGATGATGCTTCTTCAACTTTTGAAGCACTTGCTTTGAGACGCTTAAACCATCTGCTGCAGGGGTCCAGTCTCACAGGAGCGTCGGGGCAATCACTAGATTTTGAATTTGTGGAGTGCTCGGCATTGGGAAGGAAGCATTCCGCATCCAAACTCTGGGTTCTTGAGGTGCTTGTCTCCATGTTATCTGGTGACCTTGCCAAACCTGGAAGTACAGTAAGTTCTTGGTTTATATCAGGTAATTCGGTGTTCATCTGTCTGCCCTTGATTTCTTGTCTGACTGAAGGCATTCCAGCTTGAGAAGCTGGCAACTTCTGGCCCTCGTTGATGTCCTACAAAGTTTATAACTAATCATGTGAACAAATGAGGTGACGGCCTTGTAAGCCTTTGACTCTGGAAGTTTTTACAGAGTTATGACCTCTTACATAAATTCCTTGGCCTAAACCAAAGAGAAAAAATAACAAAACAAGGCAAAAAACTTGTAGAATATAACTATTATTTGTGTGGCATGATTTCAAAGCCCAAAGGTAAAAATCCACCAAATTCCTGGGTGGCAATGGCAACTAAAACAGCTGTGTGAAATGCTGACCTAACAAAAGTAAATGAGTAGATCAAATATGTTGTCTATAAAACAATGTGCATAAGCCAATGTATTTACCTTCACTAGTTTTTTGTAAATGCAAGTGACCTTAGAAAATCACTAGAGGGGACACTATAGCTTAGAGATCAGAAAGTAGTAAAGTTACCTTATCTGATTGCAATGAAGCCACACCTGTAACACAAAAGAAAAAAAACTCACTAATTTGCAAACTAGGACTACGCTAAAAAGATACAAAACTCATGAACACTGTTCAGATTAGGTAATTATATTTAGCAACTTCATCTGAGGGCTGTGCTCCAAAGCATAGATTGTCAACACTACAGTCTAAGATTTAACTAAACCATCCATATAAGATACGGACCATACATACCAGATAGATGGTTCTCACAGTAAGCATCCATATCCATGGTGTCAGTTTCAGCAGATGAATCACTCTCTTCATTGACAGCAGAAGTATTGGCATTCTTAGTGTTTTCTTTTCCTTCAGCTAATGAATCATTCTCCTTATCAACTGCAGAAGTCATAACATTCCCAGTGCTCTCTTTTCCTTCACTCCCTGTGGAGCTGTCCAGAGGTAGCAGCTTCACTCCTTGCTTGACATGGAAACCAAAATCCGGAGATATTGCAAGGAGTTCAGTCACCATTTTCCCCTTAATTTCAGTGGACATTGCTGACTCTCTAAACATCTGAGCACCATCAGGTAAGTTCACGTCAGTCTTTTTTTTTATGACAAAGCGATGAGTGGTCTGAGTGTACATCGGAGGACCTCTAGAAAATTCTTCCATGGAGTCTATTGTAGTACGTATTCTCATTGTCTCCCCATCATGAACGGAGGGCAGTGTTGGTAGTGCATATGATCCATTATATAATTTTCCTAATTGGCTATCACCTCTGGTACTGATCTGCCTAGGAAGTAATTCAAAATCAGAACGATTTGGCATGATCATGTGAAATGACTTGCCAAAAAAGTCTCTTGGCTGATTATTGCTTGTTGAGGGATCACGAAAGAGAAGACCTGCATTTTTATTCATTTTCTTCTCATGAACCAAAGATGTAGAGCCTGGTTCATTAATGTGATCTAACCTAGAGAAAAGGGGCTGAATTGGAGCCCTTCCAACTTCAAATTCATATGGCACAATATCTGGGGTTGACCTTACAAAATCATCCTGAACATGTGCAGAAACAACTCTGCTACTCCATTCTAGGAAACTATTAGACTTGACCCGCTGCTCTGGAACCAAGTTGAGATCTTCGGCCTGAAACTGAGATTTTCTTTCTTGAATTTCCACCTCGGGAAGAGCTTGTGCCGGTATTGAGGGTAGGTGATCCTCATTTCTCCCGTGGGAAACATCATATTCAGAATTGGTACCAATTCGTGACTTTAAGACTCCTTCACGATTGCCAGAGGACACAACATTCTCCAGATATAAAACACTCTCCCTATCTTGAGAAGGTTTGAACATCGCAAAAGAAGACTGTCCCTCAAACATTTCATTCCTCGACCTTTTCGGACTCATTGTAAGGTTATCGTTCGAGACGTTGATCCTTTTCCCCTTGTTTACTTCTCCAAGTCCCGTGACAAATTTAGAACTACCAGTTTCCATCTCTGGCCCACTAAGTAAGCTGTGATATTTGTTACCATTAAAAACTTCCGGAGGATCATGACCTAATTGTTGTGGAGCTTCATTTGCTTTCCTGCAACTCGCGCGCGTCCAATGAGACATCCAAATAGACTGGCACTGCTTCGTGGACTTTACGGGAATATCATCCCTATCTTGATATGACTGTAGCACGCGATCAGACATGATGAAGTGGGATTTACAGAAGAATGCTTCAAAATGTCACAGAATTCCTCCAAGGCTATTCACGTGAAGATGCAGTCAACTAAGCAGTGTTAAAGTTCCAGACTCTTTGATGGCCTGCTTCAACCGGGCTATGGACCTAGCCACCACACAAGCAATCATAACCACCTGACGGTAATTAAAATGAATATAAGAAAATAAACCCAATTTGTCAAAATTAACTCAAATTTGCAAACTTTAAAGGTAGCAGCGTCACAACATGTGAATCGTCTCATTTCCATTTTTTGTTCTAACTTTTTATTCAAAAAGCAAATAACAAAAACAAGATTTCACTGCAAGCATCTAACTTTAGTACATGTTAACCAAGAACAAAATAAATCCCACTAGAGGAAACAATAATAATAATAATAATAATAATAATAATAAAGATCTCCACTTAAAACAAACTTACACTACGAAGTACAAACCTAAAAGTCGAAAAAAAAATATTACTTTATCTATATTACTTACACGCTCACATAAAAAGGGGTAGAATGTGTAAGCAAGCTTACAGTTTTATAAACTTCTTCTCTGATTCCCTCTGTAATCACAGATCCATGGATGAAAACATCACTGGGGTGAAGATCAACTTCTTATTAACTTGAAGCCCTTTTCGGAGGGTCTGTAGAAGAGAGGAGAAATGTATGAAGCGGATGAAGAAGAAGAAAGAATCTAAGGAGGGGATGGTTGGTGCTTGAGTTGCTTCCGAGTCTGTGCCTTCTTTTTGCTTTCTTTCTTCTTGCTTAGCCACAGACTCATAAGCCGACGACATAAAACTGACCCCACTTACCTGCACTTTTCAATTCCTCTTTCCTCTATTCTTTTTTTTTTTTTTTTAATATTTTGGCATCGGATTTGCTTTATTTAAAAATAAATAAATAAATAAGCAACAACCATAAATCACATGACAATTAGGTTTGTTTTTTCATGTCATTCCTAAATTATAAGCAAAGACCACAGGATTTAGCGTAATAAAGCTTTTACCATAACTAAAGTTTTATTAAGTGGATATTAAAATTCTCGGAAAGCTGCAGCCATTTTATAATGTTCTAGGATTCAATCTTACGTGCCAAACACCATTTAGAGGTATCATCTCCATATATTGTTTGAAAACAATAGATGTATGTATTGATATATACTTTAATGCATCGTAACTTACTGTGTAAAATAATTAATTGTTTCAAACATGGCTGGAGTGCCAGCGGCGATGCCTCAAGAGTATGGTTTTTGCATCAACGACGAACCATGCACAACCTTTATATATAATCTATTATATATTGAAGACAATAAAACACAATTCAAGTTTTGTGCTTCTAGTCATCGTTTGATTTGCTGTCGTTAACAAGAAAGTTATTTGGGTTCAACAGCCAGACAACCGCATAATTTTTTTATTGTTTTTGTTCTATGCATGAGCATGATTTTTGGGCTGACATGATCTATATAAACATCAGCACAAATGGGTGGAGGCGGAGGGAGGGTCTTCATAGTTTGGAGATGGTAGAGGGTTTTCTGTCTCATCGAAGATGTGCGACACAAATAGATCATATTCTCTTTCTGCGTGGACGTAAGACTTAAGGTATTCTTGTTGATTGGTTTGATTTAGTTCTCGTAGCATTGTGTCAGGTACTATGTACTTGTCGAAACAGTTTTCAGCAGTGGACTTGTGTGTATCCATTGCCGGTCCGTGGCAACACTATAACACGTTGAACATGCAAGGCACCGCCATCTTTTGAGAGCGTTTATGCTCACAATTTTCTCCTTCACTGTATAACAATTGCTCTGCATGAACAACAAAAACAAATGAATAGCTTTTGTGAGGTGTTTATTTCAGTAAATACAATTTACTACAGCCAAACCCTTCCATCCAGCGGCAGCAGGAGCAAATCTCGCAACGCGCTCCTGTGTTCGTTTATGAGATCCGCGGTGTCCATGGGCATGTTGTATAAGAACCAAAAGAAAGCCATCACTGAACAAACCCACCAGCTAGCAAATAAACAAATTATGAGCAGCCATGTTGAAGAATAATTATTCACATCCAATTGGAGCACAGCTCAGGTAATCCATGAATATAACAGTTGTCCATCACTAAGAGCTTAAAAATCAGACAAGTATCCATGCTTACTTTCTGAATGAGCTCAAAATTAGAACCCACCCGTCCCTCCCATTCATTTGCCAGATTAAAACCAGACCCATCAAGAACGGCTACAAAAAC
>Ga0307517_10003540_pt1 | contig 24257 bp, 25 predicted proteins | sample 23_EM_MG_FD_194515 | JGI IMG/M metagenome (GOLD analysis project Ga0307517, IMG submission 194515) | Populus trichocarpa ectomycorrhiza microbial communities from riparian zone in the Pacific Northwest, United States - 23_EM | ecosystem: Host-associated > Plants > Roots > Unclassified | place... | reverse complement strand
TTGATCCTACAAACAGATGGTGTATGGAACAATGTTACTTTAATTTAGTACAGCTGGGAGTAACAGATTGATATCGAGGCATTGACATTTGCAGTAAGAAAACAAGATTTTATTTTAAACCGGTCCTGGTCCCAATTTCAACTATACTGTACGTTGGAAGGATGATAATCGCCTTGTTTAGCTTTTACAAATTCATCAGTATCACGATGTTTAAGTTTAAAAGCAGATTAAGTTGTCAGAAATGATTTGTAGACTTGAATTTCTTTTACCTGGAAATTTGGTTTGTGTATAGAAAATCTATTATCCTTTTCCTCATGCAGTTATGACCCATGTACTTCTTTTGTTACTTCAATTTATCTTTTGAATTAAGTATATAAATGGTGGTTGGACTTGTCATGCAGCATTGGGATGGTTTCTTCTGGGAGTGGACTTTTCCATGTTGATGTGATTGTTTTGGATGAAGTTCATTTTCTAAGTGATATATCTCGTGGTACTGTATGGGAGGAGATAGTAAGTATAATTTATATTTCAGTATCTCATTTACAGACCAAAATTTCACCGCATTGCATAGTGTGATGGACATTGTTAAATTTGCAGATTATTTATTGCCCGAAAGAAGTTCAACTGATATGTTTATCAGCAACAGTCAAGAATCCAGATGAGCTGTCTGGATGGATTCGTGAGGTACAGTTCTTTATAAATGTCCACTATACTACCTTGTATGGAGCTGTCTTACAGACATGGCAGTTACACAGTAATGCTTGCAGGATAATTATTTGCCAGTAACAAGATGCTCCATTTGGCCCATTTATTATTCATTCTTCTACTTTTAACAAACTATTTGTGGAACTGTTGCTAAGGAATTTAATGAAATGCTAAGCTTGTTCCACTTCCTCTTATTGAAGAACCTAACAGAACCAGAATTTACTTATCATCCAGAGTTTGACTTTGGGAGGTTCATTTTTATAGTTTTAATATCTTGTTTTAATTTTACATCTCCCAGAAACTTTCATCTTAATTATTTAGTTGCTAATGATCTTTAATGAAAATACATTTAAATTGTTCTTGATATGGAATAGATCAGAACCATTCCCATTCCAGCTGAGGCCTTTGACATGTTCGATTTCTATGGATACCTAGTATAAAAATGGTGGAAAATTGTTGGCCAAAATATATTGATGAATGATCTAGCCAACATTGGTTTATTTATTTATTTTTGTATCATATTTAAGCATCGACTATCCTTAAAAACAACGCTTTATCATCCTTCTTTCATTTTATATTTTCTTCTGCTTTGCTTCTCACAGAGTCCAAGGCCACAGAAATAGTGAAATATATTTTGTGATTGTTGGGCAGAAGGATCACACTGACCATCATTCTAAAATAATTTTGTGGGTGTGCTAATAGAGTGTAATTTTTTTTGTCTTGGTTAAGGAAGATGTCTTTTGCGGTTAATGTGGATGCATAAGCCTGTAGCTGCAGATTGAGTTCCGAATGGTTTTTGTACATTCCTACCTTTAGGGAACCAGAAGTGACGTCTTCAATGCATTTGTTGGCTTCCTTTAGATTCTTAGGTTTGCAAATTAAGAATTGAAGTGCATGCACTATGAATGGTGGATGAGATTACTGGCAATTTTTCTTGTTACTTGATCAGTTTGCATCCTTAGCATTTGTATTGGTTTTGGACAATTAACATTCTGATGGATTGGCTTTATCCAGCAATATAAAAGATGAACACATACATGAATGCACTTGCACATGACATGTGCCCGTCATCCCATGAACTCACCATTGATTTGATAATTCCAATAAAAACAACTGCTTACATGTCTAGACATTGTTCTTGTTGGCTGTGGGATGTTTCTTCTGCTTTTCATTCCTCTGTTGAAGTAATTTTCTATTGGGCTGGCTGCATCATTACCAAGGCTATGCTTTTTATTTCATGTCTGAACTCTTGTCCTACTATTGCACTAGATTTATCCTTTAATTTTACTTTGAAACCTGTTTATGGAAAAAGTTGAGGTATATTGAAGTGACATGTGTAAATTAAGAGTGCACAAAACTTCTACCATACCTCCCTTATCATATGGATTGAAATAATGATATGCTTCCATTTATATGTGGACAAAACTTCTGGATGCATCTTTTCTTAATGGGATAAAAAATTGTGACATGCTTGAACTCAATTCTGCACATTAGTCATGCCAGCCATGGCTTCTGTATTGTCTTGTTTGGTGACCTATGGAAACAATATTTTTCACAGTGAGAAAGGTAAATTGATATTTATTTCAATTTACTTTCTAGGTTCATGGTGAAACTGAACTGGTGACATCATCAAGGCGTCCAGTTCCATTGACTTGGCACTTCTCTACCAGGCATTCTTTGTATCCCCTTCTTGATGAGAAAAGAAAGCACATGAATAGGTTTGTCTGTCTTCTGTTTTCTGTCTTCTGTCATCTTATTCATCCTGCCCCCACCCCAAAAAAAAAAAATTCTTTCTTCGTCTGAACTCCAAATTCAATTTATGTCGCAGTTGTGTTGATGATGGTTGCATAATGTTCTTGCATTTATATAAAGAATTCTTTGTGATGGAATGATACTAATTTCTGGTTTTGACTTTTAATTTGGAACAGGAAGCTGTCGCTCAATTATCTACAACTTTCTGCTTCAAGAGTTAAATCTTACAAGGATGATGGGTCGAGAAGAAGGAATTCAAGAAAACGTGGAAGCAACATGGGCTTTGATAGTATTGGTAACATGTCTGAAGAACCCCTTTCGAAGAATGATATAAGCAGAATACGCCGTTCACAGGCAATTCATTTATCCATTGTTTCTCTGATAATGTGACACTTTTCTTTTACTTTCCGTCTTTCCTTTTCTTCTGAGTATAGTAGTTTGTTATAGCTGACTTATAACCTGTCCTCTAGAATGGAAAAGGAGTTTAGTCATCTAAAGAAAATCATGATTTTCAGGTGCCTCAAGTTGTTGATACACTAGCACAGCTTAAGGCAAGGGATATGCTGCCTGCAATTTGGTTTATTTTTAACCGAAGAGGATGTGATGCGGCTGTGCAGTACCTTGAAGGTTGCAGGCTCTTAGATGAATGTGAGGCAAGTGAGGTTGAACTGGCTTTGAAGAGGTTCAGTGTTCAGAATCCCGATGCTGTCAGGGAGACTGCTGTCAAAGGACTTCTAAGAGGGGTTGCTGCGCATCATGCAGGATGTCTCCCTCTATGGAAATCTTTTATTGAGGAACTGTTCCAGAGAGGACTTATTAAAGTTGTCTTTGCTACAGAAACACTAGCTGCTGGAATCAACATGCCTGCTAGGACAGCTGTTATCTCGTCTCTCAGCAGGAGGAGTAGTAGTGGACGTATCCCATTAAGCCCAAACGAGCTTCTTCAAATGGCCGGGCGAGCTGGTCGTAGAGGCATTGATGAAAGGGGCCATGTTGTGCTGGTTCAGGCTTCCAATGAAGGTGCGGAAGAGTGCTGCAAGCTTCTATTTGCTGGACTAGAACCTCTTGTATCACAGTTTACTGCTTCCTATGGGATGGTGCTGAATCTTCTTGCTGGTGCAAAAATTACTCGTAGATCAAACGAATCAAATGAAATGAAGGTTCTCCAGGCAGGGAGAACTTTGAAAGAAGCCAGGAAACTAGTTGAGAAAAGTTTTGGAACATATATTGGCAGCAATGTGATGCTTGCTTCAAAAGAGGAGCTAGCTAAAATACAGAAAGAGATTGAAATGCTGACCTCAGAAACCAGTGATGATGCTATAGATAGAAAGAGCAGGAAAATCCTATCTGATGGGGCATACAAGGAGATTGCAATTTTACAAGAACAATTGAGGGAAGAGAAACGCCTGCGGACTGAATTACGCAGAAAGATGGAAACAAAGAGATTAAATGCCCTGAAAATTTTATTGAAAGAGTTAGGAAATGATCGTTTACCCTTTTTGTGCTTGAAATACAAAGATTCTGAAGGAGTGGAACATTCAGTGCCTGCTGTTTATTTGGGGAATGCTGATTCATTTGATGGTTCAAAATTTAAAAACATGGTTTCTGACATTGATTCATTAGCACAGACTGTTGCACCCATTGAGTCTAATGTAAGTGAAGTTGAAACTCATAAAGATGTTGAGCCATCTTATCATGTAGCTCTTGGTTCAGATAACTCTTGGTATCTGTTTACAGAAAAATGGATCAAAACTGTTTATAGGACAGGCCTTCCTAATGTTGCCTTGTCTCTAGGGGATGATTTGCCACATGAAGTTATGTGGATGCTTCTTGATAGGGAGGAGAAGCAGTGGGAAAAGCTTGCTGAATCTGAACTTGGTGGTTTATGGTACATGGAAGGATCTCTCGAGACATGGTCGTGGAGCTTAAATGTGCCTGTTTTAAATAGTCTCTCTGAGATTGATGAGGTGTTACACATGTCACAAGCTTACCATGATGCAGTAGAAAGTTACAAGGATCAAAGAAACAAAGTTGCACGTTTGAAAAAAACGATAGCACGTACTGAAGGCTTTAAAGAATATAAGAGGATCCTAGACTGGAAGAATTTTACAGAGGATAAGATTAAACGCCTCAAGATGAGATCAAACCGTTTGAGCGAACGGCTGCAGGAAATCGAACCATCTGGTTGGAAAGAATTCTTAAAGATCAGCAATGTTGTACATGAAAGCAGGGCCTTGGATATCAACACACAAGTAATATTTCCTCTTGGTGAAACCGCAGCTGCGATTCGAGGAGAAAATGAACTGTGGCTTGCAATGGTTCTTAGAAGTAGAATCCTTTTGGATTTGAAACCTGGACAACTCGCAGCTGTCTGTGCAAGTGTAGTTTCTGAAGGGATCAAAGTTCGTGCCTGGGAAAATAACAACTACATCTACGAACCTTCTTCCGCAGTAATCAATGTTATCAACATCTTAAATGAGCAGAGAAGTAACCTTTCGAAGCTTCAAGAAAAACATGGGGTAGAGATAACCTGTTGTTTGGATAGCCAATTTTCAGGTATGGTTGAAGCCTGGGCTGCAGGGCTCACATGGAAGGAGATGATGATGGATTGTGCAATGGATGATGGGGATTTAGCTCGCCTTCTGCGACGAACAATTGATATATTGGCTCAGATTCCTAAATTACCCGATATTGACCCAGTTTTGCAAAGCAATGCAAAGACAGCATCCAGCATCATGGACCGTCCACCAATAAGTGAACTGACTGGATAGGGCATATTCCTGGGAGAAATTCATAAATTCCACATGCTTGCTCCTTTAAGGTGAACGCTTACCAAGATATCTCTTATTTAATCTTTAATACAATTCTACTCAAGAATGATCTCTACCCTAGTCCTTGTTAGACAATACAAATTAATGAAAATCTTAACCGTACGGATTCTGGATTAATGGTAGCAAATTAGTGACAGACGGCGGTGCATTTGAAAATTTGCAGAGTTGGTCTCGTTTTCTTTTTCTTTTTTTGATGAAGATCTAATCGATAAATATTAAATCGAAGCCCGCCCCTGCCATTAAGGATTTGGCTGTGTGAGTCTGGAAAAACAAAGTTCATATTGCAACCATGCTACTACAAGATCACTCTCCCTCAAAACATCAGTGAAACTCAACTGATTTCAGAGCCGAGACAAGACAAGCAATGGAATTGAAAGTGCTCTGCATTTTCAATGGCTTGTCACCTGAGTTAAAGGGAGACTACTGCGCTAGTTGAATAAGGTCCAATAGATCAATCAGCCGACTCTTCCAGCCCGTGTCATATCATTTCGACAAATTCTACCACTAAATATACAAAACGTTTGTCAACCTATGTGTTCATCAGGGAAGCCGATTTGGCCAATCATGGGGTGGAGCTACAGCTCAACTGAGCATTTAGTAGTTCCCCGAATACACCTACCTCTCTGAGGGAAAAAGGTTAAAGGGAGACTAGCTGGGGGGTTTTGTGTTTGTGCCTTTGGCTCCTATCGCGTAACCAAAAATCGAACCTATTTTAATACCATACACAGATAGAGGAAGGAAAGAACTCTATTTCATGTTCCATGAAGATGCTGCTGCTGTGTTTCATGGTATGCGAGTTATGTGGCTGATGAGATCGGGGATTCGATAATTTCTCCGTCCTCAACCCCCTCAAAATCAAAGCTCTTTTCTGCATCTGAATGCCGACGCAACGACCTTATTTTTTTTTATGTGCTTTTAGCTGGGATACATGCGTGGAAGTTCAATCAATGCACTATCATTTCCAAACAAAATGTCCCAAAAATCTGAACACGCACAGACACAGTATATATTTTATACACACACACACAACATACAAAACGAAAACGAGTTGGAATGCTATTTCCGATAGGGAAGCGGGGAGCAAAAGCCAACCAGAGAGGTTTTTGAATTCTTTATGATCAAAAGATCTAGATTCGACAGTAGCCCATCTAAGGATTCTTCACCTTGATCCTCAACTTCCGAGCAATCTGTGCTGCTTTTGGATGAACTGGCCGCTTATGGCAGTCAGACTGTTCTACCTCCACCCAGTTTATAACCTTCAATATTAGAGATTGAGGAACTTTCTTAGCATCCCCATCTGCTGTTGTTCCTTTAGATTTCTTCATTCCAGTTTCCAAAGCTTTCTCTAGGAAGTCCATGAACCAATTTCCAGCTTCATTTTCAATCTGCTTACCCAACCTAATTGTATTGCTTAAGCTGCAAGAGGAGGTTGGTCTCTTGTTTTCATCATTCTCAATCATAGCTTTAGGTGGCAGTTTTCCCTGTGGAGTTGATGGCCCTTTTCTTTCTGGAAAGGCCTTTTGATTAGCATTTGATCTCTGGAGTTTCTCAAAATTCATCGTCTGATCACTTCTTTCATTGAAGCTACCAATTGATTTGTACAATGCTGTTCTTCTTTTTGATGAGTTTAATGCAGGATTCCCACATTGGTCCATAGAATTGTGTACAATTTCATGTAAGATTGAGGAATTTTCTCCACGCTGTTCGATATTTGTGCTCTGACCAACTTCAGCAGCTGAAGTAGCTGCTTGAATGGACACTATATCAGTAACTGCTCTCACAATCTGGTGATGGAACTCCAGAAACTGGTCAAAACAGGCTGCTGGAGCATCTGGTCTCGCTGTTCTGCTCAGATTCAAGATCATCCTACACAAGTAGTCATCGTTTTGATGTTAGCAAAACTTAGTTTCAAACTTCCAAATCATGATAGAATGATTAAAACCGAAAGGAGCCAAAAAATGCACAAATACAAGGGATAGGAGAAGGGGTTTAGTACTTGAGAGGCCGAACTAAAGTTTCAGTGGCTGAGGCATCTCTTAGCGCCTGGAGGGCTATCTTCTGAGCCGTTTCTCGTTGCTGCACAGCTTCCTGTTAGCCACAAAAGGTTTAGCAAACAAGAGAAAGCAAAGAGAATCAAGATTTCATCTAGAGGAATCCAGAGTTCACCTTGCCTAATAGGTTCAACTTTCCTGGTAAATTCATGGCCAGCTCGGTACTGGTATCAGAGGCTGCATTCCCATACTGACACTGTATTTCTGAGATGGCCTTTAAATTGCAAGAGTTTTGTGCTTCTCCGCCCATTCCGAGAGAAGCTACCGCCCTTGCATTTCTTAAACTCGGTGGGGGAGTTGAGCTTTTATTATCCTACAGAAAACAAAAACAGCAGCATTCAATTATATTATTATTTTTATTTTTATACAGAAGATTTATAGGGCAATGAAAAGCTTTGGTTCTTTCCAAAAGCTAATTACTATATTTATTATCAAGCAACCATTTCAAGCTCATCAGTAACTTGATGAACCGAAAAAAAATAATTCAAGACTTAATAAATGAGAGGAAAATGCACCTACAGATGATTTGCAGGGGCTAATTGGAATTCTAGCTTCTCGTTCACAGACACTCTTGCTTCTTGGAAACTTGAAATTAGCAGAAGGTGCAGCACAACTTTTCCTAAGCAATGCAGGGCTCTCTCCCTTGTTGTCCACCATCTTAGCCAGCAATCCACCACCAGCAAAAGAACACCTAACCACCCCATTAGTGCCTCCATCTTTGGCAATTCTCCCTCTCACCACCGGGGAGACTGATTTCACACAACTTACAGCCAACCGCTGTTTCACCGGTGTGCACTGATTAAAATCCAAAGGAACTGGCTTTAAAACCATTGGAGATGAAACCCCATTTTGCCCTGTTCCCCAAGAACCTCTCCTTTGACCATAGGGTGGTTTTTGTTCACTTCTCTCTCCCTTTCCTCTAAGACCCATAAGGGGTTCAGGGGTTCCTAATAATGGGTGTCTCCCTGGAAGTGGTTTTGCCCCTTTGACAACAGGAACAGGAGATCCTGGCTCCAGTCTGTCAACGTAAATGAACTGACCTAGCTGCATTTTGTCGCTGAGAACATAATCATCTTGATCAGAGGGAAGACTGACATAGATGGAGTGTGAAGAATCTGATACTTTAATGAAGAATCCTTGTTTAGGCCACAGATTTTTCTCGTCGAGATCAGCTGGTACTATGTCAGTTACCTGCAAAACTGAACTCCGGTGCTCGCTGGTGGGTTTAGTCCCTGTATCCATCCCATTTAGTAGCTTCAACAGAATTCCAGGTGCCAAAGTTGCCATAAAGAATGAAAATTGGATAAAAACTCTGTACTTCTTTTTTCTCCTTGTGTTCAACTCTGGGGTTGGAATTTTAGATTTTGAGGGAGCGGCTGTTGGGTAATTGAGCTGTGCTAACGGTAACTAGGTGGTGATGGTGGTAAAGATTACTTTTTAAAAAAATATTCAGATTTTTTTTAACGTTGCTGCAACGGTCCTATGTTGGTCTCTTTTTGAATGATCCATCTGCTTCTCCTATTTTGCTTTTGATTTTAATAATGGAAAATAAAAAATAAATTGTAGATTTCATTCAAAACCACGCGGCTGGTCACGCAGTTGCTCCCTCCTTAGTTATTGCTGTATTTATTCGATTTTTTTTCATTACCTAACCTCACGCTCAATTAATTCGGATCTAAACTTATTCGTGTTTAAAATAAAATAAAAAAACTTGATTAATTTGGTAAAATATTGACTTGATGCTCATCTCGTCAAAACTCGGTTTTTAATTAATTTATTTTAATTTTAATTTTTTTTATTAAAATAATATTATTTTAATTTTTTTTATAAATTTGATCTTTCTAACCCGTGACCTGTGTGTCATATCTGGTTCAACAATCAAGTTGAATTTAACAACTATATCCCAAATTTATTGGTTTTTTTATTTGAATTTATTTACCTCCATCAAGTAATTCAAGTGAATCTAACATTTTATTCACCATGTTATTAATTGTTTTTACCTAAAATACTAAAAATATTACAATCAACTAGTTAGAATTAGTACCGAGAAAAATCACACGTCCTCTAATTTTAAAAATATAAAAATAAGATAATATTATTTGGATAATATAATATTTTTTTGTGGTATTATCTAAATTTCTCTAAAAACAGATTGGATTAGTTTTGATAAGTATTATTATTGTTTTTTTTTTCAATAATATTCACCTTTGTAAATGACCTTTGAATGAAATAATCCATTTTTTAACACAAGTGACATAGGAGCCACTATTTTTAATATCTTTTATTTATAAAAAGAATAACAAAGAAAACATTTATTTGAAAATTAAGTATTGCTCTAAAAGGCATGAGTTTTTCACTGTATAAGGCTCCGTTGTTTATCCTCTCGCGTATTACTATGGATGGGCTGCGCAAAATTTTATGTTTTTTCAATTTGATCCTCAAATTGTTTTTTGGCGATTTGGTTCTAATAAAAAACCAATTGAATTTTTATGAAAAGATAGGATTGAAAGGAAAGTGACAAAAATAAAAAAAGGCTCCAAACATGAGTGGTATGCTATAAGTTTTTATAAAAGATGCACTTTGGTTCTTAAATTTTAAAAATCACATAAATTATACAATTTCAATATCTTAATATTTTTCCAATTCAATTTTGCTACAAAAATTTATTTGTGTTATATTTTATTCCCTGGTTGAGAGAGGAGAGAGAAAGAGAGGTCACCAGATTTTGACGGTAGAGAGAGAAAAGTATCGTTGACATCGATTTAAGCCATCAAAACAGATGATATTTGTGTCAAATAGTTCTATTTGATGAGGGGAGATCATATTATGTGTTTTTTTTACCTTTAAAGTTCGTGAAAAAAAAATCAAGCTTGGGTTGATTTTTTTATTTAGGTTGATTTTGATTTTTGGAGCAGTTTTTTAAGGTCATGGATAGGTTTATCATGGTTCCTATGGTATTTTTATAGGTGTTTAGGGTTAAAAATAGGTTGAGAAACGGGTTTTAGAGTAAAAAACTTAAGCCTTAATTTTCCGGCCACCATAATGACTAGAATCTGAGCAAACTAAACAATACATCGTCTAATGTTTTTTCAAAAAAATTTGAAGCGAACGCCCTAATTGCAAACAAAAAAAAATTAAGGGTTCAATCATGCGGGCCTCCTAGGACAGGCCCGCGCATAGGTTAGGCGGGCTGGCCTGGCTTGCAAGGCCACGCAACGCCTAGCCTTTGTCTTTTTTTTTGTATTTTTTTAAATTAATGATTTTTTATGGTTTTTTCTCTAAATATTTTTAATTTATATTTAAATTAGTACCATTCTCTCTTTTATTTTGTTTGAGGAGTCTCTTTTAAATGACAATTATTTTTTTAGTTATGCATTTAAATTTGAAGAGTTTTTATAATTCATCTATAATTTTTTTTTTTATCTTTTATATTGGTGAACTTTATTTTTGAAAATAATTTTTTTTTATGTGTAGCCTTGCTTGATGTTGTTTTTTCCCTTTTATTTTATTCAATCAATTTAATTCGTCTCTATTTTTATTATCGTTTACTTAAATAAAAATTTATTTTAATAAACAAATTTAGCAACTGAATAAATGTCCCGTCTTTCGAGATTAAATATCTTAATTTACACTTATCTCTTGATTTTTCAAATTTTATTTTAGATATCATCAATGACTTTTTATTTATTTATTCACACATATAGTTCTCGATTAATTTGATTACATGTATGTATAATAATGTTTTTTAAACTTAAATTTTTTAAATTATAGAAATGCTGTATATATAATTTTTTTATAAAAAATAAAAATATCTAATCCATAACAAAGAAGCGCAGAAACCTAACTAGTTTTGTACTCTAAACCATGTCATGGATAGGATGTATCAAAACGACAATTATAATAGTTGATCAAGAGAATAAAATGACCCAAAAGTTGTTGATCCAAGAATCATAAGAGCGAGTAAAGAAATAATATAGGCTCTGGCATTGGGCTTCGACTCTTCTGCGGACTTGGGCTCTAAAGAGGCATTTTAATATAAAAAGTGACCTGATTCATTTTTATAACGCATCTGATTCTTCTCAATCTAGCACAGCCACACCCCCTCTCCCTCTCCATATTTCTCTCCTTTTCTTCCCCAGTAGGTTGTTCCCGTTTTACTATAAAATATAAAAATCATTAACTTGCTAATATCAAACTCTAGATTCTAAAAGTTGCTACCCGACGGCTTTATTTTCTTTGCCTGGTCTTGGTTTTTTCCCTTTTTCTTTTGTTTTTTATCATTAAACCGGTCACGGTCAAGTTTTCACCAACTCTTACCGTGTCTACCGGCTCAGAAGAATCTCAAGCGGGTCAGCCAAATTCACATGGGAGTTTGACTGGCCAGACCGGGCTTGTTTCTATGTGGTCATCTTGGATGGCTGCCGAAGTAGAGAGCCGCCTGACGATGGGCAAGGCAAGTTACGGCACGGTGACTACAAAGAGTGGAGCAGAGATCCAAGGGAGAGAAAGAAGACTATAAAAATATTGATGAATGGAATGAACATATATCTCAGATATTACATCACGTCAGCCCTATATACATACATGATGGTGGCTCGAAATGCCACAAGCTTCCACTATACTACAATCTTGCAAAGCCATATCCCCACGATTCCTTATTCACTTGGTGAGACAGCTATGAGAACAGATCAAAGCTAATTTGGCCGCGCCCGCCGCCATGATTGCATTTTTGGCGACAGCCCGTGAAATGCATTCCAAAGCCAGCTGTGGAACAAAATCTGAGAGCGCAAGTGTTAGAGAGGAGGTTAGAAAAATTTTAAAAACAAAGAGGAAGGAAAGCATTGGAGAGGTTGTCTTTTCCTGTTCATTTGAAGGGTACAAAAGGAGGAACTGGAATAATATTAACCAACAAATCAGATTGGCCTGCTCGTTAGCTTCTAATCAGTGTGTGCAGGCTTATGTGCGAAGGTAATTTTGATTACTGCGACAAGCAATCGCAATCAGTTAAGCAAAGATTAGTACACACCATATCCACTCCGTTGCAGGAAGGCATGTTATTTGCTAGATAGCCATCTGTGAAACCGTTGTACTCTTTTCGAAATCTTTTCCTGGTTGTGGCAGGAGCCATTCTGCTGCAAAGTTCTGCTTTTCCTTCCCGTTCGAAACAAAAAATCTTCTGTATCTAAAACATAGGATACCTACATGCACACATCAACAGTCGATAAACAGAAGACAGAAGAGATAACGAACAAGAAAGTATACAGAGGGTCTTGCTTATTTACAAGTACATGAATACAAACAAGCAAAACTAAAACGTGGCTTTTAATGCAAGATACCTTGGATGAATTGCATGCAATTTTACACTCTAAACCATTGAAAACCCGAAAACCTTCCATGGCCTGGCACTCATCAGAATTTGCATTTCTACGTTTATTCCTGTAAACAGTGGTCTTTATTTAGCCAAAGGAGCTCATACAAAGCAGACAACTTTGTCCATTGGGTCCACGTACCTCTTCAGGAAAATCCCTGGCTTTTCTTTTTTGTCAGGAACAACTGGGAGGAAATCATTAAGCAGATAAGATGCAAAATTAGGATCCATGGAAACAGCAGTCACTTCAGGTTTATCATGTCCAAAGTCCATAAGCTGAATAGACAAGTGTGTTGGTGCGGAAGACTGCAGAGAAAATTATTGTGTTACAGTTGCAGCAAAATCAACAAACCTTCAAACTCATAACAGTCCAATAAAAACAGACACAGAAGCAAAACCACTAGAGACCTACACATTCAATGCGATATATGTTCTCATCGTGAAGAAGCACTCGAGCATTTTCGTGATAAACAATATCCACAAGTCTTCCAGGTTTCCTTGATTTTTCATATGCATATAGTTGGAGCAACTTGTTGTCCATCTCATCTGCTGCTACCGTTTGGAGCTGAGGGAAATAAAGAACTATATGGTGAGAGGACAAGGGCAAGAAAGGCAGAAAACTGGAGAATGAAAATGTTGAAGGAAATCCTATGCCTTTTACCTGTTTGACAAGCTTATATATTAGTTTGTCCAATGTGAATAGAACATATGACTGTGTCCCAATAATAGCTCGGCAATCATCCTCAAATTTTGTATTATCAGAAGAACCATCAAGTAAGTTGTAAAGTGCACTCATGAATCTGCAAAGACATGCACACTTAAATTAATAAAAACTGATCAAGTTCAAGTTGACAGAACCTCTTAAATTTCTGAAACTATGGCACCTGGCATAGAGATCAGTAGGGCTAGTATCATTTGAAGCTCTCCATTTCCTTTCAGCAGATGATGAATTCACCTTTGCAGATTGTATTCTCTCGTATAATGTCTGTCAAATTAATAAACAGAGATACCATGTTAATAAAAGCAGTCTTGTAATTAAATAAAAATCCAGCCATATAAACAGAATTCAAAAACAAGCCTTACTTGGTGAAGCCTAAAAAGAACATAGAAGGAATCATTTCCGTAGAAAACCCGAGAAACTTTTTCTTTGTCATGCAATGAAGGAGGGACATGCTTTGCCAAAGGCTTCACATTTAGAAGAAATCGTTCTGAAAATGGTAACATTGTTCCATCTCCTTCAACATCATGGGCATCAGCCATTCCTTCAGCCTCACCTTCACTCTCAGCTTTAATATCATGCTCATCATGGTCACCATCTTCCTCATGCTCTTCCCGAGAACAATCTTCACCATCACCAGACTCACTTCCAGAAACATCACCATTCTCAGATGCATTCTCACTATCCTCTGTTGACCTTTGAGCACTTTCATCACCTTCATCATCAGCATCAGCATCATTCTCTCCTCCTGCCTCTCCACATCCTTCTCCCTGTCTGGCTTGATATTGCCTACTAACAGCACTGTCCTTCGCCTTATGCGCTGCCTCCAAACCAGCTTCTCCATAAAATGCAAAATTATCCTCCTCAAAATCTCCATTTGGAGATAATTCACCCTCTTCTCTTTCAATTTTAAATTGTGCAGCAGATTCATCATTATATCTGTGATTCTTGATGACTTCTGTTGCTACCCCATTTGTGGATACAGCGGGTCTTGAAAACTCACCAGCCTGTTAGATCAGCAATAGATACACATTCATCTTTCATCTCAAGTTCACTAGAAAAGAAAATTCGATCAAATAAGAAAGCCAACATGTTGTTCATTTAGTTGATGTTTAATTCTCAACAAACCTTAGCCATATCAGGCGGTGCAGTCAATAGGAGTATTTTTCTATAACTTTAATTCAATTGCAAAACCAGTAAAAGATGCTTGTCAAGCAACCATCATAACTTATACTGCTGTGTCTGGGCAAATAATTCAGCTTAAGAATCTACCCATATGATACCGAGGCTAATGGCTTAAAATTCCAATTGACTATGTGGTGAGTGGTCTATCAAGAACAACAACAACAAAGCCTCAATGCCCAACTAGTTTGGGTCCACTATGTGAATCCTTTTGCACTATTCTGCAAGATCACAAACCAAATCAGCTTCAAAACTGGAAGATTTAAGATCCTTCAATACCACTTCATCCATGCTCACACGGTCTAATCAAGAACAAGCTTAGGAAATTGATATAAACTAAAATATGAAAGCACCATACCTCTGTTGAAGGTAATATTTCATTACTCGAACCTATTCCAAGCCCTCCCTCAACAGTGCCATTGCTTGGTCTTGAAGGAGTAGCACTAAGCCCTTGAAACAAAATGTTACATTTCAGAAATCTAGCCATCAATTTCAAAGAAAAGGAGGTGGGAACTAGCAATAGAAGAGAGAGAGATGTGAGGAAATAATGCAAATTAGATAAGATTGGAAGCATCCAACAAACCTGATTGTACAAGTGTTCGCCCATTACTTAACTCTCCAGTGGCAAGAGATACATTTGAATTTAGCAGCCGGTCATTGGAAGCAGCTTGTTTAGTGATCCCTGACAATTCTTCAGCTGCAGCTGCAGATGCAGCTGCATTAATCACCACCTTATCATGTTGAAGAGCACTTGTGGAAGTATCACTTTTGCGAGCTACATGATCTGCATCAGGAGGACCATTTTCTTTAATCCTGTTATCGCCATTTAGCATCCAAGCCCTGCTAGAACTTGATTGTTCAGGTGGGATACTTTCATCTCCATTTCTTGAAGAGTTTGAATGTTTGGAGTTTGTGACTGCAGCACCAGCACCACTAGGGCTGCCTTCGCTCTCTCCACTTTTAGAAGACTGATTCTTAGCTTTTACAACATCTTCAGTGTCCTCGGCACCTTGAGGTCGAGACGGAACACCAAGCATGGGTTCTAAAAAGGTTGTCCAAATCTTCATCACTTTATCTAACTGTTCAGATGTACAAACTTCTCCACATGAATATTTGATGAGTTGATATAAGTCCTCATGAATGTCAGTATCTGGGTACTCAAATTCCAAATTTGGTATAATAGGTCGTCTGTTTCCAGCAGCAAAAGCAAGAAGCACATCATCTTCCTTGCGCTTATTCTCACTAATTTCTTTGATCTCCACCAGTAAGGCTGTAAAATATGTCATATATAAATCCATTATGTTTAATGTAGCTAATTTGGACATAAGAACTATTGGATAAATAATGTCTGTTGGATGAGTCCATTATGTTTAATGTAGCTATGGATCGGTATGCAGTCACAAATTAAAATAAATCCATGATTTTATGACCAAGGGTGATGTAAGTTGGATGTTTATTTCCTTAACTGATGAGTACGGGATGGAACAAAATAGCTTTAAAATTATTCAGGACTCATCTCTAGTTTTTTGTGGTACTCAAACAACAGAAAGATTATGGTCAGGGATCATAATTCTCATTCACGCCAGGACATCAAAATATTTGTCTTACTTAATCTGAATGCAAACATACCAAGATATCAACTAGCAAATACCTTTTGTGCTCGAGCTCTTTGTATCCTGCTGCTTGAAATAGAAGCTACGATGATCGAGTGATTTGTGATAGTTTTTGGCATAAATTTCAGCCCAAACTTTGTTAAAGTCAGCACGACACCTTGCCCACTCTTCTTGTTTCTGCTTCAAGCGGGTTAATACAACTGGCAAAGCAAGAGAAGTGTTCTTCCTCAATACATCCATTACATCAAGCCCATGATCGCCATATAAACGTTCAATACACCTCAGATTCAGAGCTACACCAGAAGAAAAGACAATCTCATCAGAAAAAAAGAAGAGGAAAGAACCTAACAAACAAGAATAGGACAAATTAGATATTCTAATAACTTGATCAAACACCAATCAGTGTGTATGACCTGTTAAGTGCTCATCAATACGAATGGGACTATCCATTTTGATGGTGTTATTGTTGATCTTTTCTAATAATTCTTCCACACGCTTGGTTGTTACATTCACAGATTCTAACAACATGTCCAGCTCAAACCTGAAAACAACAAGAAAAGTAAAACACTAGAATCTTTTAAAGCAATAATTTATGTAGAGGAGAAGGAAAAAGATTGAGCAAACAGTCTCAACTTCCTACAAGAGACATAACATTATGACAGAATGTTATATTTTGATGTTAATCACAAGAGGAAGGTCAGGAAAAAGTAGGGACTCCTAGAATTAATAAGTTAAAAGCAAATGCCTAAAGAGAATATATATTAGCTACAACAAAATAGCCTCAATTTTTGTTTTTCAAAAAATGGAGACATAAAACAGAATATCATCATCTGAGGCAAGTTCCAACCTGTCATCTTCACATCGAAACAAGCTCTCTTCATACTGGTTTTTTCGCATATGTTTAAAAGAGTAATCTTCACTTCCTGAAGTAACAGATACCCAATGATCATTCAATACTTCAGCTCCAAGCTCTGTCCTCTGACTTGCAGAAGGTATCATGTACTGCCATCATACAATAATGAAGTCACTCAGTGAACAGTAACTATTGAAAGTGCTAAAATCAACTTGTCAACAATATAAGAAGTTGCATACACTCTTTGGCAGAAGCCGATAACTGGGACTGCAGCGCTCACAGTTAGACAAGTCAAGTTCATTAATGGGTTTTGCTGTAAACTTGTCCTTGCTGGAAAATAAAGACATCTTGTGACCTCCTGTGTCCTTATTTCCAAAGGTTACACTTTTGTCGAGCCTATCCCTTTCTCGGATTTCACGGTCTCTATCTTTAACCCCATCATCTCTCTCACGATCCCGATCTCTATCCCGGTCCTCTACTTTAACAGCTCTGGGTAAATTACCTTCATTCCACAGGGATTCTGGAATAAGAAGTTGGTAAGCATTAGTCTGATTGCGACAAAGGTCAGATCATTTTAGAACTGAGCCAAACATGGTTGGTTCGGTAAAAGTTGAACTAAGACTGAATACAAGTCCTTAAAAAATCAAATTAAACCAAACAAAATGGTGAGAGGCTCTCATCCAGCCTAACAGTAATAAGAAGGAACATCCATTACTTACTTTTACTCACAACACCGGCAAGTAAACCCTCTGCAGGACAAAGTTTTGATTAGAAAGTGTCAATTATGAAATCTCCAAAGAAAGTAAAATAAATACTTGCTTCGTAAAGGTACCATTTTTTTCACAACGAGCCAAAAATTCATTGAAATCATCCATGAGATCAGGATATCTTCCAAGCAAATCACCCACCTGACATGACCAAAAGTTTCTTACTTTACCAGTTCTATTCCAATAACTTTTATGATAAGATCTATTCAACAACATTGACTACAAGTATGTAGACATATAGACAGGACCGTCACTACTATTTATTTATACACAATATTGAAGTGCACTCAATTCAATTCTTGTACATTCAACAAGAAGAGACTTACAAATAAAGCACCAAACAAGGAACATGAAAAGTAAGTATCTAATTCCTATCAAGCAAAAGTAAAGAGCCTTAGAGTGCCAAGTTGAAATTTTGCAAACCAAAAATGGCTCAGTCAAACCTCCAAAAACTCTATCCCTTACAGCTCAAATAGATCTTAATGTGAAGTTTTCAGTTCCAAAATGCCAGAGTCCAAGGAGAGTAAACAAAAGCTACTTTAGAAGTAAAATTTAATTTCAAGTAGCCCATGTTCCATAGGGAACATAAATGATACACATACATGATTTGACATAAGCTCTTCTTATATTCAACAGTAATAACAGAAGCTAATTAATAAATTAGTATGTATCTCTTTCAGTTAATATTGGTTGTTGTGGAGCAATGCTAAATAACTATCAGCCATACCAAAGATTGCAACTCTGATCGAGTGATTATTTCTCTGGTGTAGAGATGAAGACACCTCAAAAATTCCTGGTAATTATCAGGATCGAGCAACGTCTCCTTGACTTTGTCGCAAAAGGCAAGCTCTTGACTTAACGCACCTGGCAAGACACAAATCAAGTCAACAAAGCAGAGAATGAAAGGAAAAGGTAAGCAGCTCAAAATATAATATACAAAGGGGGTTGGAACTTGACAAAGGAAAAGGGAGCTTTCTCTGGTGAAGAAGAAAAATAAAAGATGCCGCAAACTCAATTCAAATGTGCTAAGAGCACCAGAGCCCATTAAGAAAATATAACTGATACCAGCAATGATGATCATATGAGTTTGAAGCAGTATATAAAGACATAAAGCATGATAAGAACCCAAAAAGAGATAGAGATGGTGTTTTATGCTGTAACATGCACAATAACAAAATGTTTTCATTCAATTGACAGTTGATAAAGCACCAGGTCAAGCAGCATCAGATAAAAAAAACTAGGCCCTAAAAGTTCATTAAAAAGGGAAAAACCTTGACGTGATATTGGAATTTGAAACCACAATAATTTCTTTGACTAGGAATGTCATAAGCATATAACTTACACCAGAAAGCTAAAAGAATGTGCACAAATACAGAATAAAACAGTAGAAAATGTGCCATGTGAACTATAAGAAAAAAATGCCTCTCAGAAAGAAAGGTTTAATGAAAAGAAAAGAGCAGCCCAACAACCAAAGAACATAAAATGTGACTTCATGTGCAATAAAAAAAAAAACCCTTGCAAACATGAAACTAAAACTCAAATCGACAAATGTGGAAGTTGCAGATGCACAAAATATGATGCAATCGAAAATTGAGAGCTACAAGAATAGTAGACAGAAGTTCACCAGCAAAATTATAATTTCCAGTTACAGCCAAATAGCCACTACCCCCCAAAACAAAAATAAAAAGTGTTTTTTCTAGAATTTTCTTGATATAAAACTACAAAAACCAATCACATCTACAAGTGTAAAGTGCTGAAAAAAACTAGGAACTCACTTTTTACAGTATTTTTATCATCATAAGCGGATGAAACAGGATTCATTCCTCCAAAGGTCTCATCACCATCCCCACCTTGTTCAGCAACTGAATCTTCAACCCTAGGAGCAGATTTCCGCTTGTGAGGGAGTCGTTGCATGTTGAAGTCTCGATTGCCATCATGATCATAATCTCTATCATCCCGCTCACGTTCCCTCCTATCTCTATCTTCTCTCCTCTCCTTTTCTTTTTCAGCACGCCTGCGTTGATCCTTATCTGCTCTGATCATAGATCTATCATGGTCTGGATCGGGACGGTCGACACTGAAGTCACGATCAGCATGTGAAGCAGTAGCCCTTTCTTTCTGGCAATTGATAAAAAGTCAAACATTAGCTTGGTGATTAACTAAAAATTGAAAGAAATGAAAAGGGGAAGGAGGAACCTTGTCAACATGCATCTGGCGCATTGTAGGCATGGCAGAGCTTCTATCACGAAGAGCAGGATTCCTACCAGTTGGAAAATGAGCACTGGCAGCAGCTGAAGAATCTGGAAGGAAATGAGTAAACTCCAAGAGCAGATCATGGTGGTCTCGAAAAAGTGAAGCCACCTGCAAAGAAGTAGTTCGATTAATCCTGCTTGAAATTCAAAGGTCCCAAAGACAGACAAAAAAAAAAGTTATAACTAAACATGGTAGAAACAGAAAATGAAGCATTCAAACAAAGGGAAGAGTATTGAGGTGAGAAGATACGACAGGTATTACCTCCTGGTAGACCTCACTGATGGACTTATTTTCCTTTCTGTACAGGTTCAGAATGTCTAAAAATGATTTGTAAACACGATCATCACCTTGAAACCTTGTCTGGAAAAACAAAATTCATAAGATTAAAACCCTTCGGACCAGAACAATAAACCCACCCTCCAGTTTGGCCGTGAAACAACATTTTGTACCTTAATTTTATTCACAAAATTAATTGCTTCTTCAAATTCAACTGGCTTTTTCTGTGGAGGCTGTTCATCTTCTAGTGGGAGAGTGATCTCATATCCTTTTGGCAAGAAGGTATTGAAACCCAAAATTAAGTCACGGTGCCCTTTAAATAACTCCTTCACCCTCGCTATGACACCTGCAGTGTCAATTCTACAGGAAAAATAAAAGGCAACAAGTCGACAAATTTCGTCAAAACATATACACATTCTTTTAAAAAAATAAAATAAAATTAGAATAGAGCTCAATGCATGCACATTAACAACAAACCTTTGAGCTTTAAAATCCTTCATGACCTCAAGAAACTCGTCGTATTTTTCTCTGTTGTCTTGAAATATATCCTTGACAGCCTTGAGGTATGCCAAGGCATCATTTGTTGTAAGTTTCTGTCCTCCCCCGCCACCGCCACCTCCTCCGATCATCTGGGGTTGCCCAGAACTTCACAGCACAAAAATATATTTAAATTAATAACTTAATTGCAAGATTCCAGAACACATCCAACAGATCATCGCCCTCGCCCCCCAGATTCATTCACATAAAAGTTACACAAGTACAGTTACCAGTGCCTAAAATAGAATAATTACCTTTTTTCTATCACATCCAAAACGAGAACGAAAGGGATTTCCAAGACAATTTAGGAAGAAGAAAAGAAAAATACAACTACTGAATTAAACCTAAGAAAATTACTCATCATAAAAAAAAAAAAAAAAAGAGACAGTGTTAACTAACAAGTGATGTAATTAATCAGGTTTAACATAAATTATTCCAGAATCAAGCTCTAAAACAACAGAAAATTAAAAAAAGAATAAAATAAAAACACTTACGTTTCGCCTTTAGTAGAAGAAGAGAGCACCGGCCTTTTAAGCTGAGACCCCATGTAAACATCATCTCTTGACCTCTTCATCTTTTTTTCCTCCTTTTTTTTTATTTTCTATTTTTTTTTACAAATAATAAAACTATCTCTCTCTTCAACAACAACAGCGACGAATCATGCCTTGAACAACTTCAATTGCAGACATGAAGAAACCTGCAATCAAAGAATCGGTAAGCAGATCTAACCGATATTTTACTTTAGAATCAAAATAAAACAACAGATTAAGATGATGATGATAACAACAGCAGCAACAACAACAACAACAACAACAATAATAATATAGATCACCTTATCGAAACACCAAGTAATTTTTCCATTTTACTTCAATTCAAAGCAACTTATCAGAAAATAATTTTAAAAACATTTAGATCGTTTATTTCTCGCTGCTGGATTAGCAAACACACTTTTTTTCAACAACAAAAAAATAGTTCTTTTTTTGTTTTGAATTTAAGAGAGACCAGAGAGCACGAAGCTTTATCTACACGAAGAAGAAGTCTTGATGTAAAACAGGAAGAGAATACGATAAATGGAGCACTGACTCTGTATTATGAAAGAAAGAAGAAGAAAAAGGAAGGGAAGAGAAGAGAAGAGGGGGAAGAGGAGAGGAGAGGATGCATACATATACATACAGCAATGTTATGTTTATTTGTTAAAGAAGAAGAGGGGGAGAGTTTAGAATGTTGATATTAATATAGGGTAAATCTCAAATAAGTCCCTTAATTATATAGTTTATCTCTAATGAGGCCTCAAACAATTTTTTTTTATCTCACTAGATCCCCCATGCTTTCCATATGGTATTTTTTCGTGTAATATCGTGTTTTAAATTACGTCTGATTTAAAAAAACATTATATATTTTTTATTTTTTTCAATCCAAACACGTAGATAAACATAATATAGTTTTATATGAGTAAACAAACAATAGGGGTACAATTGAGAAATAATATTATTTACAGACTCGAATGAGGTAAGCTCCATAATTAGGGGACTTTGTTTTTACCCTAATGTATATTATAACCTATAAATATGTTCCTAAAAAAAAAATCGCTTGCAAAATGCAGAAGAGAGGAAATATAAGAATTGGTTCGTAACCTGGAGATAAAAGTCATTTAGATGAGTTTACAGGTGATAGCCGGTTTGTTTTACCCCACTACCCCTCCACGTACATGCTAGGGCTTTCGTTCAACTTCAGAAGAGTAAAGTAAGGATTAGACAGTCATGTTCTTATATATGTAGGGGCAATTTGGGCAATTTAGCGAAACATTGTAGAGAGAGGGCTGAAATTGAAACTTAAAAGCGAAAGGGTGGTTATCTTGTCATGTGATTCCAAATCTGGGGGCTTTTCAGGAGGTCCGAATGAATCAGTTTTCTAATTAAATTACAAATTTGCAATTCCGGCCAAATTATTGGATTTTACTTTACAGTTAGTTTGATTTTTTTTTTCCTGGTCTAGTAAGTCAACACCTATTTAAGTTAAAATAAAATAAAATAAAGAGTAATTTAGTAAAAACTGGATTGATTCAAGGCAAAACTCAATAAAAATCAATTGTTGATTTGTTGATTTTTTTCTAATAAAACCTGAAATTGGTTTGATAAATCAATCCAAAACCCAATCAATTCGAGACCCAAGCCAATTCAGTTTGAAAAGGTAAAAAAAAATTGTCATTTTGATTTTTTTTTAAATAACTTATTAATATTTTTTTAAAATAAAAATCAAAATAATTGTTATTTAGATATTTTTTTATTAAAAAAAATAAAAATCAACTTGTGTTAATGCCACTTATCCTCCCAATTAGTAACCCAAAGCCTTACCGAAGCAAGTTGACTTGGATTTTAAACTATGTTCTTTAGTAATTAAATATGATGTAAAATCTACAAATTTTGCCCTAATTAGAAGACAGATTCATTGTGACGGTGGGGGGTCAGACGCAAGTGGAGAGATCCGTCTCGGGCTTTTACAGGATTTAAACCGCTGAAAGAGCCCAGAGCTCTTGCTTTTGGGTCACTGAAGTTGAACCTGAGGCTCAAAGGCCTCCTTGGTAAAGAGAGCGTGAAGGGCCTTCCGCCTTAGGTTATCTTTCTTTCAGGGCTAGGGGTTGCTTAATTCATTCTACAGGCGGCGATTTTTGAATCCAAGTATGAGAGTAAATCTAAAAACCATACATGGACCCAGTATCAAGCCCAAAACCATAATAATTAATTATAATTATAAAAAAAAAACTAAAAGAGTTAATACCATAGTTTTTAGACCCAGCCCGGTCCAAGACCCGGGTCAGTTAATTTTTTAAAAAAATCAAAACGACATCGTTTTAGCAAAAAAAAAAAAAAGTCAACGAGTTGCAACCGGGTTTTTGACCTGGTCGCCGGATCAGCGGGGTCACACTGGGTTTTTTCTTCCCCTATTTTTTTTCAGCTCGCCCCCGTTCCAACCCCGGGTAGGCCGGGTACCGGGTCAACCCGCCGAATCGAGCCAGGTTTTAAAACTATGATTCATACATTTATGTGCATGTATTCAGATTGTGGATTCATATATTAAAATTATTATTTTACCATTGATTGAAAAACTATCAGAGCTTAAGTTTAGAGGTAGAAAAGTAGTCTTTTCTATATAACCCATTAGTCATTATAGAAAAGGAGGGGATTAATAAGTATTTTTACATCTTTTGTTGATAGTGTAATACTTAATCACCCTTAAAGGGGGAAAAAAACATGTACCTTGGGTCAAGAGGCTTTCAGGTTTTTTCAAAAAAAAAATTATCAGGTGTAATTACTTAAATGTCCCTAAAAATAATCTTTATTGACTTTGAAT
>Ga0307517_10003539_pt1 | contig 24267 bp, 13 predicted proteins | sample 23_EM_MG_FD_194515 | JGI IMG/M metagenome (GOLD analysis project Ga0307517, IMG submission 194515) | Populus trichocarpa ectomycorrhiza microbial communities from riparian zone in the Pacific Northwest, United States - 23_EM | ecosystem: Host-associated > Plants > Roots > Unclassified | place... | reverse complement strand
AACACTAGCAATTATAAATGGTCACTTCTGCAGAATGAGAAGAACAGGAGCACATTAACCATTACAATGATACGTATGCAGCCTAAAAAGTGATAGATTCAGAAGCCTTACAAAGAGACATGAAATTTGTAAAGCTAACATAAACTCTCTTCAATTTCCAATACGCGAGTCCATATAACTCAGACCCTGTTGTGGAAATTTCCAACTGGATAAATCTCTAGATTCATACTTCACGAAAAAATAGATTACATTATATTATATTGCAGTATATGGACATACCACCTCGTGGAATTATGATGGAATGCTTAACTACGTACAAGCGTTGATAATATGTGGTTGCTGATGGTTCTATAGCAGAAGAACAGCATTATTAGTGATAAAATTAAAATCCTAAGCCAATCTGAAGTGACCAGTTATGTGCTTAGATGCTTTAGAAGCCTGTGATACCAGAACACCTCAGAAGTTGATGCTTAACTAATGGACAATCACTTACGGATGATAATCCAGGAGTGCAGAAGAAAATTTTTTACAAAAATAATAATAATAATAATCCACTGTATTTTACTTCTTCCAAATTAGGATCCAGTCTACTCTACATCTCTTAGCAGAGCAGAGGCTAAGAAAATACAATTAGACTGATTTACATGAGAACCTCCAAATAAAATATGTGTTTGAAGCAAATATCATAGATGTTTCTACAAACCCATTTTGAAGTTTTGAACCTGGAATCAAGTTCAGAATTATAATATCCTCTAGGATTCTCATGAGTTTCAGCGTAAGCTGATTCAGCTGAATCTTTGAAACTTACTAGTAAGAGTTTCTAATACAGGCTAGTTCTGATGGCTTGCTTTGTATGCTTTTCTCACAGGAATTAAGATTTCTGAAAAAAATATTAAAACTCTAGACAAGAAATTGTCGACCCAACGTCTTCAGCAAAGAAATATAATTTGAGTTATTGCTACCACCAGGATATCTATCATTCTCTTAGCTATCACTCCTAGAGAAGATATCATTTAGAACAAGTTTAAGTGATAGCTGCCAGCTTCCCCAGCAACTCAAGTCATTGAGCACGGCCAGCATTCAAATTTGCATTCTTAAGGTCTTTGTCAGTCAGCTTTTATTGGCAATTTCTATCATAATAAGAATTAATTATCACGTTCCACCACCTACATTGAGTGTGATATTAAATTTCCAAGAATAACTGTGAATATATGTACATAGCTGGAGAACTACAAATAGAGAGAGCTTGAATGAAATTGAGATTAAGAACCATGTGCAACTAGTATTTGGTGTAATCTATATGTAGTCTCTTAGCTGAATAGACAATCTTCCTGTCCTCCGCTCAACTCTATTGCAGCTGAATGTTTGTGCGGAACATCATATAAGAAAACACACAGCTCACTGCAGATAATCCCTTGCAAGTCACTTTGACCATCTCTGTTTTATGGTAATTCCACATGGTGTTCGATGCTTTATTCCTGAAAAGTTTGCTCAAAAAAGTAGATTTCACTTGTTAAAGCACTTGGGTAAGTACCATAACGATCTGTTCAGGCTGTTTCACTAGAAAATGACAAGAGAGGAGGGATGGATGAAGGACGCAATTGAATTGATGAAAAAAAGGTCTTAATTGAAGAAGAAAGAAAATCACTCAGCAACCCATGTTTCGTATTTATGCAAGTCCTTCTCTATGTCATCTGATCTAGTCTCGCTCATTGTACAATTTTGTATCAAAGTAAGAACACCTAGAGAAAGATGCACAATACAAGAAAGTGTACTTACTTAGGTTAAGCAGTTCCTGTTATCAACCTTTCCTGTTGATCTAACCTTTTCACCTTTATAATGCCAAAGAGAACTTGGAAACTGAAAAATGCACAAAGGATGGATGCTGCAGTGGCTGGTACCTAGGAAAGATGACACATTTAAACAAATGATTATTCAAGATCAAGAAGAAAGATGCAAAATAATGCCATAGCAAACACAAATTACTGCTTATGGCTTACTCGAATGGAGTTGAGAAATAAAATCGTTGCAAGGTTAATTAGACTTCCAGCAGCTACAGCCTGTTGATTGGTTAAAAAGGATGTTACCAACAATTACAAATTCAGATCCAGACACATCGCAACATATTACATAAAATATTTATGTTTCAGTATCAACTCCATAAAATATTTATTTTTCTGTAAAACTAACAAAAAAAAATACATACAAGCATGGTTCTTGTGTTTCAACTTAACCAATGAAGTGGCAGGCAAGCCAACTATAATTCTAGACAAGCTAAAATGCCATAAATGCACGAGTTCACTGATTGAATTTTCTTTGCTATACATGCAAATTCAGTATTTTTTAAATGCAGAAACAGCATTGATGGTGAAAATGTTAAAGATAACAATCTTGTTCAAGCTTCTTGACAAAAAATCACAACCAAGGTAAATTCCTCTATCACTATTTATACAAGTTCTTGGCATGATTGGAAACATGTGTCATGTCCTGAAGCAACTAACATGCAAATTTTCAACAGAAGCATAGTTCAAATATGTTAAACCATGAATAGTGCATTCAATGATAAATGAGGAAATATTAACATTGCGTTCAATGAAACCTAAATGAAAGATAAACAAGAATTCGATGAGCATGATTTCCCCAAAGTCATAAGACAGATTAACTCACACTCCCTACTGTCTTCTGAACAGCTGCAACACGCTGGAATGCCCTCTCAGCCTCCAGAGTTCGAACTCGAAGCTTCAAATCACCTTGCTCCTGCAATGTAGGGTTGATTGCTAAGTAACAAGTATGGAAGAGTGGAATCCACAGGCTTGCTATGAAGCAGTAGAATCATTAAAATACTCAAATTAAAAATACACAAGGGACTCCTGAATCCTACCAGTCGTTGGATAGTTTCAGCAAGCTTTTGAACTCTATCAGCCTGTCTAAATAAGTTGTGGAATGCACGAGACTGCCTGTCCCACCTCTTTCTGAAGTCCTGAAACATTTACTGGATTGGTTATGAAAATAAGACCACATATTATGTTCAATGCACAGGGTTAGACTACAGTAAGATGGTCCTACTTCAAGAGAACTAAACAGAAAAATAAAATCTCTACCTTCAAGAGAACTTCAACTCCAGCTTCACGAAATCTTAGCAGCTCGAGTGCATAGCTGAAAGATAAGGCATGCAGGATATGTTAGGCATACAATTTACATACCCGACCTAATTTTAGAAATCTCCTAAGAACATTTAGAAAATTGCAGCAGTAGCTGCATCACTCACGGTTTGGCAATCTCAGTAATATCAAACCGAGGGTCAAGGCCTTTCCCAATGCCATCCAATACTGCAGAGAAAATAATTTCTTGTCTACTGTCAATGTTGCGCATAGCATTGCATAACAATGATCCCACCAAATTACAGTACTTCACCTGAAAATGCTCTCACAACAAATGTGAAAGTGGCAGGAAAACGGAAAGGTTGATCTGCTGCAATGGATAATAAATCTTCCCCTGTTAAGAGAGTGTAGCATTATGAGCTGCAGTTTTCTAAATGTTTGTGGAAATGAGTTGAAAGCTACGAAGTGCAATATCTTATCCAAACTAGATAATTTGCACAATCAATTGGACAACGAAGTTCAATGGAAGAGCAGGTGTATCCTCTACTAAGACTTGAATTTAAGTATCCCAGATTGAGAAACAACTTCAACTCATCTAAACCTCTATCCAAAACTAGTTGGGGATCCATATCCTAAGATTGAGAACAAAGAAAGGAAATTAAAACAAAGAAAACTTGAATGATAAGTGTTAAACTAATAGACACCTATTAATTGTATGTATATATTAACAACAGTTGCTTTTGTGCAGATGCCAACAGAAAGTGAGAAGCTATCACCACCTTCCTATTTGGAAATATATTTTACTAATATTAGATACCAATATATGTAATGGGCATTTCCATGACTTCAGTCAAAGAATTTGGAAACTCAAATATAGAACAACACTATAGAAATTACCTATTGCAGCCAGACGTTGCTTCTTTTTCTCCATCTTTTCCTCCTTGGTCAATTGTTTTTTAAATCCAAGTTCTGTTGTTGCCATTTCTCTCTCTCTTCTTTGAGCAGCAAGACGCTCTTCAAAACTGCCAAACTTTGAGGTTAGAATTTTGTGTTTAGAGGTTGAACAAAGAAGCATCAATACATCACTTATTAGATTATCCTAAGGTAGTTTCAACATTCCCACTTTGCTTCACTGTGCAACCTATCAAAGTGTCAGTAAATTGACAGGCTTTTTGGCATCACAGTATATGTGATTCAAAATGAATGCCCAGCTTCTCTTCTTGGTCTCTTGTAATGACTGTCCCGAGTTCCACTTCATCAGAGAATGCCACAATCTTAAGAACCTCCCTCTCAATTTTTCAATTCAATATCCACCTTGGGACCTTGAAACAAGGGCATGATGGAAAAGTTATGCCTTCTTCCACCAAATGAGACAATCATCTGTCATTTACACTTGATCTCTGATATTTCTCATACCAGCTGAGCAGCTAAACCTTAATAACAGTAAAGACAGGAGCAATACTTCAGTCAAGATCCTCTCTCCTTGTTCAATCTGGGCTAGAGACTCAACCCTTAATCTATCTAAGCCATCAGCCTAGGTTCCTTCTTCTGTTGATCAGCCGAGCCTCTAACCTATCCTTGAACTTCCCACCTTGGAAGATTTTGTAAATTCGTTGGAGTTGAATTATTATTCATTATTATAGGAATAGAATGGCACAGACAACTTTGAGCAGAATTTTCTTCCTATCAAGAAAAACTTTTAGATGATCCCTATGTGTTCTAATTTAGCATCCGAAAGTGTCTACAATTACCAATAGCCTTATCCTCCCTCATAATATTTATTTTTGTCTTTGAGATTGTTCCAAATGCTACCCAAATCAGCAGATGAGGAATTAGTCAAAACTACCCAATGTCGTATTTTGAATAAATAATAAAGATAGTGATAACAATAAATGAAAGATAACCCAACCAGTTATCCTTTTCTTTCAAAGCACCTGTTGAGGAAGAATTGTGCAGTTCGTCTGACAGCTGTCATGTCTCCAGTAGGCACAAGGACACCCATTTGTACCATTGCCTCAAGGACCTGCACTAGCATAGAAATCCATCAGACCATGTGAACTGTGGCATGCTAAGTTTGTCAAATAAGAAAAGGGAAACCTGGCCCCATGGACCACCATACTTAAGACACACAATCACCTTATCTGGATCCTTTTCATAAACCCCATAGAATGTTTCCAGCAACCCTTCTCGAATGTTTGGACTGATACTGCAATATGCAAAGGCAAAGGACAGTCATCATTTGAAATTCGATAATGGACTTGGTTGGTATACTAATTGAAGGTAGCCAGAAGAGGACCAAAGAGTACCTTCCCATCATTCCAAAATCATAAAAGATCAACCTTCCCCCATTGACATCATCAACAGCAATATTTCCTGGATGCTGCAGAGAAATAAATGAGATCTAGTCACATACTCAACGAACTTCAGATGCCTTCAAGGAATCATGAAATAGAAGGATCACATATCCCTCATCTTTAAAATGAGAAATAATCATAAAACAATTTTAGGAAGGCTTTGAGAACTCTGACTATCAACACATGTCAAAGCTGTTAGATTGTATCCAAACTTTCCTTTATTGTTCAAAAGGACATTCTTTTTCCATTTGATTGGACCAGAAATTTATTGGCACAGCCACCATGGAATGTAGCTTTAACGTGTTTAGGATGCACGTGTCAAATACAGTGACTACATCTGCTTTTGGTCTAATTTACCTCTCTCTTCTATGAGGTTTCAGATGAAGTTCAATGACCTCTCCATGTCCCACTTTCTCTGTGATGAGTGTGAAATCAATTTCTAATTCTAGATGTCTCTGACATCCCTCCATATTTCAAATGCAGAATCGTCTTCACATGCAAGCACTAAATTAAAATCATATCTGTTTCATGATTCAACTCAAGACACTATCCATATTCATGCAACATCATTTTAAAAATTAATGATGCTATTATTTTGAATTAAGGGAAACAAAAGCATGTCAAAGAAACTCTAAATCCTATCAGCATCAAGTAAGGTAACCTATGATACACTGCAGTCAGAAAATTAAAAACCCCTCTTCAGATGACTATCGAGCATCACCTGCTGAAATTTTGAAACAACAATAAATAAGACTTCTAAGAACATTTTCTCATGAAAATTGAGATTTCAGGTCAATGCATGTCGATCACACCTCAAGATGCAAGGCATACGGTTAATCAAGCTTTTCATCCAAGGAATCTAAAAACCTTGCACCTTCAGCATCTCCAGCAGAATTTTCTAGATCTCTGTTTTTTTTTTCTTTTTTTTACTTAGGAGGTAAGCCTTTCAATAAAGACCTTACATGCCCTTGAAATAATTTGTGTGTATCCTCATATGAAAGTACAGTAAGCTCAGAATTCAGGTTCACTTTCTCAAATAATTTTGTCATACTGAGAATCCTAAATAGCAAATATTTCAATTACCAATAAAAACTGAAAATGGCAGTAAACTCACAGGGTCAGCATGGAAGAATCCATGAGATAGAATTTGTTCCAAATAAGATTCAACCGCATATCGTCCCAATCTGCAAAGCATGATAAAGATGAAGATTTTTAGCTGACAATAAAGTAATTTTTTGACTATACTAAATCACACAAGTACAAGCACCGAAAGGACAAGAGTTAAAGGTACAATGTTAATATGATTTCACCAAGCTTAGGCATGTTTGGGAGTGTAGTTGCAGCTGCTTTTCAAAGTGTTTTTCATGCCGAAATGCATCAAAATGATGTTTTTTTATTTTTTAAAAATTATTTTTGAGATCAGTGCATCAAAATGATCCAAAACATAGCCAAAAAAATTAATTTTTTGCAAAAAAAAAATTTGAATTTTTTAGAAACACGACCCACGTTTCCAAACACTCCCTTAATAGCAGGAGATTATCTTAACCTTTTGCGATCAACACCCAATTGATCTAAAGCTTGAATTTTGTTTATTTTGATCCCTGGGACATACTCCATTGTCAGAATCTACATTCAGATGAATAAATAAAGGAGCAAGAGGTTACAAATAACTTTAGAAATAGTGTTTTATAAGAAAAAAATAGTGCTCAAGTTCATAATTAGAACCTGTGGAGTGGTGTATTCCCAATTTATTGTTGGGACTTTTACATATTCCATCTTTTTGAAATTACTTGCAAACAGTTCTGCATTAGCAGCTTCCTTAGTATAATCAATCTCCTGAAAATGTCAAATACTATTAGCCGTTGCAATCAGAAAACTGAACTGTAATGCAGCTCCATAATAAATTATGTTAATGACCCCTAGGCACAAGACCTGCAAGTTAAACCATAATTAAATTTAAAAACTTAAATTTACAATTTTATTGAATTTCTTTGAAGTAGAGAAAATTAATCTAAAAAGGCATTACTAGTCATTTTGTACTTGGTTGCATGCTGTTAGAGCTCATTTATATGGTTAAATCATAGGCTGCATGTATTTGATCACTCATTTCTTGAGGTCTTCCCTTTTATCTCCCTACTCATCCATGTCACTTATCCTGACTTTAAGTAGACTAAAGATTGTGAAAATCTTGTTTCTTGAAGCATGACCATCCTAATGTTCATTTAATTTGCAACTCTATCCCAGGCATGTGTTTGATTGCAACAAAAACCAACATTAAATGAGGGGCTTCCCTTCTGTCCTCCTACTCATCTATGTCCCACATCCTGATTTCAATTTGACTAAGATAGTGAGAATGTTGTTTCAAGAAGCATGACCATCCTAGTGCTCAATTCATTTCAAATTTATCAAAAACCTCAATGCTTAACTTACAACACCAACTTAAGGAAAAAACATTAATTATTGCAAACAGAAAAACTTTGACTTGGGAAATTGGAGTAAAAGAATAGATGCCACTTGTTTTTTTCTGAGCAATCAGGAAGATGAGGTCATAAAGGGAACACTGCTACCTGATACAAGACACTTGCACATTCATCATATATTGCAACCCAGTCCCTCTTTGCACCATCTGACTTTGGGTCAATCTTTTGAAGATATTCAGCTATTACCTGGAAACAATCAGCAACTAGGCGATGCTTCATATATCTCAGACTTTTAAACCCTCATGACCCCACCAAAAGTGATGCAAGGAATTTCTAAAGTACAAAGGAAACTAACCCTCAGGTTTTTTAGGTCAATATCAAAAAGATCCTTGAGACCAGGTCTTTGGACTTTAATCACAACTTCCTGTCCTTTCAATCTTGCACGGTGAACTTGACCTCCATTAAGAAACAGGGGGGGAAAGGGAAGAACAAGAAAGAAATTGCAACGTTAGATATTTCTTTCTTATCATCAATTGCATCACAGAAAACAAATGTCAAACGGCAAATTGCAAAAGTTTCCCCATCAAAAAACAACCAAAATGAAATAACAATTACCAAGACTTGCGGCAGCTATGGGTTCGTAGTCAAATTGATCAAAGATATCATCCACTGGAGCTCCAAGCTCTTCCTCAACAATAGAAACAGCAGTCTCTGATGGAAATGGAGGAACTTGATCCTGAAAGAATACATCAATTTAGACCATCCCAAATAAATCACGAACTCCAAAAAAATGGACAATAGAAGAAAATTGAACCAACTGAAAAATACATACAATGAGAAGCCTTTTTTGCTAAGAAGGTTTTTAGGAGTGTGGTAACGGTTGTTTTTCAAAGGGTTTTTCACTCAGAAATGCATCAAAATAATGTTTTTTCATTTTTTAAAATTCATTTTTGACATCAGCATTTCAAAACGATCCAAAAACACTAAAAAATATTAATTTAAAGCAAAAATAAAATCAAATTTTGATGAAAAGCAGGTTGAAACTCAATGTCAAACACCCAATATCAAAAGAAAAGTCTTGACCTGAAGCTCAGACAATTGATCAACATATTCTTGAGCAAGAATATCCACTCTTGTAGAGAACTGCTGACCAATTTTTATGAATGTTGGACCTAATCTTAATATGCTTTCCTTTAACCACTTGGCAAGGGCCTTCCTCCTTGCAACTTTTTTCTCCTTTGTCATTCCTCCTGCATATTTTCATTTGTATAATCAGACCGACCAGCAGAGGAAAAAAAAAGAAGGGAAAACTTAGCAAGATAAGTCTAGAGGCTGATCATCCTGATAAATTAACAATTTCCGTAAAACTCATGGGTTATTGAGAGCTCCAGTCACACAAATCAGACATGAAGTACAAATACAAGAGCAAAAAAATGCAAAAACTACACGATGATGATTCAAAATTTAAATTATATTTTCTTACCACTAAACCAATACCAATCAACTAGAAATCACTTACCCTGGTAAGAGAATTTTTGGCTGTTCAGCCAAGCCTTGAAGATAAATGTTAAAACAAATCCCCATATTTCCAAAGTCCTTTGTATTGTTGAGTAGGTCTTGAATCTACTCCAACGCCCTCCAGGTACAACAGAAACCTGCAAGACCATGAATTGTCATCCCAAACAAACAGTGTTTCAGAACCCAGATTTCATGGGAAATGCAATTGTGCTCAGCCATGAGGTGGTAGCACGATGAAGCCTGAATTAAATAGCGGGATATACTATTGAGGTAATTCTATCTCCATGACCTCTGGTAAGACCATACAGGACTAGAAACTTGCAAAGACAACATATCCAGAAATGAAAAGCTTGCAATCTTGCTCAACTAAAGTTTCTCAGTCATTCTCCTATCACAAAGCCTCATGTCTTGCTTAACAACAAACCAGATCCCTTCCGTCAGAGTTGCTACTGGCTCAACTTTATTCTCCGATGCTTGAATTACCATCCTAAGAAAGATAATCTGCTGATAAACAGCCAACTGGTAGGACACATTTCCTAAAATGGACATTAATCTCAAGTTCTCCAGGAATCCACTCATACTTGTGTCATGTTATATCTATGATACAAAGGGAAACTATGGACTAAGCGTACAAGTATTACTAACAAGTGACGATGCATGCAAGATTACTATTTATAAACCAAAATGATGGTATTCCCCCTTTTTTTTCCTTTAGATTGAGAGATCATTGGTGCTTGCTCTTCCTTCCCTTGACCCTCTCAGTCCAGGTACGAGCAAAACTTTAATCAAGATTGCTTAGCACAACACAAAGTAAGAAGTTAAACTAGTTAGTTAGCGAAAATCTGTTCTTTCTTTAACTAAATTCAAATCAAGCACGTAAATTCTAAGACCCATTTATTTCCTATGAAACAAAACAATCAAGCAAAACTTCTTTAAATGATGAAAATAAAAGAAATAAAACCTCAACTTGTTGACCAGCACGCTTAAACCAAGCCTCTTCTTTCCCAATTTCCTCTATCCTCTTCTTCCTTCCATCCTCCTTCAACCCTTCCTTTTCCTCCTCCCCCACAATCTTCGCCGTCGCCGTGGCTGCCACACCATTTCCATTCGCATACTTCATCAAACTCCCATTACTACTACTCTCTCCCTCCTCCACACTCACAACTCTACCATTTACATACCTCTCCACTGATCCATTCACTCTTCCGTTCCCATTTCCATTCAGTTCTTTCAAAATTTCTCGCTCTCTCTCATCGATCACTGCAGTATCCTCACTCAAAGCTCGAACCACTGGAGTCCGAAGAGGAATATTGAATTTAAGTTTTTTACTAGAAACATTTAGTTTAGAAAGAGAGTGTCTAGAGAGAGGAAGTAGGTGGTGGTGATGTTTCCGAGTTCTGGTTTGTGGAGAGATGAAAGTGAGCTCTGGCAGGGGTAAAGAAGAAGCCATCAATGGAGATTTTGATTTTATTATTTCAAATCAAAACCCCAATCTTCATTTATTTTTTTATTCTTTTCTTGTATAGAGCGTGTTTGTGCTCAAGAGATTTGTGGTATGAGAATGAAGCAGAGGGGAGTCTGGACAAGGAGAAGAACAAGACATGGATGGAGGGTGTTTTTAATAGGAAAAAAAAAAATTATTGTAGTGGTACTCTTAATTTGAGAAACTACATATCAGTCTCTCAACTCTTCATATAGTTCAATTGTATCCTAAAATTGAGAGACATTGTCCTAAAACGAAATGCTATAATTAACAAAATCCGTTATTAGGGTTGATGTGTGTGTTTGAATTAGGAGCATTTTATTTAAGGTATGGTGATGGAAATATGATACCATATAAAAGCAGCAGCAACTATAAGTGATAAAAAAATTAAATTTAATTAATTAGAACCAATTAATTATAAGAAATTCTTATATGATTGCTAGTAGAATCGGAAAATATCACGTGTAAATATATTAAATAGTGGAGTTTATGATTTTAGAGAGGAGTTTTCTGAATAATCCTGGACTTTGAAGACCTAATTGAAAGTATCTGTGTAGTTAGATGGCGGTTTTATAGTTTTCCATGAAATTAGGAAGTCGTGTAAAAGACAGGGAGGGAGGGAGGGAGGGAAAGGGGTGGAGGAGGGGAGGACACGTGGCAAGCAGGAAGATGAGAGTTGGGAGATAGCGCGGTTCTTATTGGGTGAGAGAGCCACAAAAGGATAATTTTGGCTTTGGAGGTGTTTTTTGGACTCGTTTCGGCCTACGTGTCTTTCGTTAAGGATTTTTTATTATTTTTATTTGACAAGAAATAATCTAGGTATTTTTATTATATTTAGGCAAAAGGTTGCCGGTCCCAATTCGGGTCAAGTTCGTGGATGATATGCTTTTGCTGTCCCCGAGTTATAGCGTAATGGCAAAGAGCTTGAGATCTGTACAATAGGTTTTGAGTTCGAGTCAGGTTGTGCATCTCTTGTAAGAGCCTGGAACAGCCAGGGTTTTACTCGCTCACCTAAACCTACAAAATACGCTTTCCGGAAGGTGGAGTTTCCTCGAATCTAAAAAAAAAAAAAAGATATGCTTTTGCCCTTCTTTTTTTTTGTGTGTGTTTTCCTTTTTCCTTCCAAAGAAAATGTCACCCTTTCACCATTTTGGGTGCAAGATGATCTGTTTTTTTAATTTATTCTTTTTATTTATGGTATTCAACTTGGTTTGGTGAATGAAACCAGCAGCAAAACACTTATTGCAAGGTCTCTAGACACGAATGCTTGTAACCATGATTTTGGGTTGTTTTTGAAAAGTTTAAGGCAGCATTTGTTATGCAGCAACACCGTATTTTTTTTAAAAATAAAATGTTTTATTTATATCAAATTTTTTTATTTTAATGTGCTGATAACCTCATAACATGGCCTAGTTAATTGAATTTTTTGTATTTTAATTAAAAAAATTAATTCAAAATAAAACCAAACCCAGTTCAGCTTCAAAATTAGATGATTGGGTAATTACTAAATCGAACCATCGAGCATTTATTGGCACCTGTCAGCACCACAGCATTCAACTTTATGAGTTAAGATGTTTTTTAAGGAAAGCAGACAAACAAATGTTTCACAAAAATTTTACTTTTTTACTTTTTCTATGTTTTTTAATCGTGTTTTAAAATGTTAATATAAAAAATATTTTTTTAAAATATTATTTTAATACATTTTTAAGACCCCAATACTAGAAAATAGGTTTGATTGCACAACTTTCAATGATTTAAAACACCACTATGAAACTTTAGACGAATTGAAAATTTTCCTCAAATAAAAGAAGAAAAGATCATGTGCAAAAAAATAAAAATGGGGGTCCGAGAATCATCATACCAACTTTTGCAATTGAACTATATTAATGTTACAAGAATAAAAGAGAGCACAAGGCATTGGGTATATTCATAGTGTCCTGCAGTTTGCCTTGTAAGATCCAAAATGTAACCCAGAAAGATTCATATGCACAGATTTTTAATATATATTCCTAGGGGGACTACATTGGGTTAACTTGAATATTAGAGACAAGATTGCAGAAGGGGGCATTGCAAAAACAAAAACAAAAAGTGAAAGTAAATCATGGATTTTCTTATCTGTTGAAAAGGTATGGTCATCTCGGACCGGACAATTCTACAGCATGAAGGTTCTCAGTGGAGTCAAGGAGCCACTCAGAATTTTGACATGGAGCCAAATCAAGATCCTGGCGGACCACCTCTACCTTCTGCCACTCCTCCCATCTCTCTGCCAATCCATCACCTTCAAGCATTCTCACCACCTCGGACATCTTAGGCCGGTCCATTGGGGAGCTTTGGGTGCAGAGCAATGCTACTTGGATTAGTTGTTCTACCTCAGAGTCGACATAATTGTTCTGCAGGTCCGGATCAACCAGCATTTCCAATTTCCTCTCTTTTAGGAGTGCTTTAACCTGCAGAACTTGCAGAAGCTTTGATTAGTGAATGAACAAATGTGGCATAGACAAGTCCAGCAGTAAGAATGAGAAAAATATCAGAGAAGCGTATGACTAAACCCAGCTGCAAGCAGGAAGTTTACATCTGTGAAAAGATATGCACTGTCCATGCTGTGCCTAATGAGCCAACATAATTACTAAAGGCACGACCTTTCAGCAACTTATATGAAGAGTAAACAAAACTGAAATTATTTAATATCAAGATGAGCTGTAGTTGAAGCCCATCCGGATGTTTCAAGAAAGTTAAATTCATTCTGTTCTCTCTTCATAAATATATGAACAAATCCCTCAGTAATCAGTATGATAGATCAGTTCAAGAGTACCAGCCGTCATTGGAGAGGAAAGAAGAGAGATTCAGAAATAAGAGGTATTCTAGGTTGACAGTTTTCATTAATCACAAATCACCATATGATGATAGCAGCAACTACCTTTGAGTCAGCCATTTAATAGTAAAATTATACCCTAGATGCTATTTAAAGATGAATTCCATGGGATAACCAAAGATCCCTAGTATTTCAAGAATAGAATATTAAGGCCAGAACTATGATGCTTCTCCTAAGCCAAAGACAATAAAGAAATTAAGCTAAGAGATAAAAGGTCGTAAGGAACAAAATACCATTTCCTATCTATCGTCCCAATAAATCTCGGAAGGCTAAAATTCTTTTAGAAACACGTGGGAGTAACAAGGAATCAACGAAAACATGGAGTTACAAAAAAGGGCATGGTTTGTATGGAAAAAGAGAAGTAAACAAGCAGAAAAAGTGAAGCAGGTTGAAACACGGATTCAACTGACCAGAGCCATGAGCGTTATGGAGTGCATCCCTGAACAAAACAATTCCAGATATACTATATATATATATATATATATATATATCCAGAGTAACACTGTTGAAGCAAGATTATAACATCACAAAATAAACTTTTGCATCTTAACACATAACGGAAGAATCTGGCAAATAACAAGCAGGAAGGCAGTGAGTTTATTACCCAATCAAGTAGCATAACATCATCATCATTGGCAAGCCTGGCAAGATCAAATGCGCGCTGTCCAGTGATAAGCTCTAAGAGCATGATCCCATAACCAAAAACATCAGTCTTCTCAGATGATTTTCCCGTGGAAAGATATTCAGGGGCTATATGTCCAATGGTTCCACGCACAGCAGTTGTGACATGGGTATCTTTGTAGTCCATAAGTTTAGCCAACCCAAAGTCACCAACAACTGCCTCAAACTCCTCATCCAATAATATATTTGCAGCTTTCACATCACGATGAATGATCTTTGGGTCACAGTGATCATGCAAATAAGAAAGACCCCTTGCAGACCCCAATGCAATTCTCTTCCTAGTTGCCCAATCAAGAGGGGCTTCTGATGGGGGGCGTTCTACAAGAATACATAAAAAAGGATCATGAGTACCAATTACTCACATAAAAGGTGTTCAAGTTAAAATTCCTATTTGATATAAATGAATTAGTGAGGTGATGGGAGCATGAAAGCAGCAGAAACTAGAATGAGCATTTAACTCCAGTATAAAAACCACAGATGAGACTAAACCAAAGTGGTTGGATGAGGTTTGTAGCATAAGGGTAGCAGACATGACCTCCATGACCTAAAAGCACCAGAAAGGACCAACAAGTAGTACCTCTTAGACAGGATGCAACACTTCCATTAGCCATGTATGGATAAACAAGCAGCCGTTCCGTTGGAGTCATGCAAAACCCACGCAACCGCAGGAGATTCCGATGCACAGCCATGCTGATCATTTCTACCTCTGTTTGGAACTGCAATTCCCCTCCAGGTGTCCGCTCCTCTTTCAGTCTTTTTACTGCCACCAATGTGCCATCAGCCAGGCGTCCCTTGTACACCTTACCAAATCCACCTCGGCCAAGAATGTTCTTGTTGCTAAAACTATCTGTTGCAACCAGTAGTTCTCGCAAAGAATACCTTTTGAGCTGTCCCAAATGGACTTCTGGATCTTCTTCAGCTGGAGAAACAACAGAGTTAAAAGAACATTCAAGGCCCAATCATTAAAACTAGTCTATTTTGAAGGTGAAACACAAACCAGGTACATCAAAAAAAAGCTCTATCGGTCTCCTTCGCCTCCAATATGCAAACCAAAAGGCTGGGGCTGCAAACAGTAAAGCAGCACCAGCAGCCACTCCGCCAGCAATTGCTCCAGTGGGGTTATTTTCTCCTGAAATGATAATTTAGTTCAGTCTCCTAATGCAAATTTGTTGGAACAAAACTAACTTCCAAAACAGTGATTTCAACAGTAATTTCCACCTTCTGATGATATGAATACGCTTAAAAAGGACTTCTTTTTGAGAATTTGGTAATTAAATAAGGCTATTAGTGCAACAAGTGGCAGCTGCAAAATTAAATAAAAACAAATCTTGAAATGCATGTGCAGTTATAGGAATGATTGTAGTGGACAGAATAAGTAAATCAAACACCAACTATGCCCTCGTAAGAAACAATATGAAGATTATCAAGCTGAAGATGAGAAAAGATGACAGTATGAAATAATTGTATTTTCACTATTAGTGCAGGAGATTACCAGGATAAGAATCAGTTGATGGTGGAATAAATGGAGGTGGTGGTGCAAATGGTGGAGATCCAGGGCAAGGCTTCCCCGTAACTGGGCCACAGAGGTCCAAGTTATTCACGAAGCTGTTAAAGGCGATTCCAATTAGCTAATGGTTCCGTTTTGGACATCCAGAATTTCAGGTATAGAAAGTTCCAATTGTAAGATGGCAAACCTGATGGGGGTAAATAGTGAAAACGAGCCATTGTCTGGTACAGGTCCCGAGAGACGATTATTTGACAAGTCTCTACAACCAAATTTGCAAAAAGTTCATATCACATCATTACAACCAAGACAGTACTGATGGCTGAAAAAGAGAAGAAGCACTTACAAGACTTGAAGGGCAGTGATGTTTGTCAAGGACAAAGGTATGGAACCTGACAAGCTATTGTTGTTGAGTCGGCTATCCTTGCAGAGACATACCAAAAAAAATGATAAGTTTCCCCTCTACCACTTTAGCATGTATTATTAAAATCCTGCTGGAACCAACACGTGCCCACAAGCACTCAAGCGCACAAACAATTGAGAAGTTAGAAATTAATAAAATTAGGAAAGAAAAAGGAATGGTTCAGCACTTAAGTTCTACTCCATTCAAGCAGAAAATAGAATCATGAAATCACCTCAAGGACACCTTGAGAACTACACCAGTCAAGAAGTCCATTTGCAATTACTTACATGCTAGCTTGCAGCAAATGAAGCACACAAAGTTCCCTTGTTAAAAATTAATAAATGGAATATCATGCTACTTTCCTTAAACATAAACAACCTTCAATTAACTTTTCATGATTGTAAGGGAGAGTGCTCCAGTATCAAGGATAATTTAGTTCAATCTGCAGAACAGTCTCAAAATGGAAGGCAACATGATACTATTTGAGTTTACACTGCTGCTTTTACATTGACTTCCTCATATCAAGCAGAAAAAGAAAATAAAAGGAAAAGGAAAGGAAAGGAAATTGAATGTGATGAAAAAAACAAACAGAGAAAGAAAGTAGTTATGAATTCCTTGGTGCTAAGCAATATCGGACCCTTGTACTATTGTTCATGGATAAAATGCTGCATAGTAAGGCAATTATGATGCTAGCCGTTCCTTGACAAATTAAGCTTTGTGGCTCAAAAAAACGAGCTTTGTGCTAAGCAGTCTTTTCCAATAAACAAACTAAATGAAGTTCTAATAAGCAGCAATGAATCCCAAAGAGCAAAAATTATAGAAGGCAAGGAAAAGGGTGTTCATTCATACAGAAAGCGAAGTTTCGTCAGTTTGCCCAATGCGTCTGGAATAGGACCACTGAAACTGTTCAGGTAAAGATCCAAGCTCACCAAGTTTGTCAGATTCCCAAGATCACTAGGAATTGGTCCACTTATGTTGTTACCATAGAGTTCTCTGCATGTTAAAAATTAATCATAAGACATTAAAACTTAAAAGAAAACATTTATGATGGTAAAACACTACAAACTAATAACATAGTTCAATAAAAGAGTACCACTAAGAGCATGTGTCCACACGCAACAATAATAAAACGAAACTACTGTGTGCTCATCTCTGTTGTACTGAACTTGTATCCTCTTTAATGTTGTTATTAATATAGCAATCATTCAAATTTTGATTCTAAATGCTGTGCATTGTGATGACCTCCAAATTTAAACAAACACAGAAAAGAACATTAAATAATGGGCGATCATTATGCTCTGAGTGAACTAGTTGATTCATTGCATTAACAAAATCCATTTCTCCTATAAAACAATAGCAAACTTAATTGGGAACTCACCCAGTCATTAATCCAATTAAACACTACAGATTTGTTGTGTGATAACTCAGTAGCATGTTAAAATAATTAGCTAAAATAACTTTACAAGAAAGATGTACTTGTGTATAGTATATACAATATAAAAAACTTCCACTCAACAAATTTTAATCAGGAAGGTTAACTAAGTTTCCTAAGACTTCAATCTGTATTTATCCATGTTCAAGCTGCCCTCCCCTCTTTTGAGAACAGGAAAGAAAAGTAATAATTGATATGACAGCAACTGGATATTGTCAGGCATCACCAATAAATGCATGCCTACAATTCACGTAAAAGAATCCTTTTCATGAGAGAAGGATGATTGGAGAGGTAGCGAACATTGAACATAAAAATTGTCAATCAAGAATGCACAAAAAAAAATGCAGTTGTTAATAGAAGCATAGAGAGGAGTAGCAGTTAGCCACAAAAAAATACACGCAAACAGAGTGCTTCTAATAAACATTCTTCATGATGACTTACAGGTACTGTAAATTCTTAAGCTGGCCAACCTGTGGGACCAATTGACCAGATAAGGCTGCATTGCCAAGGTCACTGTAGGAGACAAGAAATGGTGCTTTTAGCATATAGAAGATCATAAAACAAGCATGGTTTACTTAACAAAGTGATTGATTAAATAAGGTTGCTTACACTCTAATAACACTATTGTCATTGTTGCATGTAACATGAAACCATGTACAGGGGTTAACAAGGGTAGGATCCCAGCTCTGCAGGACATTGTTTGGATCTTGTAAATTTACCCGTAGATTACGCAACGCATCACCTGCTTCAACCGCAATATTGAGATGTGAAGGTCAATCAAAGGAAGAAAAAGGCAAGAAGATAAAGCAGATTTCTAAAGCTTGCAGGTAAAGTTACTCAACTTCGCATCAGCACTAGATTTTACCATCTCTGATATTCTCTAACAAGCATTAAATGACCCATTACACCTGACTCTGTCCTACAAGTTTGGGAAGATGTGCTCTTTCAACCAGCTTAATGACATGAGAAAAGGATTGCTTTCAAAGATATGAATTACAAGCCAAATCTTGTGTTTGTGTTGTCTAATCTTAATGTCTCAATCAAATCTCCATATGCTATAAGCCCATCTCCCGCTGCATTGAAACCCCTCTTTCTTATCTAAGTCAAAGCAAAAGAACCTAGCATAGCACTTTGAAGCAAACAAAAATTGAACTCAGGCAAGAACTAATTGAAATTTTAAAACATTCAGCCCACAAAAAGAAAATGAGCTACCACATCCTTCTCGTGCAATAACTTAACATCAAAAAATGACAGTAATTAACACTCTCTTTGATCTGATAGGAAAATGACACCTTAATTTAATAAGACACTACCATAACAAGTTCTGAGAGTCAAATTTATTATATAGAGCCTGTCATTATCTAATACAAGAAAGTTTCTTAATTGCACATCCTATCAATAAAACACCTTAAAAATAACTGACCAGACCAATCCAGCTCCATAAACACAACAATAAAGCATTAATTCCATCCATCACTGTTCAAAATAACTCTATAAAGCCAGCATTCAATAACACAACAACTTAACAAACAAAATCCATAATTCCACAGACTTACAAAGGGCCACAACAATCTATTGATAAGTAACAAATAAAATATTCAAGAAAATAAGAAACCAGCAAGAACCTTCCATGTTGGCAGAGATCCTTGAAAAGGGGAGTATGAATACCACCAGGATCATCCACAGAGTAATCACAGAAACCCCAGTTTCTCTCTCCATTAAAATTGACAAAATGAACACTGACACAAACCCAAAGCCCAAACCTTAGCACCTCATTTTAAAAACACATAAAGAAGTAAAATTTCACACTCATAACCCTCCACTACCCCCCCAAAAGACCATCATTAACGAAGACTAACAAAAGGGTAGTTTTCAAAAGTAAGTCTAGTAGCCTTCATGTCAAAAAAGTGGTTTCATTAAGTAGAGAGGTTTTTCTTTTGTTAATGTGATGAAAGAAGATCCTTGAAAATCTTCTTTTCAAATAAATGCTTCAACTTTACTGTACTTTTTGGCCAGAGAAAATGGATTTGTATTGGGGTATTTTTTTTATTTTTTATTTTTTTTGTCAAGCTTTTTACGGAGGGGGAGAGAGAAGGTGGCGTGCAGTGGTGCAGCGACAACTTGGGTCCCAGTCAAAGCATGCAAATGGCAAGGAGGAAGTGCAAAAGGTAAAAGAGTAAAGTATTATTTAATTCCTTTTTTTTTTCGTTAATTACTTTATTCTAAGGGATCCAATATTGAATCTCTCTAATCTTATATGTGTCTGTGACTTGGTTTTATTTCACTATTTTTTTTCTTAAAATGTCCTTCATTTTTATCAAATTTTCCAATCCCACCCACTACAAACAAGTCATTTACATTTAGAAAAGGGTAGCTCGGAGATTTTAAGAAGATTGACGGTAAACTCTAGTTCACTCTGAGGGACTAATATATAGTTTTCATGACAAAACAAGCCATCTTACAAAATCATAAGAAATAGAGGGACCAGCCTATAATTTACTCTGAAGCGAACTACGTTTGAGAGTCAAAGGAAAAGGAAGGTGGGGTACATGGTGCCACCTCGGATTCAGTCAAACAAACTTTCATGACACTCTTGATCGAAACAATCAATTATTACCACTATATGATACTACTAGCTTTCTTCTCATCATACTTTGCGGGGTTGGATAAAAAAAATTGAATGTAAGAACATGATATCTCGGCCATATGATATAAAATTGAATGAAAGTTAATGTCCCAACACTTTATAGGGATTTAAAATTAAATTGCGTAAAAATTATTCTCGTATAATTTTATTAATTTAGCAGGTCTAAAGATAAAAAAAATAGCACAAGTTAATATGGATTAATTTAACAAACATCTGCTTGTTTCATGGACTCCATTTCATTCCATCGATCTTTTATTTTATTTTACTATATAATAAAAAAAATCATTTCAAAATAAAAAAGAACTCATAGGGCCCGAGTGACCAGGCGTGTGGGCCTGAGGTAGGCTTGCTCGGTTGGGCCAGATATTTTTCTTCTTGCTTAAGGGTTATATGACAAGTTATTCACCCTTTATTTTAAGAAAATAATAACAAAATAAGTATTAGACAATGCTTCATTTGGTGAGCTACAATTCAGATTCCGACCACGATTATGATAGCTGAAATACCAGGGGAGGGGGTTTTTGAATTACAAATCCATTTTCCAACTTATTTTAACCCGAAAACACCTCTTAAACATCATAAAAACCTCCTTAAACCACCTAACAACCCCAAATCCAAAATCACCCAAAAAACAAAAAATAAACCAAATAAAAATATCTAAATAAAGTCTGATATCTTTTTATAGGGATGTTTGAAGGCAAAAACTACCGCCATCAAACTTCCTTTATCAAATGGAACTCATTGACACTGATAACAATGAGTTTCGTAGCAAACAAGTGGCTAAATAGAGAACTCTATTTTTCTACCCATTTTTTTGGTAAGTTTATCTCTCCTCTTTCTAACATAAAAACTAAAAAATAAATAAAATGAGCTTTCGTACCAAAATAAAAATTGTTGCGAATTTGTGGCTTTACATTTTACTTTTTAGTCCTTTAACTTGTAATTTGATACTTTTACCATAATTCCACACCTAATTTAATCTCATTAGGCTGAAAAAGTATGTAATTGGGAGAAAAAAAAAAGGGCGTGCTTCACTTTTCATCACCAGATCATTTCTTAGTTGTTTTAGATGTATAAGTAATGATATTAATCATTACTAGTTTCATTGCACGCGCTCCATTATGAGAACAGATTTGAAATGTCATTGATAATTTTTTAATAACATGTATATATTCTTAAAACACCAAGTTAACATAGTCAAAATCCGATCTGACAAAAAAAAATTAAGATGATGTTATTCAAACTTATTTATTAAAAAAAATGTTAAACAATGTTATTTTTTAACGTAAAAAAAATGATCAGGTCATAGGAAGCACTTTGATAGTATCATTAAACGCGGCTCAATAGGTCAACCTCGAAATCTCCCGACCTAACTCCTCGTCTAGTTCAAGTTTCAAATTAAATCATGTGTGAGTTGCCCCAACATGACCTAATCAACTTAATAGGTCTAAAGGCAATTTGGATGACGAGTAAAAACATGATTTGACTTTAAAAAAATTCAAGACAACATCTTTTTTTAATATTGAAATGAAAACATATTGGATTGCCTCCAATCAACCCGAGTTAACTTATCAAATTCCAAACCTAGGTCATGAATACAACCATAATGAACTAACCTAATTGAGCCATTTTTCTCTTTCTTTTACTTTGCCTTCTTCTCGTCCTAATTGAGCCTTTATTGGACTAATACAGGATGGAATTCTGGATTGGATTAAAAAGGTTTTAGAGAGTCAAGGATTAAATTAAACAAAGAGGGAAAAAATGTCTAACATTGTAACACATATGTTAGCGTGTGAGGAATGTCGTTGTATTGGAGAGGTGCGTGTGGTTTTCTCTGAGATTCGATGATGGTCTTCCTTAAAGCCATTGAAATTCTCTATGCAAAGGCTTCTTTTTATTGTAGAACATAATGGCGATGTAGTTCCGGTATGCTTTGGCGACTCATTTTTCTTTTCTTTTCTTTTCTTTCCTCTATTTTTTTTCTCCCTCTCATTAGTTCCCACACCTGATTTCTTCTATTCTTCCCATCATAAACAAAGGGGGCTATATTTTTTCCATATTTTCAATTATAGTCTTTTTATTTTTAATTTTTTAAAAAACAAAAAATCCAAATAATTTTACACAAAATCAAGTGCCAATACAATGACAGGATGTTTTACCAACTCTATAAGAACCTCACACCGAACCTATGAAAACAAACTATCAAGGCCAATCTCGAACAAAATTATTGTGGAAGGTTAAAAATGAAAAGAAAAGAAAACTAAGTGACCGAAAAAAATACATTGTGTGAATTAACGGTGTAATTATTTATGGATGCGCAATAAAAGGAACAATTGATTGCCTAACTTATTTTTTTAGGGGAGTTCAATGAAGATAATGCATGCATGTTTTTGGATGATGAATGGAAAGATTAACATATCTAGATAAGATGAGGAGCAATATAATTTAAAGAAATGAATTACAATAACAACATGATGAAAAAATCCATCACAAGTCGTGAGTGGTAGAAGAAACATATGACGATGATGATGATGTTTGCATGCCTTTTCATGGTCGTTAGAAAGATGAACATAGTTAGATTAGTTGGGGGAAATTCATAAAAACTCATAGTAATAACAATAGTCAAATGATAATTTAGAGAACTCTATCACAAGTTGTGAGTGGTAGAAGAAATGTTGGTGCGTGTATGTTTTCTAATGACTGTTAGGATGATAAACATAGCCAAATCAATTAGGGACATTTTTATTTAAAAGAATTCATAAGAGTAAATTCGATGAACTCCTTCAAAAATTAAAGATAGTAAAGCATAACTTTTACATTAACGAGGATGTAAAGTGGACAATGGTTAATGAACACCATTCTTAGATGACACAATCTAACAATACGAAACATCTTGGCTGGGGGACAAGTTATCACTTTATTTCTAAAGAACGGTCATAATAACATAAGATCTGTTTGGGAATGCGGTGCAAACCGCGTTCTCTTAAATTTTGATTTTTATTTTTATTTTGCTAAAAATTATTTTTTAAATATATATTTTCAGATCATTTTAATGTGCTGATATCAAAAATAATTTTAAAAAAAATATTATTTTGATGAATTTTTAAGCAAAAAACACTTTGAATCGCAACCCTACCACATCTCAAACACACCAAGGTGCAATAGTTACTGTAAAGAGCCCAGATTGAATGACATATAAGAAATCAAACAGATGATCTATGCAGGTAATTAAGCTCAGGTAGGCTAGCGAAGAGAAGAGGCTAGAACATAAGTAAGAGGCAAATTAGGTTGAGTGGGTAAAGAATTGTGGTAAACATATAGTAAGTTTGATGAAACTTTTTATCAAATATTACTTACTGAATTTATACAATTATAACAGATAAAAAGAGATTTGTCCCATGATTATTCTAAGAATCTATTTTCAGATAACCGCAGTATATCATAAGAAATCTCAAACGTATAAATTTCTTCATGTAAAAATCACGAGAAATAGCTTGATCGAGCAGAGATTAGACTGTATCTTAATGAGTTGAAAGCAGCCAGTAGCAAGTCGCTAGGTTACAGATATGGTTTGCAGGCATTGTTCAAAGGTTGCAGACCATTGGCTTGAACACAAGCCCAGCAATGCCCCCAACCTCGTCATCGAGCTTGTATTATTCTCAAGAAAATAATACTTCTTCGTACATTTATTAGATCCATAGATACATTACAATATATTGCTATACGAGAACATGCATTAACTTTTTTATGTCAGAGACATGATGGAAATGATTGCAAATTTATTTTTTTATATTAAAACAAATTTTAGCCCAGCTCACGGCAAATCACGAATCAATGACGAGTTTTTTTTTT
>Ga0307517_10003538_pt1 | contig 24274 bp, 35 predicted proteins | sample 23_EM_MG_FD_194515 | JGI IMG/M metagenome (GOLD analysis project Ga0307517, IMG submission 194515) | Populus trichocarpa ectomycorrhiza microbial communities from riparian zone in the Pacific Northwest, United States - 23_EM | ecosystem: Host-associated > Plants > Roots > Unclassified | place... | reverse complement strand
ATTGCCCAATACATGAACACAAACGGAAATTACTACGCAAAGTATCCACATACATATGGCTCCCCTCCATCCTCGGCACAAAAAAGGGCATTGCCGCCCTCATTAACTTCCTCAAAGAAACAACAGCGTTCACACGCAACAACCAGCTCCCCAAGAAACCCCCACTCCCGTCGTTCCTTGACGAACCCGAAGCCGACGACGCCGAAGACGCGCTACCATGATACCTCCCACACATATCCTCCCTTTAATATTAATTATTATTTTATTTTATTTTATCTCCATCCACGCCCAGCGCAACAATCGAATGTCCACAGACCACATCCCAATATACCCCTGCACTACCACATTGACCTTTAGATATACAACACACGCCATCTTAGATCTCCTTTCACCACATCGACCCCCTACCATATGCTAGCTCCCCCGAGCTCGTGCGTCTTAGTACTTAGATTACTTGTGGCACGTTAATCCATAGAGTCCAAAAAAAAAAAAAGAATGAGAATTCTCTGGGAAAACAAAGCGGAGACAATTTGCCATCTGGGGAAGCTTGGGAATCAATACAGTTAGTTCCGTAGTGCAGACATGATGGTCGTTGATAGGTTGTGGCGGTCCGGTCGCGAAACGAAAATGAGACGCCAAAAGTTGGCGTACCTCGTTTAGATCCATTTAATGTAGTCCCTACTTATAGTCTGCAGACCGGCCAGCTCGTAGCCGTCAGTAATCAACGTCATAATCATGGAGTGGCAAGTAAAAGAAACGGTAGGCTGAGTAAAAGTCTTTAAAAAAGGCAAAATTATATGAACTAGTCATGTCACGGTTCCACCGACAACCATGCATCCGTCGTCAAACGTACGGGAATCATTGCACGAAGGTCATCAAAGGCGCTCTTGGACATATCCAGAGGTGTGATCGAGAAGACGATGTAATCCTGCAGGATTCCAGTTGCGGTTAAATCATTCGCCAATTTGGGATAATGAGCATACCTCGACGCTCAGACCTGCGGCTCTGAATCCTGTCACTTTCAACTCTTTCTCGATGACAAGTTGTCCAGAAAATGACATCCAGGTATGGCCGTCACCCTTGGTTGCATAGTCATCGAGCTGTTGTTGGAGTTGTAACATAATCACGCACCACATGGTTGAACGTTCCTTCACCAATACAATCAGTTCTCCACATTTCTCCCTTCGTCAGAGATTTTACAGCGTGTCTGGGTAATCACAGTATTGAGACTTGGTATCAAGATGATCCTGTCACTGAACGACGCACCGGACATCGATGGTTGATTTCCTCATCAATTGTATGCGGGTGGCTTTTTGAGCTGAGGAAGGATTGCCAGTAGGGCTAAAAGGGAGGAATGCAGCCAATGAAACCGAAGCCGTGGATTCAACTGTGAGGTGGAATGGTATTGGTTGCGTTATCGAGAATGTTCGCGAGGCTGGTAAGAAGAGCTTTGTCACGATCCCGGGTCTAAAGGTGAACCTCGACTGTAAATTAAATTCGTGGAGCTCCCATTCACTGGTGGCTTTAAATGGCTCGAATACTGTGTATAAATACCGCAACCGTGCAGGAGGTGGCTTTGATGGACGGGAACGAGGGTAATATAAAAACGTCGTTGAAAGAATACTATTCAAAGCATCAATCAGCAGTTGTTCGCGCAGACATTAGGGTTCACTCACGTAGTTCCAAAATGTATTCCGAGAGCTTTTATCGTGAAACTTGGGATTGGAATTGGAAGTGGCTTTGCGACTATGGCTGCCACAGAATACTTGCATCATCAGTGTAGCATCGCCTGACAGGGAAAGAGGTATTTTACTTCGATCGCTGCGGTAAATCCAGGTAAGCCAGACAGTTTTACACGGAAGGTCGGAGGTAGTGGCTATTTCAACACATCATTCGCTTTGTCAATCATAAAATATTGAATTACTCACATAAGTCACGCCCTCATACGTAAAGGTGTCTGGCAAGGCAAGTGAAAAAGGGAGTGAACGAGGGCATCGAGCATGAGAATCAGGGTTATCCTTGGACCAAAGGCGCGCTGAGTCGAGGCATAGATTCACAGAAGCGGATCCACTCCCTGCAATCTCCTGCAATGACAACCGACCCTCGAGCTAAGTTGCAGAGTGAAACGAAGGACCCGACTCAGGGATCCGGACTGACCTTCACCTCCACGCTTTCCACGGGGTCTGTCTTGGATAGCTCTACGGCACCCTCTACACGGCTTCCCAAACCGTAGACGGGTAGGTCAACATTCTCTTCTTGATAGCCAAGGCGAATGACGACACCTCCAGCCTTCGACTCTTTTAAAAAGACCCCAGAAGGCAGACATCCTTGCGCGTTGATCATAGCAAATTGCGGCTCAGTAGTGTAGGATGGAGCGCGATCAGACACAGGTCTAGAGTAAGTGGGAAGACTGGCAGTCGACATTTGGGTTGTATATCTGGAAAGGGATGACAAAGCCCGGAAGACGAGGCGAATTTATAGGAGAGATCCTCCGAAGCGATATATATAACTGCCCCCGACTTGTTTCAAGTGGTTTATTGCCTGAATAATGTCAAAGTCGACGGCGACATTCGCGCAACGGGATTCTTCTTCAAGTTCTTAGAATTCCCTCAGTTGGCTCAAGTCTCAAGTGGCCGTTTTCTGGAAGGAAAATCGTTCAAGGGGTATCGCATCGAAAATTGATGGTCAACAAATGATTACCTTTCGGAGCAGAATCAACAAATAAGACTACAATAATTGTGACAGAAGATGCAAGATGTGATGAATTTGGACAGAAAAAGTCTCCCAGAGATAAAAAGTCTGAACGGGGCAGTATCAAGTGGCAGCGTCAGCAGGCTTCAGTCGTTTCGCCAAAGAATCCTCTGAGGATGACGATGTTTCCTCGCGAGGTCTCTTGCTTGCGGCACCCATAATTGAAACACCCCCGCTCGTAGCAGCAGCAGCAGCAGCAGGCTTAACAGGCGGTTGTCGAAGAGGTGCGCCTCCACGAGTAGCCCCACCACCCCGCCCTCGTAGCATGGCACCGCCTCTTCCAGGTCCTTGAGGCACGCCTCTCGTTAAGGAAGCACCACTTGGACCCAAAGGCGGCTTGCGGGCAAGCGGAGGTTGTGATGTGTTAGAAGTTGTCACAGTAGTGGCAGGTTGCTTGGGTTGCGAAATTCCTGATGGTTTACTCGGCGGTTGGCTTGTCGAAAGTTGAGGTTGATTTGCGGCGGGTTGGCCGGTTGTAGCTGCAAGCTTAGCCACAGGTTGCGTTGGTACAACAGTAGGAGAGGAGGCTGGGATTGTAGGAGGTGGACCCGATGTTGAGGGCGAAGGAAGGTCAATTCCAGAGGCCTGCCACTCATGGATTTGTTGTTCTAGTTCTTTTACTCGCTTTTGGGCCTTGAACAACTGTGAGTCCTTGAGTTTGTTCTTAGCAGCCTGCTCCATTCGCCCACGTTCTACAGCCGATGAAATTTCCTCTTGCAGTCGAGCTTTGGCTTTCTTGTCAAATTCGGCGACAGCGGCATCGATGGCGGCCTGCGTATCGGCGTCAGAGGGTCCAGCCGTTTTAAGAGACCCTTCATATTCCGCTTTCAGCTTCTCCTCCAACGCCTTCAATTCTTCACCATGGCGCTTAACTAATGTTTCCGCCGCCTCGACATCTGGATTGACACTCATTTCAGCCTTGGTTTTCTCTACAGCTTCTGCAATAGCCGCTACTTGCTTCTCAGCATCAGTAGCTTTGGTCTTCATCAAATCTTGGATCCGAGCCTGGAATTTATCCTGTACAAAATAATTGGTGTTAAGATCCAAAAAGTAAAAAGGGTCCGCACATTCTGGAATTTAATGTTCTTCATCTCTGTGGATGCTTTAGAAGAGTTGGCTTCCGCTGCCTACGAGAACAAACACGTTAAGAAGGGAGATTTGGAGAGAGAAATGAGTCTTACTTTGAGCTTGTCCAGTGCCTCGTCGCGAGATTTCACTAGTTCAGCCTTTTCAGTCTCCCAGTTTGGTGTGGCAGCAATCTCTTCCGTAGACACCGGGTTCACTTTGGTCCAACTCTCTTTCTCTGCAAGTAACTTGTCGCGCTCTTCCCGCAATGAATCCTGAAAAAATAGATTACAGACGAGAGCAAGATGAGACAATAACAAGGTAACCTACATTCAGCTTCTGAATTTCTTCAGTTTGGGGAGTGGTTGCAGAATCAGGTTGTGCTTGATGAGTTGCATTTTCTTGTTCCAAAGTCGTAACCTTCCCCTCCAACTGCCGTTTCTCTTCAGTCAGCGCGGAAACTTGCTTATTCAATTCTCCCATCTTCGACTTGAAGAATTGAAGGTTTTTTTGCGAAGTCTCCTTGTGCAGACGGAGATTCGTCTCTAACGCTTCAATCTACATTTTTATAGTCATGAAATTTTTACTCCAAATGAGATCATAACGTACCCTCGTTGTGGAATCATTCAAAGCGGTTTCTTTTGCAGTAAGCTTTTCCTGAGCCTCCGCAGCTTCCTTCTTTGATTGCGATACCTCATCCTTTAGAGTCTGCACCTCTGTTGGATCAATACGATCGTACTGTAAAATATTCAATTGAAACTGCTGCATTAAATCAAATGGAATAACCCTACCTTGGAAAGTAGTTGAGAATTGCGGTCTTGCCATCTTCGAGACTCTTGCTCAAGTCGTTGCATTTGCATTTTGGTAGCCTCCAACTCTGCCTGGGCTGATTTGGCTTGTTCTTTAGCAGGATCAAGCTCCAAACTCAGTTGTTTGAGTTTAGCATCTAAGTCGCGGGATCTCTTCGATGCACTCTCGTATTCTGCTCGAAGTGTCGCATTGCTTTCACGCAAAATGTTGAGTTGATTGATCCTTTCGACAAGTTCGTCGTGTTGGGCAGCCGAAGCAGAGTTCTGTATTGCACGTTCTCGCTCCTGCACAGGAGTTAATGGGGTTGTGTGATATCAGATACAGAGGAACTTACCTCAGCAAGCGTTGAACGAGTCTCCTGCAACGTCTGGGAGAGGCGTTCGATCTGGTTCTTAAGCACCCCACTCTCTCGTTTAGCCATTTCCAGTTGCAGATCAACGATGCCCTTCTCTTTGCGGAGATAGCTCACAACAGAACGGAGCTCTGATAACCTGTTGTCTTCGTCGCCTATTGGGATGGTCTCGCCTTCTACATTGGTAACATGATCGACAGGTGCTTCGGCAGCTTGCCGAATCCGAGTAGCTTGGGCACTGACAGATTCGAGATGCTGGTGCAATGTCTCATTTTGCCCGGAGAGCTGTAGGCAGCTGTGCGACACGTCAGCCTTGCAAATGTGAGAAATAAAGGTGAATACCGAGTATTCAGATCTGAAACTTCTTTATCCAAAGCCTCCTTTTGTTGTTTCCAGCTCCTTTCCGAAGATGCTAGTTTTGCTTCAGCGGTCTCGGCCACGTTACGCTGATCACGAAGAGAGGCTCGAGCAGTTGCAAGGTCCTTCTTCAGCCCTTCCAGAGCCTTCATAGAGTCCGCATGAGCAATAATCTCTTGAGAATACTTCTGCTCTGCGCCCTGCATGGGATGGTGAGCATTGCAAATCGTATGAAGTGAATATACGTTCACACCTTTGCCCGCTCTTCCAGGTCCTTCAGTTCTTGTTCCCTAAAGTTGCGATCGCTTTCTGTCTGTTTTTCGGACGTAGTTAAGTCTACGATTGTATCCTCGAGGGTCTTCTTGTCGTTGATCCAGGCAATGCGTTCAGCTTCAAAGGACTTCTGTTGTTCGTTTAATTTGCCACGAATTTCAGCGAACTCTGTAGTTCCTTGCTCCATTCGTTCCTGAAGCGATTTAATTTCGGACTAGAAAACATATCAGAAATCGTAGATAGACACAACACTGCCCGAAAAAGGTACCTCGTAACGGGTAATTGAAGCCTCGGATGATGCTTTATATTCGTCAAAGGTTGCGTTCAAAGCAACTAGCGCTGCTTCACTCGCTTGACTGATTTCTTGGAATTGATCCTTGTGAGACCTTGCAGCAGTTAGGTCGACTTCCGCGATTTTCAGGGCGGACCTGTAGCTACAATGAGTGACAGTATGGAACGTCAGACGCAAGCACCTACCGGAGCTCGGCAACTTCTGCTTCGAGCTGTTGCTCGAGGCTGGGATCTTGCTCAGCAGGTTGGGAAGTATTTTTTACTCCTGGTCGACGTTCATATACCACTAATTTCTCTTCATTGCCTTTCAGCTGTCGGATTAGATCCTCGACCTTCTCTTCCAAATGTTTTCGACTTGTCTGAGCTTCCACAAGTGCCTCACGAGTTTTGGAAAATTCATCTGACTGGAAGAGTTGTAAATCAACCACGATGATTTTTTAATGCAGTACGCACAGTTTTCTCAATCCGGGTCTGCAGCTCCTTTAGTTCGATGTCCTTTTGTAAGGAGATGTGTCGGACTGATTCCCGTTCTTGAAGCAATTGAGACCGGAGATCCTGACTGTTGATTTTATAAGGTATTGGACTTGGGAGAAATGATTAAAACCACCAACGGACGTTTGGTTGTCAAGCATCTGTAGTTGCCCCTCCAAACGGCGACGATCATTCTCGCCCGACCTTTCCAAATCGTTGTGCATCTTTTGTACGTTGCTCATGAGATCGGCGAGGTACGACCGTTCCATAGAAAGCGACCGATTCTCTTCTACAAGACGGCCTTGGATGCCCTTGGGTGGTTTAAGTATGGGTCTTGGGTAGCAAAGGAGCTTCTATCACTAACCTCCCAAATCTTCTTTTCGGCACGAAGGTTCGCACAGTCATTGCGAAGTTGCTCCAAACGATTCAAAGCAACCTGCAGCTCGTCTGTGAGCCTTAGACACTCGACATCAAATCTGACATTTTGTTCGTTGAGTTGAGCGTTTCTCTTGCTGAATTCTTCGAGACCGAGGTTGTGAACTCGGAATTGCTCCTCGTGCATGCGTTGTCGATCTGAGATAATCTTCAGTGGGAGGATAATACACGAGGTGAAAATGTTCCCTCACCAGATAGAAATTCGACCTTCGCGTTCGCCTTAGCTAATGCAGCAGACATCGAGTTAAGCTCTCGTTGAGCAGCAATGAGTTCATCTCGAAGCCGACCGGAATCAACACCCATCTCTAGCTTATATGCGTCGAATTGAGTTTGAACTTCTGTGAGTTCCTTTGCTAGATCGCTTGAAGTCCCCGCTGTTCCCCCAACCGCAGATACTGAGGTATTGGTGCCAACAGCAGCTTCAGCCCGACCAAGCATAGCCTTGAGAGCATCCCTTTCTTTGACATAAGATTTGATGATAACTTCGCTGCTTTGCTTTTGGGCATCCAGCTGACTGGCGAGTTCCTGCATGGCTTCGTGCGCTTCTCGAATGGCTTCAGCTTGTTCTTTCTCCATGGTTTCGCGATACTCTCTCTCCTCACTCTCCATCTTTTCTCCCAAATCCCTGACAATTTTTAACAGTCGCATGTTTTGTCGTTGAAGCTGATCGACGTTTTGGAACAAAACCAGATGACTTGTGACAAGAGCCGCGGCATCTGTAATAGCTTCTACAGGAATCTGCTCCAATTCTTCGTCTGACGGTATCGTCGGGTCATCGCGTCTCGCGATTTGACGTAGAAGATTTTGCACCTGCAATCCGAGATCTTCCAATTGCCTCTGCAACAACTTGTTTTCATTCGTTGATTTTGCCAATTTTTGACTCAATTCCTGCGTGTTATTATGCTGCGTATCACGTTCAGCCAGGGCCTGCGAAAGTTGCGAACCAAGTTGAGCGGCTTCAAGCTGTAAGCGCTCATATTCGACACGCTGCTGAGAAAGAATTGGCGCCTGAAATATTCGATTAGTAAAATTGAATAGAGATGATAAAAAAACAAGAACCAACCCTCTCCTCGATCTGGGCAAGAACGGACGAGAGTGTGCGGTCCATATGGTCGTACTCAGCACATTTCTTCGCGTATTCCTCCTGGAGTTGCACATAGTCCGCATAAACCTCTGTAAATGTTTTCCCAGCTCGCTGGACTCGACTAGCCATTGCAACAGTGGGACTTAATCCAATCATAGCATCAACACTCGAATCGGCTAGTCCGCTACCTCTGAACGGCGTGGAAGGGGTGCTTCTACCCGGAATAGGTAACTCCCCTCTCCCCACCTTGTCCAAGACCGCTTCGAGTTGCTCTAGACGCCTTTCGGCATCAAGACGAGCTTTCATTTCTTTCTCTGCCTCATCTTTCAAAACTGCCTCCCGTCGCTCCGCTTTCTCACCGACTGTAGCCCATTCACGTTCAACGCTCTCTACGATTTCCTTTGCTTGTTTCTCTCGCTCCTCCATCATATCTACGAGCCGCTTGAGGCCACTGACTTCATTGGAGTACCTTGCCTCTTGTTCTGCCAATTGACCAGTGAGGTCCTGAACTTTCGACAAAGTTTGTGTCAATTGATGCCCTTGCGCGGTATGAGCAGACTGGAGAGCCTTAAGAGAGGCCTCAGAAGATGCGTTGGACTGGGTCAGAGAGTCGAAGGAGGCTTGAAGAGTGGCTATTTCTGCATGCTTAGTGCGTCTGAACTTGGCAGACTCGTCGGTTTTCGCAATAAGCTCCTGACTGACACGCTCGGCTTCGGTTTGTGATAGTTGTAATTGCTGTTCCAGAGAATCGACTTTGAACTAATAAAATGCGTTATGACAATCACCACCTCACTGAGGGAATCTCACCTTTGTAGCCGTTTCTGTTGACCGAAGCTCCCGTAACTGAATCTCCAAAGCCTGGTGTTCCTGACGTGCCTCTTTTAGGTTTGCACGAAGTGTATGGATTTCTTCTGCAAGAAAGTTAAGGGGTGGACAATGAGAGACAAAGATTATTCACCATCACGTTGGGTACCCTCTTCCTTCAATCGACTAATGACTCCTATGAGCTCCCGTTTCTCTCTGTCGGTATCTTCCACACGTCGTTTTAGGGTTTCGGCCTCAGTCGAGGCAGAGGCTTGAGAGGTCGACAAAGTCGTGAGCTGCTCTTGTAGCTTTCCTTTGGCTTCCACTATCATCGCACATGAGCGCCTAAACGAGTGAAGTACAATATAGGAATCAACCTAGGTTATCATGTTCCCCCTTGACTTTGTTGAGCTCCCCGTTCGAGGCTACGAGATTAGCCTCCAGCTCCTTCGACAAACTTTCCTTGTCTTGCAGTGCTTGATCCAACTCTACATCCTTTCGCTCTAGCTCTGCTCGTGCATCGTCTCTCTCGCGCTCGGAAACATCAAGGGTGACAACTTGAGTAACCAATAGTCGATACAAAGCAATAACATCCTCGGCTGATATTGAGGTGAGATTTGTTTGAGGGAGAAGATTGGATAGGACTTCTTCGTCAACGTCGTCGGGTAATGTTAGGTCCAAAGGATGCTGAGTTTCAGTTGCCTCATGCTCTGCAGCCTTTGACTTTCGCCTGGTTGTGGTCATGTAGCTTCTGACACTGAGCGATGAGCTTAGCCGGCACGATGTTCGGCTGTGACATTGTTTACATTAGGTAAGCCATCATTGTACTCGAACCTTAATTCGACAACTCTCGTCAACACAACTTTGGGTGAGTGTAATTTAAGAGTTTTTACACATTTTTCTCAAACACCCTGATTCAAGTCACCTTCTGACTCTAATCATGAGTTACGTTGCCAAAGATAAAGATAAGGAATACGATCCTACAACTGGCGCTCCTGCCAAAATCCACAAAATCCGTATCACCCTCACGAGCAGTAATGTCAAGAATGTGGAAAAATGTTTGCACATTTTCGCAGTTGTCTGTGAACCCTTTAATGACACGATTCTCAGTCTCGAAGGATCTCATTAACCGTGCAAAAGACAAGCAACTCCGTGTAAAGGGTCCAGTCCGTCTTCCAACCAAAGTCCTGAAGATCACTACCCGTAAGACTGTGCGTCGTCTTTTGCTTTTGCTTTCATTCGATATTAATGATTTTTCTAGCCTTGTGGTGAAGGTTCCAAAACTTGGGATCGTTATGAGCTTAAAGTACACAAGCGTCTCATCGACCTCCACTCGTCCAGTGAAATCGTGAAGCAGATCGTGAGTTCCAATTTCTTATGTCGCTTCTGACATACTAATAATTATCACAGACCAGCATTAGTTTGGAGCCTGGGGTTGAAGTTGAAGTTACAATCTCTGGCTAAAGGGCTTATCTCCATCTTTTACACTTGTGTCGTGATATTTAGAAAATTTTATCGGCAAGCCTGATGTCTCATTGTTAGACGCTCCAGAGTATTTCGTTTTGTAAATTGTGCGTATAAAACCGGTCAGATGATTACCAGTAGCGCTAGCGTAGCGGTCAAACTGTTGACGTTCAACCATCATGGGCAAGAGTGCCAAAGTCCATAAAAGAGTCGTGAGTGACCTGTATATTGAAACTTCCCTCTTTACATAAACTCAAAAATGTAACAGAAGAAGTCGTCTTTGTCGGGTCCGACTGTAACACCGTCATCGAGTCGCATAGAGGCAGCACAATCAGCCAAAAAACGGTCCAAACTAAAAAATAAAGTCACATCTATTACCCAAACGCCGGCTGTAGCCCCCACACCAGCTGATTCAGGGCCAGGAAAGAGACCTAGCGTGCTAGGAGGTGCGGATTATGTATCACTTCTCATCGGAGGACGGAAGAAAGCAAAAGAAGAGGCATTGAAACTTCCGCAGAATTCTACATAAAACCCTGCATTCGAGAACGTTGGGTGCCTTTGACCACACCTCGAAGCATAACACGGATCCTTTGTGTATGCCAAAAATTAGACCTACGCTAGATGGGAAGAACATGACACAGGTTGAATTGTAAGGCTGACAGTGGTTGTCATCCTTTGTGGTACCATCCGGAATTGTTCAGCTGAATATTCCCTCGAGTTTTACCACTCTGTGGTACAAAATTGTCGATATTTATCAGGGTACCTCTTCAGACATTACCTCGACAACTTGAAGGTCACCAGCAAACGCCTTTTTTGACAATTGAAGAAGGTATTTTCGGGCGTACAAGGTGTGCCTGCAAGGTTTTTACTAACTGCAGAAGTATAACACGCGACGAGAAGGGGCATACCTCCCTTATTCCATTGATGCACTGGGGTATCTTACCATGGATATAAGTACTCTGAATAGCTTCCGTCTTCCAAGCAGGGAACTCTGGCTCCCAAGTCACCTCATCATACAGAACAAAAGGAAATGTGGAGACATAGAATACCATCCTCAACACAAGAAGTAAAGCCAAGGAAATGCATTGATTCAGCAGTGATGTTGGGTGTGTGGAAGGGCCTGCCGTAGGAAGAAAGAGAAAAGAAAAAGGAAGGAGATGTGTAGAGAAATGGAGGGAGCTAACAGGAAAGGAGATTTCGAAGAGACAGGATTTACAATCCTCATGTCTTTCCACTTCGATCTTGACTGGAACAAACGATCACTTCTTCTCCCTCGCATACTCAACCAGTGTTTGTCCTTCTGCCTTCGCCCAATCGTCAAACTTTACTTCGCTGCGTTTCTTCTCTAAATTCCCTAGATCGTCAGAAGGGACTTGTTCATTAAGAGCAGTGACCGGCGTATTTGAATCGTTCTGAGCTACATTTCCAGCTGCAGATGGACTGGGTTTAACGACTAGAGCTGAATGACCAAGAAGTATTCTCCCCGCTGAGATGTCGTTCAGGAGATATCGTATGTGGGAGAGTTTCAAAGTGCCAATGATAAACATAAACACCCCTCCAAGAAAACATGGTAACCAAAATGCCAGTAGGAGGGCGGCAGGAATACCGTATTTAAGTTCATAGAGGACAGAGGGTTCGTGTTTCGTCACCAATAAAGTTGTGTTCGTGTCAGACCCAACCAAATTGTTAGCCACCAAATCCGTCCAGATAAGGTTGGAAATTTGCGCAGGACCATGCACCGGGTCATTCTCAATTATGAGTCGAAATTTTCTGAGCAACGAATAATTGTCTTGACCTGTGTATCGTGCGGTGCCCCTATCAGTACCACCGAAACCAGTGTTATGAACCAAACTCCAAGCACTAGTGGGTACAGTGGAAGGTTGACCTGCGCCAACTACGTTCCAAATGTCGGTGGATCCAGCAGGGATATAGAACGATGGACTGCGGATTGTTGAAAGGGAAGGATCATTTTCATATGAGTCTGCGACATGGCCCCAATATATATCCAAATCGCGTATCAGAAGGGTCGCCTTCTCCGCGGCCCATAGAACCGATATATTGTTGGGTTGTCGAGTGATGCGAAGGGAACGTAGGTCCCAGGTGCCATTAGACGAAAATTCGACCCGTTGTATACTGGCTCGTGTAGCGCTCGCACATACATAGAGCTTCTGGCTCCATGTCGAATTCACCCCAGCTGGTGCCTTAGAGTCGCCGCCGTCTGTTCGCTCCGGAGGGCCGAGGAACATACTACATGTGACAGAAACATTTCTGATGCTGACCTTATCGATTGCCCCAAAGCCTGAGCACAGAATTCGGGGGGTGGCGGAGTCGGAGGAATTAAGATAGCTCATCTTCAAGTACCCCACTTCCCCGACAGGATAAATTGATGAGTTTCCCAAAGCAAGTGGAAATGCCCTCCCGATATAGCTTTCATTGCGAGTTGTGTTTAGCTCCCCCATGGCCAATGCGTTGGTAAGGGCAGCACCTTTGTATGCATGTTGGTAGATGTCGATATGCTGGCCATCTGGGTTGAACTCAGAATCATCGTGGGTGAAATTGGCAAATCCACCTCTATCTGTGAGGTTGAACCGTGTCGTGCCGCCGTATGCACTTTCGTAGATATAGTCAACGGTGAGGTTCGTGTTGACACAAGATGAAGTTGGTTCAAGCCAGAGCATGTCTTGCAACCAAATCCCTCCATGACCTAGGGTGGGCATCGTGTGGTTCCATAGTCCGATCCCAGGACTCTTGGTGTTAAGGTCGACAACAAGTCCTTCGATAGCAAAAATATCCTCTCGGAGGATGAGGGATTCACTCGTGCTTAGTTTCGCTTCGAACATGGAGTAATCATACCCCCCCAACCCTTTAAAATACCGACGAAATTGCATGTTGAAGGGTCCATGATGGGTGCTGGAGAAGATCTTCACGGTGGATGGTGCGATTATAGAGGTATTGCCATTGGCACCGTTTCCTGGGCAGGGTAAAGGTTGTCTGGAACCGCAGACTCGATTGTAGCCATACCCATCGCGGGAGCTTGTCGCAAGAGCAATTGGTGATGTATCTGAGATGTACCTGGCATTTACGGTGACTTGGTGGCCAAATGGTGTAAGCCCGCCTTGGCTGAGACCAAGTGGAGTGATGACACCAGCTACGGCAATTAGGATGCTGCTAACGAGGAAGCAGTTGGAGAAAAGAGATACACGGAAGCTGGAACCAGACTTTGATGAATCCGCCTGAAGAAGAGTCGGCCATAGGGATGCATGAATCATGCGCGAAACTGCACTCCATGCAATCGCTGTATTAACTCTGGGTATCGCATAGACAAGAATCGCAGTAAGGGTGATGCCGAGGGTATATTGGATGAAAGTGATAATCGCATTGATGATTGTGGCAGCTTGTGCAACTGTGATACGAGCTATAACAATGGTCATGATTTCGTGGCCAGGGCTCCAAGCGTCATGTTAGCACATGGTATGTCGCAATTGATATCGAACTTACTGAAGTTACGGTACTTCACCAATCTGATTCAAACAGACCAGACAAGCAGCCAAAGTCGAACTGGATGAGAAGCGTTCAGACTTATGAAGGTGAGAAGCGACGTTGACAGCTATCTGGAAACGGGTAGATACTAGAGAAATATTCGTGTGTGCGCCTTCGCTTTTAACTGATGCATGACCGTTGCCATCAACGCCCCCAGGTTGACAGTTTCGTTGAAAAGAGCTGACTGGAAGCACACTTGAGTACCATTTAGCTGATAGCTGGAAGCAATCCGTGTCGGACTTTGGGTGTGGAAAACACTGGGTAATTATAAGCACCAACTTGAACAAAGAATTGGAAACCGCGCCTCTCTGCTTGCATAAAACGGCGTAATACTTAGAATTCTCCCAAGAAAGAAAAAAATAATCCTTCAAATTTACAACATTCATGAATGATAAACAGATGTCAAGGACCGTGGGAACATTCACACTTCACTTACAACGCGTAAGACCACATGCAACCAACTTGAATGACCTAGATTACTGGGGGTGACGAGAGATGTAAAGCTATGGAACAGGGTGTGTATGGTAATGGGTGAAAGCCGACTGTCATGTCTGTCACGGGCCGTAAGGACCCTGACAACATTCAAGGGTGGACCAGACTTTGCTCTCGAACGCCTGGGTTGTATTCAATAAGAGCGGCAACATCTACACCATTCAAAATACCAGCGGCCGCACGTACTTGGAACTCCGTATGCCAGCACATGCTTTCACGAGTCTTACTCATGAAATTGTTATAGGCAATTCTGATAATGTGGCCCCCGTCGCACGTTCTCTTTAAATTGCCATGTTCCGGTCCACGGCAATGGCACTAAGGTTCAGGCCTCAGGGCTGGATTGGCAAGGGGATGGATCCCCTGATACCACCAACAAGAACCAGCTCTGGTACTTTGACCATGAATGAGAAACCGTGGCGAATGCCCGACAATTGTGTTTTCTTGTCCAAAGCTGTCTGTTGTCCTCTCTGAACAACCACACACACGTATGTACCTATGTCCTCGACAATGTCTCCAGCAAACCTTGCAGCAAACACCTTTTTTGATAATTGAAGAACGTATTTTCACCCATGTTTGGCTGCCACAGTTGCGTGATGTGTATGCTAGGTTGCAGGCTAAAATCTAGTTGCCCTCACCAATGTTACCCCGTTTATTATAGAACTCTTTTTCTCTTTACCCTGCCACAAAGATGTACCAGCCATCGAGTTGTTATCTGCATTCAAACTTGTCAACTCCATTCGGAGATTTCAACTGAGGGCATGGGATGAATTTATGTACGTGCTAACAACAAATTCCGTTCTTAAGTTGGAAGCCTGGGGAGTGACACATTTAATTTTCGTTTGCATTCTCCGTCGCTTGCAGCGTCCTTATTCCGATCTGGGCGGTCGACCCACTGGGAGGATTTAGCCAGTGGAATAAATGGTGTGGAGGCTTGGCGATTCACAAAGGCCTGGAGTACTATGAATTGGAACCGCTCGGCGCTGGCAATTGACGTGTCCCCAAGGCTGACGGTTCTGTAAAAAATGCTGACTATGTTGTATTGTTGAAATTCACTTGCCCAAGCCAACTTGTAGTACCTGCAGTGGTGGATGTGCACTCCACAGAATATTCCGTCACTCACTTCGAGTTTCCAGTCCATAGAACTGAATGACTGATCTCAATTTTGATGATGGTCTTTAGTCATTGTTTCGTCAACAATAAGTATATTGCGTGGCGGCTTGGCAAGGCCGTGGAGAACGCATTCTAATGTCGGCCGTTAGCCGACCATAGCAAGTCCTTGCTATGAGCGCTACAGCCACTATGATAGTTATTTATAGCAAAATCAGGATTTACTGATGCTACCAAAAGAAGCAAGTACCATATTTGGGAGTTCTTTTTTTTAAAAAAATTTCAGCAGGTGAACGTGCAATAATTAAAATAAGTGCTAAGACGCACGGGCAGCGTAAGGCCGCCGAATTATGAGTATGCAACAATGACCCAGATTACTGGGTTGGTGAAAGATATTGGCCCATTGGGTGGGTGACAGTTCCATTTCTTGTTCGGCCGACAAGCACGTACTAGGCTGACAGCTGGCGACTCAGAAAGTCAGTCACGGCCGCTATGTAAACTCTGAGCTCTTCATGGATAAAGAGACCTCGTACAGGTCCTTTGAAGTACCAACTTCAACAAGAACTGTTCTCTCCTCATATTCCAAATACAATGTCCATTGAATCTGGTGTCTGTGAGTCTTTGCTATTCATCTTCGTGTTTAATGCGTCAATGACCCAACTGCAGACTACATTCGGAACATTGAAACTGGGACCGTCATTGACCTTAAGGATGGTTCGTCTGCGTCTTTGACATATCTCATATAGTGCCTCATCGTCGGAACAGGATCTCCTTTGGACGGTAAGGACATGCTGGATTATGAATGAGCATTAAGAGGGCCTGACGACATTGGCAGGAACTGATACCCAAGGGTGGGCCAGACATCTGCTCTCGAACGCCTGGGCCCCTGCCCAGCTCTGGGTTGTATTCAACGAGAGCGGCAACATCTACACCATTCAAAATGCCAGCGGCCGCACGTACTTGGAACTCCGTATGCTTTCCCCAGTACATGCTCTTACGAGTCTTACTCATGAAATTGATATAGTTAATTCTGATAATGGGACCCCCGTCCAAGGTTTTACGCACACTAGCACCGAAAAGCAGAGATGGGTGATTATCCAAGTTCCTGGAAAAACTTATTACACGTACGTTCAGACAACCCCGCTGTGCCAAAGTCCTTTCTGATGGCCTCTGTACTGTAGCATTAAAAACAAAGAAACTGGAAGTAAGTCTTACTTATTTCCCTCGGAGAGTAGCACACTGATCCCTTGCATTCATAGCCTATATTGATCTTGCGGGTGGGTAAGTGTCGCAACGAGCTCGAAGGTCTGCACTATGATCTCACCATGTTTCAGGGTCCACGGCAATGGTACTAAGGTTCAGGGCTGGATTGGCAAGTGGGATGGATCCCCTAATACCACCAACAAGAACCAGCTCTGGTACTTTGACCGTGTCTGAGAAACCGTGGCGAATGCCCGACAATTGTGTTTTCTTGTTCAAAGCTCTCTGTGTTCGTTATCCTCTCTGTAAAAAAAACAATATTATATATGTGTGTGTACGTTTATGTTTGATCTGCAGAATGCATTTTGCTCGTGTGTCGAAACCTTGACTCCTTCAGAAAACGACAAAGCAGAAGAGCCCGATCTGGTTATGAGGCAGAGATATGAATCTTCGATATGACGCGTTACTTGAATTGGATGTTGATGCGCAGAGCGGCATACTTAGCCGAAGTGGATGGTTAAGATGGAGGACGAGATGTCGACGGTGTCTCAAACGATGGAACAAGGTGGTGGGTGCAGTCCGCTGCTTGCTGGAAAAAAAAAAAAGGAAAAGAAAAAACTAGGCGTCGTTGGTCGACTTAAATCCTTGCCTTGACGCTGTCAATCATATCTTCTTGTCATTGACAAAGATGCGGATATTATGGTAGAGACGGAGTACGAGATGGGGAATCTTCCGGGCGTTAAGGGAACTGCACGCCACTGACGTGTTGTAGTGTCGTGGTAGAGGTTCCTCTTGAAGGGGGCGCAGTTGTATCGCAGGAGAAAGATCCCGATAAGATACATTCTTCCTTATCACGAAGTAAGTGTACCACATTCGAGGGGAAATATTCTGCCGAAGCTAGTAGTGAGTATTTTTTTTAAAGAATAGAAATGGCAGGCATACCTATATGCCACCTAACACTGCAGGTCTCTTTCCTTTCCACCAATAGACTTCACCTGCGACAATTCTAATTGGTCTGGACAGCAACGATGACTTCGCTGCAAAAAATCTTCACGTCCAAATCAAAGGAGTCAGCTTGCAAAAGGAGAGGACGGCGTGCCATTGGGCTTCAGCGAAGCGGAGAGTTGATCAGAATCAGTTTCTTGTCGGCAATCACCGTAACTTCTTCGCAAACGCAATGGGTGCAACTACCAACTCCTCTTGGCCCTCACGATGGATCCAAAAGCAGTGAACTACAACGTTACAATCGATGACTTCGATAGTATTCTCACTTATTCAGACCAAGCATCATGGACAACTCCAGATCCTTCATCCTTTAATTACACCTCCAACGGCTCACCATGGCTGCGAGGTACCTACCATAACACGACCGTGGCAGGCGCTTCTGTTTCTTTGAATTTTACTGGACCCGCAATCTACGTCTATGGCGCCATTGGACCTGCTTATGGCACCTTCCAGGTCGTTCTTGACAACCAAGCCACTCTCAACGGCACCGCGTTTCGGTCTGCTCCTTACACCGGATCTTATTTATTGTTTGGTACTTCAGGGTTGACATACGGGAACCATCAGATTACACTGCGCAATCTTGGTGTTACCGCTGTTGACAGCGGTAATGCGCTCCTTTTGGATTATATCCAGTCCACAATTCAGCTGGCACCTTCAGGGCAAGTGCCTCTGTTCTCACCTTCTGTATATTAATTTTAAATAATTGAAAACAGAGCCACGGTGACGAATGTTACCTACGAGGAGACAAGTTCCGCCGTCAAGTACAGTGGCACATGGGGTAATAACACATCACCATTTTTCAGTGGTGGTGGCTCGACGTACACCAGCGGCGATGATGCATCTTTCGAGTTCTCCTTCCAAGGTAACATCATCCATTCCCCAAAAATATTGAATTGACACCTTTTCGAAAGGATCGGCAATTTATGTGTTCGGGGACAAGAAAAACGACCATCGTGGCTACGCAGTCACTTTTGATTCCAAGACTTACCGGTTCAATGGTACCTCGGGCTGTGGTGGTGCTTTCGGACTGACTTGCGAGGAGCAGAGACCTTGCATCAAATTCATGGCGAGCAATCTCGGAGAGGGAAATCACACTCTCAAGTTGACAAACAATGCCAACGGACCCGCACAGACAGGTGTGTCGTTCTTCGGTGCGTATATTTGTTTCTGTTAAACTTCCCAAAACTCACCCGGCTTTTTTAGATTTTGACAGCATCGTGGTCACCGTGCCTTCGATTTATGGCCCTCGGGAGCTTTCAAATGCCACCAATCCATTCGTTTCCGCACTTAATTCGACAACTATTAAGAATGGCACTACTGGAAGCACAAATACTAGTGCCGCTCCCAATGCACTGCCAATGATGTCAAACAGCCTACTGCTCCTTGTCCTCACCTTTGTCTTGCTGTTGAGGCCGTTTGCTGGCAGGAGGACCACATATTTTTATTAACGGTATTGTAGATTTAGAGAACACCAAACTCCCTTTCGTGTAGCCGACCTGCTGGAATGATATCAAACCCTTTATTCCGTTTCATTCCTATCGCCACGTAACACTTATATTATCATCAATGAAGGTTAGAACCTTGAAAAGATTGACCTGTAGTATAGTCGCCAAACGGGTTTATGGAATATCTTTTAGGACATTTTAGCCTCGCTTAATTTAGCACACACCCACCTTGACCCCAGCTTTCATGATCCGGGGAATAGTCAGGAATCTTGTATCGTCTAGGGCATTCTCGAGCTGTTCTACTCGTCGACAAGATGTCTTGCCGACAACAAGTTCACCCATCATCTCTAAGCTGAATTTCTTCAATTCTTTGGGCGACACACCTATCCCTACTTTTCGTTTACTTGATGGTATTGGCAAACCGCTTGAAAATGCTGTCCTCCCAGATGTTCGTAGCGATAATTTATGTTCACTCTCTCGGCTTTATGTTGTTTTTGTTTATCTAGATTGACAAGGACCATGCTCGACGTTTATATGAACATATGCAGCTCTTGCCGGCTTTGGACAATGTGTTGTATAACGTCCAACGTCAGGGCAAGATATCTTTTTATGTGAGTGTGCAGTCCAAATCTTGAAAGTATCTCTGTGCCTCATTGTTGAACCCAGATGACAGCCGTGAGTTCGAGAAATGCCATTTAGTGTTGCAACTAAACGAGAAAGTACTAGTACGGGGAAGAAGCGACCATAATTGGCTCTGCGGCAGCACTCGAAGCAAATGACGAGTGAGCTTACTCCTGTGAACTGTGGAAATGTCGCTGAATAAGACTTTTACAGAGTTCTTGGTAATGCAGACATTTGTAGCAACTAATTACGATATCCTGACACAAGAGTGTCCAAGGTCAATACCGTGAAATGGGCGTTTTGCTCTGGAGAGGTTTCTCCATCGATAAGGTAATGAGTCAATGTTTTGGGAATGAGGAAGATACATCTGGCAAAGGTCGTCAAATGCCCGTTGTACGTTTTATGCTTTATAAACTATGCTATTTCACTCTTTCTTCAAGCACTTTGGATCGCCAGAACACCATTTTCACACTATTTCTTCGCCACTCGCTACACAGATTCCCCAAGCAGCTGGTGTTGGCTATGCCCTTCGACGGGACCCCAATCGACGTTCGAAATCCATCGCAGCATGCTTTTTCGGAGAAGGTGCTGCTTCTGAAGGGGGTATGTTGTCCAACTTATTCACATCTGCTTGTGGATCTGATTTTAATTATTTAACAGACTTCCATGCAGGCTTGATGCTAGCATCTACTATCCCATCTCCAGTTCTGTACATCGCTAGGAACAACGGTTTTGCCATCAGCACGCCAAGTGTTGAGCAGTACAACGGTGATGGGATTGCCAGTCGAGGGCCAGGATATGGCATTGACACAGTTCGTGTGGACGGGAATGATATTCTCGCCGTAATCACCACCATAAAGGAAGCGAGAAGGAGGTGTCTGGAACAAGGTCGTGCTGTCTTAGTCGAGGCGATGACTTATCGGCGAGTTTTTAAGTCATTCCGTCACTATGATTCTGACATTTTATACAGCGTTAGTCACCACTCTACATCGGACGACTCATTCGCATACCGCGCTCGGGCTGAGGTGGAAGATAGGAAGCGGATTGACAACCCAATCACTCGTTTTCGCCTCTTCATGGAGTCGAGAGGGTGGTGGAATACCGAAGCGGAGGCGGAATTGAAAGAACGACTCAAGTCAGATGTTATGAGGGCCTTCAAGCGTGCAGAAGGCCTGAAACGCTGTGAACTAGGTGAACTTTTTACGGATGTATATGGAGGAGAAGAACCTTGGAACATTGTAGGCCTCTGAGCATTTTAGAGGGAAAACGGACTGAAAAAAAACCTTGTTTTAGCGGGAACACAGGGAAGAGCTGACAAGACTTTTGAGGAAATACGGCAACATCTGGGAACCTTGGAAAACAGAGTTGGGAAAGTTTAAAAACTCTGGTGAAGATCTCCTGAAGCGGCAGTAGCAAAACATTTCTCTGTTCGTCTCTGCAATGAATATTGCTGTGTAGTCATTATATACATATATTATATACGGTCTCTTTCTGAACAGTCACAGTATTGTATGTATGGGGGGAGTCAATGTAGATAATGATCCAATGTTTGTTCCCTTGAAGATAACCACTGGATTAATGTTATGAGAGGCACCGTTTCAAAATCTGATGATGTTGCGACATTCACAAATCTACACTTACAAATGAAGAGTTACCAAATTAAGTTCGGTATCATGCGATTTTAACCTTGGAACGAACTCGACTTCGTTCCTTTCTCAATGTCCTCCCCGCAGTTGGAATCATTGCCATTCTCAACTTCTTCTTCGCTAATCTTCTTGCCACCCTATCCGGATCTGTAGACTTCCGCTGCTTGCGCTGCTCCTTTGAGAGACCAACCAACCTCTCCCCCAAGGAAGGATCGCCCTTCGGAATCACACTAGCTTCCTTAGGGCGAACAGGATGTCCCGGTTTTTCGGCAGGGGGCTTCGTTGAAGGACTTTTCTGTGATGTAGAGTGTATTACTCCTTTCCCTTGTACGGTTTTGCAGCGCTGTACACGAAGTTTGCGCTTGGCAAATTTCAGCTTGGGCTCTTCCATTGCAAGAATTTCGTCCACGCATTCTTGATCCTATAATCGATGATAAGTATTCTAAAATTTAAGAATAGGACGAGGGTGCACACCATAAACTCCACGTAAGCAAAACCTCTCCCAAGCTGGGTCGCATTATCACGGACAATACGTACACGCGTGACCCAGGTGAGAGGTTTCCTCATCGGATTAGATGTCTCTTCGCCAGGGGTATCGACACTCTGACCAGGGGATCCTCGTTCTGCACTGACCAGGCCTTCGAAGAAAGCCCTGAGGTCCTCTTCCTTTGTCGCAAAATCTAAATTACCAACGAAGATAGACAATCGCAGGTCACCTTGGATGCTTTTGAAAGCTCCATCCCCTTTGGTCTGATTAACAATTACCTTTGCCTTACCGACCAAATCAACACGTAACACGCGGTCCATGAACAGCGATCCATTGGCTTCAACAGCTGCCCGCTGAGCCGCTCGGTAAGGGTCCATTGTGGCAGCAAGTGGAGGCAAGTTGGCTGGACGCTCGGCTGCGTCCTTGGGATGTGCGAAAACGATATATGCATTCACGACATCAGCAGTATTGTGGAACTCTTGATTGATAAATGCAATTTTCTTCTTCTGAGCAGGAGTCAGATACTTCTTTTCATCGTCTTTCATGTCTTCTTCCTTGTCACCTTGGTTGGCGCGCCAATCGGAGGTGCGTTGCTTCACGTGGATCCTGGCTTCCTTTTTACTCGTATTGGAATCACCCTCTTCGCCTGAATCTGGGAGTTTTGTCGTGGGTACTTGGAAGGGAATTGAGCGGAATCGTATGGATTCAACTTTAGCGGCCGGTGCGAAGGAAAGGATGTGTCGTTGCAACTGCTTCTTGAGAGGCTGAAGAGTAATTGTATTCATTGAATCGAGGATTTCTGCATAAACAAAAGCAGTACATACATTTTTGGAAAGAACCTCAAGAGGAAGATTCCCCACAAATATGGTACGTCCGTCTCGCATTTCTGGGGTCTCATCTTCAGGAACGTGCTTCCGCTTTGTTGCCTTTGCTCGCTGTTTTGTACTTCTGGACAAAGACTCGTGTAAAGGAGGGGCGTCGTCCCCTTCGTCATATTGTGTGACCTTTTCTATTGACTCGGAGGGGGTACCATACTGCTCCCCCTTCTGAGCGTCGCGTCTGACACGCTTTATTGGGGTGTTAGTGGACAAATCCAAATCCTTGTCGGATGACACTATCTTCCGCTTTTTAGTCTCTGTTATAGTCGCAGATGAAGCCTTGGGCACCTATGTCAAGAATGCGAGGTTTTTTTCCGTGAGTCCAGATTCTCCACTTTGATAATCAGGCAGACCCAACCTGAACATTAAACAATTTGTCGAGATCTGTGTCTATTTTCGCATTTGAGCCAGTTAGAAGCGATGTCAAGCTCATTCCCTGGATCAAGAATGGGGTCAAATTGGGTCCCTGGAATCTGCAATAGTGTGGAAGTCAAATAATCCGGGCCCGGCGGGCCGTAATTTTTGACTCGGATGACCATCACACTCAAATCACACTGTGGTACCGACCCGGTAGGTTTTTTGGACTCTTTACCAACTCTATACGTTCTAAAATTCTAATGTCACAGTATTATACAATTGCAGTGGTACTTAGTGCCCGTGTCCCATGAGCGTGCTTAGTACGAGGGGACTAATTATTCCAAGAACGAGAAACAAAACACGAGAGACAGGTCGCAAATCTCCAGGAGACGGAGAATGTTGAGAAACTGGTTGGAGCACCGTAGCAACATACAAGAAGCTTCCACCCTATATTCGAAATTGTTAGGATAACCGTGTTGCGTTATTGCATAAACTCACAGAGATTAGAAGTGCTGTACCAGTCACATCATTGTGGTCATCACTACCCAGGAATTGGAAGATGAAATACGAGAGTATTGCACTCAGCGGTGTTGACAGGCTAAAAATGGCAACATATTTCTTGCAGGTCGATCTGGGGAGGTTGGTTGATAACAAAGAGGTGGTGAAAGCCAGGGAAGTGGGTGCTGGTTGAGAAACACCTTAGCAAAAAGAAAATTTCCGTGATGATTGAGGGACCCACTTTTGTGCAACATGAGAGCAAGAAATACAATGAACGAAATTGGGTTAGGATTCCCGTCCTTGTTCCTGGCCAAATTGGCGACACCTAAAGCAAGTCCATCGGCAGCAGCGTGAATTACCAGGCCCAATAAGAGACTAAACGCCTTTTCGCTGCCTAGACTTCGATAGATATTAGCGTCGTCAACAGACGCAAGATCGCCTTGTCGTGGGGATCCGGTCGCATCGATCTCCTCGATGTGCGCGACAGGCTCGACATGGGAGTTGTTGGTTTTGTGCAAAGGGAGTGCGACGTCGTTAGAGTGCGAATGTGCACTTGGTGCGACTAGTTGTTCAATTATGACCATGAGGATAAACCCCGTAACCAGGCATGATGCTATCCTGCCAGTATGAGAATTGCTGCTTTCTGACATCGTTTCTATACCTCTGTCACAATCTCTTCAGTCGTCAGAATTACATACTGCGGCGTTGAACTTACTCTGGGATGATTACTCCCAAGGCGGCGCCAAGCAGAAGACCAGTCCCAAGGACGGACAACCGTTCCAAAAGGCTTCCTGTTCAATATTTTAATCAACTTGTGTACTGAAGATTACATGCCACTTAC
>Ga0307517_10003537_pt1 | contig 24276 bp, 35 predicted proteins | sample 23_EM_MG_FD_194515 | JGI IMG/M metagenome (GOLD analysis project Ga0307517, IMG submission 194515) | Populus trichocarpa ectomycorrhiza microbial communities from riparian zone in the Pacific Northwest, United States - 23_EM | ecosystem: Host-associated > Plants > Roots > Unclassified | place... | reverse complement strand
GTCGAAAGTGAAAGCCCCATCCCCAACGGTTTGACGACCGTTGCTGTGTGCACGGACTCAGCGGGCTAGACAACGCAAAACTAGAGGACATACGAGGGGCCAAGACTAGATGTATTCAGGAAATTCGACATGGTATTTGGTAGCATGCGGTATTGCCAACTTGGTAGATTCGAGGGGTCAACAGATAACAAGATGAGGGCGCTTTGCAAGGTGACGACGACAAAGCAACAATCATAAATATGTGCCTCATGACTAAGCACCGGCTTTCTCCGGAAATATCCTCGTCTCAACTAGTACTGTCCACATCGCCTACGACGCCGACAACAGCAAGTAGAGCTCTATCTGTCCCATATCAAGGTATTGTCAGTCTCGCTGTTGTCTACTCGCATTTCCAGCGAATATACCCGTCTTGTTGGGATGGATCGCTTGTCTGCTCTCTGGATGACTCTTCTGATCTCTCGTTTGCAGATTACACATGGCTGATTCCGGACGCGGACGTGGTGGATTCGGACGTGGAAGGGGAGACAGGGGCCGTGGTCGCAGAGGTCCCCGTCGTGGAGGCCGCAAGGACGAGGAGAAAGAATGGTGCGTGTCATCCTCGCGATGCAGATTCGTTTTCAATTGTGATTTTCTAGGATGCCAGTCACTAAACTTGGCCGTCTCGTGAAGGACGGAAAAATCAAATCAATGGAAGAGATCTATCTCTTCTCGTTGCCCGTCAAGGAATACCAAATCATCGACCAATTCCTCCCTAAACTCAAGGACGAAGTCATGAAAATCATGCCTGTCCAAAAACAAACTCGCGCAGGTCAACGTACTCGTTTCAAGGCTTTCGTTGCCATCGGCGATGGCGAGGGTCATGTCGGTCTCGGTGTCAAATGTGCAAAAGAAGTCGCTACAGCCATCCGCGGTGCAATCATTCTCGCCAAACTCTCTGTCATTCCCGTTCGAAGAGGTTATTGGGGCGCTGCTCTCGGTGATCCTCACACCGTGCCTTCAAAAGTCAGCGGAAAGGTCGGTTCCGTCATGTGCCGCCTCATTCCCGCCCCCAGAGGAACTGGTATCGTGGCTGCTCCTGCGTGTAAGCGGTTGCTGCAGTTGGCTGGTGTCGAGGATTGCTACACACAGTCGAAAGGCTCTACCGCCACGATGGGTAACTTCTTGAAAGCAACCTTTGCTGCTGTGCGTCCTTTTCACCATGACCGAAATCAATTGCTAACTCTGTTGGCTCCAGATCACCAAGACATACGCTTTCCTGACACCTGACTTGTGGCGTGAAATTCCTGTATCAAAATTCCCTTACGACGAACACAGTGCACATCTTCAGATTCCGGGTGCCAAGAAGTACTAGTTATTCCGTTTTGTCTATCTCTGTGCAAAATACCTTTGGCTTGAAACCACGTTCCTTGAGTTTGGTGATGTTTTGCCTAGTTGGTCCAATAAGCTGGTCTCCCGTTTTGTCTTTACTCCCTTTGCGCACCTCCTTTTCATACAGTACCAGGCTCCAACTATCTTTGAGCCATGAATTCGCGGCTTGGCGGTTTACCTGGGCAGAAGCGTGCCCACTTTCTCCCTCTTCCCCATTCCAGGTCCATGTATGATTTACCCCGCCAGACAATACCACCTTCTCGTACCTGCGTCTCTGCTACTTATCGTCCCGCCTATGCGTATCCCACTCGGTAAGTGTTGGGGTGAGCTTGGCCTGCCCCTTTCCTGATCCACTCTTAGTCCCGTCTCTTTCTGTCCAATATCTTCTCCTGGTTCTAGACGAGAGCCTGTTTCATCTTCAACAAGTAGTCGCCGATTGTCTGAGTTACCGGCACAACTTGACCTGGGTTTTCCTTTCGGATCTCTTCTCGACAGCGACACCTTCTCATTGGCAAAAGGTCACTCCCCTGACTGTCACTCACGCGAAGCGTTCCCTCGTTTATCTCATCGTTATGGAACCAGCTCTAGTTCAGGACCATCTGAAAGGGCGATTCTATCTATTGAAAATTCCAGCTTTACCAGCTCTGCTTACACGGCGCCGACAAGTCCCATCGATTCCGATAGGGCATCATCCATCTATGAATGCGCTGCTTTAGATTTCCCAGAGCCTCCACCTATCGGCAGTCCCATTATCCGGAGGATGCGAAGTTCTCCTTGGTTTCTCTCTGCCGACGAGGTCGATGGCGTCCTTGCTGTACCTGCTCGGAGTGGAGAGGCCGCGCTCGATCGTTTGAGAAGACAATCGCGCATTTCTTCGATGGGTCTCAAAGCAGAGACCATAAAGTCCCAGGACTCTTACCCACTTGGGTTTTACGATGGTCCTGTCGCCGAAATGATCGATAGCTACGAGGAAGGCGCGTTAAGGTTGTCAAATCGTCGAAACTCAGCTTTTCTAGACGGACATGTGAAACCCACCCAGAGTGAAAACTACCTTGATTTTCGTTTAAGGAAGGACAACTCAAAGCCAGTGCCTCGCTCATCGACATCCTTTGGACGTCTTCCCAGGATTATCCGCAAGGTGGCGAGCATGAGATCAGATTCACACAGAACACAGGAACCTCTAAATGGTTCGACTGTAACAATTCAAAGACCAGTTCCTAGAGTTCGCTCTTTTCGATCTATTCTACCGGGTCCTGAAGACGACAAGCCGCCTGGAACCGGTTTCAAGCAAGATTCCCGACAGTGGAACAAAAGAAAAAATTTCTGGACAGGGCAAGCTTCGAAGATCAAGGCGGAGAAGGACAGGCAAAGACGTCAATCCAGCCACTGGGTGTACGAGAGCAATCTACCAGGAAAGAGTTCAACGACATTGGGCCCATCGTTCAAGAGCTGGAAGGAGGATATCAACAAGTCGTTCATCGATATTAGTCCAGACCGAAATGCTCGACTGAACGGGAAAGAGAGGCTGAAGTCATTTTTGTCGAAGGCAAATGAACTCTTCAGCTGGGGTAGGTCTCAAAGGAAAACGCCTCTGCCGCAAGGAGGGCGACACCGTTAGATTCTTGACGCGAAGACAGGAGGCACAAATCGGGGAAATAGCCATAGGGACTCGGTTAAGTCTATATGATGAATTGGGTGTCAAATAATAATAAGGGTAATGTAATCTATGGCTTGAACTATTGTGATCATGAACCTTGATGTGGCGACTCTGGTGGTGGTGGCGGTGGGGGGGACATTGCCTCGCCAGACTTTTGCGCTTCTTCTTGGGTAGTTAACTTCGTTTCGGCTTCTAGACGTTCCAGTGCCCGGAAGATTTTTGATTGAAGGTAATGTGAATGATAAGTCTGGGTCTGTTTTCCTGCTGCAGGTTGTTCGGCTTTTGGTAGGGGCGAATTAATCTTGAATAAATGCTCGTAATGCTGCAATGAAACGTTGAGATATAGTGCAGGATGTATATTTTCTGAAAAATGGCATACCTTGGTGATAGTATCCATTGAGTCGCCTCGTTTCACGTCTAGAATTAGATGTGCCTCGTCCATGGTCATTCGGTGCAGTCGTGTGAGATGGTCCGTCGCAGATCTTGAAGTTGCCGTTCCTACACCAGCTGCATCAACACCCAAAGCCTCCTGCGGCGAATATTTTGCGTCTAGCAAAACAAAGAGTTAGGAAATGGAATTCTGGGTGGATGTCCACTGGTAGATACTTTTGACTGCTTGCTTGCTTGCCTCCCAGAAAGCCTTTCCTAAGATCCTCGTACCGGTCACGAATATCTGCACGATAGCCTTAGGCGAAGCCTGGAATAAGGCCTGAGCTATTGCCAAGGAATCAAGGGGTGCACATACCATCGTCAGAGAGGTCTGAAGAAGAAGAAATGTCAACACGTGATCCTTACCTTTTCCTCAACGACAACGATGAGTTCGGAATCGAGCAAGTTGAAGAAAAGAAAAGAGTCGGTGGCACGTCTTCCACCCGCGAAAAGACGAAAGGGATTTCATGGTGCCAAATCAGAATTTCACGTTGTCAATGCATCTCTTGTGCTATCTGTTCCTCCAGTGTTTGCTGCGAATCCGCTGGTAGGGGTTCAGGAAATGTTAGATTCGATGATCATGAGGTAAGTCCTTGTTCGAAAAAGGTGTTGTTACAATCCAACTTTTTTTTATCAGGTATAATTATTCACTGGAAGGAGTTGTCTTGTCGCATTCCAATATCACATTTGTGCAAAATGTTGCACACATCCAATACGATTGTCCTTTTCTCGTCTGCAGTATTAAATTTGACGCGACTATATGGAGTCCGCGGATAGGGGATACGCTGTGTAAGGAGTTTACCCTTAATGAAAGCCCACATTTTTTGTTAAACATGTCACAGTCGGAAAGGTCAATCTCTGTTCACCAGACCATATATCAATGCTAGTTCATAGGACATTTAATGTTTCAATACCGCGACACCATATACCGACAGAAACCTGGGAGTTTGAGTACGGACCTGCGGAATTTGGCCTGGCAGCTCAAGAAGGAGACGAGGATGATTCGCAGGCAGTTGAGCACAGCAGCGGTGGGGGGCGATGGATTCATAAAGTGACGGGAGAGGTGCTAGACGGCAGTAAAGGCCTGCTAGAATTCATAGTTATTGGGTAAGGAAATGCTTTCTAAAAGAAGGGGTAATTTGTTAATTCTTTGTGAAGGTTGACTGTTGCGAACGAGATGCTTTCTCTGCTTGGATCTCTTCAACCCGACCCTTTCTCTCCCCGGCACATACCACATCGAAAACCGGACAAGGACGAGGGAAGTGAAAGCGATGAGTCTGTTGGGATTGATGATGATGATTAGTGTACTAGTTGTGGCTGTACCCAATATCCTTGATTCCCAACTATATGACCACCAATCCGTCCCATATCCTCATTGCTCGCAATTCTCGTGGTCTTAATGCTCCTGCGGCTGCTTTGAGTTCTCCGACAGAAACACACGCCGCTGCAAGTGGCATATTCAGGTCTGCAGGCTCTGCACAATGGCTCGTGGAGGATTGCGAAACAGAAGAAATCGATTCTGGGTTAAGCGCTGACGAAGAGGAGGAAGGAATCGACATCAACCAGTATTTTACCAAGAATTGCAAGCTGCCAGGAACTGTGAAGGTTATCGTCGGCAGTACAACATTCTGGTGAGTTGCAACAACAACTGTTATTCATCATCGTTCACGTCACTTCTTGCGCAGGACACATAAAGAGATTCTCTTCTTTGCGTCTCCTTTCTTTGAGGCCGCCTTGAGCGGGAACTGGTCTGAAACTGGTCGTCCAGCTTCCATGTCGTCTGTAGTAACAATATCCCGTCCACGGTCTAGAAGCGATGATGAGACGTTGCCCGATTCTCAAGAAGTCACAGATCCTGACGCAGACCCAGAGGCCTTGGAAGTCCGTGTTGAGTTTGACCCACCAAACCAAGACGAAGACGAAGACGAGGGCCCACAGAGGAAAAATACAGAAAGAAGTTCGAGCTTGGCCCAACTCCAAGGATTTGGTGGTCGAGAGCGCTCCAAGTCAGCGTCACACGCCAACCGGAGTCCATCATCTTCCAGGAGAAAGTTGGCCACTGCGGAAGCAATCATTCGTCGAAATCCAATGAACGGACCCGATGCTGTCATAGTTCTCAAAGAAGAAAAGGTTTGATACTTCATCTTGCCTATTGGGACAACAGGCTACGTTCATTGCTTTCAGGCGAGCACTTTTCACGACTTTCTCAAGTTTGTGTATCCTGGGTGCGTCACATCAGCTCACAAGAGTCACTGTCGAAGATTTAACAGTATGCACAGATTGGAATGTTCAATCACTTGGAACAATGTTGCGGGTCTCATGAACATCTCTCACAAACTCTGCGTGCCTTCATTGCAAGATGAATGCCGGACGTTCCTTCTCACCCATGCTGCTGGTAAACCAATTAAAGCGATGCGTATAGCTGAACTATTCCAGGAGGAAGACCTTTATCGGGAATCGAGCCGATTTGTACTTGACAATCCAGGGGGTTGGACTGAACAAGAACTCGGCACGTTAAGTCAGGAGACCCTTCTCAAGTTGGAAAAACGGTATGTTCTCGAAACATCGGAATTGTTGATCTTCATCATTCATTCAGGCGGAACTGGTTCTTGGAACGAGTTTTGAAGTTGGGCTTAACTATGATCTCGAAGGAATATCAATGCGTAGGCTGCGAGACAAATGATGCTGAGCTTTCTAAATCAAATTTTCTTAGTGTTCGACTTGTCCTGATTCTTCTACATGTGCCCGATTGTTGGAAGAGAAATGGCGACAAGCATATCATGCAGTATTCCGCTTTGGGCCGCCTCAGCCGTCAATGGTGTTCCGCTATCTGCGCATGCTAGAGGGTGTTAGCCCTCCTCTTGCATTGACACAAACAGCATGCCAAGCTAGTGCAAAGGCCTTCATTGCAACATGTGAGCGGGAGTACCTTCACATTGCTATAGTCCGCTGATACGCTTGCATAGTATTTGACAGGATGTTTTCACTTGGTGTACGGGGCAGCGGTGATGCTCTTGCGGTGCCACTTGCAGGTCGTGCAGCTGTTGCTGCCGCGGTCAATGGCCCTCGTCGACATTTCTTATATTGCACGCTCAAACAGGATACCACCCACAAGTCGAAGAAATCAAGAGATCGTGCAATATCATAATGTCAATTACTCCATAAAATTAGACAGGAGTTCTTTGAATCTGATATAGTATCCTAATAGAATCGATGTTAAGGAATCTACTTATACATCCGAACAGAAAAAAGGGTATTCCCATGGTACTTAAAGAATGATCACATATGAACATGAATAAAAGGAAAACAAATCAGCCAGTGAAGAAAAATGAATCTATGGGCATCACTCGGATGACCGGAAAACAGCAGGCGCATTCTCGACCAGCCATTCGATAAAGAGGGCCTTGCCTGCCATATCACTAAATTCTGCTCCAGGGTCCCTAGATCGCATCAACGTTGCTGAGAAAGACATTCAGGTTTCACAACGCAGGGAGATAATTCAAAACGACGTACGTCCGAACACAACACCTAAATTTCTCCCCGTCATCAAATTAATGTCAGCACGTTTGCCCACACTGGGAAGGACATCAGAAATAATAAAAAGCATGTCCAGAAAATCTACACACTGATGAAGATGCATCATAAGCATTCGTAGAGTGTAGTAGTGTTCGTTTGGCATAGAATTTACGAGGTCAATCAAAGTTTCCTGCTTTGAGACAGCATCACGGATAGCGACAGCCTGGATGAATTGATCGTGCAAGTCAAATGTAAGGAGGGGTACGGGTAGCGATCGGAAGTATGTCTTCAGGACTGAAGTGATGCTGCAAATGTCCGTAAAACGATCCGAGTCGCAAAGGTCGAAGGCATCATAATCCCCTCGTTCGAAAAGCTGAGTGATGGCCTTAGACTGTGAGGATCCACCGGTTTTGCGATAGATGCCCTCATAATCCAATGCTATTGATTCAACAATGAATGGGGTTTGCCTACATGAGTAATACTGACAAACCTCGGAATTCCACAGCCTGGATGCATTTTTCGACGATGATGGGTACCTGACGCTCGACGTCTTTCGAATCCGTGCGCACCTGCTCTCCCAAATCTCTGCCAAACATTGAAGGAGCTGTTGATAAATTAGTAAACAAAATCATCCTGGGTAAGCAAAGACAGCGCCTACGAAGTATTTCAGGTTCCTCTTTAACTGATCTGTGCTTTTCGGTGCAAGGCAGATGAACATTTGCAATGCAACGAACATGAACTGAAGTTGCACAAGCTGTTATCAAGCTGTTAGAGCCCAGCCAGCCTAAGGCGAGTAATATACATACCAGTACACCGCAGTTGCGAACCCCACATCTTATCCCCACAGTGATCACACCGAGCAAATCGGAGGACACTAAGTTGTTGGAAATTGTGTTCCCTTTGTGGTGACTTCCTGACAATGTGGTCCTGGTACGACATGGGCGACGCCATCTCCTTGGGTTTTGATCCAGGCCACTTGAACTTCCCTTTCGCTGGAGTTGAAAATTCGGGTTGTGAATGCAAGACTTTCATGTGTCTCGACTCTGAATTGTCATCGTACACTGTCGAAGAGCCGCTTGTTGATGAACTCATGGACGGGACGATGAGTCCAGTGTGCTGGTGGTAAGCACGCGTCGTCTCGTTGGATGAACGTGAGCTGTCAGGGAGAGGCTTGGACAGAACTTCGTGACCATTTTCTATGCGACGGGCATAGACCGCGCTGAGTTGTGCTAATTCTTCATTTCGGGCATTGAGAACCGTCGTTTCCTCCAAGAACATGTCTCGGACGGATTTGAGTTCAGCAATCTCCCTACATAATGCTTCTTTTTGTTCAGTAAGAGGTAGAAGTTCTCGTTGGTATTGAGTTCGAATAGCTTCCAGCCGTCTGGTGAGACCTCGGGAGACATTAGCTGGAGCTATCTCCGACACATTACCATTGCTTCTGTGAGACACTTCAGAACAACGGAAAGCATATGAGAACGGAACCTACGTCTTTGCAGACAACTCTTCAAACTCGGCCAGTGCCATGTCACGTTCCACTTTAAGACGCGATAAATCATGCTCTAATCCTGCGAGATTGTCGTGAAGCTCCTTTGACAGTTGCTGCCTGAGTTCTTGCTTTCGGCTGTCTCCGGACAAGGCTGCGAGACGGACAGCCTGGCCGGACAGTAGTACGCGGAGACGAGTAACCTCTGCCTCCGCATCTCGACGTGCCTTGAGTTCCTGGTCATACTCGGCCTGAGCTACTGTCAGACCTACAATATATCGTTTACTCTCGCGCTGTTAAACTTGGTGAGCACGGTAGAAGGCATAATGAGATGCGGACTCACGTTCATACCATCAACCTTACTTTTAAGTTGAAAAAATGAACTGTCCCTTGATTGGATATGTTCGATAACAGTATCCACCATGTCGATATCAACTTGGAGCTGCTGTGCACCCTTATCTTTGGCGGACATTATAGCTTCGCGAAGTCTACTGAGAACAGGTTCCGACTCTCCTGAACGCACGTGTTGCGGTTTGTTGGTATCTGGACTTTGTTTTGTTACGACAGAGTTTTCTGTAAAATCTTCGGATGCAGGAGTCACGGTCATGATCGGGGTTAGTCGTCCGTCCTTCTCAGAGTTTGAAGACGGCGCAGTTTCCTCTGCTTGGGGCCCTTGTGGTGGTGACACAGGAACATCTGTCTGGGGTATTTTCCTTGACGTTTCTACAGCGTCTACTTTCTTGAGGGAAGGCAGACCTCCTACTGAACTGAGTAGCTCAGAGAAATCTGCATTATTCATCGAAAATCGGATAGGGGGAAGCGCAGGTGCTATATAGGTCGAGTGTGATGTCTGTTCCACAGGGGATGCATCTTCTATCTCGTCAGCTTCTTCTCTCGACTCTAGGCCGTCAGATTCCACCGTTGTGGTTGGGGACGTACTGATGGCGCCTGGTGATTTGGTGTCCTTCGGAGGCAGAACTGGAGCTACATGACTTGTTGGATCGGGACGGCGGTCCGCGTCTGTGTCCGCATCTGTGTCACTATCAATTCCTTGAGGTACGTCAACACGATGAGACGGTGATGCCGCCCGAGAAGTTGACGTCGAAGCAATGGAAGATCGCTTGATTTGGGCGTCAATGGGGCTCAAGCTCCTGCCAGATATTCCAGAGTGATTTGAATATTGAGAGACGCGTTGCAAGGGTTTCGGGATTGGTTCTGGTTCTGGTCGCGATGCCATGACTACCGTATCATCATCAAGACGAGAATGCGCGCTGGTAGCGGAGTTGGAACGGGAACGGGGATTCGCGTTTGACCTTGAAGTGAAATGATCGCCTGCGGTTAGGAAGGGCGATGTGGGCGAGTGGCGTGTGTCCTGGAATTGCAGAGGCTTAGTGAGGGGAGAGTAATTAGCACTCTGTGCTCCAGAGGGATCCTTGAAGAGTGAAATACTAAGACCCGGGTTAATGGAACGACGTTTATCCTGTCGTGAAGTAACTGAAAGAGTTTGAGACGAAAGGACACCATTTCCGAATGCGCCTCGACCGGAGTCGGACAGGAAATCTTGCTTTGGCGGTGGGGTAGCAGCGCGAAGAATGTCGCTAATCCTGCGAGGTCTATTGAGCGAAATGGGTGGGGAAGTTGACGGAAGGGTATTCGATTTGGTGGGGGGAAGCCGGTCGTCTGCATTCTGATAATGGCTATTGGGTTCTAATTCTGTTGAAGGATTAACTGTGACGGGTACCTGTGGGAGTGCAGAAGAAACTAAAATACAAGTGTTCGTCGGCGATTGAGAGATTGAAAGGAAGCAGATTGAATAGGGGGCGCACCATCATGAACGTTTCTTGTCGGTGAGCGTGAAATGTCCGGAAGGTAAGGGTCGTCCCGACGGTATGAAGATACGTTCAACGGTTTCTGAGATACTGAACGCGACTATTATAAAGAAATGAGTCGAGGAACGGGAATGGACGGGAGAGCGGTTGTTTACCTCCTGATCGCGGTGGTAGTTTTTGGCCTCTGTTTCTCTCGAGCGAGATGAACCACTGCCGCCGTTCGCTGCCCTCTCTCTCTCAGCCTTCTTTTGCGCGTGTTTTCTTATTTTAATCATGCGTTCGTTATGACAGTTCATGCAGTATATGCCCTGACTTGTCTTGGCGAAGACGAGTTCGTCGATACGATTGTTGCAGACCTTGCACTTGAAGCAGTGGGCATGATAGGAATCATCTCCAGTCATGATAGCCTCGTCGAGAATAGGTAACTTGCAGATGTTGCAACTGTACGAACAATTTGCGCAAATCGGCGAGCCGTCTGAGAGCAGGAGGAGATTTGTATCTGCGGTAACCTGGTTGCGACATTTCGCGCACTTGAAGCAGTCCACGTGGAAGAAAGACTGGCTGTAGCTGTATTTCAGGTAACTGTGTATATTGAAGAAGAAAAGTCTTACCCAAAGGCAACCACGAGACCGCCCTGCTCATTTACGGCAGACTTCTTGCACCCCGGACATAGTCTGTCCTCGAGAGGGACCTGATCTGGATGTGAGTTCTGCAGTGTCAGGTGGGACTGCTCCCTGAGGGGAACATCCTTAGGCGCAGAGGCCAGCATCGAGATCGAAACAAAGTTCTTGTGCAGGGCCAGCCAAAGTTATTGCGCCAACTCAGTCACAGTGTCACACTCAAATTCATGACCCGTGACTATGTTTATTTCCTGACATATCATGGCGCTCATCACTATTGTCGGTTTTCCTTGCGCTGGAAAGTCATCTAGGACAGTCGAACTCAGCGAATTTCTTCTTGGAAAGATTACAACTGAAGAATACACTGGTCCCATTAAGCGTGTCGAGGTCATTTCAGATCACTCTCTCGCCATCTCTCCTAGTGTTTACAATGGTACATCCTTCCCCACAGACTCGCACCGTGCTATCTCCAACCCTGCAATCTTTTCAGACAGCGCATCAGAGAAACCTGCTCGTGGCACCATCTTCACCAATTTACAGCGAAAGCTGGCGGTTGACTGCATACTGATTCTCGACTCACTAAATTACATCAAAGGCTTCCGGTATCAGATATATTGTGCCGCTCGGGAGATGAAACTGAGAACTTGCACGGTACACCCATTTCCCGCCCATATTTAGCCAACTTACACGGAAATTAGGTCCATGTCGTTGCAACAGCCGATCTGTGTCAGAATTGGAATTCCCGCAGGCCCACAGATCAGGCATACGATGAGTCTACGCAAGTGTTTGCTTCACTCCAGTGTTCTCGAATTTCTTCTGCAACTTTGTGTGCGCAGTCTGGAGAATCTGCTCATGCGGTTTGAAGAACCTTCATCCATGGTTCGCTGGGATACACCTTTGTTTACCATTCTGTGGACAGATGAGATGATTCCTGGGGAGCAGATCTGGGATTCCATCACCAAGGGAAATTTAAAGCCCCCGAATTCGGGAACGCTGTCGGTAGGTTACTTCTCACCTAATAACTTATAATTAACTATTCCTTCATTAGGTCGTAAAGGCGCCGTCAGATGCATTGCATATTCTTGAGCAAACCACAGCGGCTGTCGTTTCAGCTATTGTTTCCATGTCCAATTCACAGCCAGATGGGGGATCGGTCTTCATCCCTCTGTCCAACAACACCAAAGTATCCGTTCTCCTTCCACCGCGAATTGTCACATTGTCTGAGATGCAAAGGATCAAGCGACAATTTGTCACAAACCACAAGAAAGCGATTACTCTAGGTACAACAGAGCGAGGAGCTGTGGATTTTGATGAAGAGAACATAGGTCGCAAGTTTGCCGAGTTTGTAGCCGAGCATGTACGATGACAAATAGTTACAAATACCAGTGGGCACTTGACATCATTCATTTGTTCTTCAACTTGCCTTCAACACATTGTCATCCATGCCCTTGCCCATTAACACCACATTGTCGCTGTTGGGGGCATCGCGTCCGGGCGATGCATTACCCTCGAAGCCAAAAAGGGCCATGCTTGTCCGCCTGTCTTCAGAAATCCTAGATGCCCTCGAGGCGACTGCTCAGCCTTTAGTTCAATTTGAGTTCGGGGAGAATCCAGTTTGTTTACCACCACCTATTATGTTCTATTATTGAATTAACTTCAAGGGTCTCTACATTGGCGGAACGTCCTTTCCCATGGTGCATTCGCAAGAAACGGCCATACATGAGCTTTATCTTCGGGCTGCCTCTGCCACAAAGAAAAATGCGCCACTAAAGCTCTATGCAAATGTCGTGGGGAAATTTGCCGTCGAGCAGCGCGAGATAGGAAATGAACTTCGGGATAAAATCAGAGAGAGCACGCAAGATGCGGTAGCGCAGAAGAGTAGTCGTGCCACAGTTTTTATGGGCACACCCCCTGAAACGCAACCTGTGAATAAGAAGCGGAAGGATGCGTCTATGTTTCACAAGCCACTTCGACAGTCAGATAAAGTTAAACAAGTTCCTGCTTCTGCGACCTCAACCCCCGTCAGTAAGGCAGCCCCAACACAGCCATCTACAAGCCATCAAGGAGGGGTACCCGTCCGCAAGCGCTTGGTTCATTGCCTCGCCAGAGGTGAGAAATCGGAGGAGGAATTATTCAGATTGCTTGGTGGAGATCGCAATGCCTCTCTTCGTGTGGAGATCGCTGGGCTGCTGGACCAGGTGCGCCACATTACCAAGGTCTGGGTTTGGAGTTGACGATTGGCTCCATAGCTCACTGATCTCAAAACGGAAAAATCTGGAAAAATCTATCGATTAAAACTTATTGGCTGGAAGGAGGTACGTCCGTACGAATGGCCAGGATTGTCGGAACAAGAGAGAGTCCAACTGGCACGTAATGGGAGATTGGCCCTGAAAAATCTTCGTATACCAGAAAGTGATCCCCTTTGGACACATTTCCAATACAAAAGTCCGGCGACAGCTGCATTGGCCAACTCGACTGCACCAGCAGACGGCCCCCGTTCCACAGCTCCAACTGACGATAAACCACGACCAAGTACGACAGAACCCCCAAAGCGTGGGGTATCGTCGCGCGAACTTAAGGAGAAAAAGATGAAACCAAAGGTGGACCCGAAAGCGGAGATTCAGATGAAGGATGAAAGTCAACGGGCCCTGAGGCGTCCCCCTACGGACACTGTCAGTGAAGGTCGACGAACGACCGTCGATGCTCCACGGGACACCCGTACCCAACCCGCATCTACTTCTCGACAGACGAAACCACTCGTGCGCCGAGAGATCGAAAAGGGGCCATCATCCTCCCTTCCGAAGGCCTCCACAAGTTATAACGAGAAACTTAAACCACAGGAAATTAAGAGGCTTCGAGAAAGTGACATACAAGGCTCCGATTCTGAAAAGGGTCGTGTCAAGGTCAAGGAAAGGTTACCAAGAAAGGATTTCCAGGACGATGTTTCATTTGATTTGAAGCTCAAGTTGGCGAAGAAAAAAGTGACAGAGGAAGCGGCGGAGGACAGACCGGTCCGAAGATCGCATGACGAGGATCATACAAATTTGAAAGGCTCCCTGAAACGAAAGGCAAGGGACGACCCAGAAATTGTCAATCCCAAGAATCAGAAGCGGCGCGCTGTGGAAGAGGAGGGCCATACGAGTGCTCGGAAACATTCCAAGCCGAAGACACGGGACAACGACGAATATACTAGTTCGAAGTCCAAGGCACCTTCCAAACGAAGAGCGGAGCAAGTAGATGATGGTGACTACGAGCCTGTTCGCCAGAAGAAGCTCAGGCCTGATCGAGATTCAATATCTTCTACGTTATCGACATCACGCGATGAAAGGCAAAGGAAGGAATACGAGGCTACCAAGAAGCCAGGGATGGAGGATGGGATTATCCCAAGAATCGAGAAAGTTGCCCAGTCGTCGTCAACTTCAAAAGTCAGGAAGGTTTCCCCTCCGCCCCCGAACAGGTCCAACCTTTCGCCAAACGGAAGAGAAACCGAACAGCGACGCTCTTTAACACTTTCCGGCACTGGAAGCAACAAACCCACGAAGCCAAGACGCAAGTCACCTATCTACACATCGACAGAGGACGAGAAAGACGAGGTGTTTGCTCAGCCCCCTGTTGGGCCTGTAATTAACAAGGCAACCTCTACCAGCAAGGCGCAAAAGGCGCAAAGTCACTCTCCACACCCATTACCTTCTGACGACAACCTTCGTGCCAGATACAACGCTACATATTTGGAGCATTTAATGGTAATGCAGAAATTGCTGGTGCAGAAAGGGAGACTGGAGAGTTTGCTGAAAAATGGTGATTTGGACAGCTCCGGAACTGTAAGCGATACAGAGGGCGACGTAGAGCTTCTTCCTCCTGAAGAGTTGGAAGTACTGTCCGCGAATCATAAGAGGTTGGTCGATGAGCTACAAGCTATTCAGGAAGCGTTTAATCGTCGAAACAAGGGGGAGGCTTTGTCTGATTGACCTGTATTTAAATTATCAACATAGGAGCAACTAATGATCATAGTGTTTACGCCTGTTTTGTCATAGCTCAGACCTAAACTTTGAAAACAAAAAGAAATCTGCCATGTAGTCTTGACCGCCATGTCCCTCCTCGCAATCTTCTGTGTCTTTGCTGCATACTTAGTATATATCCTCCTCAAATATAGTATCCTGCATCCTCTACAATTAATCGCAGGTCCGCGTATTAAGAGCTTCACCCACAACCAGGTGGATCCCGTCCTTAAGTGGGAACAGCTTGTTCTGACGCACAACGTTCCGTCCTAATTTGCTGTCTAGCCCTGCCATCTCGCCCGCTGTTCATGAACGCTACATCAAGTACTTTGGGCGTTCAATTCATATCCAAGGATTCGGCCCTGTGAGATCACCTCCGCTTTCGTATTTCCTGGGCGTTACTGATGATACTAAAGTTAGACCAGCGTCTACTGACACTTGATCCATTGTCTATTGCCCATATCCTCAAGAACTCTACAATCTATGAGAAGCCATGGCAATCTCGTCGCTTCATTGCCTTTCTCATTGGCTGTGGTATGCTTGCTGCTGAAGGTGTCGTCCACAAGCGCCTACGCCGAGTCAGCACACCTGCATTTTCTATTCAAAATTTGCGTTCCTTTGTTCCCCTTGTCTTCAATAAAGGGAATCTATTGAAAGAGAAATGGCTGCAACTAGGACGCGAATCGGCTTCCCGTGATTTGACCCTTGATGTCTGCCACTGGGTGAGCAGGGCAACCTTTGATGTGATTGGCGTAGCAGGTAAGATATACATAGACTTCTTCATCCACTGTGTCTATTCGCCCCCTTAGGCTTCGATTATGAGTTCAATGCCATTGAAGGCGAATCCAATGAGCTCTTTTCGGCATACAAGGAAATGTTTGAGGTGACCATAACTAATGGCAGTTCTGCCAGGAATGTCTGCAGGGTATACTTCCCTTTTGTGGACTCCATAATTGTAAATCACCTGTGTCATTACCCTTGTCCATACTTACCCTTCCTTCCAGCCTGATAAAATTTATCGGACAGTCACTAGATGCCATGCCGTCATTCATCGTGTTGCCGGTCACCTCATTCAAGAGAAAAAAGCCAAGATTCTTCAAGGTCAGCTAGAAGGCATCCCATACGCTGGTCGGGATTTGCTTACCCTCTTACGTAAAGTCTAGTCTTTATTTCTTGTAACTTCTGCTCATTCTTCGACAGTTAAATCGAATTTGGCGGACGATCTTCCGCAAGACCAGCGTGTTTCGGACGAGGATATCCTCAATAATATCAACACTTTTCTGTTTGCAGGATCAGATACCTCGTCCCTCACTCTGACGTGGACGCTTCTGTTGCTCGCCGAGAATCCAGCCTTCCAGGATAGGCTTCGCTCAGAGCTGTTCTCGGTTCAGCCACTCTCTCCTGCATCACTCCTCACAGAAGATGAGATCCAGTCACTGTACACTTCCATTTCCGATCTCCCGTTTCTCGATAATGTCGTTCGTGAATCTATTCGTTTGATTCCTCCCGTTCATTCTTCCATTCGAGTCGCAACTCAGGATGACGAACTTCCCACTTCATATCCGGTTTACAATCGAGACCGAACTGTATCTAATAAGACGTCGATATTTATTCCAAAGGACACCGCCGTCCACGTTGCCATTGAAGGTTTTAACCTAGACAAGTCGTTTTGGGGTGAAAATGCTTGGGAATTTCAGTGGGTTGTTCGTGTTTTAGTTTGCCCCCAACTCTCCTGAAAAATTTCCAGGCCCGATCGTTGGTGCGATCTACCAGACTCGGCGGCGAGCTTGCCTGGCCTATATTCAAACACGCTGACCTTCTCAGCAGGACCTCGTGTAGGTTTGTGACCATCCTCTGTCCCCCTCACTGACATCATGACAGTCGTGTATTGGCATGCGTTTTTCCATGATCGAAATCAAAACCTTCTTGTACATTCTGTTAACAGCGTTTAAATTTCGTACCACTGAAGATAAAATCATCAAAGCTAATGTGTAGGTGCTTTATTCTTTATGCAGTCTCTCTACTGAAATCGCTTTAGTGTTTTAACGCGACCATACATTGCAGGCAAAATTGATCAAGGCAGCCAACTTCCTCTTATCATAACACCGTATCATCCTTCTGACTAGTAGAGATCTATTTCTACGAGTAGGTAATTATTCTAGAACCATGTATTTTCTGACATGCGGAGGTATTGCGTCCTCGAGGCCTTTGTTCTGAATCCACTTCTTGGAGAAAAGTCGGCTTTGGTATCGATGTGCACCATCACAGAGAATGGTTACGACCGTAGAGCCTATTTCAGAAGAGGAGTCAAATTGCAGGATACCTTAGGAATATAGGATGTATCAATACCTTTGCCCAGCTTCTCTGCTAGTTCGACTGCTGCGACTACATTAAGTGCCGAGGTAGCACCGACATACAGTCCTTCTGTATCCAGCAGCTCATAGAGCATGGCGATTGACTTACTGTCAGGAACAGTGAAAGCGCCAGATAAATCATTGACAAAAGTCGCAAGGTTGGCCGTGATGCGGCCCTGCCCGACACCTGTTGCAGAATGAGGAGGATGAATATTTCCAGTAGAAAATAAACTGAGGCATACCTTCAGTAATAGAACTACCTGTTCTTTCGACTATGGTCCCCCCACTCAAGATATAACTTGTCAGGACGCTTCCTGGTGGGTCGGCAAGCCAAATTTGAGTCTTCCCACCACTTTTCTCCTTCAAAAACTTCCCGACACCAGCGAGCGTGCCACCGGTACCCGTGGAGCAGATAAAGCCATCTATCTTCCCTTGCATCTGCTCCCAGATTTCGGGACCGGTCGTAACATAGTGGACATTCGCGTTGGCAGTGTTGTCAAATTGATTAGTCCAAAAGCCATTTTCTTGCTTTTCTGCGTAGTCTCTTGCCTGATGGTTGTAGTTGAGGGGATTCTCGTATGCAACAGCCGGTACGGGGTAAACCTCTGCACCGATCATGCGGAGCAGGTCAATTTTTTCTTGGCTCTAATCACAGGGAGATGAGTTCGGGGAAATAAGATCCAGCAGCAATGACCGACCTGCGTGTCAGGCATGAATATCACACACTTATAGCCTTTAGCTCTGCAGACGTGGGCGAGACCGATACCTGTATTGCCAGCTGTTCCTTCAACAACTGTCCCTCCTGGCTTAAGCCTGGTCATGTCGGATGAGTTGATTTTATTGGATATGCTGAGACTTACATTCCTTTCTCTTCCGCCTCCTGGACTAAAGCCAGCGCAGCTCTGTCTTTAACGCTGCCTCCAGGATTCTGGAATTCAGCCTTGCCATAGATGTGGCACCCAGTCCTCTCCGACAAGTGCTTCAGGTAGATCTATCAAGAAAATTGTTCAGGATATTGCTGAAATCAAACAAGAAGCCCACTAGTGGCGTATTCCCAACAGCGCCAGTGAAACCTGTGATGGCTGCTTGAGTAGAGAAGAGACGGCAGCCCACAGCACGGAACATGGCTGATGTTGTGAAAAGCCCTAATTGGCACCTTATATAATCACTATTTTTACATTGCAACCTGTCAAAGAGCACGGATGAAAATGGGGGAATCAAAATATATGTATTGGGAGAGATAGACGAGTTCCAATCGTAAGTGAGCAAATCGTGCGGGGACGTGACTCGAGAACCAAATGAGATATGAACACGGAAGGGTATTAAACAGAAGTGTTGATGCTCCGCCATTCGGGCAGGAGCGCATAGGGTATGACAGATGGAGGGGGCATTATACAAGGATCTACTGCTGACGTTTTTTGACGTTCTGCGATAGCCACTGAAGACCTTCAAACAACCCCTCTCCAGTCGTCGCACAGCTTGATTCATGCCCTGAGTATATTGTCGACAGGGGTCAAGAAAATTGCGGCTTACCTTGGGTGTACATACCACGACCTGTCACGCATTCGATGAAGTCCCAGCTTTTCCGTGACTTCGGCTGGAGACATGGCTGGTAAAAGGTGTATGTAATGTAACGTAAGCCATAGATAAAACTACAACATACCTCCAGGCAAGTCTTGCTTGTTCGCAAATACAAGCAGCAAGCACTCTTTCATCTCTCGGTCACTCAATATCCGGTGTAATTCTTGTTTTGCCTCATCAATGCGCTCCCGATCCTGACTGTCAACTACGAATACTAAACCTTGAGTTCCGGTGTAGTAGTGTCGCCAAAGAGGACGAATTTTGTCTTGACCACCAACATCCCAAACGTTGAATTTGACATTCTTGTAAGTCACAGTCTCCACGTTGAAACCGACTGTATAAGATATCAACGGGGCAACGGGATGAGACAAATCACAACGCACCTGTTGGAATTGTTGTGACGGACTGGTTGAGCTTTAATTTGTAGAGAATTGCTGTAGATTTCACTTCAATTTCTTCAACAAAGTCTACTATGGAGCGAGCGTACTTGTCTTCCCAGCAGCATCCAAACCGAGCATGAGCAGCCGCATTTCTTTATTACCAAAAATCTTGCCTGCATGAAAACATTTAGAAAAAGAAGATCAACGCAACATGGAGGTTCGACCCATCGCTTTGGAAAGATTCGCGCCCATGATTATAAGTTGTAAAGGAGAGTAAGGAGCGGAAGAGGTGCTACGGGGAGCGAAACAAGTTGGCAGAAAACGAGCAACGACAGTCACCAATTTCCGAATTAGGCTACGCCAACAATGTCACGTGTTCTATATACTACGAAGGTGAAGGCTGGCTTTGGTTGTAAACCTTCAACCAGTTGTCCCCCATATCTCGTTTCAACCCTTCAATCTTCTGTCTATACGTCGCTGCATTATCGTCCACTGTTCCAAACGGTTTCCAATCTTCGGAATTGGGTGGCTCATACACAGAAGAGCTGACTCTTCCCCGACGAATTTCGGATCGTGAGGACAATGTCGCGTATCCAGTTAGAGGTCGTGGCAACAAAGGTTGATTGGGTTCCGGAAGGTTTAGTGCGTTCTTTGAAGAGGTCGACGGGTTGTATTCTGTTTGATACCGAGTATGCCTGGAACGACGTCGTTGTCGATCTACCGTTATTAGATCCACCATTATCGGCGAGGATGGTGCTGACGGTGTGCATTCTTCGACCCTGACCGTATCATCTTGAGTTGCTGTGGTGAACTTGCTGGTTGATTCTGTTTCACTTTCCCGAGTTGGTGTTCGTGAATGGGAGACCGATTGGGGCAGGCTTTCTGCGATAGTGTTTCCGTTCAAGTCCACTACGCGTTTCTGTTTCTTCTTTCGTCCAGCACTGACACCAGGGGCTGCTAGCGGTGAATGTTGTGGGGAGGTTGATGTAGATAAGGACTCCAGACGAGGAGGAGCCACAAGGAACGGTTCCACTGATATTAGTGGCGCTGACGAGGAGACAAATGGGGGTTCTTGTACGCTGAAGTTTCGCCTTTCAAGCAGGGTCGGACCTGAACCGTCAAGCATTACGTGTTTGCTTTCCTTCCAGAAATAATCAAAGCATTTAGTCCGATACCGCTCCTCGATGTCAACAAAAGGGTTGCCTTCAACCCACAGTTCGCAAATATTGGGGAGTATAGCCAACCTTCCTATTTCGGCGCTGTCTTCGAGTAAATTATAGCGTAAGTCGACGCGTTCAAGTGCGAGCAGTCGTTCCAGACCACAAAGAGAATCCAGTCGGTTGCGAGATAAATTGATATAGAGTATCTGTCCAAGATTTTGATATATGCCGAGAACGGAGTCGATGAGATTGTCTGTAAGATTAAGAGAGACGAGGTTATATAATTCTCCAAGACCCGTCGGAACGGAGACAAGTAGATTCGAAGATAGGTCCATGTGCGTGAGAGACTTGAGATGGGGTATAATTTCAGGTGGAAAGAAAGCCAATCCATTATCTGGTAAGTAGAGGTGTTTGAGGAATGCCCACTTCAGGGGAGGTAGTTTTAACATGGAGGGGGGAATAGAGGGAGGCGGATCATTGTCTTCGTCGAGATCGCTTGGCTGCTCCAAGATTGTGTGTGGAATATTCCGGTGGCGGCTACGGCTAGCTGAACCTTTCCTCCGGGCTTGATCATCGAGGACTGCTGCTATGAAGATGACGGAAATATCTTGGAGACCACTATTGCGGATCTTAAGAGAACGGAGGGATTCTGCGAGCTTGTCCCAGCCAAGGAGAATACGAGGGTCTATATTCTCGCATTCGAGATACTGTAGGTTTTTGAAGGCATCAAGCGGGACTGCGTTTTGATCCGGAGGGTCATGCAAGAGTTCGTGGATCACTTTCTGGCTTGGTGGGCCGATTCTGAGAGCAGGAACTTTCGTGAAACAGCTGTAGACGTATTTCAACTCTGCATCAATATTTGGAGGTTGATTCTGACTCCACCAACTACCACCTAATGAGAAATTGGAGACGACAGAAAGGGAGGAACGCAATGAGGAAAAGGAGGTTGCATCGGAATTCATTTGTTCGGGATAGAAATTTGGGTAGCTCATGGGACGGGATGGGGTGTCGACATGGATATCAAGAGAGCCAACTGGTAGATGGAGAGCCTCTAGGCGGATGAGGAGGTAAAACAGATGGTGTGGATCGGTCTTGAGAAGAACTGCGTCGGTCGATGAGGGAGATAACCATGAAAGAAGGGTTGACCGCTGCCGTTGTGTTCTTCTACGACCAGGTCCAGACTCTGCAAGTCCCCGCTCGTTGGCGCGGATAAACGAAGCCAGCTCACGAATGTACTCGTCGCCAGCCTGGCTTTGCATTGCTGCCCACATCGTCGTGAATGGGGTGCTCAGTCCGACTCATAAATTATGTAATCACATATTGTCACACGCTTGCGTCACTCTGTCGTCTTTCTTCCCTACCACCATCTTGTACGCCCATTAGAGATGAAGATCACAATAAAAACGCTTCAGCAGAAGGTCTTCCAAGTAATTTTTCTTCAGATAACCACACGGATCGCTTGTTCACATCGCAACCCAGATTGATGCAGACGGAGATCATACAGTGGCAGACCTGAAATTACGGATCCAGGAAGCCCATGGCCACCCCGTAGGCGATCAGAAGCTCATCAACTCTGGTTAGGAACAGCATAACCTTTAGCCAAGTAATCACTCAATCACCTTTAGGCAAAGTTTTACCAGATGACAAGACCGTTGAGGCTTGCGAAATCCGAGAGAAGGACTTTTTGGTATTGATGGTCTCAAAGCGAAAAGCCCCTCCAGCTTCCACCAGCACCACACCCGCGCAGCCAGTCCAGCCCGCTCAACCTGTCCAAGCGACTCAACCTGAACCTACTCCTCAGTCAACTCAACCTGCAGCAGAGCAACCTGCCCAACCAACGACAACTGGTGGTCCAACCAGTGGTTTCTTAACCGGTGCCGCTCTCACAACCGCTGTAGACGGTATTGTCGAAATGGGTTTCCCTCGTGAGGAAGTTCAGAGGGCAATGCGAGCCAGTTTCAATAACCCCGATCGCGCTGTGGAATACCTCATGACCGTGAGCGGACTTGCTGTTTTATTTGCATGCATGTATGGTTATTTAACTCATTCTGGATCAGGGAATCCCTGCGCATATCCAGGCCGAGCTGGCTCCACCACCTGTTCAACAGGCCCAACCCCAGCATCAACAATCCACAACCAATCCAACACCCGTTCCACAACCAATCCAGCAATCTGCTCCCGCTAACCTCTTCCAACTTGCCCAGCAGCAGCAGCAGCAGCAGCAACGACAACAAAATCCCCCCGCATTCGTCGGTGGTGGCGGCGGTGGAGGAATGCCCCAGTTTTCCCCGGCTCAGCTGGCGAATATGCGTCAGGTCATGGCTCAGAATCCCGCGATGGCTCAGGCACTGATTCAACAGATTGCTGCCACAAATCCTGGATTGTTGCAGCACCTTGGAGCAAATCCGGAACAAGCTATTGCTGATGTCCTCCAATCAGCTGCTGCTGACGGGCAAGAGGACGACGATGAGGGCCCCGTTCCACCAGGTGCTCACGTAGTGAGTGTGACCGCCGAAGAACGGGCTGCGATCGAGAGAGTATGTCTCTTCCCCCCCTAAATAATTCAATCTTACAAATGTTCTTGGATGACAGCTGGAAGGCCTTGGATTTCCCCGGCAGCTCGCTATCGAAGCATACTTTGCGTGCGATAAGAACGAGGAGTTGGCTGCCAACTATCTCTTTGAACAGAGCAATTTTGATCAATAGTTGAATCACTGGACCCAGTTAGGTCGGGTTTCCATGTACTCGGATTTTTGTAATGAAAGGTTGACGGCCCATTGATTATGATATCACGGCGGACAATCACAGCTGATTGCAAAACGATACTATCCCTTTCCAGCGGATTTTGGATTGATATTCCTGTTCCTCTCCTCCTGACCACTCAGAGACTAAGAAAAGTGGCTGGGGATATATTTTTTTGTCGTGGCTATTGGAAATTACAAAAAGTTCAGGGAGATTTGAAGAATTGAGTCCAGCAGATGTTCTGTCTAAGTCTAAAAATATGATGAGTTGGACTCAGTAGAAACTGTACAGTTATATACTTATACTCTATTACACTGGGTGCATGGCACCATATTCTGGTGAACTATATTGTAAGAAGGTAAGAATTATTGGTATATTACAGCTGTGTTCAAAATGATACCATTGATAGTACGGAATCGTGTTTTTTTTTTCTTTTGGCTGAGTAATAAGTGTTGTTGGGCATGCTGATGATCAAACAAGCTGAAACTCCGGTTTGACATGACATGTCCTTTGTGAGAATCCGAAGACTCTCGTTGACGAAGGGCACAAACAATGGCCTCCCTCGTTCTCAGACTCAATCTACCATAGTGATTGTCACAGGTAACCCTGGGGTTTCCCAGGGCTACCTGTACCCCTAGTACCTACCCACGCAAACCTGTACCCGCACCTATGGGTACAGGTTTCAACGGGTTGGGGTAGGGGTTTTCTTTAAACCTGGGAGTTGGCTAACCTGCCAACAGGTATGTTAATTTCTATATATTGATAAATACATTACAAAATTAATTAAAAGAAATTGCGACGAGGTGGTAGAAACTCCTCATCGCGTCAAAAATGGGGGAACAACACAACAGGGAGGTTTCTACCTCCTTGTCGTGTCGAAAAATGGCAGAACAACACTACAGGGAGGTCAGCACCTCCTCGTCATGTCGAAAATGGAGTGAACAACACAACAAGGAGGTGCTGACCTCCTCATTGTGTTGAAAATGGAGTGAATGACACAACTGGGAGGTCAGCACCTCCTCATTGTGTCGAAAATGGGCAATCGACACAACGGGAAGGTAGAAACCTCCCTGTTGCATCGAAAATTGTCACGGGGCGTGCAAGCGATGGGTGGGGGAGGTTCTGGAGGGGTAGGAGTAGTGTTCGTCACGGGTAA
>Ga0307517_10003536_pt1 | contig 24281 bp, 16 predicted proteins | sample 23_EM_MG_FD_194515 | JGI IMG/M metagenome (GOLD analysis project Ga0307517, IMG submission 194515) | Populus trichocarpa ectomycorrhiza microbial communities from riparian zone in the Pacific Northwest, United States - 23_EM | ecosystem: Host-associated > Plants > Roots > Unclassified | place... | reverse complement strand
ATCTCGTTAGAAAGCTAAGACACGAGGCTACTAATTCTCTGAGGGAGGAGAACCCAATTTTGCCTCCAAGATAGTCAAAATTGTTCATTTACTAATTAGTCCTACTGCCCTACATAATCAGTCACGACTCAATCTCAGTTGGTAACCCATAACTGGAGTTCTATATTTCCAAATTGAGCAAGACCAGTTTTCTTGGTTAGCTAACATTCAAATCTACAATTTCTATAGGAAACTCGATTCTAATCCCCTCATCCTCCTACCCGAAATCTCATCGAAAGTTAGGAGACAAGTCTGTCCAGATTCGTCTCCCCCTCCCCTTCACACAATACTTTCATAAACTACATACTACACACATGAATTAACTTAATCTCAATAATAAGTACTTTTTCCCCAATTTAAGTCTAAGAACCCTAACCTATGATTCAATTTCAAGGCATCAATTCTTCATCGAATTTAAAAAATGAATTTTTTTTTAAGATCATGTTTAGAATACCTTACCCGGTATAAATTAAGATTTTGATCTTCAATCAGTTGAAGATTTTCAACTCCCTCCTTTCTTTTTTTCTTGTTCAATTTCTTGGTAATCCTTTGCTCTCAAGTGTTTATCCCATCTTTAAGCTCTTAATCTTGGATGGGTTCTTGAAATTTTAGTATCTCTCTCTTGATTTCTCGAGAATGGGTATAAAACTCCCTATTTTCTCTCCTTATGGTTCTTACCGATTGTCTTGGTGAGGAGAGAGTATTTATACTCTATATTTTCCCTCTTTTGCATTTAGACCCGCTTTTCCTTTAAGTGCATTATTCTCTTCAATTAAATCTAACCCTCAACAGCCGGGTTTATTATAATGTCTCGAATTATTTCGTCCGGAAATTTATATTCAAAAATTTCTGAATTTCTGTTTTTTTTATTTAATCATATGCATGAATTCTTTCACTTTTATTTATTTATTATTTTTCCCGGGTTTTACAATTCAACACAACCTAAAACTAAAAAACATTATGATTACCCAACTTCTAAACAATATAAAAAAACTCTCATCAATTTATTTTCTCTTTACTGTATAAAAAAATTACATGAGGAGGAAAAAAAATTAAAAGCATCGGGTCCTGCTCACAATAAGAGCCAAGGCTGATGGGTCCAGCCACAACAGGACCCAAGACTGATGGGTCTAGTTGCAGCTGCATCCAAAGCTATTTTGGGTTCTTATAGGGGCAAGACTCAACTTAATATATTCTTCTTGGTCAATATATTTTTTAAAAATAAAACAAATATAAAAATATTAAAAATATTAATTTGAAGTAAAGAAAACAATAAAAAAATTTCAAATTTTTTTCAAAGTATTTTTGAAATGCAAAAACAAACATGCTTTAATAAGGAAATTCAACCCAACCTGAAATGAAAAAAAAATTTCATCACCCAACTTTTGTATAATATAAAACAAATTCATATTAATTTATTTTCTCTTTACAGTATGAAAAAAAAATTAATCAGAGAAAATAAAAAAAATTTCAAGAGGGAAAAAAATAAAATTGGAAATATCTTAAAATATTTTTATAAAAATATATTAAGATAACATGTTTAATTTTTTAAATCTATTTTTTATATAATCACATCAAAATAATAATAAAAAAATCTTAATATGAATTAAGAAAAAAATACAAATTTGAAGTAAAAAAAATTAAAAAATTGTCAATTTTTTTTTTCGAAATATGCTTTAATAAGAAAATTCAACCCAGTTTGAAACAAAATTTTTTTTATCATCGTCTAATTTTTGTAGAATATAAAAAAAGTCCCATCAATTTATTTACTTTTTATTGTATGAAAAATAAATTTAAATTAGAGAAAAGAGCAAAAAATCCCAGATCCAATATCAATGGGTTTGGCTGGGCAACCAGACTCATCACCTTTTTGAAGTGACGCTATTACATCTTTTGGAAGTGTTTCGGGTCTGGTTTGGCAGGCAGACCCAACAACGTTTGATCCAGCTGCCAAGCTAGAACCATCAGCTTTTGAGTTTTGACAGAGAAGGCAACGCTCCCAGGAGTGCGGGTTGCAGACCCGTTCGCCTGGGTCTACAGTTAGGCGCGTCTGTCTAGCCCTAGTGTCCAGGGCATAACAACCCTAGTTCGAGGTGTCTGCAGCCTTATTTTCTCCCCAACTATCCTTTCAATTCCAAATGCATCCCAATAAAAAAACGACCCTACCCTTTTCCTACAGTCTTTCCAACTCTTTGTGGTAAGGACAATTTTGCCAATACACTGTTCCAATCTATAGTACTTTGTGTTTAGGTAAATAATAACAGGAACATTGATTTCTTTTAGTATATTGTATAATAATTTGGCCCGCTTGTTTTTTCGTTCAAAGATCCTTTCTTGCTTTGTTTTACTTTCCACTTATTTCTTATGCTTTATTTTTCCTCCTCATGCTAAAGAAATCATCTAATGTACCTTCTATCTTATCTTATCTTTATCTTAATCTCAATACAGTAAGTAAAAAGGATGTAATTGTCATAAAGTTTTACTGTGAAGCTATATGTTTAGTAGGCCAAAATACCAGCCAATAATATATCTTCTATTGTCAGGTGAGGTTCAATTAAGACAGCTCCTTCTACTACATGTTTACTGTGTTTTCTTTGCCTTCGACTCTCTCTGAACCTCTCTATTTATAGATGAAAATGGGGGACAAAATTCCCTATTTTCGAGCACAATTCTTACTAAGAATCTATAATGATTTTAGAGAGGTTTAGAGAGAGTAAAGGAGGCAACAAACGCACTAAACATGTAAGCAGATGGTGTAGTTTGAGAGTGTGATTGCGGTTGCTTTTTATATAGAAATATATTAAAATAATTTTTTTTTATTTTTTAAAAATTATTTTTAAAATCAGCGCATCAAAATGATTTAAAAACACCAAAAAATATTAATTTGAAGCAAAAAAAAAAATATAAAAAAATTTTAAATTTTTTTTAAAATATTTTTAAAACGCAAAAACAAACAAAGCTAGTCCTATTGTAAATTTCCTTAGAGAATTTACTTTCAAAACTCTTCTGTATTCTAATATGGTATAGGGCAACGCCACATATACAAAGAAAAAAATGAATACCTTTTAAAATATTAATTTTTTTTTAAATAAAATAATGGAAATTTTTTTAAATGAAAACTCGAAATGAAATTTTGCATGTTCTTTAAAACAAATTAAAAGCTCGTTTCATGAGATTTAATTTAATATGTTTATTGTATATTTTTCATGTAGGCAAAAAAAGGGAAGAAAACATTTTTAATACTGAATTAATTCATATCAAGATCCTTTAATTTATTTAAAAATTTATAATAATGTAGGAGTTTAATTATATATCACTTGCATCTATATTGTTTCTCAATCAAACCCTTTTTTAAGAAAATTAAAATATTAAGTCATGCAATTTTTATCATTTATTACAAAATCCAAGAGGAAGTAAGAATTTTTAAATTAAATACACATGGAAGATGTGAAATTATGTAATATTCATATTATGTATTGTTGAAAAAAAATTATTATTTTAGTGAATAAATAACTCTAAAAATATTTAATTTTGATTGAAGAAGCATCCATAATTACAGATAATCGGACAATAAAAAACTGGATCAGCCACATACAAAGCCCACTAGCCCAATAAAAGGGCCGAGCAAGGAACCCAATAAAGCCGCCATCTTTAGTTTATTACAAAGCAGAAAGAAAGATTGGTGTTTGGTAGCTGGTAGCCTGGTAATCTCATCTGAAAGATCATAAGATTAGTAATGGCGGCAGTTACAAATGAAGCAGCAGCAGCAGCAGCAAGTATTGAAGGAAGCGCTACAGAAACAATAGAGAAGCCGCTGCCGCATAAGCTTGAGAGAAAATGGACCTTTTGGTTCGATAACCAATCCAAACCTAATCAAGGCGCCGCCTGGGGCACTTCTCTCCGCAAGATTTTCTCTTTTGATACCGTCGAAGAATTCTGGTGGTATGTATTTCCTTTCCCTTTTTTTTATTTTAATACTTTCTTATAATCTGTTTGCTGCTAGATCTGCCTCTTGTTTATTCAGTTTTCAGACTCTCCTAGGGTTTTTTTTATTCTAGACAGACGGGGTATTGCTTAGTGAGTAGTTAAATAATTGTTAATGGAAAATTGGAGTTATTTATTTATTTATTTTGGGCGCAGTTTGTATGAGCAGATATTCAAGCCAAGCAAGCTGCCTGTAAATGCTGATTTCCATTTATTTAGAGCTGGGATTGAACCCAAATGGGAAGATCCAGTCTGTGCTACTGGAGGCAAATGGTCTGTTACCTCCAGCGGAAAGGCCAACTTGGACACCATGTGGCTTGAAACTGTAATCGTCTTACTCTCTCTTCATTTTTTTATGCTCTGGATGCCTTTGTTGGTGTATTGGCATAATCTTTGTTCATGTGCCAATGAATAAATAATTGGACAGTTGATGGCATTGATCGGGGAGCAATTCGATGAAGCTGATGAGATTTGTGGCGTGGTTGCAAGTGTGCGCCGCCAGAGGCAGGATAAACTTGCTTTGTGGACTAAAACTGCCGCAAATGAGGCTGTGCAGGTTGTCATTATTTCTTTCAATCAAAGAATATACTTGGCACTTGTGAATTTAGATGACATTTTTCATTGTATCAATTCTTTGTGGTGTCCCTTAAGCATCAATTCCATCCAAAGAACCTGCCCTTAGACATCATATGCATTTCATCTAAGGGTGTGCTTGGCTTCCTTTGCCGACAGTGAAGTGGGAATTTTTTCTGCAACCTCAGGTTCCCATACCAAGGCTCATGTCTTGTTTGGCTTCTCATGTTTTAATGACTGGGAAGAGAAACATGTGATTATTTCTCTTGTTGGGCTTAACAAAGAATGAGGCTCACCAGCATCTCTCTCCCCAGGAGGGAATGCTTGAGACTAATACCACTCCGATTTGATATTTCTAATTGATTAGACCTTGCATGTGAATGGGGATCTTGTGTATCTTGGTGGCAGAGGTTATATGATATTCTTTTGTCGACAAAAATTAATGAATGTTCGCCTCACAAGGGCTCTGTTGGTGGTGACAATAGCTGATTTTATGATTGCAGACCTTGTAAGTAGCCAATGGGTGACTAGCAATCATTTAGGGTTGTCAATTAGTCGCAGTAATGTTGTAGCACCTGTGAGTGATTGTTTACCATTTCTAAGTGCTGTCATTTGGTCTGCACATACTCATTAGAAGACTTCTGAGTTCTTATGAGGAGATAGATACTGTCACTGAGAGCACAGGGATGCTTGGTTGATCCAGTTTAACATGCCCATACTCGGATATTTTATCCCCCAAAAGAAAAAAAAAGTGCTTAGATTGCTAACTTCTATTAGAATCTGATGCATCTTTTGCTTTTGCTCACATATATAGCATATATGTGTTTTCTGGTAGATTCATAATTTAGGTTTATACAGCAAGCTGACTAGGTAAAGCTATTTAGTTAGGCGGTGATTGGATGGCAGTTAGGTCATACACAATAAACTTTTCTCCATTTTGTTTTATTTGATGCATAACAGTTCTTGGAACCCGTTCCTCACTCTATTTCTGTGGCCCTTTTCAAAATGTCAAATTTTAAACAGCAACGTGTCTTCCTGGCTTGTGGGCTGTGGCATTGTGCATGCAGTTCGTGTTCTTGCATGCTGACGTGCGTTTGCTATCCACCATATCTGACATATTGATTTGATGATTTTCATCTGAACTCAACTTTAGCCTCTACATGAAATAACTATGGATCTGTTACTGTTTAGCTCAAACAACAATATATGGGATTCTTGGCTGTTTTCATTGTAAAAAAAAGGGTTTCCATGTTGACATTTCTTTTAGGTAGAGCATAATACAACATTTGAATGGAAACTTCTAGTTGGGTTTTAATACACTGGTTCATTAAGCTCTAGTGGCAACTAGTTCCCACCGGCATGCTGTTCTTCTTTGACTTGGTTGTTTAAGTTTGTTCTCTCCCTAAATGCTTCATGTTTATTAGTTACTATTCCCTTTAATTGCTTCAAGTCTAACGATGTTATGGCATTTGAATTTTGTTGTGTAGATGAGCATTGGCAGGAAGTGGAAGGAGGTCATTGATGTCACTAATAAGATCACCTACAGCTTCCATGTAATCTTTTTTTTGTGGTCCTATCTGATTTTAAGAAAATTTACTTCTCAAATCTTACTATTTTGGTAACTGCAGGATGATTCCAAGAGAGAAAGAAATGCCAAAAGCCGTTACAATGTGTAAGCACTCCATGACGGTGGTTTCTTTAGCTTGGTTCCACACCGAGAAGTGAAATGTATTTTTGATCTGATTAGTCCTTAATGGATGTATCGTGATGATGCTCCTTTAATTTTGGTATTAGATAAGATTGAGCTTGTGAAAGTCTTGTAGTTTCTACTTTCTACCACCAGCAATCTGTACTGTTGAGATATATTGTTGTTCCCAATACACTTGGCAGAAAAAAAAGGTCACTTCTACAGTTCTACTCCTTTTTTTGTGCTTGGATTTTGATATTCCTCAAAGAGATTGATTAAGTTTTGGAAAACATGATCGTTGTGTTTATCAACTACAATTAGCTATAATGGTGGTAGCATAATGGGTGCACAGATTAGAAAAAAGGAAAAAAAAACAAGAAATTCCTGCATGAAAGGCCGGTATCATCGAATCACGGTGTTATTTCTGCGCGCTCTTTATTTCCTCACCGCACCGGAGGCTTTATCAGAGCTATTGATCAAGGATAATTTGCAGTTGGAGAATGTTTCACATCCTGGTGGTGCTTCAACCCAATTGAGGTGGCATTCTTTTAACGCTGCCGGCGCTGCAATCATTTCTAACTTGACGGATTAATCAACAAATAGGCTGGTGGGAAATGGCTGCATGGCTCCCGATGTTAGAAGCTTGATCGAACGCTAATCCAGAGTTTAGACCATTCTAATTAATATTCAAGGACATACAAGCGGCATTTAAAACATAATCTGGTGGTTGAATAAAGCTTAACTTAGTCCTAATTCCATCATCGCCGATTTATTTAAAAGAACTTAAGCTTAATATAGTGTTGGTTCAGCTCCCGGATTCCTTGGAGGCCATTTGAGCCGCTCAAGGAACAGCTGGTTTTTTGGCCCCCAGGTCACCCTTGCCGCGAGCCAGGTAATTAACGAACCTTTAAAGAAGCTTTACTTTAATAATCTCAAGACAAAGTACTACAGGTAAAATGAAGAGTGAAGTAGCCATACAGTGTCGTTAACATGATGATTCCAAGGGCTCCAGATGAAGAGAGGTATTTACATCTGAAAGCCCTCAAATGAACTGTGGACTAGAAAATGCTTGTTACATGAAGATGACCAGAGGAGAAATCCTCTTCTTTTATCAAGCAAGGAACCCGAGTCTCTCTCCATTCTTCTTGGCCAACCTAATCAGTCCCTGCCTTTGTTTTGCATCTGCTCCTATCGATTTGCAGAACTCAGTAATCACCTGTAAACAGTTAACAAATTGGTTATGCAATTGATTAAATTATTTGCGTTATAATAATTAATCAAGAAACTAATTAAGGAAGAACATCGTCATTCAGATTATCCGAAACTCGCAAATAAAAGGCCAATAATTGTCCAAAAACAAGAAAAAGCCACTGACCCCATAACGCATAGCTGCTGAGACTAAATCTAGTAGCAGAGGCAAGAATTATACCTGTGAGTGTAAGGCGATTGCTTTGCCTCTAAGCTGATTGAACCTTTTCTTGCCGATTATTTGACGTGTGATAACAACAGCAGGAGCAAAAAGACCCTTTCCTTCATTGACATTCTTCATCATGGGAGGCGATTTCACTGGCTTCGCAACTCTAACATGGCTTGGCACTGGCTTAACCAACATGGCATAGTCTTCGCCAACAATTGAAGTGCCCCAACTTCCCATAAACGCAGTCCCAAAACCTCCCTTAAACCCAGTTGCAGAAATTGAAGAAGCCATTGAAAATTGAACCACCCCTGGAGTTCTTTCTAGCTCTTGCTGCTCTCTTCGAAATTAATTTGGATAGTGTTTCATCTGCTTTACAAGGAAGTCTGTGATGTATGTGTTTTCTAGGTTTTTCTGCCCCTGGAGGATATTTTTTTGGTGTAAAATACGAGAGCCTCTGGTTTTTTATTAAAGGGTGGTGGGAGAGAGATCTTCATGGGGCATTGAGAACCACACATGCTTGGTGGCTTGGATTTTTGTTTAGATTTCAGACCAAACACGTATATCACTAGTACTTGTCCTGTTATTACTTACGATCCAAATTTTTGGAGGAGAAAATCTTGATCTAGAATTTTAGTGGCTCCTTGTTCAAGGATGGGCCCTCATTCTACCATTTCTTCACGCGTCAGAGCTTCCATGGGATCATTCTGGACGTTAATTTCTCTTTTCAAGATGGAAAAAAAGAGTTCCGAGAAGCTGTGGTTTCTTACCTAACCACAAGACCATTGAAATTGGGCACGAAACTCACTTTGTATTTTCCATTCCTCAGTTCTTGGATGCTACGCATCACAGGCTGCTTGTGTTGTTTTTTTCCTGAAGTCTTTTTGTTTCTGCGGTTTTTTTTAAAAAAATTATTATTTTTTATTTTAAATTAATATTTTTTTAGTGTTTTTAAATCGATTTGATATGTTGATATCAAAAGTAACTTTTTTAAAAATAAAAAAAATACAATTTTAATATATTTTTAAATAATTTTTTTTTAAAAAACAACTGTTTTTATACTTCCAAATACGATATTAGTTGCGTCACTGCAATTTTCTCATCAAGACGAATGAAATTAATTGAATGAATTGAGGTGAGAATAAAAATAATTACACAAGATATCGAAAAGGATTATAATATAAATAATGATTAGATTGTTTAGAATTGGTTTGAAATCTTTCAATTGTGCATGCTATTTGTTTCTTCAAAAATTAGTAATTTATAACATCATGAATTTATGGATTGCTCAATTTTCTTGAAGGACTCAGTGGCTGATACAGTCCTTGCTTCCTAGATTTCTGGTGCTCTGATCTGCATCATGGTATAATTGAGTGGCAAGCAATTGAGTGAGTGGTAAAAATTTAAATAACTGATTAGGCACTTTCAAGTATTGTGTTTCATCTGTATTTTTTTTTTAAATTTTTCTTAGTTTTAAATTATTTTTTTAATTTTTTTTGAATCGTTTTAGTATGATGATATCAAAAATAAATTTTAAAAAATAAAAAACAATATTATTTTTATATATTTCCAAACAAAAAAAATTAAAAATAACCTTTACAATACTTCTAATCAGACTCTAAACTTTAAAAGTTGTGTGGTATAAGAGTGCAAGTGCTAAAAAAAAGAGTTCTATTTAATGAGTAAAAGTTGTTTTTTGAAATATATTTTTTTAATACATCAAAATAATATATATTTATTAAATTTATTTTTAATATTAATATATCAAAATGATATAAAAATATAAAAATTAATTTGAAATTAATTTTAAAAAAATAAAATAATTAAACCGCAATACCAAATAAATAATTAATAAAATGCAAAACTTCTCTCAAATTGCTATGAGATTGATCACGCACCACATCATCCATGTTTAGACATATTTATTTGAGTTAGATAAAGAAAATAGATATTTTTAGATCAAATTGCTTCAACTTGTTAGAAAGGCTAAATAAGCAATAATTGTGCACTTTTTTTAGTGTATTTTCTTTTTTGAATTGTTTTTGGTTATTGATTTTTTTTAGTTGTGTGTCCAGAAAATAAATGTATATTGTAGAGTTGATATTTGATTTTATAAGTATTTATTTTTTATTATATAATTAAATAAAATATAATTGTAGGATGATCAAAGTTAATCCAATATAATGTTAATATTTTTTTTAAAAAATTTTTTATCTTAAAGTTTTTTTTTTTAAATTAAACCGTATTTTCATGTTTATCCAAGTTACTTTTAAACTTGTAAAATTAATTAGCGCCTACATTATTTAATTAAAATTTTAAATTAAATAAAGAGTCAAATAATTTTTTTTAAAAATTAACTCCCTTGTCCGAATTTAATAACACTGTTAGCATTTCTTTTACATTTAAAAAAAGTTGGTCTAAGCTATGGCAACGTGCGGAGCAGTGTCCTAGTAAATTCTAAAGAGAAGGAATAGACGGGTATTGACCCGTTATAACACGGGTCTATCCTTGCACCGTTCATACTTCATAGCCTTATAATAGGCGAAGCTCATTTTTATTCCAGTCCATTCATTGTGTAGTTTTTATCTATGAAAAAAGTTAAACCAAATAAAATAACCAATTAAATTACTTAATTAATTTCTATAGACAAATCGAGCATATTCAAACAAATCTGAATATCTGCTGTCCTGCTTGGCCCTTCCTCATAAGATGCGGGCTGGATTCTTACATCCAAGTTTGGTTTGTTTTAGGGCTCCTGCCTCCTTTTACTAGACAAGAGAATACTGCCATACAAACTCGCGTCTGCACATATGTGCTTGCAATGGAAGATACCCACTCACAGGTGATGATTACTCTGGCAATAGAGCAGAGGATGTTAAGGCCATGGTTGGGATGGACGGTCACAGCCTTCTGTTAGCTGTGAGTTTTTATGGGGATTTTGGTCTTGTGGAACTGCGCAAGTTCATGATTATAATCAACAACTTCCACACATATGCAGGAGCTCACCTCGCAGAAAAACAAGTATTCAAGTTATCTTGGTAGATCTGAGCCTGGGTTTCTGCTGGGGCTGAAGTGGTTCTTCAGTGGGGTCGAGGATTCATGTGCTTGGCATTTTGCAGATTTTCATTTACTCTTCATTCACTCATTGTTTCCAAATTTATTCCTCTTCTCCAATGGTGTTGACATTCCCAGCTTCTGCAGGAGCTAACTTGGCCATTGACATATAAATGTTTGTCAGGACAGTGGCATCTTATTTTTTTGGAGAGGAAGAAACAGGATGCGCAGTGTTACAAAGGGTCAGTTGCTTCAGGCTTGATATGTGATGATGGACTGGGGACAATATATATCTTCAGGCAATCCCATAAATTTTTGGGATCAATCCACCTATTTGCAGGCGGTTTGGATCTTCTTGGAGTAGCTGAGCATGGAAGTTTCATTGACCAAAATGGGGGTGTGTGATCAGCTTTTGTTCATTAGAGGACAGCTTGAGATCTGTGACCCAGTCTCTTACCTCATCTTCTAAGTTCTATCACAACAACTTGCTCAGGCATGGTTGTTCCATTGACCTTCTCTAATCCTGCACTGACTTTTGTTGTCAGCAATAATCCATGTTAATTTGTTTTCATATAGCACAGCCAAATGGATATATTTAACTACAAGTTTTCCAATTCGTGGTCGCAAGTCAAATTTAAGTAAAAATTTTCAGAATATAATCGCTCATTTTGTTTTTAACCCTAGCCCTCTTTGGGATTGCACTCAAACATCAAAATTGGATCTATTTTTTTAATATTTTTGAATGATTTTAATGTTAAAAATAAAAAATATTATTTTAATATATATATTTTTTAAAATTTTAAATAACAATCCTCATCCACACTTTACAAATAGATTTAATTAACTCTCGAATATCAAAACTAAATTCACAGTTTTGATCGATTAAAAAATAAAATATTTGCACTTGACCTACATAATTAAATCCATGAAAGTTTTGCTTTTGATAACATAATAATATGATATGAGATTTAGAATTTTAGATATGATAGCCAACCTAATTTTATTAGCATTTGGCTACAACGTAAGAGAAGGAGGCAGTAAAGAGTTAAATTCACTGTAAAATTGTTTTAAAATATATTTGTTTGATGGATTTGTCCTAATCCTTCGAGTCAAACAACTAATGTATTTTCTGCAAACTGTGTCTTCTATCTTAAAACAAGGTAAGCCATGTTGAAGTGCCCACATGACATCTGACTGCCCCTACCATTTGCAACCGAAAAAAACTGAAACCGGCCTCAAAACAGAAGGACAAGTTGGAAGACGATCAATCGAACATAGGAAAAACGAGGAAGAAAAAAATGGCATCACTTGTAACCCATTTGTGCGTCACTCTTCTCCTTCTCCCTATAGGCATCCGCCGTCTCTTTTGCTCGTCTTCTCTTTACCTCAAGAACCCATCTCTTTTTAGATCCAAAACATGGTACCTCTCTGATCCCAAATGGAAAAATCTTGATTTGTACGTCCTCACCGTAGCCCTCCCTATCGCTTCTTTTTCTTTAATCTTTCTTTTCCTCTCCATTACTACTGGTCACACAACTTACCGTTTCTCCTTCTTGCATGAATCATTGCTTCTTTTTCTTTACTGGGTTTTGGCAATTTTGTTCGTTTTACGTGATGCCATTGACCCTGTAGTCATTCTTGATAATTTCTTGTTTGTGTTTGGTGGGATTTTGTTTTTCGTAGAGTACTCTTTTATTGGTGAGGGCACTTCTGGTCTTGTTGTCGAGGTTGTTTATGGTTTGTGTGGTGATTTGAGTCTTGTTTGTGGGTTTTGTTGTTTGTATTTGGCTATTAGGCCTGGTGCATTTTTTGCTGAGTTTTGTTTCTGTTGTGGGTTGGTTTTGAAAGGGACTTGGTTTTTACAAGCTGGGTTGTGTTTGTATACTGATGTTTTTGGTTTTAAAGGGTGTCATGAGATTGAGATTTTGCCTGGAAGTGGAAATGTTGAGTTGAAGTGTGATCTTGAGGAGGATGGGTTGAGGGGTGTGGCATTGGTGAATTTGATGTTTGTTGGGCATGCAATCGTGGTCTTTCTTGTGAGTTTGGGGTTGTTTGGATTGTTGTCAAGTAATAGGGATTTGAGGCATGGTGAAGCAAGTGGTCCTTTGCTGGCAGGGCTTGATTCTGAGAGTGCTTTGATGCGGGCGCTTCCTGAATTTGAAGTGGAATGAAGTGTATGTTCTTCTTTTTTTATTTTCTTGCCTTTTTCCCTGTATTGATAATACACAATTTTGGTGTTTAATGGAATTGAATCGATTGTTTGTTTATACATACAAGGCAATGGTGTTCTTTTCCTGACAAGCCTTTGCTGTTTACACACAGAAATTGGATACTAGATTGTCCTTTTATTGTCGAATTACCTTTTATCAGTGAATGAAAATGTTTTTTTTTTTTTAATTTTTTGTTTTCATTTATTTAATAGCGCTGGCAATACAATCAGAACTTATAAGACTAATTAAGGTGGATAGACTTGCTTTCATACTTGTGTATTTGATTAGAAGCCATAACGTAATCATGCAAGTAGCCAAATACAGCTTCAATTCTGTAGGAAAATGAAAGCAGTGTTCAGACGAAATGTCATATATTATCATGTGCAGAATCGGTTGGAATTTTTTTATTTCCTTTTTGTTTAGCAGGACATGCTTCTAAAGTTAAGTTCCTCTATTCTTGCATTTAGGTACAGTAAAAAAATACATTTCGTAATCTAATAAAGAGTACAGACATGGATGGATTGCCAAACATTGAAGCAATTTGAGCTCTTGTTTTGTTGTATTCTGTATCTAAAGTTTAGATCACTTGCATACAGAATGAATTTCAAACATATTACCATTTGCTGATATGATATATTGGAAACAATCTCAGAATCATATACACACGCGTGCGCGCACACACATGTTATGAAATGCATGTGATATAGAAAAAATGCCTTGATCCTTATAATGCCTTACTAACATGTGCTTGCGTAGATTACCCTGTCATGAGTATCATTTTCTGCCTCCTTCAATGGGCAGGGGCAGCAAAGGATTTAGGGATTGAGGGGCCAAAAAGAATGTGTGTGTATATTTGGGAAGGGCTTCTAGATCTGTTCCTGCTTGTGGGTAAAGGCTGTTACTTTGTTATGCGGTAAGTAACCAGTAAATAGTTTTAGGAAACGGTTGCTGGAGTTGCCTATTGGCATCAGTAACATTTGTAGCATAGTGTGGGCCTCCAAATTGCAGGAAATAGATAGCTTGTTACTGTTTTGTGTTCCTCCCAAATGCATTGGTTCATGTTGTTGTTATGAATGATCACATTTGATTAACTCTAGTAATTCAACTGGATGATAATGGCCACAGATTCTTTACACCTCTGAAGTGATCAAGTGTTAAAGTTCAACACTTTAGACAGGTGGGTTTTGATTTTTCTTTCATATGGAAGTAAAAACCCACAAGCTTTAAAAAATTTCAGTTCTGCAGTGACTAAGATTTCATCTCATGACAGTATGTAGTCGCAACACAGAGTATCTTTCAATGAAATTTTGGATTCGAGGCAGAAATATCATGGCATCTTTGATAATGATGGTTGGATTTTTTATATTCCTTTGTGTCACTATCTTTCAAGTTGAAGAAATTGTTGTTTTTGTGGATAAAATGCATGAAGTGGAGCCGTTACTTCATGATTTTTATTTCTTCAATGATGTCTTTGGAGACAATTAGAAGGTCTTGAGAATTTGACTTCAGATTTTGAACATGGTAAAACGTAAGGACTTTTATGGTGACTTGAATTCACTGACGGACCATGACCTTACCAATTCATGTGTTCATAACTGTTGAACTCAGGTGCTAATGCTTTGCTGGAGAGCTTCTTTTCTCATTCTCCCATTCCACTCCTCACAAAACCGTAATCTTTGATTATCATGGAACCTTTATTTAATATATTTGTTGTAGGAAGCTGAAATTTATGTCCCCCTCCCAATTTTTCCCATCAAAGTGTGCAAAGAAATGGAATGTGATTGTCCTTCCAGTGATCTGCTTGCAAGATGCTTTATTGAAAAACAAGCTGTTGGAGCATGAGAAGGATCTGGCATTCAGAAGAGGAAGAAGTGATGCAGGAGCAACATCTGAGTCATATGTTAAATTTGGTTGGTACTATAGCATGCTACTGAAGAAAGACTTATCTGAATGTGCCCCTGGATAAAAGAAGAAATGAGTGGGAGAATAGATGTGATTCAAATCAAGATGTTTCTAGTATCCTGTAAGCAAAATTGCATAACTTTTCTAAAAATACAGTTTTAGATGATGAGTTTTTCTCAGGTTCTGATGTCCGTTTTGTGCTAACAAATGAGTACTTTCTACATGTTATACTTTTGTTGCCATCTCTCTCTGTCCCACAGACACACGCACTCAAGCATACCCATGCAGGCTTGTGTGCGCGCACACTTTTTACCTTTTCTAGTTCAGTTTTCATCCATATTTATCAGTAAACACACAAGTCAAATTGGAAATTATATTATCACTTTTGAGAATTCTCAGCAGCAAATGATGTTGTTGGCTTTTGACCTATAAGGTACCAGATGCTTGTCTTCTGGTTTAGTATTTTAATGTTCGGTTAAGTCCTCAATTACTGATCTACCTTGGAGGTTTCTTCCTCTCGTTTACCAAACTGGAACTGTTGCAACTGCATCCTATATTAAAGGAACATAGGAGGTTTTTCTTTTTTCAAAAATATTACCATTTCTTGGTAGTTGACTTCCCTTGTTAAAATTTTTGACATTGTGATTTTCATGTATATTTATATACCTATTCCTCAACTATCCTTCTGCTTATCAGTCTGGTTTGTTTACCTCATTCATGATTTTGCCTATCCATTTTGCTTGCCCGGCATGTTCCACTTCAGAAGGTGAAGCAAATAGAAAAGTCTTAGGGCCTTATTGCACAACTAAGGTTGCTTGAAGAAATTTAGACAACCTGGTTTTTCCTTTTTCACCAAGGTGGAGGTATAGCTGATTAAGAAAAATAAAATAGGGAAGGTTGTTGGAGAGGTCCTATATAGCGCGCGCGCGCGCTGGTGAGGAAGAGTGATTGTACTATAGAAGGGATGAGGGTATAACTATGGATGTCAGGATGTGTAAATAAACAAGTCAAGTCTGTATAAGAAACATGTACATAATTGGGATGGTGGGGGTGACTCCTGTTGAAGGGAAGTTAAAGGAGAAATTAGGATGATCTACTCTCATCCAACATCAAAATCTAAATAAACTGATGAGGAATGTGATCACGTTAAGTATTAGGACAGACAAGGGGGGTGGATGGAAAAAATGCCATGGGTTAGAGTGATAAAGAATGGTTTAGCATTGTAACAATTTATGAAGAATCTTACCTAAAATAGATCTGGATGGAAATTCATGGAATTGAACCTAAATAGTTTAAGATTGAGGGTTATTGAGCCAAGACAATAACAAATAAACCGAAAATGTCTTGAGTTGAAGTTGCAAAAAAAGAATAAAAACAAGAAATTGTAGCTTTAAACAGACTGGAATGAAGGGAGGGATTTAGTATTCTTTAAGTGGCCCCGCATATGAGAAATCCTATCTATCATCTTTTAAGTGGATATAGTGGAATCATACATCAGTAGCTTCAGTTCTTTTGGTGATCTAGGTGGTGTGCCCTATTGGAGTCATTTGCAATGTAAATGTTCTAATGTTGTTCTAGTTGGGGCACGCAGTAGTAAGCTGAAGAGAAGTTCAACTACATAGGTTCATCTGAAATTCATGGTTCTACTGCCCTGAAAAGCAGGTTTTGCTTGCTATCTAATGATAATTACCTTTCCTTCTTACAGGTGTCTTCATAGAAGGTTTGTGACAAGGGTGTGCTTATGAGGAAGGAGATAGCAGCCGAAACTTTAACAAGTAGAAAGAACTAGAATTGTGTGCAAAGCATAGTATATGTCTGCTGGCTATGATAGATTCCAGTTTATTATCCACAGAAATAATGCTTCAACTGCTATTTGTTGCTGTGTTATGAGGTTCAGCAAAAGAAGGAAATTTATAAAAGTCTTCGTTCAAGACTTTCAGAAAAGCAATGACAGTGGCTGAAAATTTCTAGTAAGTTTCTCTGACCTCTTTATATAGTTTAATATGTAAATCAGATTTTGAATTCTAGTTATAAACACATTAATATGCATGTCACATTAGAGGAAGTTTCATGAGTTTAACTGATCTTGCTTTTCTTTTTCCTGTTTGTGTTTGAACTGATATGAACTTCAAACTTCTCATTACAGTGTCATTGTCAATATGGTTAGATACATTTAATGATAGGCCTGATGGCTCTTGAAGTTGCTATACTGCTATTGTCACAACCTTAGTAGATTAGAGTAACATGCAGCTTTGATGTACTTCTACAAGACAAACCCAAGTTATGATAGAAGTTCACATATGGCACAAAAGTACATCTGATAACTGAAAATAAGAATATATAACACGGAGTTTAAATTATTCTAGTTTAGTATATCCTAGTGGAGAAGAGAACTTTGGGATTGTCAACCATCGTCTACGAAAATGCCGAAATCCATGGATTTTAATCCGAAAACGAATTTGCATGATCTTCTTGGTTAAATCACGACATCTTCTTTTGAAGTTTTTTGGTTTTGATAATCTTACCAGTTTTCCACCATGCCTGCTTTCTGCATGTGCTGGAAAACAAACAAAACATGAATGTTAGCTAAAAGTAAAAGGAAACCTATTTGCCACTTCTTTCTTAACCCGCACTCTTGTCATCATTCTGTGTGATTTCTCTAAGTATCATATATATGATGGGATGTCTTGTGGATTAGTTAAGTGTTTTTGAGCTCGGCATTCATCAAAATATAGAGACCATCCGGTGCCTCTATGTGAAGCAAAAGAGAACTCTCCCTTGTTCTTTTCTTTAATTTTCTCTCTGATAACATAAATGACCTGAACACTTTACCTTTGACCTTCTTAACATTTCCATTTTCTTCCAATTTTTCCTCGTGCAGGACCTGCAAGTTGCAGCAAGAAAATTAGTCTTGCTGTCCCCTTGTTGAGGGCTGATGTATTATTGACTCACGATTGCTTTTCTTGCAATGTGGAGTTGCTAGGTTAGATCCTAAATTACCTTTTGGAGTGCAGGGGAAGAAAAATAAAAATTGAAATGCAACAGTTAATTGTTCAATAACAAGAGAGGAAAACTGTAGTGCTTTTTGGTTATCTGAATAAAGTTTACTAAGAATATGATGCTACTTCTGTTAGGTTTTGTCAGCACCTCAACCAAACTTTCCAAACGCTTTTGCATCCTTCTTTGTATGAAACCTCTGGTGCACTATAAGAAAAAATCTTGTCAGCAAAGGACGTATGCACTATTAACTCCTGTGCTTAACACCCCTCATGCCCAAAGAACATCAGAAATAAATAAAAGAAAAAACCTTGATAGAAAGTATTACCTTTACGTGGTTTTTCACGTAGGCATAGAAGTTTAATAGACTCCATACAGTTTTGTCTAGTTTTTTACCTTCAACATGGCGTGAAGAGATATCTGGCAATATGGCAGCAAATACATTAGCTTACACATGCTCAAGGAAAACAAATGCTTATTAATACCCAAATGAAAAGTTTCATGATCAATGAATTTAGTTTCTATATTTTGTGTATCAAAATTATAACTAGTTGTCAAGCAATTTTGTATTTTCAATGATAATTATTGCAAAATGATGGAATTGTTGTTTAAGCCACTTTATGCATGGTTTTGTGTTCAGTTTTGAGCAAGGGGATACCAAAAGAGACAAACCCTCCATTGGTGCTTAAATCTTCTAAAGGTTCTCCTCTCAGTTCTGGTGGAGGAATGGGTGACCAGGTGCAAGGTGGAGCTTTAGCCCATTTTTCTGAGCTGCCCACATCCATGAGTTCCTAATCCCAAAAGGAAAAGGATGAAAGGTAATAAAGATACCATCATTTCTAAATAACAACAAGAGAACTTCGGGACAAAAAATCAGTTAATGTCTCTGATGTTAGAGTTTTGCAAACCTGAAAGAAGGCTGTCGCAATAATCACATCTGAGTGCTCTCTAAAACGCATTGGGAATACTGCTGTGATTTTTTGTGGCTGTTAAACAAAAAAATTACTTTAATTTAGTAAACTGGAGTCAAATATGTGTGGTAGTCAAAATTTGGTAGTGGTGCTGTTGCCAATTCTAAAGAGTGATCTACTTCAGTTTTTATTATATCAAATAAGTGAAGAGGGTGGCTTTTAGCGGATATGAATCTTAATCAAACATGTCCATCTCTTAGCATATTATGTTTTGATATCTTTATTTACCTCGCTGTTTTGTGGAGATTTTCATAAAGGACATAAAAGGTTGGATTTAGCTGAAAACTAAGTTGTTCGATCATTTAAAATGGCTTGAAATGTGACTGAAATGCCATAACTGTTTCAAGTGTAAAACTTGGCCAGATTCCGAGCAAGGCTAGACTGCCAAATTGGTAATGAGTTTATTTACCTTACAAGTTTCTGGCCAGACTGTATTTAAGCATTTCTAGAAAGATTTTACAAAACTCAGAAATCTTGAAATCAAAATCTGGCACACTGTCATTGGAAGTTATTAGTAGACTGACAAAATTGTTATCAAAATCAGTCTTTCACTATGATAATACTTCATCAAGTCTAATATTGTCCCTTGGGGATTGAGACCTTAATTAGAAGAAGATGGTGATTGTATGAGCGGTAATACCTGTCTGATGACATAGAAGGGTTCTCTTGGGTGATAGACAAGTTTAATTGGCTTATTCATTCCTTGGGATGTATCCTGGGAGTTGACATTTCTCAACATTTCTTTCAGCTGGGAACTTAGTATAACTGCTTGCACTGACGAAATTTGTGTAATCACTTTTTCAGAGTCTGGAAAAGGAAAATATGTATCAGCATGGTTATGAAGTGTGGAAATTTGATAGCCTGGTATGAAAATAGACAAAAAATAAACATCTCCTATTAGGATTTTGTTCTTTCCTCTTTCATTCCTTACAAAATGCTTAGATAATTTTTCAAGCACCAACAGAACCAGAGGTAGCCCTTGTTTCAAAGCAAAGATCAAGATGTTAATTTCATGCTTCAAAATTTTGAAGATTGCACTGGCTATAATGACAAGTCATTTAGCATAAAGTTTCTTTAGCGCTAATTCTAATTAGTTTTATGATCTTGACTTGAATGCTATGTCTATGTTTAGTAGAAGCCATATGTTCAAATCCTTTTGTTCAACTCTATTATTATTTCAACTCCCACCTAAACATATGATACTATTTTCTGAGTTGTTGACTTCTTTTCAGGAGTATTATCAGGTAATCTTTTTATTTCCTACATTCAAGTGTCATGGAAAACTTTGTATGGATGTCTTCAAATCCTGAGATTGTGAATGGTGGTACTTGGCTGAATCAGGAATTCTGTTATTTAAGAGGAAATCTATTTCAGTGCTACATTTTAGTTGATCAAAATGGTTGGTGTTGTTTGTCTAGTTTGGGTGGTTAAACTTTTCTTTGTATTGTTAATCTGTCTTTGCTATAAACCCTGAACTCAGATTTACTGCATACAGTTCTTGTATTTCTTGTTTGTGTTAAGAAATTGCACAATCTTCTCATTCAAGCTCCAGCTTATTTTCTTTTTTCAAGGTAGCCTCCTATCAGAAATTTAACATATTTCTCCTTTCATGTGTGCAGTTCAGTCTTCTTTTGTAGATGGAGATTTTGAAACCTTTTTTTTTCTCTGTAAACTCCGTACTGATACTATAGTATACTGAAAGCTATTCTTAAATTTTTTGGTGAATAGAAGGAATAACATGCTTAAATGCAAGATAGTACTATTATGTGTCACAAAGCACCAAGCATTTTTTTTTAAAAAAATTGGTGTTGATTTGAAGAAGTAGCAAACCTTTTCCAATTGGAACCTTAGCAAAATTTAGCTTTAGGGTTAGCTGATATCCTTCTTTTGCAGGTTCAACAATCTCCACAGCATCCGAGCAAACTTGTTTTACCATCTGCATGGTGTATGATGACAACCCGTATGATAGCAGGGCTCCTTGGGATAGTAGTGGAGTTGATATTGACAAGTAGTTATGTTGTGGATCAGCTGCTGAAGACTGTGAATATTACAGGATGATTATCAGAATAGTTCTCAACATTTTGTTGGCAGCCTATATATATGTTGACAGGTAGTGGGCATGTGCTTTTTGAGTATGCACTCAGCCATTAATCACAATCATTTCTAGAATTCATGCATATTTCTCGATGCGGAGTCATTCCAACTATTTTTCAAGTCAATTACTTGGACATTCTAATGTGGTGTCAACTACAATCGGTTGCATCAAGTAGAAAGTGAATGTTGACACAAGTTATCTGTAATAAATTAAATTTTATCATGCAGAATGCAATAGACTAACCTGAACATGGTATTCCACAGACCCAAATTCATACAAGTGATGGTCAATCTCCACAGGCTTCTCAGCGCTATCATGAAAGGAAGCACATCAATTTTCAACATAGTTTTTGTTAATCATCCTTGCAACTTGAGATACAGTATTTGCTACTTGGGATGTGAAGGAGAAGAAAGAAACTTCAAATTCGTCCAGAGCAATGAAAGCCTACTACTTTCAAGGGTAGCATTTTCCGAGTTTCCTTTTCCTTTCCTCTACTACTAGAGAATGGATATCTAGAATTGCTTCCGTTTTCTATTTTTGTATAAATATGCTGAAATGGTTCCATAGACTTTGGAGACTTTTTAAATTAGAAGTCCGTGAGATACCTTAGCAGAACTTATCATTCATTTATTTTTTAATTTCCTGCCTTTTATTTCGGGTAAGCCAATGATAAATCATCTTGTACGGAGAAGTTATCTTAAAGGGAAGAAATTTAATCAATTGAGACATGCGATTTGTGGAATTTAGATAAATAGTTCAGTGCTTGGCTTTGTTTCGTATGAAAGGTTATGTTGAGTTCTCAACTGTTTTGCTTTCTTCAGTGATATGATGTCATCAATCATAGATCATGGTTTGATCTCAGCCATGAAGCTGGGGAGAAGCATTTCATCTTTTATTATGTTGCATGCTCACTCATTTATGTGGCAAACCTAAAAGAAACAGCCCATCACAAGCTGTTTCCACTTGAGGGAGCTGTTCAGCTTTACCCCACCCACCAACTATTGCGTTTCATTGCTTATCTACCTGGAAAACACATTCTATTTTATCCACCAGACAATTATAGAGTCATCATTCAAGAGGAAAGCTACCTTCACCCTCCCTGTTTAGCCACAAAATCTTATGTTTTCACAATAATATCTTGGTAATATACATTCTTATGTTCTAGATTCAATATTTCATCTATCTAGAAATTTAATATTGAAGTTATGCAGGTTCATGAGTGTGGTGGTAATGAATCCTTGAAAACCTACATTTGAAAAAAAGAAAAAAAGCTAGAAGAGGTGACAGGCATCCCAGAAAGACTTACCGGTATAGCTTGAGCAGGATCTCCCTGAGCGCGGGCGACACCCTATCAAAGCATGCCATGTTGAAGAAACCTCTCTCAAGCCCTGCCTCACATGGTGGTGGAAATGAACGGAGATGTTCAACTTTAAATCCAAATGGTTTTGTCCATATCTATGAAGTTTGAGTAGAAAGCAAGTTGAAGTCCTGCCATCATTGTTTAGCAACCCTTGAAGCAAGTACCTACCATCATCACTTCCCTCTCATTTCTCCATCTTTCTGCTTTGTTGTTTGCAAAGTACGCCTAATGGATCACCTGTCCACACCCTCCCACTGTAAACTTTTCTTTTAGGATTTTATATCATTAATAAGTCTAATAATACTTGCATGAGCCATGAGCTTCGCTTGTAAAAGCACATATACTCAATTTGCGTGTGTTGTTTGCGAGTCACACAATTTCAGATTAGAAAATTCTTCTCACGTACCCACTGGATTTTCTCCACTGATTTTTCCTAGCTCCATCCATAATATAATATCGTTTCTTTTGCTGGTTGTCCTTGCAGTTATTTAGGGACTGGATTATTATTTACTCCTTTTCTTTTGAACTGAGGAAGCTTTGCATCAGCTTGATGATCATTTATGGCACTGTTTAATCTATCAATGAAAGTGCCAGAAAAAAAAAACAATTGTAAGATTATATGATGCTTCATTTCTTATTTTTTTTTCCCAAAACATTTCATGTAAATATATATGAAAAACTGTTAAAAACAAAGTCAATAGATAGGGAAAGATGAAACAAATGCATGCTTTGACTCAAATATATATAAATGCATTCTACAATGAATCTAAAAAGAAAGAAAAAACCCTCATAAAACCACAAATTACTAACAATTATGAGAATAACACCGATCTAAAAGCTAATTAGAAAAAATAAATAAATTACAACACACTGGACTAACAATTGATGAATTATAATTAATTCAACACACTGTACGAATAAAAATTGACCTCCAAAAATCATATAATAGATGACCTAGTATTAAGAGCTTGAGATTAAGAGATTTATTTCTCCTGTGATCTCAGATTCGAGTCATGTGGTTGTTAATATGATGGCCACTGAAGGTTTACATAATCGTTAACTTCAGGGCTTGTGAGATTAGTTGAGATACGCGCAAACTAGAACAGATACTCACGTTAATAAAAAAAACAAATTTAACCTTCAAGCATATATATATATATATATATATATATATATATATATATATATAAAGAAGAACTAAATTGGAATTGGTCTCACCAAAGCCAAATGCCACTTGTATGAGAATAATCAACATTAAAGGCAAAGCAAAGAACCCCCATTGAAATTGTCTCCTCTTCCACTGACAGCTATGTACCACCAACTTTCCATAGCATGTAGGATTTTGAAGCTGTGGGAATTAGGGGTGAGTAAAAAAACTGGAAAACCGATTAAACCGAGAAAACTGGAAAAAAAATAATAAAAAAAACCGAACTGAAAAAAAAAACCGATTAAACCGATTAATTTTTTGAAAAAACCAGCCAGTTCGGTTCGGTTTCGGTTTTATAACCAAAAAACCGAAAAAACCGAACCGAACCGAAACCAATAAAAAATCGGAAAAAAAACCGAGCCAAACCGAGCTAAAACCGAGCCAAACCGGAAAAACCGAGCCAAACCAAAAAAACCGAGCCAAAACCGAGAAAACCGAGCCAAAACCGGAAAAACCGAGCCAAACCGGTTTGAACCGGTTTTTGCCCTAAAAAACCGAACCGAACCGAAACCGGTCGGTTTGACCCGGTTTCGGTTCGGTTTCGGTTTTTTTTTCAAAAAAAAATAAATTCGGTTTGGTTACTTTTTTTGATAAAAACCGAACCGAACCGAAAATGATCACCCCTAGTGGGAACGATTATTTTTTAAGAATATTTATTTATTAAAAAAATATATTTTTTTTACTTTTTTAATATTAATAATCTAAAAATATTAATTTTAAAAAAAATATTTTTGTTTTTTAAACTAACGTACACCATCAACCGCACTTTAATCACCGCCAGCCGTTGT
>Ga0307517_10003535_pt1 | contig 24289 bp, 12 predicted proteins | sample 23_EM_MG_FD_194515 | JGI IMG/M metagenome (GOLD analysis project Ga0307517, IMG submission 194515) | Populus trichocarpa ectomycorrhiza microbial communities from riparian zone in the Pacific Northwest, United States - 23_EM | ecosystem: Host-associated > Plants > Roots > Unclassified | place... | reverse complement strand
CCCCCCCCCCCAAAAAAAAAAAAAAAAAACAGAGAGAGAAGAAAAAAAGGAAGAAAAAAAAGAAAAAACAGAAACATAAATATATGAATAAATGGAAAACCAATATAAGCAGAACTTAAACACATTGCAATCATTAAAATTCTTTTCAGAAGACATTAGAGTTGTGTATCTACCAATATCAGACAATGTTGTTCCAATTCAGATACATTTCACTATAATTTACAATTTATTCAGAAAACGATCAATTCATTTGCAAACTGAGGTCACTGTAAGTGGCCCCATTATAAAATTGCAAAAATAACGTATTTTTTTTCCCTATTTAATTGTTCCACCAGGGGTGATGTAGAGCCATGTTCTAGCAACGTTACTTTACATGCAATCTTGTGTTAACTTTTCATAGGTTCAGTTAAAGTCATGTCAGGGGCAAAAATTAAAAAATAAAACTGATTAGTAGAGCGTGTAACATATGCATTTCAGAACAGCAATTTGTTGCAGCAACTTATAAAATTAAACTAAGAAAAAACAAGTTGATGGCATTTGGCACTATTTCAAAGCAAACAGGAAAAATATTATTAGTAAATAAGAAATCATTTAGTAACCTTTTGCAATCAACTTACTAGGGGAGGAGTCCCTTGAGCAATTCGCTGAACAGCAGACGACCACTGTGCATTCCACATGTATGGTCCACCCACTGCTTGAAGAGCAATTGTGCCCATGCTTCCCACACTGTTCAGTGTAGTTGAAACTGACTTTGTTGGTTGTTGAATTTTCTGAATTGGAGGTGCTAGACCAAAAAGAGCAACATAGAACCACAGGTTGCGGAACAATTTCAAGAGTGATGGTTCCACATCCACAGCGGGATTGAAATCAGAGCATATTTCAGCAACAGCAAGAAGCAGAGGTCCTAGAAAATCTGCTCCACTCCTGCAACAATTGGAGTACCAGGCAGAACAGCACCAGAAACACAATGCAATGAGGGAAAATAATTTGTGTGGTAAGCAAATAAAACAAGAGATTCCACATAAAGATAAAGATATCTACCTTCCACTTTTAGATTCAGCAGCCAGGCCTACATCTGAACACAGAGATAGCAATCGATGACGATAGTCTGAACGCAATTTCTTATTTTCAAGCCTGCTAGCAATCAGAAGAAATCCTGCAGGAAGAGTCTAGAATGTGATGGAACAAGTGAGCCACCGTATGATAAGATAAACCATCAACCATCTTAAAGACATTATACATGACTGATCATTATAAACAATGCATACCTCAACACGTTCTGTTGTGGCTTCTGCTGCCAATATTTTGCTTTCAGCAGACCCTACACTTGATAGTTTACTTAAGTAACTTCTTGTCATAAGAACAACTGTCTCACGATATGACTTCTCAAAACCTAAACTTGCAATTCGAGAAACAGCATCAAGAAGCTGCAAGAAGTTAAGGAGAGAAAGAAGTTAGATAACATGCCTCCAAATTAAGATGCAAAATAGTAAATTACCAATTGAAATGGCCACCAATAAAAATGAACGAGTAGATACAAGCAAATCAAATCTATATCAGATAATAAATTGCTCCGAAGACAGATTCCATACTCGAAGTCGCAATAAACCAGGAGTTGAAGCTTCGCCCTCTTCCAAGCTTTCAATAAAAAGTGGCAAAATCATGTCTACCACTTCAGACTTGTTAACGGAAACAGTCAAATCAGCAAGCAAGCGAATAACATTAAGCTGCACAGCAGGAACTCCCTGCTTCTTCTCAACCTGAAAATCAGCACAACTAGTAAACAGAGAATGAATTTGAAAAAGGGATCGCTAAAAAATTGGAAACTATGAACTAGGGCGTGAAGGTTTCCATGATTAAAAGGTTATAATCCTAGCGAGCAAACAACTTCTGTTACTGTCATTATAATCTCACCCCCAAAAAAAAGGATGAGAACATTTTGATGTTCTCATTCATAGTGAATATAAGAATAATTAAGAAAAAGAAACAAGATGTGCCCTCCCAAATTAACTTGGACAAGCAGACAGGCACACCAAGAGAGAAAGTGTCCGTGATCTGTATATCAAAGTTATGGATGCATTGGAGCCTGTTGCTTGTAATATTAACCAACCTGTTCATCATAATCATTTCGTTCACGTATGCTGGAGGCCAAACCAGAGATGAAAGTGTCTACAGGAGCCCGGTCCTTTGTCCAGCCAGATTCAATTATCTGACAACTTGTCTTCATGACAATCTCAAACATTACTCCCTGACTGCCACCCCAGGTATCAGCCTGTTACAATTGGAATGAACAACATTACAGACCATGTTGCATGCTTGTACAAGCAAAATTGGAAACTATCCATAACAAATACCTGTGCACATGCAGCCAGCACAAGCGGCTTAAGGCGAATAAGCAGGACTCGCATTGGCTGACCTCCCCTGGTTACCGCAATTTGTGCAATCCCACCAAGCAATGAGCTGAACAGCTCTTCACAAACTCTCAGCTTCCGCCACACTGAGAACAAACAGGCTTCTGCAGCATCCATCAACAATGCCAGAGTCTCAAGCACCAACCTCTTGGATGTCTTGCCATCCACATCAAGAGATGCAAGACTCTGAACTTTCATCCTGGCTGCAGCTTGATAGACAGAAAGTTTTGCACTGACTCTTGCTTTTAAAAGTTGTCCCTGTTCATTCCAGTCCCGTTTCCGTATCTGCCAACATAACCAATTTTCCCTTATCAACCCTTAAATTCAACAGTTTTGCTATTTATATGCCCTGCAACAGTACGAGGTCACAAGCACACTCATTTATCACACACACACACACACACACATGTGCTTACACGCATGCATACACGCAAGTAAAACTAGCCCGGACATTTATATCCCCAAATACATGCATATATGAATAGAGAGAGCCCATAACCGATTTCCTATTTCAAGCTTTTACTGTGACAAGTTCCCAATCCATGGTTTCTCCTGAGAGAAACCTCTTATGTTAAAATGTAACAGTGAATCCAAAATCAATTCATCATATAAGCATGCTTAGCTTCAAACGCAGCCAATAAATACCCAAAAATATCAATGATTAAATTTTTCCAGTGGAATGCACTAAAAGCACCTTCATACACTTTAAGAACCATTCCCACACACACAAAAACAACAATAATATGATAATGATAGCGGCAGTATTTACCTTCAAAAATGCAGAGAGAGATTGAAGCTGCTTCTTAGCAATTAACCTAACTTGATCCAAAAGCTTGTTGTCTATCCTAGCACAATCCAAAACAAGTCCAATCAACTTGTATGCGATCTCCTGCTTCTCCAATCCCTCCACACTCTCTTCCTCGAATGAAGCCACTTGTTGCCTACTCAATACCCCACCTCCATCAAGTCCCACCCCCATTGTCTCCAATCCACTCTTCCACGTGACTCCACTCCCATTCACCACAACTGTCGTCGATGCACTCGACGAAGATACTGACATTTGACTCAAATCATTCACCATACTCGAAATCTCATTATGGGCACTGTAACTACTATTATGACTATTCACATTATTGCTCAATGGCGAACTCTGTGACGAAGATGTTCCAGAATTCATCCCAATTCGCTCACTAGGTGACGACGGCACCTGTACGGGCAGGTTAAACTGATCTAAAAGACACGTAATCAACTTCTCTCCATCCTCCGGCAAAATTGGAACAAAATTCTTCGTTAACGCAATCAAGAAAACCCTAGAAATCGCCGAACTCTCCCAATTCTCACCGGCATTGTTCCCGATCGCAGCCACGACAACTTCTCCAACAAGTCCGGCAACATCGACAGCGAAATCCGGATCCAATTCGGCCGACTTTGAGACGTACGCCAGGAAATCGGTAAAAAAGGACGCGATCGAGTCGTTGGGGAATGATTGTGGCCAGAAGGAAGGGTGAAACGAGGTCGGAATTGAGCGAAAGAAGGTGAGGATTAGTGATTTTGGACGGTTATCGGTGTGGTCGAGGGTTTTAGAGAGGAATCGAGAAATCGCAAGGATTGCATTGATCTGTGAGTGAGAAACCCTAGGCGATCCGGCTAAGAGAGCCTCCGGTTGAGGACAGCGATTGCATAGCCAAGTCAATTTGTCAGCGAATTGTGCAGGGTTCTGTGAAATTAGGTCGCATAGCTCGATCAACGACTCCATTGTGAGAGAAACGGAGAATTAAATTGATTGATTTTTGTATGATTTACAGAAACATACTTGATGTGATTATGCCAGATAGAGGGAATGCGCGTGCTTTTAAGGCATGATCTTGTCTTTAGGGTTTATTGGGAGGAAGGTGGCGGGGTGATAGGTGAAAGAGAAGGGAAGTGATGGAGAGGTAAGGCTGCTGTTGGTTTTGTTTATCTTATTGTTGCTTCTGCCATGGTTTTCTCTTCGATCTTCGCTCCCTCGGAGTGTGGATGTCCGGTTTTTTTAAGATAAACTTACTTTCATATCCTCTAAGTATCCCAAAGGTTTCCATTTAGTCTCGATCTACAAGATCTTTCATTCCTGCTCCTCGTTTATTCTGATGGAAAATGTATTAGCTTTTCATATAGTTGATGTTAGCTTTGTTGTGCACGTGGTAAATGAGTTTATTTTCTACGTCTTCTAATTATGCAAAAGAGGGTATAAGAAATTATTCAACGAATGCACCACTTTGGACACCGAAACTCGACTAAGAAATCTGATTTTTATATGCAAAAAATCAATATATAATATTTTTATTGTTACAATTGTAGGAAAAATAGGTTATTCAGCCTTGTTTATTTGTACAAAAATATTTTTTTTAGAATTATTTTTCATTTATTAAAATCTAAATTTGTGGAAGCGATTTTGATCAAATAATATAAATCTTTAAGATATAAAAGTTACGTCTTGCACTATAAATATCTAAATTATTTTATAAGATTTATATCATATTTAATTTATTTATTTAAGCAAGTTATATAATATAAACGTTTAGACTATCTTACAAAGGAGATTGTTTTGGTCTAGTTTTATTTTATCTTGCTTTTGCATAAGACATTCTACATTTTACCTTGGTTGGACTCTAAAATTCACTTCACCGGCAAAACATTTATACGAAATCATATGAATTATATTATAAGAAAAAATAATAGAAAATAAAGCCAATTTTATTTTACACCAAACATGAATAACTTTATTTGTGATGAAATAACCAAACATCATGTAATAATTTATTTTTGAAATGATTTGTTTTTCCTATAAATTAAATGGACTTATGTTTGCAAGTATTTGTCATGTACACTTACATGTTGTGCATATCTCACAAAACAAGAATTTATTGATTTTTATGGAGTTTAAGAAAATATTTAAGAATATTATAGCGGTTGTTTTTTAAAGTATTTTTTGTTTGGAAATATATCAAAATAATATTTTTAAATTTTTAAAAAAATTATTTTTAATATAAGCACATTAAAATAATTTAAAAACATAAAAAAAATTTAAATAAATTTTTTTAAAATTTTCTTGAAACACCATTTAGAACTGAATTCGAAACGGCATATAAGCCTCGAAGTGGAGGGAAAATGTTATGCATGTGACTATAATGAAGAGTTTGGTGCGAAAATAGATGACTGTTAAATGAAGGGATGATATTGAATCAATCGTGATAAACGAGGGACGGAACTGAAATATATTTGATAGCTGTAGAGTCCGAATATAGATTTTCCTTTTTCTCGCTGTTTCTGTTTCAGGCTTTTTTTATATATAGTTGCGAGGCGTCTTTGGATCCTATTTTCAACTTCCACCCTCTCCTTTTTCCCGTCAAGCAGTCCGTCTGGCTTGAATAACTTTCCTTTTGTTAATTCCCCTTTACAGAGACACGAAAGCAAAACCAGTTTTTTTTTACGATAACAACAAGAAAACTGCAACATGTCAACCTTTTTTGTGAGAAAAAAGAAAAAGCAAAATAATTTATATTTAGAGGTGTTTGGGCCCACAGGAGTCTCGTATATTTTTGAATTTTTTTTAAATTAATTATTTTTTTATTTTTAATCTTTTTAATCATAGTTATTAAACTCGGATCAGTCCGGCAAGTCAATCCGGAAACTGGCTGACCCGGTGGCGAAACTGGTTCGAATTTGTCAAAAGACCGACCAATATAATAACCTGATAAAACTCAATTAATCCAACGAATTGATCTATAACCCGGATAAACTCGAATAAAACCTGGCGTTTTGGAGTTGCGTGTGCTGGAGAGTTTTAATAAATTAAAAAAACATGAAAGGTTATGGTTATGAATGAAAATCGTTGTGTATTGAAATGGAAGGCATTCACTAACCGACAACTACCCACCCGGACACAGCCAAGAAAAACCAATGATAACAAGTTGCAATATATCACCTTTTTATATTAATTTAATTTGATAATCATTTCATAAACACTGGCTTTCGAAACTACATCGTTCTCTTTAAACTAATCATGTTCCTCGTGCTATATTTGCACGAGTGGCCAAACTTTTTGACTCGGGGGTCAGCAAACTTTAGGGGGGAATTTCACAATTAACACATAAAATTAAAATAAACAGAGAATTAATACAGTGACAATTTTTTTTTTAATGAAATAGTATATTTTTACATGTAAGAATCGTGATATTTAAATAATATTATGTTTTATAATCACGATATTTAAATTAATACTATAATTATGAAACATAATAAATTTTAATTGATATTACAGTCAGTAACTACAATATTAATTATATTTTGTGATATACAATTGGTAGGCCGATTAAACCTTATATGTAAATAATCCTTCAATCTCCTCCACCACATTATCCAATGACACCATCATCACCATCCCATTCATAATTCTAGCAGCACCACCTAACCATCCATGTCATCCTCCATGTCATCCTCCATCCCTTCATGTTATTCCACCTCCACCGCCAATACCAGGACATCATTCGATTGTTATAATTGTTGTGTTTTGTCACACTTGATGATCTAGAAGAAGAAAATAGTTTAGAAAATTGAGATCTTAGAGTTCGATAAGCATACTAAAGTCTAGGAGTCCACATGGTGAGAAAATCATAGTACTAAACATTGAAGAGGATGTGCATCTTGTAGAAAAAATTAAGAAAAACAAAAAACTAGCTGAAGATTCGTACTATAAGTCAGCTCACGATCATCCCCTGGATTCCCTTCTCGGTCTAATCAGCACCATCTTGAGCACATAAATATAATTGATGTCATGGTTGTGAACTGCGACATCAATTAAAATTTTATCGTGGTTCTTAATAACGATATCAGTTTAAATATCACGGTTGTGAAATACGACATCATTTAAATGTTCTGGTTTTCAACATCGACTTGCAAAAATGTGCTATTTTACCAAAAAAAAATTCAAAGTGTGTTATTCTACCAAATTTTAAAAATAAATGTGCTAATTTTACAAATTATCCAAACTTTAGATACTTTTTACCCTTTTTAAGAAAAATAAAATTCTTTGGTTGTGGTATATTTTTTTTTCAAGCAGCTTTCATATATATAAGAATAAAATATTATGCATCAAATTATAGAGAAGATAATTTATACCTGAATATATTTATTTATTTCTTGAATTAATATTGTCAGGAAAACTTTTTAATCAAATTTATATTTTAAGTAAACACTTTTACATCAATATAATATATTTTGAAGAAGTTAATTATAACAAAAAAAAAGTTAGAGCTTAGAAAAGAAAAAAATGCTAATAACAAAATGATGTATTTTGGAAAAAAGAAAAGTCTAGCAATTCCTCTCCGTCATTGGATAAAGATTGAAGTCCAACAAAAAAAAACATAGATTTCTATCTAGGAGACGACCTAATAATTGTTATAGTCATGACCCAACAAGGTATAAGATAATTGATACTGCTAAGTTTCAATGAATATCTCACCACTATATGTTATTAATATGAAGTCACACTTACACACACACATATATATAGAGACACACACACAACTTTTAGAATTCTAGTTTAGGTAGGAATCATTTGTTTAAGTTAAATCTAGGATATATTTGTTTAGGCTAAATCTACACTATAAAACTATTACAAATTACAAGATCATAACAAAGTATACATCATAATTTACACCATCAACAAGACCAATCTTGTTGCACAGAAGTTTTGTATGTTGTCTAGATATAAGCTTGTTTAGCAAATCAGCTAGTTTATCTTGGGTATGAACATGACAAACATGTATGCAATTTTGACCAACTAAGACTCGTACAAAATGAAGATTAATTTGAATATGTTTCATACGAGAGTGATTAACTAGATTGAAACTGAGATGTGTAGCCCCAATATTGTCCCATGGCAGCTAAGGTAAGTTTTTTTTTTAATTGTATGACTTGAGTTCTGGAACGACTAGTATATTCGTTGTTGAGTTTTTTCCAAACCTAATGAGAGGTTTTTGTTATGGCTATTTAGGGAGTGATTATGGGTGATTTAGAGGCTAGGATTGCACTGAGGATGAGTTTGTCCTATCAAAGCCAGTAGGTTTTGTTCAGATTGAAAATGGAGGTACCATCAAGTGAGGAACACAGGATATCACCATTAAAATAATCAAGTAAATCATAACTAATGAAAAGGTTTTTAACTGAGCACGCCATTGAGGAAAGGTGGATGAAGTTAGTTTTTCATTGACTTGGACAATAATTTTTAGGGCAATGAGAGGCTTATCAGAATCTAAAAAGGGTTGTGTGTTAAGGTTGGGGTTTGGGCTTTGATCTAAAGAAGAGGACATAATTGGAATTAGGATCGTTGGCTCGTGAAGTTAATACCATATCGATTCATTGAACATGAAGTAAATTGATGTTAATACCATATCATAATATATAGCAACAATCAAACAGTTGAACAAATCTTAAAGTCAAGACCCATATATGGTATGGTGGTATAAGGCTTCGCAATATGGCAAATGATCTTTCCTAGCTAGATAATATTATTAAACGCTGAAAAATTAAAAGAAAATCCATGAACCACCTAAACTAGTTGACCTATATATGCATAGTGTTATAGTCCTGATTTATAGATATCACCTCAATTTGATAAGAATCAATGATCCCCTTTCCACTTTCAACGATCAAAAGGGCCATTGGGATCAAGTTGTTTACACAATCCAAGATAAGCAAGAAAAAGAACACGATCCTTAGCCCCAGTTCGATGATTCTTTGTGTGCTTACAAAAATACTTCAACTGATCAAGAGTACAGCATCCTAACATTTGCCCCAGAAGCAAAAACAACAAATTAATCTTCCTCTTCTTGTTGGCAATCACTGGCTTGGATCTATTTAGAGTTGTTACAAATTACAAGATCATGACATAATATACATCATAATTTGAGGCTAGATGGACTTTGTTGAGATTTGTTTGTGTTTCATACCATCTTTTTTTATACAAGGTTGATGAAGTTTATGAGAAGTTTATAGGCACCCGGTATAATGATAAACATATAAATCTCTGTTGTGATAGATAAATCGTAGAGCATCATCTGACTACACGGGACTAAGATTGTGCTTTCTTTAAGGATTGTAGAAGTGGATGTGGTATCTAGAGTTCTCTTTTTTTTTCGAGATTAGAAATGGAAAATGATAGAACTCGAATTTATTCAATCATGATGCATATCAAATATTAGACTACATAAGGTTACTCCCTCTTGTTAATGATGTGAGTAGATTAATCGGAGTTTGTTTGTTTGATAGGATACTAGATAACTTATAAGCTATGTTATTTAGCACTCAAAAGTCCATTACAAGAGTAGATTAGTTTGAGTTGTTTGATTTAATATTAAATAACTTTTACAGCTATGTTATTTAGCACCCAAGATCTAGAGTCCATTATATATTTTGCGTGATTATTGGAACTTGGGAATATTGTGCAAATACATTTACGATTCAACTAGCATAGTTCATGATGCAAGATGGATTACTTTATTGTTTTTATTTGTGATTTTCTTTAACAATCTCTGCAAAACCGCATAAATAAAAGATAACAATAAAAAGAAACCACGATATATATATAGTTCCACCATGTAAATTCATCAACCATATCCACTTTAATTGTATTTACCTTTGGTAAAAAGGGTAAGGTTATGATTAGTTCAAGTTTCTCTACCAATAAAGAAGTCCTTTCTGTTCTTTCTGAACTTGTGATCCGTTGGCAAGAACTACTAGTGGCAGTAAAAAAAAAGACATTTTACCGTTATTTATTAGCGTGAATGCCTTATTATTTTCCATACAGTATAGACATGTTATTTTTCCATACATGCTATAACCAGAAACCATTCCATAAGCTGGTAAATCATTGATAGTCCATATCGAAGCTGCCTTCATCAGAAAATTATGTTTCCTCAATACATCATGTATCAAAGCCTCAAATGACCACAACTGCTTCAACTCATCAATCAATGGTCGAAGACTAACGTATATATTATGACCCAGACTATTAGGACCGGGTTGTGTGTTAAGGTTGAGGTTTTGGCTTTAACCTGAAGGAGGGGACATGATTGGAATTAGGATCATTGGCTCATGAGCGATTTGAGACTCTGATACCATATAAGATAATTAACATGCTAGGTTTCAATGAATATTTCACCATCCCATGTTATTAATATGAAGTCATGTATATATACACAGCTTCTACATTTCTAGTTTAGGTAGGATTCATTTGTTTAAACTAAATTTAGGATATGTTTTTTTAGGCTAAATCAATGCTATAAAGCTGTTACAAATTACAAGATTATAACACAATATACACCATGATTTGAGGCTAGATTGACTTTGTTTAGATTTGTTTGTGTTTCATACCATTTTCCTTTATACAAGGTTGGTGAAGTTTATGGGCACTCGGTATAATGATAAGCATATAAATCTTTGCTGTGATAGATAAATCATAGAGCATCATATAACTACATGAGACTGGGATTGGGCTTTCTCTAAAGACTGTAGAAGTGGATGTGGTATCTGGAGTTCTCTTTTTTTTTTTTTCAAGATTAGCAATGGAAAAGGATAAGACTCGAGTTTATTCGATCATGATGCTTATCAAATATTAGACTACATATGGTTACTCCCTCTCAATCATGATACGAGTAGATTAATGGGAGTTTATTTGTTCAATAGGATACTAGATGCTTTTTAAGCTCTGATATTTAGCACCCAAGAGTCCAAGAGTCCATTACAAGAGTAGATTAATTTGAGTTGTTTGATAGGATATTAGATAACTTTTACAGCTATGTTATTTAGCACCCACGATCTAGATTCCATTACAATATTTTGCCATATTACTGGAACTTGGGAATATCATATAACCATATGCAAATGCATAGCTCATGATGCAAGATGAATTACTCTATTGTTTTTATTTGTGATTTTCTTAATCAATCTCTGCAAAATTACATAATAAAAGATAATGATAAAAAGATATCACGATATATATAGCTAGTTCTGCCATATATGAATTCATCAACCATATCCACTTTAATTGTATTTACCTTTGGTAAAAATGGTAAGGTACTAAGATTGTGATTTGTTCAAAGTTTCAAACCATATGACATGACTAGAAGATATTTTGAGAATTTTAATAAACATGATATCGAGTATGCGATTTAATGTAGCATGTATATTTTCGTTTCATACGTATATACTGCTCGGAAGTACCATGTCACGGCTAGCTATACATAGATATCAAAAAGAAAGTTGATCAGTCAAGACTCAATGCTTCACCCTCCTAAGCTTGGCTTAGTACCCAGAGGCCAAACCCTTATAGACCGGTGGGCGAGACTGTAACTAGCTAAACGTTCTAGATGTAACTAGTGGACAATATGATGAGAAAGGGGTAGCTTCGATGCTATTGGATCAAGACTGGAAGCAAACAACAATTAGCTTAGGAAAAAGCTCAATCACCTGCACTTCTATAAAATTTGCTTAGAAAGATGCAAAAAGTTTGAAAGGATATATACACCCACACAACAAATTACACCAAGATTATTAGGATATAAGAATCCATATATGTTCCTAAATTAGAAAAAAAAATGTCGCATAAAACTAGCATTAAACTTTTCAATTTGTTTCAAGACTATCGATTCATTGAACAGGAGGAAAGATTGAAGTTAATACCATATCATAATATATAGCAACAATCAAACAGTTGAACAAATCTTAAAGTCAAGACCCATATATGGTATGGTGTTACAAGCCTTCGCAATATGGCAAATGATCTTTCCTAGCTAGACAATATTATTAAACGCTGAAAAATCAAAAGAAAATCCATGAACCACCTAAACTAGTTGACCTATATATACATAGTGCCCTAATCCTGATTTATAGATACCATCTCAATTTGATAAGAATCAATGATTCCCTTTCCACTTTCAGCGATCAAAAAGGCCATTGGGATCAAGTTGTTTACACAATCCAAGATAAGCAAGAAAAAGAACACGATCCTTAGCCCCAGTTCGATGATTCTTTGTGTGCTTGCAAAAATACTTCAACTGATCAAGAGTACAACATCCTAACATTTGCCCTAAAAGCAAAAACAACCAATTAATCTTCCTCTTCTTGTTGGCAATCACCGGCTTGGAGCTATTTTCCTGCTCGCAAAATTGGCACTTGGGCAATGTTGGATTCATCCAAACACTTGGTGCTCTATCATGCATGAAACTCTTATTTTTAGCGATAAATGCACCAATTTCAGCAAACTTGGCTTCCAAGTCAAACCCTATTTCATATTGTTTTTCACATCTCTTGCACTGGACAAAACCAGTAATGGTTTCTATTTTTCTTGAAAGCAAATAGTCCAGGCTATGTACCATTGCGCGCCGGTCAATGGCCCAGGAGTACAAGACAGGAACAGTTTCCCCTTTCCCTTCGCGAGGTACACCCAGAGAAGGGTTCCGGCGTGTGCGTGGAGCGCGAGATGGACCAGCCATGGGACTTTTTTGGTTTATTGGAGCAGTAGTGTATAATAATGGCTCAGTCAGAGGAACTTCAGCGAGCAGTGCATGTGAAGTAGAAAGCCAAAAAGGGTCAAGAGACCTCGGTGTCATATTCCGGGCTGCAGCGATTTCAATATGTGGGATTTCTTGATGTTGGGGCAATGTTTGATAAGTCACTGATAATGATTTTGATGTCACAGGTGGTGGCAATGACAAGGATAACTGTGGTTTTGTAGTGTGTAAGGTGGTTTTCTTTTTAGATCTCGGGCCAAAAGATAAAGAAAGTGTAAGATCAAAATCCTTTTCATCTTCATCGAGATCTTGCATCTCATTTGGGATTTTAAACTCTTCCAAGTCTCGGCTATTGCCGTTGTTGTTGTTGTTCCTGCTGTGTTTTCTCTTTGTAGAGATTCCTTGGTGATCACTGGTTCCTAAATCTTGTTGGTTTTTCATGGTGTGTGCAGAGGTAAGAGTGGTAGGATTTTAGTGGAACAGAGAAGTTAATATCTTGGTTTATGCAAAAAGAGAGAAAATTGAGAGAGACGCGCCTTTAAAGGACCCTAGAAATTGGAGATATAGTTGAAGAAACAGGATATATAAAAACTGTAGCTTGATAAATTTTCTTTCAAAATTTGAAATGCAAAAAAAAAAAAAAAAAATATTCGGATTATGTTTTTTATAGAGTTTGTTGGCACTGTTTCCCCCGTACAGGTTACCTTTAGCTTTTGCTATTTCTTGTTAAAGGTATATGCTATTTTTATTTGTTTCTATGATTTAAAAGTATTTTAAAAAAATAAAAAAAATTATTTTTTTTTTAATTAATATTTTTTTAGTATTTTCAAATTATTTTAATGTTCTAATATAAAAAATAATTTTAAAAAATAAAATAAATATTATTTTAATATCTTTTCAAACACTTTAAAAAATAACAATAACTACCCTCCCAAACACAGTCATAACCTTACTTAATTAAAGCTCTACAATAATTAAGCCTCGAGGAACAAAAATAAAGCGAGAGAATATAGAAAAATAACTATTAACAACTAATTGAGGAGAGAGATAAGAGTCTTATCCCTTCCATAATTCTCTGTTTTTATCAAAATGTCTTCATAAATATCTCTTAGACTTCCATAATGTCCAAAGTCACATAATTTCGTGTGCAACCATGTACACAAAAAAACATATTGCCTTGCGTAATGTGAGCATAAAGACAGAGATTTAATGATGCTTTTCCAAATTCTTCATAGTATGCTTAGTTATATTTATTTTTATGTTTTAAGAATATTTTAAAAAAATAAAAACAATTATTTTTTTTACTTTAAATTAATACTTTTTTATATTTTCAGATCATTTTGATGAGTTGATATCAAAAATAATTTTTAAAAATAAAAAAATATTATTTTAATGCATTTCCGAGTAAAAAACACTTTGAAAAGCAACCACAACTACACTCTCGAACACCTTCTTAGACCTCGTTTGGGAGCGCAGTGCAGACCTCCCTCAAATTTAAAACAAAATTTACTTAAAATAATTTTTTTTTATGTTTTCGGATCGTTTTAATGTATCGATATCAAAAATAATTTTTAAAAAATAAAAAAAATATTATTTCAAAATATTTCTGCTAAAAAATATTTTAAAAAATAATTATAACAAAATTCTGAAAGGCCTTCTCAATCTATTGTGTTCGAGAAAATGATGAAAGGGTGGAACATCTTCGATTGCTGGTGCTGGTGCTGGTGTAAAATATTCTCTTGAATGTTTTTTTTTTTTTAAGTCCTGACAAAAAGCCTTTGTATAAAAAACCTAAGCAGTGCTAAAAAAAAAAAAAAAAAAAAGGTGCGAGTGGCCTCTTGAACGGACTGTAAGAAGTGCTGGTCACTCACCATCTTTTATGGACTGACAAAACCTGGCAGGACAAGGAATATTTAAGCCATCTTCTCCGTACGTTGTTATAGACAAGGGACGTGTAATTTTTTGTACATGCATATATAGTCGCAAGCACTCCATAATCACATAAACGAAATTGTAAGAAGCTCGAGTATAAATGCAAATACTATGCCAACAATTGGAGAGTGCTTGGTATTGCCTTTTTTAAAAATATATTATTTTTTATGTATTAATATTAAATAATTTTTTATGTATTAATATTAAATAATTTTTTAAAAAATATATATTATTTTAATAGATTTTTAAATAAAAATCACTTTAAAAAACAATCCTTATCCATTGCATTACCTAATCTATGACTATATTAATTTAAAATTCATCTTGCTTATTACCATAAACACTCACTTCTGTACATAAAAATAAATAATAATAATAATAACAACAATAACAGATAACAAATAACTATGCATAAGATATATTACACCAACCACCATGAGGAATTGAAGGGCGTCCTATGTATTCAAAAACTTAAATTTACCTCTTGAATTCTAACAACTAGGAGTTTCTGTTCGTTTTAGTTATGACTTGATATCTAAAAGATTTTTTAATGCATTCAAAATCATGAAGCAGGGCGGCTTTCATGCAGGGTGAAAACAGATTTAACAATAACCATTGCATTACCTAATCCATGGCTATATTAATTTAACATTCATCTTGCTTATTACCATAAACGTTCACTTCTGTGCACAAATAATAATAATAATAACAACAACAACAACAACAAACAGCTATGCGTAAGATATATTACACCAACCACCATGAGGAATTGAAGGGCGTCCTGTGTATTAAAAAACTTAAATTTACCTCTTGAATTCTAACAATTAGGAGTTTCTGTCTGTTTTAGTTATAGCTTGATATCTAAAAGATTTTCTTATGCATTCAAAATCATGAAGTAGGACGGCTTTCATGAAGGGTGAAAACAGATTTAACAATAACATTGTCTTGTTTTAATTCTGCTGCGTGATTGTTTTTTTTTATTATTATTACAAAGAAAAGACTCGAACACAAGATTTTCTGGGAGAAGAAAGACGCTGTAATCTTAATTAGAGTGTAATCTTAATTAGAACACAATGTTTTTTTTAAATTTAAATTTTTTTATTTAAAATTATTTTTTATATATTTTTAGATTGTTTTGATGTGTTTTTTTTTAAATAATTATTTTAATATATTTTTAAATTAAAAATATTTTAAACCCTAACAATTATATCTTCCAACAATTCCGTAAACAACTACAGCCCTTAAACAAGTACGGCACAAAAAAACGCGCCACTGGTATTTTGAAATTTGAAGTCTCTCTCTCTCCCCCTCTTAAGATAAATGGGAGAAAAAGGGGGAAGGAAAAAAGAAATAAAAATGTAGCTCTGAAAACAAAGGTAAAATTAAATAAAAGCCCCGTTGTAGTTTATTGCAAGGACAAAGAGTTGCAGTGGGACAGTCCCATACCCCTGCAAGATACAGAAAAGGACGCGTAATATTTCATGAATGCAAACTGTTATCAACAAAATCCATATTAATTTTTTTTAATATGTTCTAAACAGTATTTTATTTAAAAATTTATATTTTTTTTTATCATTTTAACATATTAATATCAAAAATAATTTTTTAAAAAAATAAATAAATATTATTTTAATATATTTTTAAATAAAAAATATTTTAAAAAATAACTGAAATCACATTTCTAAATACCCTTCAACATATTAAAAATAAAATAAAATAAGTCGTTGCATCGTAAAATATTGCTAGTGCTTGCACATATGTCTAATGATTGTTTTACCATATGCTGCGTGCAAATCAATTTCGTTTCAAAAATTAATATATACATATAACAAACTATATTTTATAATTAGTTTTATTTGAAATTTCAGGTAATATACGATACATTGCATGAAACAAAATCGTGCTATAAACTTATTTATATTAAATTAGAAAATTGAAAAAAATCCCCACCACCGCCAAACACGTAAAAACAGTTTTTACCATCAAGTTTCACTCATTCATTGAAAACCCTAGAAGATTTAAATTCCATTATTTTATACCTCTAACAAAATTTAGGGAGCACTTCACCCCAGCTAAAGGAAATAATGTAATAGGCCATCTCAGAAGTTTTCGGCCGAATTAAGCCCGATCCTAATCCAACCCAACCCAACCCAATTTGATCCAAAGGATTGCAGCAGCCCAGATTTATCCAACACCGACAAAGGCAGAAGGAGAGGGAGCTTAGGCCTAGAAACGGCAAGAAATAGACCGATCGATCCACAATCAAATCCCGGCGACCGTTAAGGTAACCCTCGGGCTCTTCTTCGTTGGCTTTTAAGCTCTTGATTATCTAGCTAATTGATCATTATTTACTAATTATAGAATTTCATGCTTTGATTGCATGTTTAGACCTAGAAATCGGAGTTACACTAGATTATACCATTAATTTCAAATTCATAACTTCATGATTCTAATTAAAAACTATAATATTTTGATTTTTTTTATTTTATTTTAGAATTCAATTGAGAAATCGTGAGATTTTGGCGATGGACAGTATCGTAGATTCGTTAAACAACGCATACCAAGATTTCGTCGGTGCTGCAGCTAACGTGTTGGAAGCCAAGGAGTTATCCGGCGGGCAGAAAACAGCGGCAACGGATGTTGCGCTGGAGAATTTTAAGCAGAAATGGGAGTTATTTAGAGTTTCATGTGATCAAGCGGAGGAGTTTGTGGAGTCCGTGAAGCAAAGGGTAGGGTCGGAGTGTTTGGTGGATGAGGCTACTGGGTCCGTGAGTGGGAGGTCTGGGCAGGGTGGAATGACAGGGCTTCCGCCTATTAGTGCTGTTCGGTTGGAGCAGATGAGTAAGGCTGTCAGATGGCTTGTTATTGAATTGCAGCATGGTTCGGGTGCTGCAGGTGGTGCGGCCGGGCATGCTCACCCTTCTGCTCCTTTTGATGCTAGGTTTTCTGAGGATGCAGCTCAATAGGTATGTTTGTCTGCAATAATGTGAACTCTTTGAATTGGTTTTATTGATGTTTTTGAGCTTGCTTGATTACAGAGCATGATTATTAGGACATTGCTAGTAGTTTGTCAGGGTACATAGCAACTGTCAGTGGCGTGGAGGATATTCGTTCTTTACCTTATCAAAGGATGTATTCTTACAAGATTTTTCTTCTAGTGAATGTATGCTGCTATCTCCTAAGTTGAATTCCATTGTTCTGAACCTAGTTTCTTAGATATGTGTGACTGGAGCTTTATGAGCTGCAATTTTTAACACACTGGTGATTTCATAATAGCATGAATTTGACCAATCTCATTGATAATCTAGGCCACAAATAAAGGGTTGGGAGCTGATTGAGCTGCTATGTGATGTTTGATTTGAAGGAAGTCTGTAACTGGAGGGGAAGGGAAAGTTCAAGTTTTCTTGTTTTTCTTTTCTCTGGCTATTAAGATTGTTTTTATAGTGTATTTGTTTGTTTTTTTCGTTCTTTTCTCGTTGTGAAGTTCAGGGAAAGAGTGGTTTTGGTTGAGTGAAGCGAAGCTGCAGCTGCAGCTGCGATGTTTTCTCATGAACTATAAAAGCTTCTAGCATAACATGTAGGTACTTTTTTTTGCCTGCTTCGATTAAGGGTGCTGATGATTGCGTAGTGAACAGTGAAGGATGTGCTTAACTAGGGGGTCTGGTGGAGAAACCAGTCATCATACGTTCCGAACAAAAAAAAGAATGAAAGAATTTGTATTTTTTGTTCTATCAATGAATAGAATGTAAAGACAAGTTAAGTAAGGGTTTACTATTCCTCGTCTACAAATATCCAAATTTTTATACCTCAGACCCCATAGATAGTTCTAACTGTATAAGAATAATAATTAATTTTAGCTCGAAGAGTTTGTAGAGAAACCCTGCCCTCTCTAACCCATTCGGCGCGGGCAATTTCACATCCTGCAATTTGTACTTGAATTCCTTTTATATTGCTCTGCTCAGTTATTTCAATAGCCTTTAGCCTTTTTCATTGCTTTGCGAAGATTCTTTAATTGTCCGGCTATAATGTAGGGAGTCTGTAATTCTCTGCGTAGCAAAGAATTTTGACATGGAATTTTCTAGAATTAGTTTAAGTAATCAAACATGATTATTGAGCCTTTTTGTGAATGATAGGCACTCTTGTTCGTTTTCGATTTATCACCTTGTTCAATCGTAACATGTACATGTCAACGGCACCTTTGTTCTTTCCCAATTTCTTTTTAAACGTCTAAAACGTATACGGAGCATTAGTTCATTAATTAACATTCTAAGCAGAATTTGGCCGTCATGTCATGTCACGTGACCTGTTTATTTTTATATTTTAAAAATATATTTTTAAAAAATTATTTTTTTTAATTTTTTTAATTTAAATTAATATTTTTTAAGTATTTTCATATTATTTTGATGTGTTGATATCAAAAATAATTTTTAAAAAATAAAAAAAATATCATTTTGATGTAATTACAAGTGAAAAACATTTTGAAAATAAACCGCAACCACATTTTCAAACGGGCTTTCCTCTCACATGTCCTACTAAATCAAATCATAATAGATTGGAATAATTAATTTTTTTAAAAAATCAATTTGATTTTTAAATATATATTTTTTTTCACACAATTAAGACTTTTTTAGCTTAAATTAGCATCTCATTGCATTTTTTTCTAAGAAATAATTGCACTAAAAGACAAAGGACTAAAGTGTAAATACCAGGTAAAATAGATGGTATCTTTGAATTTTATTTGAAAAGTTTTGTTTAGCCCCTGTCTTTTTTAGCTATTAGGTAATTGATATCTTTAGTTTTTTAAAATTCAATTTTAGTACCATACTTGATTTTCTTTATTTTTTTAGTTTTTTTTTTTTTGTGATAGAAGGAGATAGACTCATTGGATTTCGGTACAGAGTGAAAAATTCATCGTTGATGATGTTTCTGGCCATAAAAATAGATGATTTTGGTGTCAATGCGTTATATTTAATGCGTTATATTTCATGAGGGGAGTTTGATTTAGGTGTTTTTTTTCTTGCTTCTTACTTGAGGGGGTGGATTTGACTGCAAGAATCATTTTGGCTTCAGGTTGATTTTGGTTTTTTGGGTTTTGTTTTTGGTTTTTTTGTGGTCATGGATAGGTTTATCAAGGTGTTAGGGGTGTTCTAGGTCAAAAATGGGTTGAACATAGGCTTCAAATTGGAAAAAAAAAATCGAACCCCTGATTTTTCAGCGACAAGAGTTCGTAAGAATCTACAGAAATAAATGACAGTTGTTTGCTATCTTTTTTAAGAAAAAAGAAATGGGGCGAACAACTGGTCGTTCACCTTTTTAATAAATAAATAAATAAATAAGACAAGCACAAACGCGTTTGGACTGGTTTTTTAAATGTTCAGGTCCATATGGGTAAGCTTTTTCTTCTATTGGTTTTTTTTTTAAAAAAAAAACAAATCATTGAACCCAATTGAGTCCATTATTCGAGTAACAGGTTTAACGGGTTAATCCACGGTATTTGGGGTATTATTTATTGTTCTTTTTTTTTTGGTTTAAAGCTTTTTATGTCTCTAAAAAAAATATAATCTGACCCATGGGTCGGATTTCTTAATATTTATACCCTATTCATTATATAATAAACTATTTATCAAATTTTGGGCATCCAATGACTATCCATTATATACTAATATTTATTAATCAATAAAAAATAAAATAGTTACGAGATATATATATTATTAATCATTTTATTATTGTATATATATATATATATATATGTATATTAAATAATAAAATGATAAATATTATTTATATATATGTGTGTTTTATGTCAATATTAAGGTATGTATATATCATATTGTATTAGAAAAACCTAAATATTTTACAAATATATTTATATAATATAAATATATGTTTTAGGTTAGGTTTGGATGGGTTTTGGGTCAAGTTTGACAATATTCATAATCTATTCATTATCCATCGAGTCCAAAAAATACCAATTCATTTGGGTCGGGTTGATATCCATTAGGTGTAGATTAAATTGTCATCCTTATTATCAATGATGTATTTTTCTTATTAAACTCAAACCTCAAAGAATGTAATTTCACTCTTTGTTGTCAATGATTTATCTTTGCTATCTCGAGTCCATGTGCCTATCATGTTTTTTTTACTTTAAAAAATGTCGTTTCATACAAAAAAAATATAATGCGATTTATTGCTATATAATTAAATTTAAAATAATCTTTGGGATAAATTTTTTATTGAATCTAACGACATGCATAACTTTCATTACGAGTTTGCTTGATTGACTTGAGTTCACTATGTTTTTTTAATTAAATGTTGTTTTTCACTGATTTAGTTCTTCAACATTGAGTTAATTCAAGATTGAGCTTCTCAATTTGTTTTTTTCAAGATTATCCCTACAAGTTTCACAAATCAGGCCAAGTTAACCCAAGTGAATTAAATGTTTTTCTATCTCAGTGTTGGATTGAAATATCGTTGAATTCATGATTAAAATCTATTTTTTAGAAGACATGTTTCTAATTCCTAAACATTTGTTTTTTAGCTAAAAAAAATATTTTATCATGACTAGTGGCATAGCGCAGGCTAATGAGTTGGTTTTAGCTATAAGTTACAAATTTTTCTCATGGTGTGCTTAGGGGTTCTTGCAGGCGACTTGGCGATGTCAATAACTTCTACCCTTTCTTTTCTTTTCCTTTTCTTGTGAGTAGGCTCTTTAGTCCCTACTTTTTTTTAATTAATGGATGACTATATCCATGTACCTACACTATATCATGAAGCTGGGTTATTATTTTTCTAAGTAAAAAATGATGCAGACGTGTTTTACAAAAAAAAAAAAATCAATAATTTGAGTCAACCTGAGTTAGAATGATAAACTTAGAATTTAGATAATAAAAGCAGGATAATTTAATAGAAAGTAAATGAAAAAAAATAAAACCTAATTCCTAACAAATCAATTGTAAAATGATAGAACCGAAAAAAAAATCAACAAGTAAAAGGGATCTAAAAAAACAATCAAAATAAGGTAAGACGACTAGATCTCATGATCTGGATCATGCTAATGAGATAATCCAATAAAATCCAAAAGGGTAAAATGATAAAGATTAATTCCAAAAAGAATCAAATTTTGAAGGATGAGACTTAAAAAAGATTAAAATTTCTTTTTAAAAAAGCAACCCCATAAAAAGGGTTGAACTAACTCGAGTTAATTCGTCAAACTCATAACTTAGGTCATGAGATTAGGATAACCTGGTAGAAAAAAAAAACAAAAAAGATCACAAAGCTCTTTTTTTTTTAAAAATAAATCTCAAATGATGAGATTGAAAAAGAAAATAAGTTAAAAAAAAAGATGTCAACCCACATTAATTTTTCAAATCCCTTGAGTCATGTCATTAAACTAAGAGCAACATATTTAGAAAAATCACAAAGTCTAATTCTTAACCAATCAAATATTGAAAGATAAAATTAGATAAAAAAATAAATTATACAAAAGGATTCAAAACAAAAAATTACAACTAATAGAATGAGGATCAAAATTGAAAAAAAAAAAAAAAGAAGACAACTAACAATTTTTGAATGAATGATGAAATTGAAAAGAATAAGGACCAAATTAGAAAAAAAAAATAACATATCATGAATTGGGATTAAAGGATAAAATTGAAAACAAATCGAATTTTTACAAAAATACCAATAACAATAATTAAAAACCAAAAGAATAAAGAACGAAGTTGAAATCTCAATAAATAAGAAGATAACCCTTTAATTTTGAATGGCCAACGTGAATGTCAATGGGAGGAGATGGAAAAGAAGGAGAGGAAAAAAAAAAACATCGCTTATGATAAATCACACCACCACCAATGCCGTTTGTTGTCCCGACAAGAAGAAGGCATTGTGATGATTCTAGTGATATGACAAACGAAAATTTTTGGCTGCCATATGGCGCCGCTTGCATAGTCGATGCGTCGCGACGTCTCTTATTTTTTGATATGTGTTTTGCAAGAGCCAACTAATTTTGATTTTTTAATTATACTTTAAATTTATTAAAATATTAAAATATTCCTTAACCAACTTGATTATAACTAATAAAATAAAATGAAAATACAATAAAGCTCTTAAACATTAGTTAAACAAAAATATGTTTTCAAAGGTAACTTAGTGGATTATAATTTTAAAATATAAAAAATTAATTTATTCCTAATTAATTTAATAATAACCAATAGATACTTTAGAGTGACTATATCACCCAGATAACTTTTTTAAGAAAAGGTTAAATGGTGATTTTATTGTTTTAATAAACAATAAATCTTCTCACAGTGAACGAATTATCTTTTGTTAATATGGCTATTTTGATTAATCCGCGGGCTACATTTTTTTCCCTTTCTCAACATCAATGCATCCATTGGATTATCTAATTTCGCTTTCAAAATTCTTTATAAAAAAAAAAAAATTGAGGTTTGGCCCCAGGTACTTCGACCTTCGAATCATATTATTAAGAATTGCTAGACATAACTATCTAAATGGTAGTCCAATGATAAGAGTTTGAGACCAAGAAGTTTGCTCATTCTGTGGTCTCAGGTTCGAGCCCTGTGGTTGCTTATATGATGGCCACTGGAGGCTTACATGGTCGTTAACTTCAGAGCCCATGAGATTAGTCGAGGTGCGCGCAAACTGACCCGAACATCCACGTTAAACTAAAAAAAGAATTGTCAGACATTTGTTATTCCGCTCTAGTTCAGTACTTTATGGGATTCCATTAAAATTTGAACAAAATACATGGATGTATGATCTAATAATTCCTGTGTGTTTGGATAAGAGGTAGTTTGTTAGTTTTTTTTTGTGGTAAAAAACATGTTTTTTTAAGCTTTTAAATATGTAATTTATACTTAAAAAGTATTATATTTTAAAAAAAACCTTCACATCTCCAAGCTAAACCCTCTACTCTTTTATGTTACAGCTCACTTTTCTCGAAGAGAGAGAAAAAGATGATGGGGTAGCGATTTAATCTAGCTAAAAATTTAGTTGGGCCTCATTCAATTAAGTTTCAACAACCCTCATTCAATTAGTTTATTATAGTTTTTAATATTATAGTAGGAATTATTTTTTAAAGTAATTTTTATTTAAAATTATATTAAAATAATATTATTTATTTTTTAAAATTTATTTGTAACACTGACATTCAAACAGTCACACCATGAAAACAAAAGGACCCTGTGCTTTTATTTGTGTGTGAGTTCGTGAAAAATCTACTATCAATAATTTTTTATTTTTTTGGTTATCACGAGACTCAATATATTTTCCTCTCCTATTCTCGCATTTAAAAATAATATTTTTTCTTAAATAATAACATTAAAATCCGGACTTAAGAAATTAAATGAGTGAAGAAAGTTCTTAATGACAAGACTA
>Ga0307517_10003534_pt1 | contig 24293 bp, 14 predicted proteins | sample 23_EM_MG_FD_194515 | JGI IMG/M metagenome (GOLD analysis project Ga0307517, IMG submission 194515) | Populus trichocarpa ectomycorrhiza microbial communities from riparian zone in the Pacific Northwest, United States - 23_EM | ecosystem: Host-associated > Plants > Roots > Unclassified | place... | reverse complement strand
ATTATATATTGACAATCCCAACCAAGAAATTAAATTACATTAAAATCTGATAAAGTGAGTCAATAATATTATAATCAATGAGTGATCTAAATAAAATGAGAGAGATAGATACTATGAATCAATAAATTAATGACATGGAGAAATAAAAAGTCTTAGAACAAAACTTCTCAATGCAGGGGAATCACTAAATGGCAGAAAGTACACGTGAACCTGGTGACAACTTGGTTGTTCCCATCATAATAAGTCATAATGGATTTCTTTTGGGTTGCAAACTAATAAGTCTAAATTAGTAATTAACTAAAATAAATTCGATAATGAAATAAACCCCTAAACAATGTCTAATGCGCTAGAAAAAAAATTCAAATTAAAAATAATTATTCAAAAATAAATAAATAATAAAATAGAATAATAAAAAAAGTCTTCGTATTAAAATTCCTCCATGTAGCCCAAATCTCCAATTTTCGCATGTTTTTGGTAGATTTAAATTCTGATTTCAAACAAGTCGTTCTTTTTTATTTGGATGAATTACTGGCCCTACAATATATGGTTGAAAAGCTTCAGATGTCTAGTTTCTAACCCAACTTTAATCATAACAAAATTCCACGGGTAGTTCTAGATATGTCCTAAATAGTACATGAATGTCTAGTTTGACATATTTGACAAGATTCATCTACTAATTTTGACCCTTTAAAATATTATGTTCCTCAACTCCATTTGACTTAAAAATTTACCACAATATATTTTCATTTGTCTAATATTTCATTGTAAAATTTCAGCTCTATCCAATGTATGGTTTGAAAGATACGTATAATCTCGCAAAACTGATCAGTAGGCATTTTAAGATCAAATTTGAACTTGACTTGGTTCATATAATAAATTTAGTAAACTTGTAAAATCGAACCGAGTTTATCAAGTTTACATAAGTTAAGTCTGATTTTACTGATTTTCTATTTTTAATTCAATTTTACATGTTAGATATATTTTGACTCGTAAAATCATATAATTTTACGAGTTAACTCATGATTTTAACAACAATGCTTACGACCTCCCTCCCTCCATGTATATAATACACCGTTGCTAGAAAAAAAACCACCGATCATATATTGCTTCAAAAGCACAGATCTATTCTGGATCAATTTCTTGACAACTTTGTTCACAAATCGATAAACTTTTCAATCAAAAGCCTTAGGGTTCCTCATATCATTATTTACTTCCTGCAGGCAATGTTTTTCGAGCTCACCTTTCTTTGGTACATTTTCAATAGTTTTTAATCATTCAAAATCTATTTTTAATTTATGTTTAGTTTTTTTTTGTGTCAATGGGATTGAAGAGAAATGAAAAGGGATAGAGCAAGATTGTTAAAATCGCGTTTTGACTCGTAAAATCTTACGATTTTACGAGTCAAAACATGCTTTACGTGCTGAATCGTTTGAAAGAATCGAAAATGGGTGAAATCGGGTTGAAATCAGGTGAAATCGTTAAGATCGGATGAAATCACGCAAAATCATGATTTTATAACCGATTTTACGATTGTAACAAAATACATGCATTGAAACAAAATGTTCCTCTCATGGTCCAACTGTCAGACGCCTATTGGCTGTGGAAATGCACAGTCACGCCGCGTTGTCTTCACTCTTCAGTCACAAAAGAGTCTCCAGTCTTCACTCCTTCTCTTTCACCGAACAAATCCCTAATCCCTTTCTCTAATTAACCAACCGGGCACCGGCAACCACAAAAGCGACGACGATCATCTCCATAAAAGCGATCACAGTCATGGTCCAGTCTTCACTCCTTCTCTTTCCTCACTCCAGTCTTCACTCTAGAGTCCAGTCATCAGTGCTCACAGTCGCGGCTTCCTTTTCATCAACAACGACGACGATCTCCTCAACAGCTCACGGCTTTGAGCTTCCTCTTCAATCTTCATCAACAGCGGCTCGCCGACAACGATCTCCTTTCTTTCCCATCATCAACAACTGACAACTTCCTCTTCATCAACAGCAGCAGGCGACATCGGGCCTCTTCACCGGCAGTCGTTCAGCCTTCATCATCAACGGCTCTTCACCGTAAGTTGATTTTGCCTTCATTATCATCACTGCAGTAGTTGATTTTGCCCCGTAAATCGTAATTGTATATTTCCATGTAATATATTTTGATTTTGCCCTGTTACCCTGTAATTATTAATTACAGTTTTGATTTTGCCCGGTCCTGTAATTTGTATATTTATAATGTTGAATTGATCGGGTGAAAATTGGACTGAAAATTGTTGAATTGGACTGAATTGAATGCCATTTCAGTATATATCTTAACTGAATTAATTGGACTGAATTGAATTGAATTAATCAGGTGAAAATTAGACTGAAAACTGTTGAATTGGACTGAATTGAATGTCATTTCAGTATTGTAGGACTGAATTAATTGGATTGAATTGAATTGAATTAATCGGGTGAAAATTGGACTGAAAATTGTTAAATTGGACTGAATTGAATGTCATTTCAGTATTATAGGACTGAATTGAATTGAATTAATGATTTTAGGATTCCATTTCAGTATTATAGTTTTTTTATTTGAAGCATGAATTTTTTGTTAATGTATTTTAAAATTCCTTATGATTTTACGATTTTACGATCCGAGTTTGTATTGCATTTTTCTTGCCGTGTCAAAATCGTGATTTTAACAACCTTGGGATAGAGTCATTGACCAAGAGAAAGGCTGGTTCACATATTTAATTGGGTTTTGATCAAATTTATCTTGATTGTCAATTTCACAAATCAACTCAAGTTTTTGATCAAATCAGTTTGAATTATTGTTTTTTATTGTTTTAACCTATACCAGTCTAGATTTCAGATTATTTAAGTTTCAAATCAACTTGTTAAGTTGGACCGAGTTTTAAAACCTAAATATCTATAGATAAATTGGGTAAGTAAACAAACTAAAACATAGCTTTACAACCTTGAACCTTATAGTATTTAGAGATTGATTTAGAGATTGATTCCAAATTTTTTAGAAATAGATTAAAATATTTTTTTTATTTTTAAAATCTATTTCTATGTTAACATATTAAAACAATTTAAAATTATATAAAATAATTAATTTAATTTTTTTATATAAATAAACAGACTCAACGAGACTAATGGTGCGTGTTTCAAATTAAATTTCAGCAATTAAATATTAAGGTATGTATATTAAATCTTGAAAATTTACTTTTCTTTCTATTATTATCGATTTATTTTTTTCGAAACAAAAAATAACGTGTGGTAAAGTCACCAGAAATTTCACCTAATGGTAAATAAAAATAATGACATGTCAGTGGAGTTAATACTGTTAAAAGACATCTAGTGTCAGCCAATCATTTCTCGAAGTAGAAATCACTCAATAGTAGACGTAGTCCACACACCGAACCCCAAAAAAGCCCAAACCTTCAACTAACCGCCACCAAAACCACCACCACTACTACCATAACTGCCACCAACACCACCATATTTATTAAAAACCATCGAATTGTTTGATTCTCCACACACAAATAGGAAAAACAAGAAGATGTACAGCGATGTGTCAAGCTGCAATACTTACAACTATGGCGACGCCTTGTATTGGGACGCCCGTTATGTCCAAGAGGCTGAGAGCTTCGATTGGTACCAGCGCTACGCTTCTCTTCGCCCCTTTGTTCGTCGCTATATCCCCACTTCCTCTCGTGTCCTCATGGTTGGCTGTGGCAATGCCCGTAATTATCCCTTCCTTTATCTTTCTTTTAAGACTTGTTCTTGTTAGTATTACTTTTCGGCATGATTCTTGTTTTTTCTTCTTTATACCGAAATTATTGGACTCGGGCACTGATTATTTTCTTTTGTTTCTTTAAAAGAATTGAAGTTTTGTTTTGAATTAGCTCTGTGTTGTTCCATTTTTTTGTGGGCTGAACTGGAACGCTATTTTGGTAGAAGAAGAAAAAATGTGAGAAATAAAAGAAGTTGTATTCATTAAAGTTTGCATGTACTGTTAATCTTGATGATATTCATACCTATTGTTTCTTACAACTGTAAAATTGGAAAAACTTCATCGCACGGGCATCTCTTATCAAATGAACCTGACCTCTGCGAAAGAAAATGGGGTGTTCCTATCGCTGTATATTTTGAGACATACACGCATGTATGCATGCGTGTGTGTATTCGATTACGCATCTGATGGGATTGTTTTGCGTTGTAGTTATGTCGGAGGACATGGTTGATGATGGATATGAAAACATAATGAACGTTGATATCTCGTCAGTGGCCATTGACCTAATGAGAAGAAAATACGAGCATATGCCTCAGCTCAATTGTATCCTTTTAGAAGAATTTATGTAACTTCTTATGTGGAATTAACTTTGCCTTTTTTTTAATTAAATACCTCAACTACTTTGTGAGCTTCCTTTATGATTTGTGTATAATAGACATGGAAATGGATGTTAGAGATATGAGCTTCTTCCCAGATGAATCTTTTGATGCTGTCATCGACAAGGGTATAATCCCCCCTCTTTCATTAGATCTTCTTTTTTAATGCTTCTGGGTTTTAAATTAATTAATGGTTTCTATGTCGAACTTTTTTCTTCCTGTTCAATTTCATCCTCTTGGACGCATGGCTTATCAATCCTCAATCCAGGGACTCTTGATTCTTTAATGGTATGGTGCAGATCTGAATGCTCTTCTTTTCTTAGTCCTGAGGCGTTTAGAATCACTATTTCCTTATGTTGATCTTTTGTACAATTGTATGTGTAGTGTGGCAGTGATGCTCCTATTAGTGCTGCCAGAATGTTGGGGGAAGTAAGCAGGTTGTATTATGCATAAGTTTTATTTCTCATGGTGTATGTTGTTAACACCATACTGTTGTATGTTTGTATGTGTACTTACACATTATAATTGCAACAATCTTCACTAAATTTGTTTTCCTTTTGTTCTTGTAGGCTTCTTAAACCCGGAGGAATTTATATGTTGGTAACCACATACCTTAATGGAAGATTATATTCTTGTATTCTTTTCATTATTTACCATATGCTTCTGGAAATTCTTAAAAATAATATGCTATTTAAAATTTTTCATATACAGATAACCTATGGTGATCCTAAAGTAAGGATGCCACATTTGACCCGGTCCATTTACAGTTGGAAAATTGTATTGTATGCGATACGTAAGTGTTTTTTGCTTTCCTCCTTGTGCTTTACAGAATATTTTCACTGCCCTCATTGGTTTCATATGTTGAAGTGCTGTTCATTGAGCCTGGGTCAGAAATTGATATGTTCAACTTGCGAACCCAGGCTTGATTTTAAAAGTTCAAAATCATTATTGTGATCCATTTATGTGTTGCTACAAATTTTCTTTTCAAAAACACAACATTTATTCATTCTGCAATCCACTCCGTATATGATTGTTATAAACTAAAACTATTGGTTAAAAGTGTCCATTTTAAGTGAAATCCATAGCAGACAAAAAAACACTAAGAAGTCGTTGAATAAACAAATAATAAAAAAAGATAAGATTAAAGTAGTTAAAAAAGTATAGAAAATGGGATAAAGGACAAGTCATATTCTAAGTCAGCATCTTTGTTTTCAGTCTTCATTGTCATAACTGCCAGTTAGACTCTGATTATTAGCTCTGAGTCTTGATACCTCATAACTGTTGACAATTTTAAATCAGCTGTTCACAGCAGCGAAGCTAGGCATTTTATATATTTAATTGTCCTCATGGTTGATTTGTAGTCAAATAAATTGCCATTTTGGTAGCTTATGTGAATAATTTGGCTAAAGATTGGAAAGTCTTGATACACAAGTGTACAGTGTCTTGAGGAACTTTAAACAGGGATTGAGCATTGTCTCCTCCCATGCACAAAGGATTCTGTTTGTTTATAGAATGCTTCTTTCTTGTGAAATAAAGAATCAGTTTTTGTCTGGGGAATAGATTGTTGCAGGCTGCATGCAGTGCTTAAAATTGTCCTTAAATAGTATAAATTGGTAGTTCTTGAAGGAACTTGAGATTGACTTTCAATGGCTATGATAAACTTCGTAATTGGGGAATTTTAGGCCAATGACTATCATCTGAGTATGTTAATTAATGCACACATGTAAAAATTACTCATGCGAGGACTTCTAAAGATTGACTCCTCTATTTTCTTTCTTAAAGAGCATCAATGGAAGTTTCATGTAAGGCATATACAATTGGTAGCATTATTCTGTGAAGTTACCAATTATGTTATTGAAGATGGAGCACTGAGGCAGTGAGTCAGCTCATGGCTAACTTGCAGCCAGCTTGCGATCTCCTCCAAACTGATAGTATGGAATCAATTTTTGGTTGGTCTAACCATTTGAGCATTTCTTAATGTGTATTACTCATGTGATACTAACAGGAAATTAAACCAGCATACAACTGTAGGTACCTGCTCATTATATTCCATGGTGTAATGAACAAAGCATTTCTTAATGTGTATTACTCCTGCGATACTAACTGGGATATAAACCAGCATACAACTGTAGGTACCTGTTCATTATATTCCATGGTGTAATGAACAAAATAAATAGGAATTGTCTTTTGAAACGGAAGAGGTATTTTCCTTCTTGTTTGAGCTATTCATTTTAAAGTTTAATCTTTTTGAAGCAATGCGTCATAGTGTAAAATTCATATCACAATAACTCTTATGATCCCCATTCAAGTGCCATGTGTGCACAAGGAATGTGCTGGCATTTTCTTTTCAGGAGCATTTTTTTTTTATCTTTGATTGATGCATATCTTTTTTCAGTCCTCTGATTTCTAGTATAAGATGCATTTGAGTTCTGAATCCTAATTTTTCATCGAATTCATGATCCTATTGTGAGCTTCTCAACAGTAAGTTACCGGGTTCGATAAAAGGAGCTAAAATTTTCTCTTGCCCTTTCCCATGTGTTTTCAGCTAGACCAGGTTTTAAAAAACCAGCAGGTAGTTCATCAAACTCACATTTGGAACCAGTTCCCATTACCGAGACGGGCTTACTTCCAGCAGATTTTGTTTTGGACGATCCAGATTCTCACTTTATATATGTGTGTAAAAAGATGGATGAAACAACAGACCTGAGTAATATATCGTCCCATCCATTGATTGCTGATGCTTCATAGGACAAAGTTACATTCAAGCGCTAATGTTCTCTGTGTATGATTAATGTTGATTCTACCACGAGGACTAATCATTGTTGCCCTTTTGAGTTTTTGTTTCAAAATAGAGATTCTGTTGTTACTTCCCCTTGACATTTAAACTTAGCTGCTGGTTGTGCAAATCAATATTGAAAGGGTTGGACGATATCTCAATACGGGAGAAAAGCCAGTGAAATAGGCACTTTTGTAGAGGTGTAATCTGGTTTCTAGCTCAAAACTTCTTTGTTTGACATGAATTTCATTGTAAAACTTGTTTGGAGTTGCATCTCTTGGTTCCCTTTATAATGTTTAGGTGTCTTCTTCGAATGAACCCGCTGCCAGCACCAGTCATGTTTCTCTTTGTCACCTCGTAGGCTACCGATTTTATACAAGTGGCATCATGCAAAGTTTACCGACTCCTGTTGGTGTTTATCTGACCTGCTTCGAATTGTAACGAGAATACTGGTGTAGTTGGAGAAGAACTGTTAATGTCGTCTTGTAGATATGTAGAGGAGCGAAGTCTTATTTATTACTATAAATAAATTTTAGTTGATGATGGAAGAGGTTGGGAAAGAAATAATCCTACCTATATATACAGTCTGCGAATTGGGAAAGAAATAATAATAATAAGAAAAAAAAAAAGACTCCCGGATATGAGATCTGATCCTGTAAAGAGGAGAGATCTCAACCTCCTAAATAGAATCTGTCATATTCTTTAACGGATTAAGAGCGTGTTTGGCAGTGTGGTTGCGGGTACTTTTCAAATAACTTTTCGTGCCAAAATACATGTCAATGATGTTTTTTCATTTTTAAAAAATCATTTTTGACATCAGCACATCAAAACGTACAAACTATATTAAATTTTAGTAAAAAAAAAAAAAATTAAATTTTTTGGGAACGCAGCCGCAGCCGCGTTCCCAAATGTTCACTAACAGTAACAATAAAACGCATAAAACTGTTCAATGCGACAACTAACTTACAGTTTTGTCCTTTTAAGAAAATTTAGGGTGCCTTCGTCATGACTCATCTTTTTCAAAGTCCAATTGGTCATTAAAACAGTTATCAGGGATTATTTTTATATTTTTAATTTTTTTTAAACAGTACAATTACTTATTTTTCCAAACACACCAATTACTTATCTGTATGGTGGACCTAGCCCAGCCATAATGGCTGGGCTTGATCCAACCTACCCAGCTTGGTCAGTGGCCCAACCTAGTGACCAAGCTTGCAGCAGCAAGCATATGTGAAATATAATTCATGTGTGCTTGCATAGTGGGAGGGTAATTAAAAATGAAACGGGGGAAGAAAGCTTACCTGGTGTGGGACGTCAGTTGCTGGAGATGAGGTCACAAGGCTATGATGAAGAACTCTTGCTGCTGAATGGAGTTTACAGGGTACTGCTATTATTGGTTGGAGGCTAACGTTCGGTTGAGGAGAAGAAGAGGCGTGACCTATGGTCGAGATGGAGGAAATCCCTCTACCGCTGTTGGCTTGAGTTGGTGCAGGAGACTGGTGAGTTGGCTTGTATGTTAGTCTCACGGCTAAAATAGGGGAGAGCTACTGGATGTGGCTACTAGTTGGAACTGTTGTCACGGGGAAGAAGAGAGATGGAGCAGCGTCTTTATGTTTACGTACCCAAGTCTCATATGCCAAATCCAAGTCTCATCCTTCACACATGCATTTAGACATTTAGACACATCCATCTTTATGTTTAGCAAGAACATTCTATTCTTTTTCATGGCGACCTTCGCAATCATATCTCCTTTAGTGTCAAGTAATGTCAAAGTACGATCTTTCATCTTAATCTCATACCTTTTCTCCAACAATTGTCCTAAGCTCAATATATTGCTTTTTATAGTTGGTATATAATAGACATCACCAATAAATTGATGACTTTTATCTTTCAATGTAATCAAAATTATACATTTTCCTTTGATGACAACTTTTGAATGATCTGTAAATATGACATTACCTCTAATTGCTTCATCAAGCTCTATGAGCTTGTCTTTGTCTCCACACATGTGGTTACTGGCTCTATTATCTAAGTACGACATGTTCTCTTTGTCTTGCATTCTCTCATTATACACTAGTAGTAGAATGACTTTCTTCTATTTTTCTATCATAAAACTTGTATTATCCTCAACCCTCTTGGTTGGACTCTAACAATCCCTACTATAATGACCTGCCTTTTGACAATTATAGCATTTAACTTTTGATTTGTCAAACCTGCTGTCAAATCTAGATCTTGGATTGCTACTGTCAATTGAACTAGTCGACCGATTCCTTTCATTCGATCAACCATTTGATCTGTTAAGGCTGCCTCGATCTCCTCTTCCAAATCTTCCTCTTCCTTCCTGGGTATATCCAAAAACATCTTTGAAAAAAGTGTTTGTGCAGCCACATCCCCTTGAATCTCACGGGCTTGTAATTTTTCCATGAGACCTTGTATCGAAAGAATATCCATATTTTACGACTCTTCTATCGCGACCACCACATAATGGAACTTCTTTTGCAGCAAGAAGAAATATATAACTTTTGATTGTATATGGCCAATGCTCTTGCAAAATATTTTGAAATATTCTCTGATTCAAGCATATGTAACTTTTTAAATTCACCACGTAGTTTTTATAGATGTACCTTTTCTCACATTGTTAACTTCTTGGTTTGATTCTTGCAAAACTTTTCATGCTTGCTTGGCGGTGGTTGTATTGGCCACTATCTCAAAAGTAGTGTCATCTAGACATTGGTGGATGATTGTTAATGCTAGTTGATCCTTCTTTTGTGTCTTTTACACTGTCTCCCTTTTGACTGAAGTCAACGTTGCTCCATTTATAGGCTTCTTAAAGCCTTTTTCAACCGTCCCCCATACATCTTGGGAACCTAGCCAAGCTTTTACTCGAATACATCAAGTTTCATAATTGACCCTTGTCAATCTAGGACATTGAAGTAGAAAGTTTGAATTGATCATGTTAAATAATCAAATCTAAACTCTGATACCACTTATTGGAAAAGAAGGATAGGGTATTGTAGTTAATTTATAAGAACAAACACAAGAACAAAGCTAAAGAACAAGAAGAAGAATGAAAAGAATGATGTTTTTTATTAAGAGTTTTCTCAAAAGATACACCTTTTTAATTATTCTCTATATCTCTCTATACTTGTGTATTATGATTCTGATTACAAGCCCTACTTATAGGCCTTAAGTACTAGATGATCAAGGAATTAAACTACTCAAATGAAATCCTAATCTAATAAGGAATCAAACCTTCTAATTAAACAAGGATTCTAATAAACTAGTCTTTTACAAATCCTTCTTCATCACTACATTAACAAGGATTTCTCCTTTAGCTAGTATTAAAACTCTTACAAATTCTAAATCCTATTAGCCTAAATCTTAATTGATATTGAACTTCAACACAGATATGCCTTAGCATCACCATACAAAGTAGCCAACAAGACATAACATACCCAGAATCCTACACACTTTAATTCTATCAGAGCTTGACTAATAATTCATTCCTCATCAGAGCAAGGTCTTTCATTCTCATTTTCCCTGTTGTCTCGACATTTGAAGTCCTTGATTGAATTGTTAAACTTGATTGTCTTGATATGCTCAATTGCTAAAGAAGGTGAACCCTCCACAAGGCTCAAAACATGAGCCAAAGAAAGCCTAACTTGTCCTAAATGAGACAGAGAAGAACTAATAGAGTTAAGAAGATCCACCAAGCTCAAACTATGCTTGAGATGTTCTTCAACAGACCGAGACTTCCATTTGCTCATATGGTAGTCTATATCCACAACTAGCTTTGCAAAAGCTTTATTGATCGAGGGTACAACTAGAAAACATTGTTGAATCCACTAGAAGGACATAATTTCTAATCCGAATCTCAAATCCAAGCACAATCAATAAAAAAAAAGGTAAATAAAAAACTAGCAACTTATGTGGCCCTTCGAATGTTTAATATACAAGAAAAAAAAAGTTGCTGTCAAGTGTGCTTATCTTATCGTAGTGCAATACTGTTAGTGAATATGTTTTGCAGCCAATCATTTGATTATACATAGCACTTATTTTATTTATATAAAATATATTTATTATTAATAAAGGCTTTTTTATTTTTAATATTTAATTATATTTAATTAATAAATATAATGTTTAATTAATGTATCTAAAATGAAGATAAAGTCCATGGAACAAAAATGTTTTGCAAAGGAAATTATAAAGTTGCAATAATTATGAAATTCTAATTGCATCAAAGCATTGTTCCTAAATGTTCTTGATCAATGTTCTATTAATATTGGACATTAATTGAACTTGTTGAGTCCGGTGCATATTATATTCTTTCCTTTATGAAATGAAGCAGTTGTTCTCATAAAATGAGGTACGAGAGATATTTAGAATTAATATGCAAGTGATTTTTAGATGACATGTGTCGTACATGGACGCGCGACGTCGCCGAGTTGTTTGGAATCACCACCTAGTTGTTTGGTTCAGGGTCGCTAGGAAAACCTGAGTATACTGGTCTTATTAGAGATTTGAGGGTAAGAGACTGATTATGGCTAGGGAAGGTATTGGCACCTCTAGCACACCCTATCTAAGGTAAGCTGCTTTGTGGTTTGATATGGTTTAGATGTTTTGATGGTTTTATAGTCGGTGGTCTATCTATAGTTTAGGATTGAGATTTACTCGTATGAATAAATCCGGTGTTTAAGAATTTATTATAGACTTATGTACTCAAATAAATTCTTAGAAAAAAGATTCTTTATAATTTGTGTATTACTGTGAAAAATACTCCTAATTAAAATTGATGAATATTTAGAATAACTCTAAGAATTTTCTGGTCAACTATGATATTTCAAATACCAGCCTCACTTGTAGATCCAACGTTCTATATCAAGATTTTTAACCATTAATTCTCATAAATTAAAAAAATAGTTTATTAAAATATTGGCCAAATTCTCATGAATTTAATAAAGTGGTTATTAAATCTTAAAATGCATGCAAATATGTATTTTGAATTTTCATATGGAAATACCATGCAATACAATTTTTTGTATTTTTCAAACATTTAGCCATATGCAATAAAGACAAATTGATAATTTTTATCCCAATAGCTCAATAAATCACAAATCATCATTTAAACAGTCTCAAAACCATATGCACAATTAATAATTTGTCCAAAAAACTAACAATTTATCAAATAAATGGTTTAGGGTTAGGAATCGACCTTCCAAGGTTGTTGTGCTTGTCTAGGGATTGTTGGAAACCTTCCAAGACTGCAAGGCAATCTCGGCAGCGTGTGGAATCACGTAGCATCACCACTGCTGATAAGTGGAATCACACATTGTTTCTACTAGAGGAGGAGAACCTAATGAATCTGAAACTCCTCTATCTCCTTTTTGATTGCTCATTGACGGTGCAACAAATAGACACATGTAGAGGGAGCTCCACTCTGTTGAAGTTTCAATCTTCTTCCTGTTTTTTAGTCTATATTTGTCTCTTCTCCCTACTGCTGCATTTTAATGCTAACAATGGTGGAAGAAAATTGTAGATGGTTTGAAACTACTGCATCCCTTCTTGAATTCCCCACTAGCAGAGCCACAAACAGATCTCTGTAGAGGAAGCTCTGCTATGTTAAAGTTTGATGTCCACCCCTGTTTTTCAGACCATGTCTGTCTCTTCTCCTTACTATTGTGTTTTGGTGCTGCTACAGGTGGGAGAAAGTTTTATAGTGTATAAAACTACTATATCCCCTCTTAGATCCCCCACTAGTAGTTTTATAAATAGGTCTTTATAGAGGGAGCTCGGCTAGTTGAAGTTCGATGTCTGCTCCTTTTTTTACCCATATCCTGTGCTGCTGGATTGGAATGGAGTTCACGGTGCAGGTGGCTTGGAAGAAGGCCTTTGCTCATGGCGTGGAATGCTGACAGCTGTGAAGGAAGTGATATCAATGTTGTTGTGCTGGTGCTGTTGAAGCTATTGGTTCTTCCTCAAACCACTATTGCTGGAAGACGTTAGTCGCTGTATGACTGGATCTGGAGGTGAGGTCAATGATGTTGACAAAGTGACTCACGGGTGTCTGTGCAGAGGTGAGTTTGTTGCTGCTCATGGTGCTGCCTTGTTGTTGTCGTCTGTGGCTGCTGGATGCTACTGGAAGGAGATGTGGAGGTTGTGAACAACTAACAGTGTAGCTGAAAAAAAAAATAAGGTTGTCTTTCGTTGATGACTAAAGGCGTTGCTACTGCTGTTCATGACTGAAATGGAGGAGAGGAGGTGTAACTTTAGTGCTCTTGCCGCTGGTAGTGGAGGACATATGAAGGGATGTTTGTCATGGTTGTTTTGTTTCTAATGGCGTAACTGGTGCAGGAGAAGTAGTTGGCGCAGACCACAACGCATGAGAGATAACATTGCTGGGAAGAGGATTTTCCACTGCTGCTGTCAAGAAAAGCTGAGAGACGCTGTTGAGCTGCGATGCTGATTGAAGCAGTTATTGTTGGTTTAAGGAGGAAACCAGTGCAAGTTACAATTGGAAAAAAAATGGTTGATGAAAAGATTGTTGAAGGTGTCTTCGGTGGTTACCCTTGCTGGTCACGACTTTAGAGGGGTTGTTCTTGTTGGTGTAGTTTGTAAATGAATAAAGAAATGATGTCTATCCCACATTGGAAAGAAACACTCCCTCCTAATATTTCTAAGTGTGGGTTTCTATTGTGTAATATTAAGTCATGGTGGACAAACTCTCCTATTTGGCTTCCTAATGTTATTATATAGATATTTATAATATCAAAAGATAGCATTTGGAACTTGGAACTTAATATGAACAATTATACTGTTTCATGAATAGTCATACTGTTTGATGAACAATCATATTATTTCATCAACAATCATATTATTTGATGAACAATTATAGTGTTTCCTCTACAATTATATTGTTTGATGAACAGTCATAGTATTTCATCAACAGTCATATTGTTTGATGAACATTAATACTGTTTCATCGTTTTGTTTCAAGTTTATAAAAACATGTTACTATACAGAAAAGAAACATAATAAAAAAACATATATTCTTTTCTTGGTCTTATCTTCTCATTCTTTTAGAGGGCTTAGTTGTATCCTGGAGGTGTTGTCTTTGTGTGAGATAAATAAATACCTTAAAGATAGTGTTTTCACGCCTCTAAGCCAACTCCATATTTGTTTCCATCCTAAATATTCCTAACAATTTGAAGGTGTTTATTTTGATGAAGACAAATATGAATTCTAGAGACAAAGTTGCTAAGAATGTCAAAATTCAACTAGATCGGTTTCATGGTACGAATTACACAAGATGGATGGATAAGATGATATTCTTGCTTACTTCATTAAAGATTTACTATATCCTTGATCCGAATCTATCTGCACTACCTGAAACACAAGAAGATGAATCTGCCACTATGACTGTAAGAGTAAAACGTGAAGAAGATGAAGTGCTTTGTCAAGGGCATATACTTAATACTCTAACCAGTCGATTTTATGACATCTTCTCCAAATTAAAGTCGCCAAAAGAAATTTGAGCAGCCTTGGAGACACACTACAAGCAGGAAAAATCAGGTTCTGATTGTTTTCTTGCTTTAAAATTTTTCGAGTATGAGATTACTGAAAATAAGCCAATCATGGATCAAGTCCATGAAATTCAAATGCTGATATCAAAACTTAGTGATTTGGATATCAAAGTTCCTGATTCACTTCAAGTGGGGACTGTTTTATCAAAACTTCCTCCATCCTGGCATGAATATAGGAAGAAGATGTTGCATTCTACAAAAAATTATACCTTTGAACAATTTCAAACACACTTATAAATTGAGGTTCAATCTCACATGCGTGAATTACAAGCAACAAATTCTAAAGTGAATTTGGTTACTGAAACTGGTTTGACAATGACTCAAAACAATTTGAAAGTGCAAAAGAAAGGAAACAAATTCAAGAAGAAACAAAATGCTAATAAGAAGCATAGAGTTTGTTTCCATTATGGAAATAAAGGGCACTATATAAAAGAGTGTTGATTCAAGAATTTCAACAAGAAATGTGGTTCTTTCAAAGTGAATATGGTTGAAAAAGACGAAGTCAGAGAGTTAGTTGCCATGGTTTCAAACATTCAAATTAGAATGATTACCGAATTAAATATGACAACTAATATTGTAAAGACTTCATATTGGTGGCTAGATTCTGGTGTAACAGTTCATGTTTGTAACAACAAAGCATGGTTCAAGACTTATAAAGAATTGAAAAAACCTGAAGAGGTCTTGATGGGCAACCATAATTCTGCCAAAGTTTTGGGAAAATGAACTATTGAGTTGTACTTTATTTCTGGAAAAAAATTGTCTTTACTCAATGTGTTTCATATTCCTGAAATTAGGAAAAACATTGTATCTACTAGTCTATTGAGCAAGAAAGGGTTTAAGATTGTTTTGGAGTCTGATAACGTTATTGTAACTAAGAGTGGGATGTTTGTGAGAAATGGTTATTCTTGTGATGACATGTTTAAGTTCAGTATTAATGAAGTCAATGTTATTTCTGTTTATATAGTTGAATCTACTTCTTTTCTTTGGCATACTACATTAGGACATCTAAATTAAAGATATTTGAAATATATGTGTAAGCATTGTTATATTTCATATCAACATAATAATAAAAACAAATATGAAGTACGTATTCAAGCAAAGATGACAAATAAGCCTTTTCCTAAAGTAGAAAGGAATTCTTAATTACTTGAGTTGGTCCATTATGATATATGTGAAATAAATGGTATGTTAACAAGGGGTAGGAAATATATTTTATAACTTTCATTGATGATTACTCTTGTTTTACCTATGTTTACTTGTTAAGAACTAAAGATAAAGCTTTTGAAAAATTCAAGGAATTTAAGAAAATGGTAGAAAATCAAAAGGAAAGGTAAATTAAAGTTCTTAGAAGTGATAGAGGTGGATAATACTTGCCTAAGGAGTTTTCTACATTTTGTGAGGAAAACAGAATAATCCATCAAATGACAACACCCTATATACCACAACATAATGGACTTGCTGAAAGGAAAAATAGGACCTTAGTGGATATGGTCAATGCCATGCTTTTGAATGCCAATTACCAAATAATTTATGGGGTGAAGCCTTACTTACTGCATGTCACATTCATAATAGAGTACTATCAAAAAAATCAAATGTTTCTCCCTATGAAGCATGAAACGGTAGAAAATCAAATCTGAATTATTTTAAAGTGTGGGGGTATGTAGGTTTTTTTGAAATTTCTGATTCTCAAAGAACAAAATTAGGACCTAGAGGTCTTAAGAGTGTTTTTGTTGGTTATGCACAAAATTCAAAGGCTTATAGACTTTTGGATTTAGAAACTAATGTGATTGTTAAATCTATACATGTTGAATTTATCGAAAATAAATTCATAAGTGATTCAAATGTGCAAGAACCAACTCTAAAAGTAATGACTCCTAACTCAATGTTAAGTGAAAAATGTAAAAACCTAGAAGTAAGAGGTTCAAATAAACCTAGAAGAAATCAAAGAGTTAGAAAGGAAAAACACATAGATACATACTTTATTTCTACTGATTTAATTGTATTTTTAGTGGAAGGTGATAGAAATACAATATAAAAAAATACACCTATGATCCTAAATATGGAAGATGATCCAAAGACATTCGGTCAAGCTATGTCTTCTAGGGATGTTGCTTTTTGAAAAGAAGCGGTAAATGATGAAATGGATTCAATATTGTCTACAATACTTGGGTTCTAATAGATTTACCTTCAGGTTCTAAGCCAATAGGATGTAAGTGGGTGTTTATAAGAAAATACAATACCGATGGTTTTATACAAACCTTCAAGACAAGATTGGTTGCCAAAGGTTTTACTCAAAAGGAGGGTGTTAATTATTTTGACACTTATTCTCTGGTGGCAAGAATTATATCAATTAAAGTTTTATTTGCATTAGCATCAATTTATACATTGTATGTTCATCAAATGGATGTAAAGACGACTTTCTTATATGGAGATTTAAAGGAGGAAGTGTATATGGAGCAACCTGAGGGTTTTATACTTCCTGAAAATGAAGAAAAAGTCTGTTAATTGGTAAAGTCTTTATATAGTTTAAAACAAGCTCTGAAACAATGGCATGAAAAGTTTGACAAAACAATTTTGTTGAATGGTTTTCATCACAATTGTGTTGATTAGTGTATGTATTCCAAATTTACAAAAGATTTTGGTGTGATTATTTGTCTCTATGTAGATGACATGTTAATATTTAACACTAATATGATTGGAATAGTTGAAACCAAAAGGTATTTCACTTCTATCTTTAAAATGAAAGGTCTTGGTGAAGTAGATACAATTTTAGGTATCAAAGTTAAGAAACATAGTAGTGGCTATGCACTTAATCAGTCACATTATATTGAGAAAATGCTCAATAAGTTTAAGCATCTCAATAAAAAAGAGGCTAATACCCCATTTGACTTTAGTATGAAGTTAAATGATTATTGTGATAAAACGGTAGCACAACTAGAATATGCTAGTGCCATTGGAAGTTTTATGTATGTTATGCATTGTACAAAACCAGATATAGCTTTTGGTATATGCAAGTTAACGAGATATACAAGCAAGCCAAATACATATCATTGGAAGGCTATTGCAAGAGTCTTTGGTTATCTAAAAAGAATGATCGATTTAGGCTTGTTTTATTTTAATTTTCCAGATGTGATGGAAGGACATAGTGATGCAAATTGGATGACTAGTTCAAGTGATAATAAGTACACATCAGGATGGATTTTGTCACTTGTAGGAGGTGCAATATCTTGGGCATCTAAGAAACAAACATACATATCTCATTCTACCATGAAATCAGAATTTATTGATATGGCTGCAACAGGTAAAGAAGTAGAATGACTAAGAAATATGTTGTTTGATATTAAGTTGTGGCCACAACCTATGTCAGCTATTTTTTTTATACTGTGATAGTGAAGCAACTATGTCTCGAACTTATAGTAACATTTACAATGGTAAGTCAAGACATATAAGCATTCGACATAGATATATTCGAGAGTTGATTACAAATGGTGTAATCACCATTGTCTATGTTAAATCTGTGAATAATTTAACGGATCCGCTCACAAAAAGACTATTTAGAGACATGGTATGAAAAACAACTAATGGAATGGGGTTGAAACCCGTTATTAAAGATACCAGTAATAGGAACCCAACTTTGGATTAGCAAGAAACTTATCTCTTAGTTTAATGGGTAATAACAAGTTACTATTTTGTACCTGTTGGATACTGATAATTAATTTGAGTCCCTATTCTGATAGTATTCAGTGTGTTCTATTACATAAAGGAGGATGAACGTAGGCTCTTAATGGAATTTAAAGTCCGTGTCTAATGTAATAGAGACATGTATAATTCCACCTATATGAATATAAAAGTGGTGCCGCTTTTGACAAGAGTTAGGGTTTTTTCTTGTAAATATTCATAAAAAAAATTAAGATTTTAACACATGACCATAATAGTGCTAAACAATTGTAAACCTCTTTAAGAGTTTGAATAGTATTATGTGTGTAGTAATTTTTATTCTACAACAAAAGTTTTGATTTAATCCGCGAACACCAATAACATTAGTAGGATTCAAGTTCTAACACTAATTGAAGGTTTAAATTGCAAAATACCTTCTTGTAAGCATAATTCTATCAAGTGAAAAGACTTTCATTACAAACTAGTGGGGGATTGTTGGTGTAGTTTGTCAATGAATAAAGAAAAGATGTTTATCCCACATTGAAAAGAAACACTCCCTCCTAATGTTTCTAAGTGTGGGTTTTTATTGTGTAGTAAATTAAGCCATGGTGGACAAACTCTTCTATTTGGCTTCCTAATGTTATTATATGGATACTTATAATATCAAAAGATAACATTTGAAACTTGAAACTTAATATGAACAGTTATACTATTTCATCAATCATAGTGTTTTATCTACAGTCATATTATTTGATGAGTTTCATCATTTTGTTTCAAGTTTATAAAAATATGTTACTATACAGAAAAGAAACACAATAAAAAAACATATATTATTTTCTTGGTCTTATCTTCTCATTCATTTAGAGGTTTGGAGGGCTTAGTTGTATCATGGAAGTGTTGTCTTTGTGTTAGACAAATAAACACCTTAAAGATAATGTTTTTACGCCTCTAAGCCAACTCCATATTTGTTTCCATCCTAAATATTCCTAACAGTTCTATGTGAAAAGGGTGGTGGTCTTCTTGCTAATAGTGTAGCTGGGCTGCGAAGCTGTAGCGTGGAGTTGCTGATGCTAAAACTTTTGGTTGTGTTGTTGCGCTACTACTGCTATGGATGAAGAGAAGTGCAGCTGTCACTTAAGGTTGCTGCTCACGGTGCTAGTGCAAAGAGGTTTGCTGGAGAAGATGATTACGGTGAATAGTTAAGGGTTAATTATTTTGCATTCCTTTGGCTTCAAAATGTCATGTCTTTTTTTTTTCAAGAGTGAGGGTGGTCATGTTTTTTCTTGTTGGTTCTTTATTTCTTTAGCTCTGATAATTGGTTGGAGAATGTTGTTTTAGGGTTGTAGAAGGAGAAAGAAAACAGTGGAAAGGAGGCTAGTCTTTTTGTGTGGCCACTAGTTTTTTTTTTTTTTGTGGATCTAGTTTTTTTTCGTGAGTGGGGAGAGAATGTTGAGCTAGAGATTTTTTTTTAATAATGGCCCCCATATAATTTCTCTTTTTTTAGGCAATTATTTATAGGTAAAAAAAAATTGTTATTTTTAATTGCTTAGTCCCCAGGCAAACTTGGTGACCAAGCAACCCAAAAAAACAAATTGATCCTTCAACTTCTTTCTTTTCATATTTGATCCCTTGTAAATTTTGATTTTTCTTATTTCTTGTATTTTGAATTTTTTTGGAAAAAGAGTAACTTCTACGTCGATTTAAAAAGCGCGTTAACAAATGAACGCGTATAAGGAAAAAAAAGACGTTGTAAGTGACGCAAAGACATCGAAAACATATATTTGTTTTTGTTTTTTTCTATTTCTGGTTTTTTTCAAAAAAATATCAAAAATTAGGTAAAAATTGGATAGCAACAACATGCACATTAAACTAACCTACAAGATAATTTCATATGGAGAAATCGCTTATTTATATGGAAAAGTTCTTGTGATAATTGTGTAAGTAATCCTTAAACTTGAAATTACTAAGCTATCTTATATAGGGAGTGTTATTCTTTGATCCTGACCACACGTTGTCCTAATCAAGGGTAACAAATGAGCAGATATAGGGTATAACATAAACAATATGGAGGTATTTTAATAATTAAGAAAGGATTTATCACCTTAGATAAATTAGAAAAAATATCATATCTGTTCTCAAATAGTATTGATTGTGAAATCATTGCTATAAGTTAATCAATTGTTGAATTGATAATAAATTAAATTGTTTAATTTATTTAATCTTATTTTATTTAGGATTATGATTTATATTTGGCCAACTTATTAAGTAACCTAATGAGTCACACATATAGAACCATTGGCCAGGAATTAAAATGGAATGATTAATCAAGTATGACTTGATTGTAAATAAATTTTAAAAATTAAGGACTAGAATGTAATTAATGCAAGGTATTATAATTCTAGCCCTAGAAACACCTAAAACACAAAAGGAAAAAGCTAGTACTTTAAGGTATAACAATATTTCTCTCCTAAAAGTATTTAGGAGATTTCTCACGTGTAGCTCGTGTAGATTATAGTTAGAGGTCGAACACTTGGACGACTTGTGATTTGGGACAACTCAACCTTAGAGCAATTATTCAAAGCCGAAAAGAATATTTGGTCTTCTGGTAATCTTCGCATAAACCCTAAACAACTCTAGATTTATATAAAGGGATCCTTCGAACTCCCATAAAATTTTAAATTTACTATTTTTGTTGTGTGTAAGTGTATAAAGAAACCCCACGGTGGTAACGAAGCCTTTGCTAAATAATTAGAGTTATTAATTACATATTTTAATTGTTATTGCAATTAATTTAATGTATTATTTAAGATATGTCACTCTGGTCATGAATTACTTGGGAAAAAAAAAGGCTTTAGCATATTTCTTTTCTTGGAATCAGAGATCTTCGTATATAATAGGGCCATGTTTAAATATCCAAACTGCCTCTTGTATATAAAGGTAAATTGATATTTATTTATTTTTTCTTAATCATACCTTCTGTCTCTTTTTCGATAACTCCTTTTGGTTTCTTAAGGTTACATCAGCAACTTAAAAACAGCAGTGCTCATAAAATTTATAACATAAACAAGATATAAATATCTTAAATTACATAAATAACCGATTGGAGTACGTTAGGAGATTTGCTGTTGTCAAATGAGCCAAGCAAACAACTATACGTACGTTCACTTGTTGAGGCAAGTTAGAGAGATTAAAGATGAAGAAACCAGCCATCCTTTTCTTGATTTATGGTGTTATAACAATTTCTTCTATATTGATGACCCCTGTTCAAGGTACATATACCTTCTTCTCAAGAAACTAGAAATGGAACGTCTTTTTTTCTCCCTTTAGTTTTCCTCGTTCTAAAGAAAAATTTTCATGGTAACGAAGTAAAAGAAGACTCAGATTAATGATTGCAGACCTGGGCTTTCTCTGGAATGTAGGGCGAATAAATTATTGGTGCGGTATGAGCAGGACATTCTCCGGAGACTGCAAACAAGATGGTGCTCTACAGTGCAAAGCTGATTTTGCAGCCACGTTTAGCATATTCAGTTCCCCAAAAGACTGCAGATGCGAATCTTTGGGGGGCTCTGATCAACGATCATGCAAGTGTAGGATTCTTTGCATGTAAGCTAATTATGTCAAGAAAATTAATCAATTCGTTCAGGTGTACTAATATCATCATCCAAGGATGATATATAACTGCAGTTTGACTTAATTATAATTTTTGGGTTAAATTTTGGTTAAATAGAGAAGCTCAACCCCCAAGATTTCTGAATTAGTGTTGTTTGAGCTATAAAACCATCCAATTCGTTTCATATATTGATGCTCTTATTGTTCCTGTTTTACCTATAAGTTTCGGTCCAATTTTTTAAAGTAAAATTGTATGGTAAAAAAATTGTTTTAAACATATTATCCAAGAAAAATAACATACCTTCCCTGATACATTCTTCTTCTTCTTAAAAAAAAAAAAACAAAATTCGTTAAATAATAACTTGTCAATAGACTTGTAACTTGAATATTTTGGGTATCTCTACTCTATGCCTATCCTGTTCACAAAAGTCGAAGTGCTTTAGTTCAGAAGAAAAGGGAAGGTTCAACATGGGCTTGGGGCTATGAAGATGCTGACAGTCAGACTCGCTATTTCGGTTCCAAGAGCTTCAACATCCCATGTTGTCACTTCGACTGGGTCTGGGCTGATACGATATGAAGGGCCTTACTAACAGCAGCGGTTTATGGGCAGGAACAGATGGAGAGTGGTCTTTGGAATCAAATTGAATCCGAAATATTCAACGAGAAGCACTGGCAAACAAGAGTTGATTCCTCTAGAAAACTTCCAAAAAGAAGACAGGCAACACTGACAATTATCGGGATCGAGAAGCTTCTCTTCAGAACTTGGCTGGATATATAATGGTGTCACTGAACGAAATATCAAGGATGGATTATAAGGAGTAACGACTTTGAACGCCATCGTCATAGCCTATATATGCCATAAGATTTTTTATACTGTTTAATACGCACTCTTTTAATCTCATCTCGTGTCTCACTTGTGTCGATAGGACTGAGAACGGCAAAGAATATCTCCCATCCAATCCAACAGTTATATAATACTGGAGCAAATTTGGTGTTTTCTCAATGGTAGTATTCAAACCATAACCACATTCCAAACGCAACCGAAGGGAATGGCCGCCCCAACGGTGTTGTTATCGTCCTTTTAGCCAACGTCGTCTCTCTGGAATTCTAACTCCACATTCTATTCCATGTGCCTGTAGTCTTCATCAAGTTTTAACTTTTCCTGGTGGTTATGTGCCAAATGCTTGGGGACCCTTCTTGTTGTTGCTACTCGCAACCTTGTAGGCTTCTCCGTGACTTTATGTTCTAAGTTTCTAGGCAGGAACAGCAATGGATAAAATATTACGTTGGACATCATTGAATCCCACTGCTTGCTCACATTTTTCCCAAAAGAAATGAATGTGCCTTGGGCCCTTGACCTCGTGAGTGCAGTGGTGCTCATTTGTGTAAAACGTGTCTTGGTTACTTTTACTCCAAAACCCAGATATATGATATATAAAACGCCTATGTTTCCAAGATTGTGATCGAGTTATAAGACGATTGACTGTGAAATCCACCTGTAAAGAATGGTGTTTACCCGACCTTCTTTCTTCCTGGTTACTTAATTTGGTGGAAAACAAGGGTGAAATTGAAAAAAATAAAAGTTTAATGGACAATTAAGGATCAATTTGTATAAATTCAAAACCAAGAACCATAATGAAAAAGACGCTGAAATTCATGGCTGATATTGAAGTTTGGCTAGGACAAATTAAATTGTATAAAATTAAAAGTTTAGGGCCAATTAGGGATGCAATTAAAAGAAATCAAAAGCCAAGGGACTAAATTGAATTTTAATCAAATTTCTAAATTAAAACCCTAAAAGCCAAAACATTGCCATTTCATTTAAATGAAATGACGCGTTTTGACCAAAACAGCGTTGCTTTGACCAAACAGTAACAAAAAAAACCAAACGATAAGTCGTGTGGTTACTGTTCATCATCTTTCACTTTTCACCCGAAAAAGTTGCTTAGATGACTACCTTTTCAAAGCATTTAATGCTTCATCTCTCAACCAAACCGGACAAACCCTACACCACTATGATAACTTGACATTGTACTGCACCCCAGTGCAATCCTTGCCGGTTGGTTGCCCGTACAGCTGCCACTCCAAAGAGATCAACTAGACCAGCTTTTTTGCAGCCATTTTCACAGACCATGATGATGCATTTGAACTAACGGTTAAGATCCTTCTCGCTTGAATCAAGGGCCAAGATTGACCCTTAATAAAGACAAAACACCCCTCTTCCACTTTCAATAAGGATGGATTCCAAGCATTGAGCAACAAGAAATCAGAGATCAAAGTTGGAGAAAAATCGGGTGGGGGGGG
>Ga0307517_10003533_pt1 | contig 24298 bp, 28 predicted proteins | sample 23_EM_MG_FD_194515 | JGI IMG/M metagenome (GOLD analysis project Ga0307517, IMG submission 194515) | Populus trichocarpa ectomycorrhiza microbial communities from riparian zone in the Pacific Northwest, United States - 23_EM | ecosystem: Host-associated > Plants > Roots > Unclassified | place... | reverse complement strand
GAGTAGTCTCCCAGATGCCTCCGGGAAGTCCCTACTCAGGAAGCTTGGGTTCGGATATATGCTCTCCCCTATGGTGGCATATACCTCGCGCATAATTATGCAAGCTATTCCCGCTAGGGTAATAGTCCTCCTCCTCCTCACCAGCCACACTCTCTGCGGCTTCCACCAACCCCTCTCCAGCCACACTCTCTGTGGCGTCCACCAACTCCTCACCAGCCACACTCCCTGTGGCTTCTCCCGACTCCTCCCCGGCCACACTTGGTGTAGCCTCTTCATCAGCCACCTCCTCTTCGCTGAGGGGCTCCTTCTCTCCCCACGTCGTCGACTCGACGATGTCCGCCAGGATTTGCTTCTCCAATGTCACCGAATGTAACCTTTTGGAGACCACTGAAACGTGGTGGCGTAGCCGGGAAATTTCCGCCTCGAGGGCAAATTGTTTCTCAATAGCCTTTGATAGTACTATCGACCCCTTCGCAACCGAGGAGGCCGAAAACGTTGAAGAACCTCGCTTAACCATATCGAATGTGGAGGTAGGAGACGGTAGAAGATGAGGGTCCTTGAAAAGTTGATGAAAGAGATAAACTGATCTCTTAAACAAAAGTTAAAGTCAGAGGAATAATCTCTGAAATTAAAGACTTGAAGCTATTGCGAGATGAACTCCAAGGGACCTGAGTGGCTAGAACTCGGAATATGACCTGTCGTTGCAGTGCTTATGTCTCCAAAAATGGTTTAGCAAGTGAGATTTAGTGTGGTTGCCGTGGTGATTTAAGAACGCACGGTGGTGCTTAACCTCGATATTATAGCCGAGTACAACTGTAGAATTCGAGTAAATTTAACCCCCACCTCAAAAACTAACAGGGGTGGCACAACATTTCCAATGTCCTGCCGGCCCAGGAGATGATCCCCGCACCAAGAGGAATGATGCTTGCTTGACAAGTTATCTTGAAGCCTGTGGAAGTGCTGGATCTCATTACCGTAACTGGAAGTCGCAATTCCGCTCGCTTGTTAGAACTAAGCTAAGCCTATCGCGACCAGATTCGCTGATGATAGTGGATTACGCAAGTGGGTGTGGTGTGGATGAGCGCGCGGAGTATCTGATCCAGAGATTACCGGTTTGACCCGACGACCCCCCCCGGTCATGACATCGGCACAATATTTCCGCCTGTGGACCAGGTCAGGATCTTCACTTTTGTGTAGCATGATGTCCCCCTGACAGCAACGTGGCAGGCGAGTGTGAACCATGCGGGGTGAAGTTAAAAACCAAGCATTAAAAAAAAGAAAGATGCGGTACAGGTACCGCCAAGTCTACCGCAATGTGAAACCACCGTAGGGCCACAACAAACCTGTCCCGGGCAAGAAGTATCTGAAAAACTAGGGATTGTGGACTAATCTTTTTATAATGAATCCCTATCTCTCAAATACCGTACCTTATTACTTGCTTGGGACACGAGTATCAAAAAACTCGAGCTACCGGTACTATGAAGTGACTTGCGCCAGTGGGATTCGGAAAACCATCTCTGCTGGTCATGTACGAGCACTCAAACAGGTATCCCTTGGGGTGTCCGGAAGAGTAAAATTCGCGACCAGAAGGCTACAGTGGGTCCCGTTCAGTCACCAGCTACCGGTAGCTGTTTAGGGGTTTGGATTCGGGCTTTTCAACTGCAAAGTGGCTCAGCATCATCGCAATCTAGAACTACAGCACTCGAATGACGCCGGAAGAGGATTAGCATGCCTAGTTGCCAATTTGACTGTCCGCATCTCCGTGAAAGCCGGGAAGGATAACCATTGTTCCCACAGAGGCCTATCGAACGGAAACCACCACCGGTGGGCGGTAGCCGACGTTCATGAACTTGTTTCTTAGAGCGTCTAATATATCTTAGCTCCTAGTATTCACATCCTCTGTAGGTTCCTCCTCACTCAATCACTCGTAGGTGGTTTGGCAATGTCTGTCTCGTACTCACCAACCCTCCCCAATGTATCCGATAAAATCTTTGGCCTACGGTACCTACCCAGTCTTACATCTTTACAATCACCTAACCTCATCGATTGCCCCTGTACATCTTGTATTGGATAGTTGCACTATTTGGGGGGTCATCACCTCTGAATCAACACTTGCCAATACTCCATCATCATCATCATCAAGTTTTCCCCTCCTTGCTGGGTGTTCCGCGGACCCCCGCCCGAATATCCCATGTTCGGCGGACATGTGGTTTCAATGCGCATTAATGCGGAAGATAGCAACTCATACCGAGTTGCAGCGGTGAGCTCTCTTTCGTGCGACATTTCCCCTACTCCCTGTGTAATTTTGGTTCACTATACGTATACATACAGTAGAATGGGTCTAGTATCGGAGAGCTTGCCCAATATACTTGCGCAGCCGAATTGAAGCCGGACACTTTGTACGGGAGTTATCACCTTAAGTGTCGGCTTCAATTCGACCGCTCCAGTCGACGACATGGATCTAGGGCTGGGAGAGGACCGGATGCTTACTTGTTTTATTTGCTCGGGGGTGTCTTTCTTTCCCCCGCCTCCGCTCCTAGTTTCCTCTTCCCTGGATACGGCGGGAGGTTTTTTTGTAGGGGGTTTAGGTGTTAGTTGGGTTGGTCATAGAATCTTTCTATAGGCTAACACTGTGGTGATTCCTAAGTCGCGTACTATCTACCGGCAGGTGTAGGATCGTGCTCGAGCATAGCCCGCTCTAGTTATCGGAGTTGTGTTGCAGATTTCACCAGACAATTTCTTCCCCCCGTGTCTCAGGAAGAGGTGTATGCCGCACTTTCAATCTACAAGTTTTGCGCGTGGAAATGGGGACAATGGGGGGATGAGCCGAGCTAGATTCCCTATAGGGGGAATGTCGGCTATCATATGTATACCATTAAGGGATAGTATCACTCGGAAATATGGTTGAACCTCCAAAGCTGTACTTAGGCAAATTAATAAAGAGGGCTGAAGGCCAACGTTGATAGCAGGGAAGAAACATAATCTCATAAAATAAAACCAATAATACGCCGTTAGACGTCTTGACGTACGAAAGCACATCCGGTTCTTGTTTACCATGAACACTAATAGAACTACTGTATGTATCATACCAAACCCCTCATCCAAAACCTTCTGCTCTACTCGACACCTTTTAAATTCTCCGGGACGTGAGTTACTACTCGTACACCTGGGCTACGAAAAATCTAACCAAAGGCATCATTTTTTTCTCCCCTCCCATCTCTCGAGGCCTCGAGGTTACCTCTGCTGGTATAAAGTACTGTACCTTCCCTCCAATTCGCAAGCCACCACCGAGTGACCGTCGATGACGCTCAGACGCCAAAGAGAGAGCACCGGCCAACCTCCGCAAAATATATATAGCGCTTCACAAGCACAAATCCACTCCTGTACTCAAACATCACGCTATTTCACATTACACAGCACGGCACTACCTCCCGCTAAGGTGGCTCAACCCTTAACAGCAGCCATTCATGCATCCACCGCCACCACAACCCCTTATCCCACCACGCCAAGCGCAGTACCATAAATACAAATCCCTTCCCCCGTTTAGGGGTGTACTATAGCGTATCGTACGGCAGGTGCGCCTCTAATACCTACCCGCCGGTTGTCTGCTTGCTTACTGCACTTGTCTTTCACCCGTAACGGCCAATGTATCAACAAAATCAGGCCCTGCGCTCATAGGATAAATTGCAGTGCCATCTCGGGAGAGGTTGTGACCCAAAAAGAAATTTGTAAAATTCCAAAATTGGAGATGGAAGGGAACTAAGTTCGAGTTCGAGCCATCCAATGACAAGTAAGGTACAATAGACTATATACTACTCGATAGACCGATGCATGCATCTAAGCCAACGGGTGCGGCCAGGAGTCATCGGGGGGAGCCTTCCCGGGCTTCCACTGGAAGCAAGGTAGAGGCTAGGTGGGGGAGGTAGAGAAGATAGAAGGTACAAAAGAAAAGAAAAACTAATAAGAAAAATATACTTGTACAGAAGACGAGAAAGAAGGGTTATTGGATAAGTTTATCGAGCCGGGGGGAGAGATTATTGTCCTCGGCCTCCATTGTTACCGCCATTGTTCCCACCGTTGTTACCGCCGTTATTGCCACCGTTATTATTACCGCCTACAGGAAGTTAGCTTCTGAGTTTCAGTATGCCGAGTGAGAGAAAATGAGGACTAACCATTCCCGCCAACAGTAAATTTGGTACAATCATCCTGTGCACCACGCTGAGCGATGGGCATGATGACTGGCTGATGGTTGGATGCGGAGCTGAGAGTGCAAATACGATATGTACCCGCCGGAAGACCACCAGTAACGGCAGCCTCGAGGTTACCATTTCCATCACCAGGGTCGTTAATACCCTTGAAGAACTCGAACACATCGGCGGCGGGTGCTTTATTGGTGTTCAGGGCATCGAGCTTTTGAATGGTAATGTGGGTATGTCCAACAACCTTCCCACCTTTGAGCTGCTGCGGGGCGGCATAGTAGGTATTTGCAGGGTCTAGGGGATTGATGTTAGCACTGGGTGGGATGCGCATGAGAGGTAAAAAGACATACTAGTAAAGCTTCCAGCAACTAGGTTCTTAGTGGTAACCTTAACAGTGAACTCAGTGTTCGCCTGGATGTTCTGGCCGGGTGTAGGAGAAGTGATGATCGTGGAGACCATGTTGGAAGTGGAAGGGATATCTCCCATAACGATACCATTGCAAGAGCCGCTCTTGACTTGGAGACCGTTCGTCAATGTCTTTCCTTTGCAAAAGTTAATGAAATTAGCTGAGTCGGTAAGGGACTCGGCTTGATTAGGATCATCGCCAGCTTCCTGGCCGGTTTTGGTGCTGGCGGATTGGACATTCTGAGGGTCGAGAGTGAGGTTGCCGGCATTATTGTTTCCGCCGTTATTTCCCCCATTGTTGTTCCCACCATTGTTTCCTATAGAATGATTTAGTAACGTATCAGACATGGATACTGGAGGATCTACAAACCTCTATTGGTAGGGCTAGCGCTAGCACGTGAAGAGGCAGTAGTGCTAGCCTCCTTACTAGTGGTACTAGTATTCCCACCCCTCCTACCAGTAGAACTAGGCTCATTAGCCTTCTTTGTTGTAGTGGGCCCCGAATTATTCCCACCCCTTCCAGCAGCAGAGTTCGTTTCAGCTGCCGGTGTGATGTCGGTAGCAGTTGGAGTAGCCGGAGTTTCCTCCTCACCCACAGGGACGCCCTCATCCTCCCCATCGGCCCCGGTCTCCTCTGGCAATGTGGAAGTGGTGACGCTTCCATTTGTATCAGTAAGGGTGGTCAGCGTATCTTCATCGGGGACAGCCGTTTCCGTGACCCTCCCATCTGGCAGAGTCGTGGTTGATGATACAAGGTTGTAGACATCTGTAACAGTCGGTGTAGGTTTTCCGTCTTTGCCCGTAATTATCGTTGGGATGTTTTTACCATTGCCTGGTTGTACAAAAAAAAGTGAATAAATTAATTACTGCCAGGGATTCGTAGATTAACCTACCAAAAGGACCACCAACCCCTCTCCCCTTACCTCTTCCGCGACGACCCCTTCTTGGCGCGGCTATAACGACTTCTGAAGAAGCCAACAGGAAGATGAGAAGAGCACTGGTTGAGAACTTCATGATGATCTATCCGAAGGTAGGTTATATATCTTCAAGTAGAAAAATATATATATAAAGATCGTAAACAGAAAAAAAACCAAATGGCAATTAAAGTGCACCGCCGGGATGTGTGACTAGGAAATTGAGAGGCCTCCTGATTGCAATCGATGCAAGAGGGGAAAGAATGGCAAACTAAAGGGAAGGAAAGAAAGGGGCCGAATTCCCTGGTAATGCCCGAACCAAAGAACGACTAAGGATATTCACCACAAGTGGAGGATAAGGTGAAAAGGAAAAAGGGAAAGGGAAAAAAGGACCAAGAAATGGATGGGAATAGGTGTAGATATAAACGGCTGCCCGTCCATGAACTCCATTTCCAACCACCCACCAACCAACTCACCCCCCCTCCCTTCCACATCTGCACATCCCTTTCCCACGATGAACCACTAGTGGTTGTACCAAATACTATCAGGAAGAACCAAGACCCCACCTTCTGCACATGGGTAGAGACTCGATCACCGCACGTACTCGAGTACATTACTAACACTCCAAACTATCCACTGCCATCGCCCCCCCCCCCTCCCCCTAACCTCCAATATCTCTCCACCCTTAGCTTATGTGCCCTACCTATCTACTGGTAAGGATCCTCCAAAACAACTACGGCACAGTACTCGTACATTACACGGGGGGGTTTTTTTTATATAAAAAAGGAAGGGGTATCAGTACTATCCAAGCAACTTGGGGGCATGCTATCAGAAAGTGGTCGTGAAGAGAGCCTCAGAAGGGGATCTTTGCCGAGCAACGTGAGAAAAGAATAGTCTATGTTATAACCAAACTAGGCTATTCCTTCCAGCCAAGCAAGGTGAATGCTTGAGAGCATATCAGCCAGAGTTCCTCACTGGAGGGCGAGCGGTTTCCAGATAGGCAGCCCGCAGCCGACCGAGGGTCGGATTTTTCATGCGATGTTCACAATTAGAAGCGCGCGTTCTAGAGGTGATGATGATGGATGGAACCTATCTGACGATCATCCCATCGCGCAAAAAGTATGGGTAACTCAACCAATGGAAGTATCTGTTTCTTCCCTTTCCGTTTTTTTTTGAGGGGGATTCCCGCTGGATTGCTCGAAAAAGGCTTGCCCAGGTTTCACTGCCCTGGTTTGTTGAAACGACATCAGACTCCCGAAGAGACAAGAACTGCACCTCAACCGAGCTTTTTCGATCAAGCTATGCCGAAAGGGTGTAAGCGCCCTACTTTAAGAATCTGCCCAGACCCCAAAAGGCCTAGCGACCGCCCGGGGGTGTCAAGTTGTTGGAAGGTTGTGTCCCTGGATCTTTAAACAGGAGACTCTTCGCTTGAAACGTTTTCGGTTTACGGCTTGACCTTGGCGGTCAGTTTATGGTTGGGACGGACAGGGGGATTGCCGGCGGGTAAAAATAGCCTTCCTTGGTAAAACTCAACCTCAACTACCTCCCTTGGTACTTGTAGGGTTATTTGTACTTGTAGAGCTCAACCCCTCCAGTGCACTGCATTATCGCAGTGAAGCTTTCGGTGACAAGAGTTTTTGTCAATTGTGGGCAAGTTGACCCCCCTAGGATTCGCGGAAGACGGATAGAAGGAAACAAGACCCGAAATCATCACACACTTTCTGGCTTACAGTAATAAACAACCATTTGTTTAAGCCCAACCAGGCCTTCCGTGTTCCAACCCCGGGTCAAGGCTTTAATGCAACTTCGCCTTTTCTATTCCTAGTACAAGTACTGTGCTCAACCTCCGCCTGCTGGTATATTCGCCAAAGCCTAGGCTCTATAGTTTTGGCGTTCTTGGCCCCTGGATTACTTGTGTTTCTGGTAATTATTATCGTGCGCTACAGGACCAACAGAATTGTCCCAGTGGGCTCATGTTGAAACCTCCCCCAAGAAAAATAATAATTCTACGCTATCATGGTCAAGGAATAAATACAATCGGCGTCAAGTTGCTGGACTCTTCCTGCCCTGTTTCCTCTATCGATAGCCGGTAACTTGAGTCTGGCCTACCAACACTATTTGTAACGAAGGTCTATGGGAAGGAAATACCGACGTCAGAAGAATTCCCTCGGAACCCGCCAAATAGAAAAAAAAAGGAAATAAACAGTTTCGAGATGATGGTCTTTGCTGTGAAAAAAACAAAATTCCCGGCGATAGCTTCACCCAATACCGAGATATCCTAGAAATATTGGGGCGTAACTGGGGAAGTACAGTACAGTACCATAACCGTTCCTCCCTTTCATTTGACATTCCCCTCCTAACCTCCACACCACTCCTTCTGCACGCCAACCGCCCCGCCACCTGCGCACCCAACCCAACCAGCTGGCGGGAGCACCTTGAGGCAGCCCACAGCGCTCAGTGGAGAGCTAGAAGCTTGAACCCAACCATTTTCACAGCATTCCTGATGTCAGGAATGGAAAGACCTACACACCGCTATGGTATTGGCACCGTACGAACACTACGGAACCGCACTTGACTATTGCACTCTGTCCACTACCACCACTGCGATCGCTGCATCCGGCGGAAAGATGTCACTGTGTTGTACAGTACCATTCCTCATACCCCTACCGCCCATATACACGCACTGCTACCGCTCAAAATCCCCACCTCTAGCCTTCCTTCCTCCGTACTACCATTGGTCCCCCCGCCCCAGGGTCAGCCGCAAGAATGTATCAAGACTTGGCGTTTATTTGAATCAAACAAATTGCGATTGAAACGTGCACAGACACAAGGCACTTACCAGTAATACCCTGCAGAAGGCAGGTTCGACCAATACGACATCAGCACAGAATCGCCACAGGCACTTCCATTGCACCGTACTCACCCAATAGCGGGAGGACCCTCTATTACATACAAATTCTCACCTCTTTCATGGGTACCTAAACCGTCAGAGGATAACTAATAAATGGCGCAACGGTCGAACGGTTGAACTAGACTAGGGTTAACTTAGTTATATTTGGAACCTTCATTCACTCATCAAACCAACTAACCAAAACATAAGTATACACATAAAAATAATGAAACCATCTTAATCATTCCATCACTTCCCAAACAGCCACCTTCAAGACCACAGTTCCAGGATACGGCATCGCAGTCGCCTAATAACCCCAACTCATCCATTCCCACACCGTAGCCGGACACAAAGTGCTGTACGAGCACCATGACACTTGTAGAAGGAACGGATTATACCGGTGCCAAGCTACACACACAATCAGGTTAGCCCATCACCCCCCGACCTTGAAACCGGCTACCGGTACTGATTCTTATATGACACCGGAGAATTTAAGCCAGAGGGGAGATTAGACTAGTCATCCTGCATATAGTTACGCACAATGCGGGTGCCTTGAACAGTCCAAGTGCTACCGCTGTGTTCAAACGCAACTTGTGAATCCATGAAATTTCGGGAATGTGATAGGGGGCTTGTGTCTTCCTGACTAACCACTGTACCAAGTACAGGTATGATACAATAGCTATAAGTGACCGGCTTACTCATTGTGGGCAGGAAAGTTTGGCTGACTTGAGGGCTAGAACGTCGAAGCGCTGTTTGTCATTTCTTTCCCTCTTTCCCTCTTTCCCTCTTTCCCATTCTATTATCTTACTAGCGTTACTGTTGAGCAGTTCCTTTCCTTCTTTGTTCCACTGCTATGCTAGTACCTTTCGCGTTATTTGGCGCCTGAGCGATGAAGACGCTGGTAGCCTTTTTTCTTGGGCTAGGTTCGGTTGGTGTTCTACGGTGCAAGGTCCGGCACAGCTATGGAACGGTCATTTGAGGTTGGCCAGATGAATATATTCCTGTTTCTTTTTTTCCGGTTACTGGTAGCGGGTCCCTGCCCTTGCGCAGCACCATCTGGCTGTAAATCCTAGTTGGTTCCCAGGGGTATGATACTGGTGCCCGCGGGGAATATGGTAAAAGGACAGAAAGAGCTCTATGGAGTACATACTTTGTTGGAACTCCTTTTTTTCATCATTCCTTCATTTTTTGGTTGTCCGGAACGGTGTGGTTGGGTCGGTAGGGTCCGGCCCGGGAGGGATTTCCTGGAGCTATCATACGATATCATGAGAAATTTGGTTGCGATGGCAAGGTATCATAAGGGTAAGGTACAGTACTCCGGTTTCCTAACGTTACTAGAGATCGGGCTAGCAATCCCTCCACACTGGTTGAAGGCGAGGGGTTAGTTTATAACGCAGTGGTGGCGGTATGGGAACTGGCCTTGATCAGATTTATGAGTAGTTCTTAGTATGATACGAAGGAAGGAAGGCAGGAACACTTGAGACTATTCCCTCAGCCTGGTCAGATCTACGATTACGCTTTAGAGGAGGACTAGTCCATCTACACTGCCACTAATTTTCAAGGGCAACACAACCATCAAGATTTAGGTAGATGGTGGATAGTCTAGATGGGAATAAGAAGCCTTTATTACTTTTTTTGACCAACCATAACGATATGATGTTACATATACACCGCAATTGTCCCCCCCCCTTCGCCTCGAAGAAGACATAACCTAAGAATCCTCGAAGACATAGGTGAGATGGCATTTGCCACAGTATTGGCGGTTGGGCATAGCAGCCATAAAGACACCGGCACCGCACTAATCAAACAATCGTCAGCAAAGAATATCATCGCAGCCCAAAGCAGGCATCTAAGCCTGGGAGGAATTGCTGACCCCTTCAGTCGGACATTCGCGTCTCAGACGCTCGATCTTACCATCACCGTCGACCTTGTAGTACTTAAGGACAGCGAGTTTGGTCCTAAAAAATTCGCCTTGTCAGTTGCTGTTGGATTTGGGCCGGGGACTTCTGCGAATATAGACTCACTTCTTGCGCTTGTGCTTGATCTTCTTTGGGGTGGTGTAAACCTTCTTCTTGCGCTTCTTACCACCACCACGAAGGCGGAGGACGAGATGGAGGGTGCTCTCCTTCTGGATGTTGTAGTCCGAAAGGGTACGACCGTCCTCGAGCTGCTTTCCAGCGAAGATCAAACGTTGCTGATCCGGGGGAATTCCCTCCTTGTCCTCTGTTCCGCCCCATCAGTAAGTTTGAGAGATCATTTAGCTCAAGTATTGAATTTTGGGGGTTGTACGGATCTTGCTCTTGACATTGTCGATGGTGTCTGAAGATTCAACCTCAAGGGTGATAGTTTTACCCGTGAGGGTCTTGACGAAAATTTGCATTGTTGTCTGAAGAACCCCAAAGTAAGCCATATACAACCTCGAATACCTCGATATATTGAGGGGACGAACCAATTAACCACAGCTCAGCAATAATTGCGTCTGTAGGATATCGAAATCAGTATCCTAGGCAGAAAGACGTAGAAGCAAAATTCATCGGGGGGTGGGCACTACCTTCGATGTCGGTTGGGTCGGTTGGGTCGTTAGCGGGGAAAAAAACCTTCTGGGGAAAGGAGGATCTTCAAGATAAGGAACAAAGATATGTGTGGTGGGTCAGAGAAGGGCTCAACAGCAGTCACGCTGGGCGGGTCGGATTATGTAATCAACAACCAATGCCATGCAGTGACACGGGCTCACGTGAGCGCGGGTATTGCGTCACCCCGGAATGTGTGTAAACGCGCAGACGTTGTTGTAGCAACCCCCAAGATGCCAAGACCGTTGGTAAACAACCTTCCTCGAGCTCACTCTTTAGAGCCCGATCTTCCTCACTTCACGTCGTGATCTCTTCTTCTTCTCCTCTCTCCATCCCTCGCCTGGATATTGATCTCGTCCCATCTTCATCCATCCTCCTCTCTCTCATCATCTTCCCTCTCCCTCTGCTTCTGCTCACGATAAAACAATAATCACCATCGTCTCCGCCTGTGAAGGCCCCCCGAAAGAGTTCCTCCGAAGCTCTCACTAACACAGCCGGTGGTATTATTCCAGAAGCATTCATCCGCTCTCTAGTTCCTGTTAGCTCAGAACCACTTAATTCGGACTTGCTGAGAACTTAACTGTTTCCTGGCACGTCCCGCGTGGTTTTGCTACTCGACCTTAGAGTCTTTCACTTCTTGTTTTTTTCAAGCAAATATACCCCCTGGACTTGGCTACTATCCTCTCGCTTTTTAGCCCTATTTGCTTTGCTGCGGGTAATATTCTCGCCAGGTTAGCTGATCCTCACATTCTGTTTTCTAAATGTGGTCTGTGCAATTGCTCACGTGAAGAATAGTCGCAGGTCGATACTTACTCAAGATCGAGTCTACTTAGCATATAACCCATGTTGCAATCACCAAAGAAAAAAACCCAACGGCCCCGCCGACTAACAAGTGTCACTGAGAACCCTATTCTCGAGGCCAAACAAGACAACAAGAGGCAATTACAACAGCAGCAACAAAGTAGACAACCACAAGTGCCAGCCTCATACCCGACACCATCACGCCACAGAGAAGGGTATCGGGGGCAGCATCGAAGACATTATTCCGTTCCAGATCTTATGATGGTTGGGTCGGCTAGCCCTAGACTAAGCAGCTGCCACGTGTACCAGGCTAGGAACATGGAAAATCTTGAAATCGATGTGAATTGTGGCCACGATCAACCGCATTTGACGATAGATAATTTTAATTTTTGTACGCTACAACCTCAAAGGCCACAGACACCCCCTAACCAGCATACTGGTGGTAAGCAACCGAACTACTCATACTATGTCACTCGCTCACTGTTACTCACTAGAATTCTATCCAGCTACTCCCCAAACTCCATTCGAATGCTTCCCGGCAGGAAACCAGGATGCGGCACAAATGATAGACGATTTATTGTCTAGTATTGGATCACCAGTATCTCTAACACCAAGACGGCGATCAATGGTCGCGTTAAGTTCTCCGTTAAGAGCTACCTTCCCCTTGGAAGAGTGTGGAGAACTAAACTTGCACCAACAAAATGGGATCCCTGATTCCCTCCCAACCCCGCCCCATACCGGACAGCTACAGTCCGTAAGCACTTTCGATCTTGCACCTCTACCCCATCCAAACTTTGTAAGCATGGCAGCAGTCAGTATGAGCTCAGAGAGTGAGGGGGAGTCATACTACTCTCCTGGATCCTCTACCATGTCACCAGCATTTTCTTCGGTTCCATCCACCCCAGAAATGAAGCACGTCACTCTCTATAAAAGCGCTAATACCAATGCCATGCCAACGGTTCCCGAACATTCAACTCCCTCAATCAGTAGCCTCCCAGCATTAGATCTTCCCCAATTGGCTCCTGCTCCTCGTCACGTTCCTGGAACCCCCTCACCAGTGCGGGTCCGAGCACCAGCACCTCATCTTACCCAGTCACTCGGAGCAAAGTCATCCGGCATCACAATGGAGGAGATCTCAAGCTTTATCTCTGGCCCTGATCAAGATGGCAAGTGGCTTTGCCTCTTCCCGGACTGTAAAAAGAGGTTTGGAAGAAAAGAGAACATCAAGTCACATGTTCAAACCCACCTTGGAGATAGGCAATACAGATGCGAGGCCTGCAAGAAGTGTTTCGTGAGACAGCATGATTTGAAAAGACACTCCAAGATCCACACAGGGGTCAAGCCATACCCCTGTCTGTGTGGCAACTCATTCGCAAGGCACGACGCACTAACACGGCATAGGCAGAGAGGGATGTGCGTTGGCGCATTCGAGGGCATTGTGAAGAAGGTAGTAAAGAGAGGAAGGCCCCGCAAGAAGCCCCTCCCGGAGGATAGCCAAAAGTTGAAAGCAGAGGAAACTTCCGACAGCTCGGTAGCGGATGGATCTTCAGGATCTTCAAACCCGCAGACGCCCTATGAGCTCCCAGACTTTGGCAGCCCGCTTCCCCTGACCCCATCGCCTCATACCCCGATCTCCGGCGAGGAAGAGGAGGCAACACCCCGTTGTAGAGAAAGCTCATCAGATTTTCTCGGCCAACCCACAGAATCACCTGGATATTCTCCCCCAGCTTCTCCAAGCGATGAGTATGACTTTGAGTCGTTCGTCTCACCACCCTCACCGCCATCGAATAGGAATTCTGTTGGGTCCAGTTCACTGGCCGAAAGTGACTCTGTGCCCTCGTATGGACCCCTCGTGACGAATACGACAGCCACGACAGAGCAGGTAGTAGGAGCTTCCATGAAGAAGTTTGGCGCTGGACCGTTCGGCTCGCTGGATGAATACGCACCCCCATCTGGTGCGGAGGAGTTTGGCTTATTTTCTCAGGATGGCATGGATATGCTCGGCCTAACGGCACTAGAGAGAGACCCGAGCATATTGAACTTTGACGACATCTACATCAAGCCTGAGTTTATGACCAACGCTGAAAATGGCAGTTTCTACTGATCAACCATAGAGAGGAACATGCATTTCCTCTATCTATCCACCCATCTATCTCTGGATTATTTTTGCATCCTATTTGGTGTTTCTTTCATTTTCTGCTTATCTAGCTTTTGCCCGTTACACGCTTTTTATAATCTCCTTTTACCATATACGCGAGTGATTCCGAGTGAATTTGTTTTTGTGTTTTATGCTTTTCTTTTCTTTTCTTTCTTCTGCTGATTTCCTCCTTCCTCTACTCCCCTCCCGAACCAAATCAGAAACTAGCAAACGAATACTATAACGACCGTCAACGAACCAAGGAAGAAACGTGAAAAGAAAGGAAGGAAAAGAAGGAAAGGTAAAGGTAAAGGTAAAGGAGGGCAAAGCAAGGGAGGAATAGGGTGCATTTTTGGTGGCTAAAAAAAGTTTTAGTTCGTACACGGAGTATTGGGAGATGCTGTGGTTTTTTTTTGGTTTTTTTTTTCACATTTTTCACGAATCTACCTTTATGAGAGATTGCCGGATACTTGCTTGGGAATGGTTTTATTTTTTTTCTCTCTCTTTTTCTTTTTTCTCTTCATTCACTTACTGAGCTGGAAGGGGTTCGCACCGGTTGGCTGGCTGGGGCATTTGGGGTTTCATCCTTTACTCTCTCATTAAATTTAGTTTTAACTCTTGGCAGAAAGTTTCTTGTTCTTTTTCCTTTTCTTTAATGACTTTTACGATTGTCCTTCCTTTGCTTCTGCTTCTTCTTCCGCCGCTATCGTTTTATGTCCGTTCGTTTTTGCCCGCTTGTCGGTGCTTTTTGGTGTCTTGCCCAAATATGTTCTAAATACTGGCTGGCGCAGCTAGTGGAGGTAAGCGGGCAGGGCAGGGCAGGCAAGCAGGCAGAAGTGTGAAATGATTGTCCATTCATTGATTTGGTTTGATTTGGTTTGATTTGATTTGAGCTTGATTTTCGTAAGCAATGTTAGTGAGAGCACGCAAACGTTATTTTTTGCCAGTTTTTCCTCATTTTTTTGCAAGAAGGAAGGGTGAGAGGGGGGGAGAAGGAAAGGAAGAGGAGGGGTTTCATGATTTATTGCGGGTTCTGCGAGCTTTTGCCGCCCGTCGTGGTGGTGATGAGTGGACTTTATGATGATAAGATGTGTGCCCCAGAGACCGGGAATGGAGTTGGGATTGGTAAAGGAGGGAAAAAGGAAGGAAGGGAATAATCTCTATTCGTATTGTGGCTTTTTATACCCGACTTGTACTTTAGTTTTAGTGCTCCAGTCTATCTAGCTTTCCTTGTCATGAATTGAAAAAGATGAGAATAGCAAGATGGTTGACTCCCTTGCCTCCAAGAAAATAGTATATACACAAGATATCACACATCTTATACAAAAACTTTTTGGTGAAACAGCCGTGGGGGTTCGCCTGCTCCGAACGCTTTGCCTTTCCTTCCTTCAACAGGGGGAAGGGGAGGGCGGGAGAGGTGTCTAGGTGTTATATACAGCGCGGCATCACCGTATATCACTCGTAATTATACACAATATATATACAACAAAGGATGGAAAGAGGGGGGGCAAGATCACGACGTCCCCGAAAATTCCTGCACTTGGCCCCTATCACCCCACCGCGGTTTAAACCTTACCCCAGTGGCATAATCGCGATACGGCGTACCCCCAACACACCTCTTCATAACTTTCAACGTCTGAAAATCTTCCAACTGTTTAGCCTTGATATGAAGCGTTGCTATGTCCGGCCAGCAAATCTTGTACTTCAGGCAGGCGGCCTCCAACCGGGCCGCGGCCTCGCCGAGCATCTCGCACCGCGCAAGGGTATTAATCAGAGAGCACTCTGCTTGTACGTCTAGTCTTTCCCGCTCGGGCTCGCGGTACTCCAAGTATTGCTTCGTCCGGAGATACTTTATACGGTCGCCACAGATATCCCAGGCGAATGATAGATCGCGATTTCTGTAGGCGCTGTTCAAAGCGATTTGAAATGTGTAGAGGTTTCTGGGGACTCTCTTTTGGAACGTGAGCTGGTCGGGTGATTCCCGGTCGGTGTTCCTGTCTGGCTCTGTGTCTATATCTGCATGCGTATCTGTGTCTGTGGTGGCGGGAGCGGGGGCGCTGGCGTTGAGTTCGGGGGTTAGGCCTTTGGCCCCAGCGCTGGAGGTGGTTAATTCGATGTAGTCCGACTCCTTGGGGTCGGTGAAAGCTATGTAGTAGAATCTCTTAAGCATGTGGTGGTTGGCTCTGAAGCCTGCGGTTTTTCGGCCGAAGTAGACATCGAGGAAGGCGTTCATCAACTGAGTATCTACTAGGTCTGGTTTTACAGCGCAGAGCCATCTCATAACTCGCTTTGCTTCCCTCATGACTTCCATGCGATGATTTAGAATGGTGTTTTGAGAGAAAGGCAGAGTGTCCTCCTTGAAGCTCTCTTCCTGATTCACCAATCTAGTGTCTGGTCCGACATAGGGCACGGAGGTCTCGAGTGACTCGCCTTCCGCGAATTTGGCGCATTTTTTCACCATCTCGGCATTTGCGTATGCTCTGAACAAACATTGATAGGTTGCCGAGCTCGGAATAATGTCTTCTTTCCCGCTACCCAGCATGTGTCTTACTAACATTCTGGCCCTCGTCAGGTCTCCCCTTTTCCCACAAGCTTGAATCAGTGTTCCGAGTACTCTTCGGTCCATTTTGAACCCTTCTTGTTGCATATACGTAGCATACCGCCATACTTCTTGGTAATAATCCCTCCGCATAGCGAGGGCGTGAATCAGAGCATGATATGTCTCTTTCGTAGGTTTTAGCTTCATCCGGTCCGTCATATCTCTAAAGAGATTCAGCGCCCTCTCGCTTGCACCCTCTAGGGCACACGCATGCAACATCAGCGCAAAGGTGTGGGCATCTGGCGCTGTTGCCCTCGATTTCAACTTCATAAGGTCAAATATTTGCCAAGCTGTCGGGATTTCACGACGATTTAGACACGTTTTAATTAGGGTGGTGTAGACGACCTAAATCAAGTTCAAGTTAGGCCACTACTGATAATGATATTGAATCATGATACATATATAACTGGGGGCACATACAATATTCGGCCGAATGCCAGCTTCACGCATTTCTGTGAAAGCCTTTCCAGCTTCCTCAACATCTGCTCGGAGAGAATACGCCTTGAGAAGGTGTGCGTAAGTAAAGACGGTGGGAGATACACCCTCTATTGATACCATTGTGTCAGCTAAAGCCATAAGAGACCAGGGCATATATCAAGAATTCCTTACTTTCTTTGAGGTCTTGAAATAAGATTTTTACCTCTTCCGGGCGTTCCAACTGCGCATGAGCCATCATCAATAAATCATATGTAAACGTATCCGGCTCCAATTTCGCCCTTTCCATCATTTCCTGTAACTCGGATGTGCTCTCCACCCTACTCTTAAGGTCCATAGACATTAGTAGGCAATTGACATCCATGATATCCATCCCCCGGAACCCTCCATTTGACCTCAGCTGTCCTATTATCGCACTCCACAACGGCGTCGAAGTATCGACGAAGGCCGCAGCACCCCCTAACCGTTCGATAACTGGGGCCGGCAGCATCTCGGACACGGTCTTTGGCTGAGGGAGAAAGGCGGCGGTTTTTGACTTAGGTGTCATCAATGCCGCGTAGGCTTGATCCTGCATTTCCTCTGTCATTTCAATACCAGGCAGCTTCTATAAAGCCATTTACCAACACCATCGATCAGTAAATCCATCAACCAGCAGTTCCAGATAGAATACAGATGGACAAACCTTCCTAGCAGCATCCTGAATTGCAAGATCGGCAGCTCGTTTCTCGATGAGCTGGACATGCGCCTCTAAACGCTTTATTGTTCCAAGAAACCCAGATGCTCGAGTCCCACGTCCACGCCGGGCCTGGCTGGCTAAGGCACGGACTTGACATGATATGCAGATAAACTTCCCCGGAAACTCTAACCTTCCTAACGGCAAATAGGGTGTCACCGCGATTGATGGCGCCGTTATGGCTACGGTCCTAGATAAAGGTTGAGACAACGAGCGGAGAAAACGGTTCCTGAGCATTGAAACTCGGAAGCAGGAACAGCATGAACTGTTTGCTTCTTTCCAAGGGTGTGTACGGCGGGTCAAGTAGACATCGAGTGCAGAAAAACTTAAGCGAGGTCCCGGCTGGAAGGCCGGGTAACCCCAGAAGATGTAATTCACAACGATCGCGACTCGGAGTACTCTTACTTGAGCAGTCAACCAACCTGAAATCTACCGTATGAGTAAAAAGACTGGTGAAAAGCAAAAATAAGAGATTGCACTACGTGATCTTTATTTAGCTTTAGTCTTTTTATCTCTTATTATTATTCCTTCCTTCTACTCTCAGTTATTACCTTCTCCCCCTTCCAGTTACTCCTCAAGGGCGTGGTTGACCTAAGAGGGGTAACGCGAAGCATTGTGTTCTAAGAAATTAGGGTTAAGCCCTAAAAGAAAAATAAAACAACGGAATTGCCTTTGGTATGTTATTACATACAGAATATATATATATATATGCGAGTCTAACAGCAGGAATGATAATAGGAATGGAATTTTGCCGAGAGCTGCCGAGGCCCCCCAAGACACTGCTGAGAAACTTGATTTTCACCTTGTTCCACCTGGTATATTATTATTCAAAATACTTTGGAATAGAATATAAGTATCTAATAAGATAAAGAGCCTGACAGAGTTTTGTTGAGACACTATCGAGACTGCCGAGATCCTGCTGAGACTCCGCCGAGAAACTCGATTCTCACTTCCTTGCACCCGGTATGTCACTATTCAAAGTATCTCTCAATGATAGGATACAAGTATAGGAGTCTAATAAGCTTAAAAGCAGGGCAGAATTTTGTTGAGCCTCTACTGAGACCCTGCTGAGACCCTGCTGAGAAACTCAATTTTCTCCCCTTGTATCCGGTATGTAACTATTCAAAGTACTCCTAACCTATACTCATAGTAGACTAGTATTTAATAAATATTACATCAACAGGAACGGAATTTTGCCGAGCCTTTGCCGAGTCTTTTCTAAGCCTTTGCCACACCCTTATAATCATCCTTGTGAGAGCTTTTGATTTTTAGCTATTATTAACGCTCACAACTATTATGGTAAGAACATATATTACTATTCACTTTTATAAAATTATTTTACTAATAACCTATAAAGATTTCTCCTCCAATTACTTCTGATAGTTTGGAAAATGATATTATCAAATATTAGGAATCCATATAACCAGTTTCTGCAGATAGCGAGGACTTTGGCATATCTGATACTGAAGTATCAGATATTGCATTAAATCAAGATTCTGATTATCAAGAGTTCTTATCAACAACTATCAATCCTCCTTCTCTTCCAACTTCCAATACCCCTTCTCGTCTACAAAACGGAATTACTCTACCTGTACCACCTACTCGTCCTGCTCATTTTCGCTGTGATCCAGCATGGCACTGGGATGATTTTCATTCACCAATCAATAGTGATTGTGAGAAGCGAGCAGATTCCGAGGATAGTGAAGAGGGTGCTATTCCTGAATCCTCAAGTTCTAAGAAAAGAAGGACTAAGAAGAAGAAGGGAAAGTCTCCTGCAAGTAAGAAGTACAAAGCAGAAAAAAGAGCAGAGCATAGAAAGGCAAAAACTGAGCAGTCCTTAAAGGATACTTTGGTGGTTGATGGAGAAGAAGGTGTCAACCTGCATGTATTGCGACAGAGAACAAGAGGACGTCAACCACCATGCTTCTTGGAACGTTCCCCTTTGCAAATTCAAGAAGGCAATTACTTTCGGTTCACTCTACCTCAGGTGCAAAATGGTCTCATTATTCGGGATTCTAGACAAAGGGCCCTTGTTTATCTCTTTCCTCTCTCAACTATTCCTAAAGAGCTTCTTGAAACCTTAGCCACCTCATTTCAAGAATATGACAACAGTCTTACCTTCTCCAACAACAATTATACCCAAAAGCGAGGAGATTATGAGGTGCGAATTCTTGGATGTTGGTTTAAATCAGGAAGATTTTTGCAGCCTTATATGACATCACACTATCGTGGACCAGACTCAGGAGTTCATTACAAAAGGCTTGATAATCCTTACTACATGGCAGCAAAGAAGTTTCAAAAAGCCAATCGCAATCTATTCCAATTAGTTGAGAATCTTATACAACAACACTATCCAGATATATGGGAGATCTATAGCAATATCAGAGTACCGCCTGGATGTAACAAATTTGCTGGCCTCTTTGCTGCAGTTGTTATCAACAAACTGGTTAGGACAAAGATACATAAGGATTTAGGTGATATTAAGTGTGGTATTTGCGTTATTATCTGTTGGGGTGACTTTGAAGGAGGTGAGTTGGTTTTTACTGAACTAATGAGTTGTGTTCCCTTTCCAGCAGGTTCTATTATTATGTTCCGGTCAGCAATTATTTCTCATTACAATCTTCCTGTAACAGGAAATCGCTACTCAATGGTTTTTACCACTGACAAGAATCTCTTCAAGTGGTCCTGTTCTCAACAAGACTGACATTTTTATCTCACATTGGTTTTTATTTCTTATCTTTATTTCTTTTATTAAGTATATTTGTCACTCTTTTATTTAACTTACTCCTTTTTATTTTGTAATTTGATATTTATTTTGATTTATAAGCAGTGAATTAGTTGAATACTAGTAGCTGTCGATAAGCACTTTTCCTTTATACTTTCATTATAAGATCCTTAAGAAGTCCACTCTTTTTCAGCTACTTTGAATTCTACGTTCCTCTCACTACCTTACCTTGTAACTTTTATTTTACAAGTGATATTATACCTCATTTTCTCGTCTATATTTATTTTCTTGAAGAATGCCACGCATTTATAATTGGGAATTATATCAAGCAGAGTTGGCAGATATGTATCTTTTGCATAATATGCAATTAAAAGATATTATGATGGAAATGCAAATGCGATATAACTTTAATCCCAGGTAACTTTCCCTTACTTCCTTTTATTAAGAGTGGTGATTTTATATTAATTAGGCTAATTTCAAACAGTCAACGAACTTATCGATCCAAGTTTGCTGAGTGGGAATTTACCAAAAAGCAAGAGTCTTTATATAAAGATAAGGCTTTAGTCAATAAAGTCAGAGAACTATGGAAGAGAAATCTTAGTTCAGCTAATATGCTTCGCTGTTTACAACATGATGGATGGCATCTATCTTCCACACAGTTAAAAAATCTTCGTCTGCATCCAAATTTAAGACTTTTAATGGGGACTGCACATACTCCTGAGGCTAAACTACAGGCTGCTATAAATGCAGAAGGTTATATTCGGGAACACTTGGTTTCTGGGCAGGCTATTCGATATAGGCGTCAATATACTCTAGCTAATATTAGATTAAGCGGTATATTTATTTCACAGTAAGTTGGATAAAAATAATAATTCATGTTTGAGATAAATAGTTACTAACTATAATATATCTAATATTAGAAAGCAAATACGAGAAGCAATGCATAAAGTGGATCCTAAAGGTGTAGCGATAAGAGGCCAACAAATTGGGAAGAAGAGAATACGGCATGAGTTTCATATTAAAGGTCCAAATTGAGTACTCTCTATTGATGGTCACGATAAACTATCACGCTTTGGATTTGAAATTTATGGCGCCATTGATGCATACTCGCGATACATCGTCTGGTGTTATGTTGGTATTTCAAATTGAACTGCCGTATCAGTTAACAAGCAATATCTCAGACTTCTTCGAGCAACATTGCATATGCCCAAGTTGATTCGCTCAGATAAAGGTTAGCTAATTAATATTTATAATTTACAAGATATGTTGTCTATGAGTTATAAGCGACTAATGCAAGTATCATAGGATCTGAAACTGTACTTCTTGCCGAATCTCACCTGACATTACGGAGGGCAAACCAACCATCTCTTCCATTCAGCAAAGCATACTCATATGGGAAATCTACTAAGAATCAGCGCATTGAGGCTTGGTGGAATATCTTAACCGAGGGTCAAACACAAGAGTGGAAAATATTCTTTGGTAAGCTTGAATCGGATCGATATTTTGATGGTGCCGAGACCGACAAATCATGTCTACAATTTCTTTATATGGATATGATTCGATCTCATATTTATCGATTTATTGAAGTTCACAATTCTCATCCTATTCGGTTTCAACGGAGTCGTGAACATTATCTTCCAACAGGACAACCATTTCTAATGTACAACTATCCTGAAAACGCAAAAGATTATAAAGAAAAGGTTGATGAAGGGGTTTTAGCTGTATTGGAAAAGGAGGTTGCAAACTACGATCTTGATGAATATCTACCCGCTGCGACATATTTGCTTTATCAACAATTTCTTGAACAAGGTGGATTTCCCAAGGTATTCGCATATAACGATCCACGTCATAAGGACGCCTATCTCTATTTACGAGATAAAGTGTCTCAGTATATCTTCCATGGTGGGTCAGTACAACTGACATTACGTCCCACTGGTGCGGCTGAGTGGATTGCAGCCAATAGTACACATGAAATTGAAGTACATCGTGGCAATATAGTTGGTCAATCGGGTGACAACACGATGCAACTCATACCAACTGATGATGAGGTAGAAGAAATAGACGCTGTACGCTTTGATCTACTAGAACAGAAATGTGATAGCACTTCAAATCTTTTTGATAAAGATAGTTCTCAACAGCAAGAGGAATTACTAGGTACGTAAAAATAAACTGTCTATTATTAAAAAAAATTTACTAATTAGATATTGATAACTATACATTAGATGAAGAAATTGGGAATCTTCATCTTAGCGACGATTCACTTTTCCTCTCTATTTAACAGCATTCAAATCCTACTATGTAAGATCAAATCCTTATTCCTATTTTACATACTTTTCATATGCACCTACGATTTAGCCTTTCTTCTCACAACTCGAGCTTTATATTTATCTTATCTTGTGTTCTTTTGCATCTTTCATCTTCGTTCCCAACTCGTCCTATTTGCTCAAAATGTCAACATGTCAAGTCGATTCCTGCTCTTGTCGCCAATCTCTTCCTATGCATGGAAATATTGGTCTTTGTATTGGATGTAATCATCCAGTCAGTGTTCATCTCACTCAGGAAACTGATGAGATTGAGATACTTCAAGGCTGGAATAGTAAGTAATATTGATTCTAATACTCAATATACTAGGGTAAAAACTAATTTTAATTTTACTTATGCTAGCTATACCAACTTCAAGCGTCCTATTGGAACTTCAAATTCAATGTCATTATTATCGACATCATCTTCATCATCGTCCCCCTCTGCCTACAATCTACCACGAAGTACTCATATATCCGAGGAAGTCAAATTTCAACGACAACGTATTGATCCTTCAAAAGCCCAGCCTGAGATTCATCGTAGTGGAAAGTACAACACACTTACAATGCTCAGCAATACTTCGACAAAACTTATTCCATGATCAGTTGGCCTTTATTTTTAGCGTCGTGGTTTTAAGGCTGGATTTCATGGTTCACCAACTTTACTGGACTTTAATCGGTTTCAACAAATTCCCGATTGGCAACAGTATCTGAAGAATCTTGTTCTTCAACATCCAGCTTGGCTTAGTTATCCAAATATCAAATCCTATGAGCTACACCCTCGGCTCCCGATCTGTATTGGCTATTGGGATGGAACAACAACAGGCATTGCACCTAATGCCAACCCACTCCACAATAGTGGCATTATTGCCGACCTCCTCCGATTAACTGATAAGCCAAATGGTCCACATTCTGTCCAAACCCAGTTAGTAACAGTTAAAGGTTCACGATCAGTGAGTTCAATACTACGAACGGCAATTACTATTCATCTTCGACAAATTGGTGATGATTCCGATGATGAAGATAGTAATATTCAACCTTCGATCAAACAAGAAGCTATCGATTTTGCTTCTATCAAGCTCCCCTCAACTCTTAAGTTGAAGCAAGTCACTCTATCTACAAAGTCTGAACCTCGATCAGCAAATTCTTCTTCCATCGATACGACGTCAATTATTATTCAAGAATCAGATAAGGTGAATCATGATACAACAAGCGGATCAACAACACAAGAAGATACCCCTCCTCCATCATACCTCTCTGCAGAAAATTCATCGACTTCTCACTTCTTACATCCTTCAACTTTCCGTAATTCCACCAATCACGAACCCGAACGTCCTTCAACTCCCACTACCTCAATAACAACTCGCTCAACCCTTGCCAGAAAGAGAAGTATAACACTTCTTTCCCCTCAAAAAATCACAACTCGGTCAACTCGTGAACTCAAGCGAAAGTCTAGTAGTAGAGCACATCAGCAAAAGTACACATTTGCCCCCTATACCTCATGAGGCATGTGAGGGATGGGGGGCAAAATTATCAAACTCCAGTTGATGTATGGGTCATCCATACCCTCATAAACCTCGGTTAAATCCT
>Ga0307517_10003532_pt1 | contig 24300 bp, 14 predicted proteins | sample 23_EM_MG_FD_194515 | JGI IMG/M metagenome (GOLD analysis project Ga0307517, IMG submission 194515) | Populus trichocarpa ectomycorrhiza microbial communities from riparian zone in the Pacific Northwest, United States - 23_EM | ecosystem: Host-associated > Plants > Roots > Unclassified | place... | reverse complement strand
TTTTGGATAGATGATGACTTGATCAACATAGGGCAGCTTCTTGCTCAATTATTCTAAGCATGTGGTGGACTGCTCCTGCTAAGTCATCTACTGATGTAAGTTGGCATCCTTCTTCGAGCTGCATTAAGAATGTTCCAAATTTAGTCGAGAACTGATTCATTTTGGTAGAACAGGCAAAGAGACATGCATTTCTAAACTTAGGAAACCCTGAAAATACTTGAAAGTATCCTCAACCTGCCCATTCTACCCCATACGACAATAATTGAAGACCATTGCTTATGAAATGGCTACAGATTTCCTCGCCATCAATTTCATTACTGCGGGGTCATTTGCTATAGTTCATGCTTACAGAATGAAATACACGACCCATCAATGATCAATGTAACATGTTCAATAATATTTAATCAATGGAAGTGACTGCATTTTTCTGAACATGATATAAAATCTCCTTTGAATAAAAATGCTATATACTGATAGAGATGGCACCCAAAGGGACAAAAAGAATATATTAGTAGGATTTGAATTTTCTTATTCTTTTATGCAAGGGCCCAGAAATAAAGTGAATAAATAATCAAACACCAATTACATGATACCTTTTCAACTCACACATCCGAAGAAAAAACTTGCAAAACATTTTCCAGGATTCCAAATATAGTAAATTATGAAGAATGTGTTGTATGCTGATTTTCTCAACAACTTGCAGCAATCATGTTATGCAGACATGCTGGATTTCGCAGTGCAGCATATCAAAGGCCTTCAAAATGAGGTGGAGGTGAGTGAGACATTTACATCATGATCAGATATAAATGATGGCTAAATAGCAATGGCAAATGGTTGTATTACTTATTGCTGGTCTTCCCCTAATCTTCACTTGATATTGCCTGTCCATCTCTTACAGAAACTCCACAAAGAAATGGAAAATTGTACCTGTGGATGCGAAAAATCAACCCCATGATTGTGTGAAAAATGGGGGCCTGGAGCGATGGGCAATTCTTTGCTCTTCGTGTGAAAAATCATCACTTCACGGCAAGGCAACCGAAAGTTAGATGGTCTATTAGAGCACCATGATGTTCGGCTGAAATGGGATGAACGTTTGACACGACATAAATTCGTGAAAAAAGTTTTTGATTCAAGGAATTTGAAGGCAGGGACTCAGGCAGGCTAAAGTTATCTTACCAAATTTCGGTTAACAACTGTAACGTTAGGGAATCAAACCCAAAACTGTATATAGTGAAGTGATATTGTTGACTTGTAGTTAATCAGAAATGATGCATGTAAAAATGCTGTTTAATTTCCCCTTTCGTTTTCTTGGTATTTGAGAATTGAAAACATGGTTATCAAATCTTGTCCGAGATGGTCCAATATTTGGACCGTAGTCGGTTGATGAGTGAGTGTGATAATATTTGTTTTTAAAATAATTTTTATTTAAAAATATATTAAAATAATATAAATTTTATTTTTTAAAAATTATTTTAAATTTCAACAGACCATACAGATTTAAAATATAAAAAACAATTAAGATCAAACCTAATTGATTTTTTAATAAAAACTACATGGTTTCAATTTTTTTTTATAAAAAATACAAAAAGTTTGAACATGAAAACAATAATTAACCTGACTAAACTCTGCTAAATTATTTATTGAACTTCTAAACTCATAACCTTGGTCAAGTTGCAAGACATATATGATATAATCATGACCAATAATGTCAAAACTCAAAACCAAACTCAAAACCGCAGCTAACATGTGGTGTGCCTTAATAATTCCCAATAATAAAAAAACCATAAATAGGAGCTTTTTTTTGTTTTATAAATTTTGAAAATAGCATTTGAAAAATAAAAAATAACTAGGAGTATTAAAAAAAGTAAGATAAAACTTGGTATGTATAAGGGATATATTGTTGTATTGTATTGAACATTAACTATCATGAATGGTTGGATGAGTAATACGAATGGTCTACTGTTGTGTTATATTGAATGCTAAACTGTTATGAAATGTTTGTTTGTGTATTACAAATGATCTATTATCGTGTTTATTGAACGTTAAACTATTATGGAATGTCTGTACGGGTATTACGAAGGGTCTACTATTATGTTATAGTGAATGTCAAATTATTATGAATTGTTTGAATAAGCATTTCAAAGGATATATTATCATGTTATAGTGATTTCATAAACCGCCTTTGGAACGTTTGATTGGTTAATGATTAACTTTGATTAATGATTAACTTTAGTTAATGGCATCCTAGAAGGATGATCAGGTTGCGTTTTATGATTAGCTACGGCTAATGGCATCCGAGACGGATGACCGAGTTGTGATTGATGATTAGCTTCGGCTAATGGCATCTTATGCGAATGACCGAGATTGATAAATAATTAGCTTCGACTAATAGCATCCTAAATGGATGACTTGGATGAATAAACGATTGGCTTCGGCTAATGACGTCCTAAGAGGATAGCCGGATTTGGGAGTTACGAGTTAGTTTTAAGAATTGATGCATTCATATGTACTATGTTTTGTATATACCAAGTATATGAAAGAACTATGATTGTTATGCTTTAAACAGAGAATAACGTTAGTTCGGTTAATGGTATTCGAGATGGATGACCGGGTTTGAGTATTGTAATTAGCCTTGGTAATTGACGAATTATTAAGGGTGATATTTACATAAGTAAGGAGAAATGAAAAAAATTATGCTTTTTTGGTCCATGAATGAAATGTAATGTTAATATTGCTTTATTATGTTTTTTTAAATTGCCTATAATGATTGAAATTATCTTGTGCTGTAACAGGGACATCATGCCAACATGATGCGTAAGAAAATCCGTTTCACGGCTCACACATTTTGAAAAGAACTATATATTCGCATGTTATGGGTGATATCAGTTTTGTATGAACAGACGTGTTAATCACTCAATTAGTCGTCCGACCTCTTTTGTAAAGACTTGTAATGAAAAATTGAAATGGAACACAGATATGTATGTGCAAACATATAGATTTGATGTGTATAAATATACGTATGTAGTATTCTTCTTATGAGGATGTTATGTTGTGAAATTACATGAGGTCAAGATAACGAAAGTATTAGTTATGTAACTTGCCGTTCAGCACTCTTGTATGAACTCATGATGATAACAAGACTATAACATGAATGCGAATTTATGAGTATGTCAATATGATGTAATGTAAACCTATGAGTATGAAAATATAATATTATGGGCATGTGTATTGAGAATCCATTTTATGGGAATGTTGATTTACGTTATCGTACATGGATTGTGCCTTGTTAATGAATAGAATGCAATTATAAATATGCAGAATGATATGATGAAAAACATCCAGAATCTGATGATTTATAAAAAAAATAAAAATTGCATCAATTTTGGCCTTGAAAAAGTCGGGTTGTTATACTCCATGTCTCCCCTGAAAATCTCTATAAACTCCAATGAAAGTCTTCATGACTAACATCTCCATGAAAAATCTACATGGTCTATATCATCAAATCTCTATGACTATATAAAAATCTTAGTGTTCCAAAACATGTCTCCATAAAAATCTTTGGTACTCTTTAAAAAATATTTCTATGTCTCTATAAAGATAGCACTCACAGCCACAAAGATAACATAGGTCTATAAAAGATAATTTATATAATAAGAATTTTCTCCCCACTTCTAGCTAAAGTCTTCCAAATATATATGTTTAAAAAACTGGAGGGAGGGGGAGGGGGGCAATGATGGTATAAGAAAATAAAAAATAAAAAAATAAGTTATTTATATATTTTTTTAAATATAGTCGCTAGAGCCAGACGACCAGTTAAGGTCGCCCAGGCCTAGCTCGAGTGACCAAGCATCCTGAGGTGACCACTTGGGTGACCTTGGTCGCCCTTTTTTGGGCAAGCAATATGGTTGCTCCCTTTTTAGGTGATTGACTGATAGTCCTTTTAACGACTAACCAGATTTTCTTCCCTTCTTTGTGATTTTTCTTTCATTCTTTTTTTTTTCTTTCATATTTATACGTTTATTTTATCTTTCCAAACTTATAATTTTGATGTAGCACACATAATTCTTTGCATGCATAAACTTTTTACAAACAAGCACCATTTTCTATCACTAATTAATACATTTATGCTATACCTACATAAAATAAATAAACTCCATCAGAAAGACTTTGGCAAACCAACTTCCCCTCTAATCTTGTGCCCATGCTAGACACAAAATCTATGGAACAACATCACATCAACCAATGAGTTACTTGGTTGGCCAATGACACAATTCCTCCTCCATGAAAAAAAAAGTTCAAGCCAGGTGTATAAATATGCCCAAACTCACAAGTAGGAAGGGGATTAATTTCATAGCCACATACTTACCACAACAAAGCCACATGAATTCTCCATACAGAGTCATACTAGCTACATGAAAATACTCACATTATGAAATTTTATTTTGCTTTCAATGCATTCCTTCCACACACACACACACACACACCCACCCACCCACACACACCAATGGAAGCATAAAAAAAAATCCATGAGAGACTGGTTTACATAAGCAACCAGTGTATCCTATCTTTACCATAATGTGATTTGATGGCATTAATTTCCTTTTTTTTTTTGCCGATGTTTAGGTGCTAGATTTCTTGTATTCCTCAACATGGCACCATGTTAATCCATCATAAATATAGCAAAAAAAAAGAGACGATTATACAATTGTAAAAAAAATGACAACAAATGGTAAATAACCTATGTTTAAGTAGTGTTTATAAATGAAATCAAGAGCTTAAATCTTCTCTATTGTAGTTCATAATTGGTGTTATTTTTATATCCTAACACATGAACATAACTACTCGTCAAAAGTTCTTAAACTTCGTCCGAGCATGGGTGTGGTGCATCTAAATAAAAGGATGGTGTAATGTAGGTACAATGTTTCAAGATGTCGGAGTGTGTGTGTAATAATCCATATATCCTTTTATTTTTATTCAAAAAAGAAAGAAAGAATGTTTACATTAATTATAAACATCGATGAAAATATAGGTCTTTTGTTAACAAAAATATGGGTACTATTTAGTCATTTGCTAGCCCTACATGATGCGGCCCTAAGGTCCACAAAAGAAAGCCTATACAATATACAAAATTGATAGGGAAGCCTCGAAAAACTTGGGTGCAAGAATGATAGAGAAGCCTGGAAAACTTGGGTTGAGCCCTACAATCTAAATTAAACTTAGGTTAATAATTAATTTGTGGTTTGGAAGGGTGCCTTTGTCATTCTAACACAAGCATGCTTTTCTCTTCTTCTTTTTTCCCGATTTGCCATAATTAAATTATATAAAGTCGTATAGTGAAAAAAGAGAGAAAAAAACACCTTAAGTGTGCATCTTATGGAGAATATAATAGCTAAACTAGCATGGCCTCTTGTCAAAAACCCTCTACTTGACAATGCTGTGAGGTTAATTTGTTCCATTGTTTGCTTGACTCTAAGGACGTTGATGGCTTTGAAATGTCTTGTGATGATCGCAAAATATAAAGCAAGAGTGCAGTGTTATATCATAACCTATGTGTTTAGTTAATTTCCTCGTCAAGAAAAAAAAAAAATATGGGCGGCTCTATAGTATCAAATTTGAGGTTCATGGGTAAGTGTTTTCATTGGTGGAGGATGAGTTCTACATTGAATAAAAATGTAAAAATATAGAAGTTGTCCGTATTTTAATTTTGAAAAATTGAAACTCACAATAATTATACAAATGAAGGTTATTTCTTCTTTCATTTAGTAATATAGTTTGAATATATTAAACTTATATAATCCCAATAAAAAACTAACTCCATAATAATTTTATTCAACTTAATTGGTCTCATAGATTGTACGCACAATTAAGCACATGCATGACTTCCTAGCCTACTTGCATTCAATTTTATGAATATTTGGTCAATGTTAAATAATTATTTTAATTTAAAAATTTAAATTATTAGATGATACCCTAACAATTATTTTATATTACCATCTAACACATATATATTAATCTAAGAATTTAAATTATTAGACAATGTTCAAGAAATTTTATATTACCTATATAATTACATAATAAGTTATTATAAATATGTACCAACTCTATCAACAAAAGAAAAAAGAAAAAAGAAAAAAGAAAAAAGAAAAAAGAAAAAGAAGTTTGTTAATATCCAAAATGGACTTATATGTTGAAGATTACGTATTTGTCATTAATGTAGCTTGAGTAAATCTCCAAGAACTTCATCGTTGGGTAATTCCAATGTTTCTGGAGACAGAAAATAGAATATTCAGTAACTATAAAAACAATAAACAAATCTTTTTAAATCAACAATAGGATTCTGAAGATTAAAACCCCAGTTTGCGGTGCTACAAGCAGAATCATTGATCTTATGTTGATTATCCAATTTTTTAACAGATGAAACTTGACCAAAGACTAACAACATACAAGAACACTATCACAGAATGAACTTCCATGACAAAATTAAGACACAGCAAGGTTCTTATCATCATTGAGAGACATCAAGCAAGCCTCCCAAATCTTACAAGATCCATCTTGACTGATCCCCAGAACAATCGAAGAACCATTCTCTATTAAAATGCTCTAATTTTACCGGCATAGAATGAACTCTAATAAGGGTTTTGTACGCTATTAAAATATTTTTATACAGGGGTATTTTATTCATTCTTTTATTATTATTATTATTTTGAATTGATGTTGACGGAGTATTTTAAAATTTAGTTTATGAGAAATTAGTATGCAGCGTGTTCCTATGCTAGAAAAACAGGAGATTTTTAGTAAAATTTCCTATATTCAACTTTTAATTAGAATAGGAAGCGGATAGGATTCAAATTTATAATTATTTGATCTTGGACATTTATGCATCATGATAGAAAACTATCTATCTCAATTAATGATATATATATTCTTTTATATTACTTATTAAACATAGATATACTTTTATATTACTTATTAAACATATTAATGATTATACAAGTTGAAATCTTATCACCATTATTTTTCTAATTAAAACTAAATTATCATCTGTTAATAACTGTTTAATATAACTTTTATGCTCAAAGAAAAAGGAATGTATTAATTTAACTATATTATTTTTCAAATACTTTTCAAAAGCTGCGTCATTCTCCTAAGATTTTTACCATATCATGTTATTTTTCAAAAACAAAAATCTGATGCTAGACATTCCCACGATTTTGTGTTAAAGTCGTAGTTAGCTGCGGGCAACGTTGGTCAGATTGGAATGCCTGCAGAGGAAAATGTAACTTTTACCAAAGGTCTAATAAAACAAGAAGTTACATGTGTTTCTTGCCTAAGCTACACAGTTCCATGCTTGAGCTATGGATTTCTCTTACATCTATATATGTTGTGGAAACGACAACCTACTTGTAATCTTCATTGCTGAAGACAAGCTTCCTGTTGCACTACCATTTGCTTCTACTTTAGGAGGCAATGCCGATATCTTAATCCATAAAGAAAAAGATCAGCACTCTTCTTTTTGTCAAAAGAGTAATAATAAACAAATATTTTAAAAAATTAAAAAAAGTATAACACTAAGATTATGGCTGCGTACCCCCCTCCACCATGCAATATTTTAAGCGTCTACACACCAATCTCTTGCAGATCCAAGATTTGACAGAGCAAAAAGGTATATTTCAGTGTGCTATTCTAGCTCAAATATTACATTCCATTTGAGGCTATAATAAATACATATAAAGAAAAATGCCTACATGCTGCATGTGATCAGGAAGTACACTGAGTCGTCTTAACAACGAGTTAACATCTTCATATATTATATTATATAATTAACAAGTGTCAAAACGATAGAAATTTTCTCAGTAAACTGTTTTCTAAAGTCTAAACAGGCCCCCCAAATCAACATGGAAGCTCTCGTTTATTTAATTAATCCAGTAAGTGGCAATAATTTATTGGGTTCATGGTCGTAATTAAATTAGTTATTTAATTACCAAGTTGTGTATAGTTAATGCTTTCCAAGCATGCATATGTTTACATTTACAATTATTTGACCTTCTAATATATATATATATATATATAGAGAGAGAGAGAGAGAGAGAGAGAGAGAGAGAGCCACTACTTGAACAGTGCTAATATTAATGCAGCATTTTGATTGCTGATGAGGCTACAAGAAATTATGGCACAAATCTTAACAGGTTCTCATAATAAATTCTCCACTATAAAGTCAAGTCAAGCGAAGAGAAATTAAGGGTTGAAGCTCAAGTTCATCGTAAAGAAAAAGTTAACTTGATATCGTCAATGTATTTACATATGCAAAGTTGGGAGATATAAATTCTCTTACGCAAATAGCTTCAATGTGTTTCTCACAATAAATCTTCTTGCGATTTGGTTTGCGTACATACGTCTTTAAATATGATGCTTAGCTGACCTAGCAAATAAAATTCTCAAATCCATTTAGGAAAGTAATCCATAATAAAAAAGAAAAATAACGAATCTAATTTGAACATTAAAACAATTTTAATGGTAAAAGATGAATTGTTGTTTCACAAACCCTAAAATAATAGATAAGTTGATGCGGACCAACCCAGAAATACTAGCAAGGACCCATTATTTTTTCAAGATAAAGACATTTAAAGAAGCATTGGTTTTAAAAGTTTCGATCAAGTCAGAATTGAAAGATCCATTAGAGTATCAGAAGAAGGTTCTAATTAATACATCTTATCCATGTGCAAGAGAGATCAAATACAACTTTATTTGAGCCATGAGTTGAGTACAACAAAGAAAACAAAAGAATCATACTACAACTTGAAAATAACATAGGTGACTACCTTTCTCTTTTGTTTCTAGGATTAATGGGCTACATGGAAGGCTATAAATAAGCCTTTAATTAGTTCTGTAATATTTTATTTCCTTCTTTTTTTCTCATGACAGAATATGGATTTAATATTAGGGGTTTTTTTTTATTTTGTTAGCTATAACTCAAAACTTGTTTGAACTTAATTAATACTTTGTTTTTAGCTAGGATTTAGGATTTGTTTGGATCAGGTTATGAGCTTTTTAGTTAAGGGTTTTTGGGTCAGTTTTAAGTGGATCTCATATAAGTCTACATAAGGGGTCCATTAGAGTTAATTTTTTAAGAACTATTTAAACTCATGTAACTAAAATTTCATCAGCCATTGATAAATATTACTTTTGAATTTTTCAGTTTTAATGTGTGAAAATGATTTTTGCATTTTTCAGTTCTTGGACGAACTGAATCTGACTTACCGAAGATTAACTGGCTTCGTGTCGTCATTCTACTTATTCTAATAGTGTTGGTTCCTTGGGGTAAGTTTTCATTGTGTCACACTCCTATCAGATCTATTTTGGCTTTCCGGGATCATATCTCAATCTTGATTGTAGGTAGCGTGACCATCTAATTACAAAGTTCGCATCAAAAATTGAAGATATAGAATTATTATTTGATAAATTATAAATGTTAAAAAACCTTACACAAACAACTAATATTTATCATATTAAATAAAATCCTCAAACCAAATTAGGAAATATTGAACTCTTAAATAGTAAGCAAAATAAAAAATATAACGAAACAACAACTCTTGTGTCTAATTTGAATAATATGGGATTGAAAGCAACCTCAATTGTAAAAAATAGGATTTCATTAAATTGAAGAGAGAGAATTTTTATTTGATAAATCAAAGCTAATAATTTTCAAATTAAATAAAACTTTCAAACATAATTAGGAAATGAACCTCTAATAAATTATATTGTGAAACAACAATTTTCGAGCCTAATTTAGGCCTGAAAACGGTATCAATTGCAAGAGAAAAACTAGGGTTTTGCAGCTTAAATTTAAACATTTACATATGTAATTTTTTTTAAAGAAAAAAATATATAAGAGAGAGATAAATTAATTAATTTATTTAATTTTTATTGAAAAGGTGCATACCTTTGTATTAAGTCGTTGAGCTGGTTAAATACCAGATATTCTTCATCTTTGCTGTCTGTTTGACAACAAGAAGAAATTAAATATATAAATAAAACAACAGCATAAAAAAATTAATATATTAATGAGAGAAAACGACAGCTCCTCTGTATGGTGTGATTACAATTATTTTGTCCAAAGCCAACAAATGAACAGTGTCATGGACATATTTTGTTGCAAAAAATAAAAATAAAAATAAAAAAACAATAAATTATGATTATAATAATTGGTTCAATTAATTCGCAGCTGACCCAGAGTGCAAATATTTCAAAGACTTTGTAAGGCTATGGAAGTGGCTGCAAGCTACAAATCAAGGAGTTGTTGCTGTTGTTGTTATTATTATTATTATTATTATTATTTATTATTATTATTATTATTTTTGTTGGTTGTTGTCCTCAAACCCTCCCCACTATAAATTTCTAGATATTTCTTTAATTTAAATATTATAACGTTATATCCAACTGGGTCCTTAAATTACTTGAATACTAACAAGTAGTATCAACTGTCAACATAGAGTGCAATTCTGGATTTATTAGGATATTATATTGCTGCGTAGAGCATATTAATTTAAGTTATATGTGTGTTTTTCGCTTCATAAAAGTATTTTTAAATAAAAAATATATTAAAATAATATTTTTTTAGATTTGTTTTTGATTTTTTTATATCAACACATGAACACAAAAAATATCTTAAAAAGTATCAATTTAATATTTTTTCAAACAAAAAATAATTTAAAAAACACTTTATAAAACATAAAATATTACAATGTCAAATGTGCAGTATATCTAGGTGTAAATGCTTGGTCACCGTATATTCAAGGTCTATCCTATATCAATTTATATATTAATTAAAAATAGTTTAGCATTTATTCAAAAAACCTTGAAATTTTTTAAAATAATTTCTCACAATAGATTTTCATATATTTACCATAGCTATTAAACCTGAACTAGCTCAATAAATTGACCCGGTAACTCATCGATTTAGAGTCTAGTTCATATCGAGTTTTCTTTTAAATCGTTTTAGATATTGACGTAATCAAACTCGAGTAACTCAACAAATCAACCCATCACTTGATTAACATAACCAAATCTAGATAAGACCCGACAAAATTAATTATATTATTATTATTATTATTTTATCTAAAACAACATCGTTTTAGATATAAGAAAAATATGATAGCACATTCTTGAATTTTTTATCTTAGCATCGCTCGTTTATCTTGAAATATGAAGAAGGAGTAACCTAACTTTTCTTGTTCCAATACTTCTCCAAGAACAACGGAAATTAAGCAATAATGGAGAGATCATAACCGTGAGCTTTGACTTTCACGTGTTTCATACGTTAAAAGTTGTGGTCGGTTGCGCTAGATGCTTGACAGAATTGCGTTTCTGGCCGCGTTTCGTGTCTCTTCCCCTTGCCAAGAGTAAAACTTGGTCAGATATCGCCACGGTGACCAGATAATTCGCAACATATTGGATTACAGCATGTTTGTTTTAATATTAAAAAAAATGTGTTTCTTTAAAGTTATTTTTTTATTTTAAATTAATTTTTTAGATTATTTTAACTGGTATTAAAAATAAATTTTAAAAAATAAAAAAATATATTATTTTAATTTATTTCTAAATAAAAATTTCTCTAAAAATCAACTTACTAGAATAAGTTTTATTTCAAATGATTTTTAATATTAATTTAATGAAATTTGAGTAATCTAATAGATTGATACAGTTAAATATATCTTAAATTTTATCAAAAAAAAATTAAAAAATTAAAAATAAAAATAAAAAACGATGTAGTAAGAAAATGTCAAGATCATCTCCGAGACAGCTCTTTGATGGGTCATTTTCCAGCAAAAAAAAAGAAAAAAAGTCACCGAAATACAAGAAAATGTTGAATGGCATAGGCAAAGGGCAGGCTACGTTGACCCTCAAAATAATATATGTGGCCCTTTGACTGTTGTTTGTCCTGCTAGTACCGTCCACAATAATTTGGGCGAGGCAACACCCATCATTATTGTCCTTCGTAAGAGTCAACTAGCCACTCAATCTAAAATTCGTCACCCACGAGATCTTAGAAAATAAATTTATACCACGCTCTTGAGTATGTAAAAGCTGGTTACATGTGTGTTTACAAGTGTTATATTGATTATTTTTTAAAATATTTTTAATTTAAATATATTTTTTATAATTATTTTTTGATATCGGTATATTAAAATGATATGAAAATACCAAAAAAATATTAATCTCAAGCGAAGAAAAAAATATTTTTTTTAAACTATTTAATAAGTCCTTTTAAAGCGAAAAAATAAACAAGACCTGAGTATGGCTAATTACATAACCACTCTAAGAATATCTTTGTTTTTATTTTTGTTTTTGTGGTTGTGGTTTGAAAAAAATTAATTTTTAAAAAGTATTTTTTTTTATTGTGGTGTATTTGATTTAAATAGGTGTTTAGTTAAAACTCTGACTGAAAATGCTTTTAAAAAAACAAGTAATAAGTGTTTGTTGAATTACTAAAAATGATAACTAATTTATATATCAACTTGCATTGTATTTAAAAACACATTGTGATAACAACAATTAAAAAAAAAGAAACTTATTTATCTAAATCGGAATTTAAAGATGGTTTCATAGAAATTATGTGGTTGGAGGAAGATTTGGAAAACTAGTTTGAGGGATGCCAAGCCAACAATTTTGGGGACAAGAAGATGATAGGAAGAGAGAACAAAAAAAAGAAGATAGATGGGATACCTGGATGGATATGAAGGTGGAGACAATTGAGAGGTGTTTTGGGAAGTATGAAAACAGCCAGGTATTTTTTTCTCTTGATAGATCTCAGTTAGGAAGAATTATCTCACAAACAAACTCTCTAATGAAGATTGTTTGATAGAAAAAAGTAATGGATAATAGATTTGTGAAAATTATTTGATGAAAGATATGTTAGATCTGGAAAAAAAGATGAAAGATTGGAATGAATGAAAAAAGGTACAATGGAAATGAACAAAAGATGGCAAGGATGGAAAGGATGGAGGTATTTTGGGAAGTATAAAAACCAATAGGTCTTTTTGGAATTGGAGGTTGTTGGTGGATAAGATCTGAGTTATAAACCTAGTTAACAATGTTTTTTTTCATAACTTGTGGTTAAAACGCAATAAATTATGAGTCTCACGAGTTCTAAATGGTGTTTCAAGTTTAACCAAACAACATTAAATTGTGATTTGTCTTAAAAGCAGAAGCAACCACAAAAACAGACACACTCTAAATAAACTTAAGGTTTTTTTATATAGTATTTTACTGTTTATATGAATAATAAAACATATTAATATATTTTTTTAATCATTTGCAGGTTTGAGCGACTTGTTACCATTATTTTTAAACGAATGATCTATCATCTATGTATTTTGTTTTTCAAAAAAATAAAGAAGGCCATGCATGCGGGTCTGGCCTCTAGGCCCACATGTGCCTGACCTTTTTTTTTTAGTTCTTTTCTTTTTTCTTTGACACTTTGAAAAGACTTACCAGATTCACTCTCTAAGTTTTGACATGGTTCTGAAGTATTATTATGAATTTTTGACATGATTTTTAAATACTATTATAATTTTTTATTTCTGAAAGTGAAGTGTTAATTGATAAAGCATAATTTAGTGATTAGGGGATAAAGGTTTAAAACTGTGGTTGAAGGATATAGTTTTAATGATGTGTAGCAGGTATATAAAAATTATTTAAATCAATATTCTTAGGTGTGTCATTGTTAGCTTAAAAAAAAAACCTTTACAATACTATCAAACAGGCTCATAATCAATAAAATAAAAAGAAAAAATTATCCAATAATCTTTAAATAAACGTTCTTTATTTTTCCAGCTTCCATACATCATTAGGCGTGTCATTGTTTTACTCGTTATGCTTTAATTCCAATAAAATGTGATCCTTTTCCACCCAAAAAAAATAATGAAAATAATGGTTTAAATCTTGATATATATAACGCTAAATTAAGTATCAACAAAAAAATGATTTTTCTTAAATCTTGATATATATGCTCCAGAGGAAAAGATGAAGGAAAATATTTTTTATTTTTTTTGGTGAAAACTGAAAATTAATTTCTTTTGGAAATTTTAATTATTTCCAAGATAATATTCAATGAAAATAATATTTTGTTTTTGTTTAAAAATTAAAAAAATACATATTATTACTTTCAATTTCGAAAATAATTTTAAAATAAATATATATTAGAAATTGAAAAATACCCTCAAAATTACTTTCAAAATTTGCTTCCCCTCTAAAAACAAATAAATAAAAAAAGACACTAAAAGGAACGTTTTTACATGTAAGTATTAAATCATTTAGTAGTTTAAGCTAGGGGTGTGTAAAAAAACCGGAAAACCGAATAAACCGATAAAACCAAAAAAAAATTAACCGAAAAAACCAAACCGAGAAAAAAAACCGATTAAACCGATTAGAATAGTTAGAAAAAATCCCGGTTCGGTTTGATTTTCGGTTTTATAATGCAAGAACCGGTTAACCCGGACCGAACCGAACCGGTTCAAAAAAAGTCTATAAATAGAAAAATCCCCCCCAGTAACCCTAGCCACTAGCAGCCCCCTCTCCCACTCCCTCTCCCTCTTTCTCTCCCTCGCCCTCCCCCTAGACTTAGAAGCAGCCCCTCTCGCCTCTCCCTCTCCCTAGACTTAGAAGCAGCCCCCTCTCGCCTCTTGATCCTAAGATGAATTCGGGTGTAAAGGATCTTGCTAGGCTTGGGTGCGAGAGGATGTTGATCTTTGTAGCTGAGGAAGACTATTTGACTGTTGCAGCTAAGAATTATTATGAGAAGTTGAAAAGGAGTAGATGGAAGAGAACTATTGAACTTGTCGAGAATGAAAAGGAAGACCATTGCTTCCATTTGCTTCTGGGTATTCTTTAAAATGCAGGGAAGATAAGATTTATCTGTATAAGAAGATTTGGGGTTTTGATTTTAAAAAATCAGGTTTGGATTTTTGGCATTTAGGTATTTGAAAAATATAGGAAAAACCATGTTTATTTTGCAAGAAATTTAGGGTTTTGATTTATAGCAGAGTTTTGGATTTGGGATGTTGATTTTATTTTTATTTTTTAATTGAAATCAGTTGTGTTGATTTTTGGCTTTTGGTTATTTGTAGTTTGCACAATGCAGGGAAAACAATATTTGTGAAAAGACTACTGGCGAGTTCGAGAAGAAATATGAGCATATAGGTTTTCTTGGTTTTTTGAAATCAAGAACCGAACCGGACTGGACCGAAACTGGTCGATTTGACTCGGTTTCGGTTTTTTTTTAAAAAAACCGGTTTGGTTGTTTTTTATAGGTAAAAACTGAACCAAACCGAATGATCACCCCTAGTTTAAGCTTGGGACATATAAATTATTTTTTGATTAAAAAGTAATATAAAATACAAACTTCACCATACAATTTAATTTTTTAGGTTAAGATAATTTGTTGATATTATCATAAAAAAATAGTTTTTTAATATAATATCAAAATTTTAATAACAGAAAAGTTATGAATTCAAATCTCATTATTTATATTCTTCCTCGTTAAAATAATAAAAATAAAAAAGACAACATGTTTGTACGACTTTAAAACTCTAAAAACGTTTGAGCCAAGGTGATATATTAACAAATATATATATAATTTATATATATATATATCATCCATTAAATCTCACCCACTCCCCTTCTTAGTGCACGATCGGAATCACACAAGTACCAAATTAGGATGAGGATGGTGGACAAATGAGAAAGTGCACTATCGTTGCTTATGTGAAGCATGTTTATATTTTTGGAATATTGAAGTGAAAAGTAGAGATTAGCGTATAGAATTAGACCATAACAATGCCTAAGGTGCTTTCTTTAATAGGGTAATATATAATAAATAATTAGCACGTTAACTCAACTATCATGAGTAAAACACATTAGCTTCATGAAAAATATGCCAAAAGTCCAGTCAACAGTAGTGTGCAAACTCAGAAATTGACCCTTCAAATCTTCATTTTACTCGCAACAAAAGCCATAGCTAGTGAGGGCAATCACATTTGTTTTCTGGTTCTTAACTCGGTTTCGGTTTGCTACCTCACTCGTAACTCAATTCTTGTTCATTAGGGCTAAGTTCCCCGAAACCTCGAATCATGCTGACAATATCTTGTGCCTTGTGGTCTTACAATTTAAGGTGTTCAAATTTGTTATAAATGCATGAAAAAACAGCTATCATATGAACATTTAAAATTATTTAACCATTGGTATCTAGAATCCGTACAGCCTACCTAATATCTAGAATCCTAAGGTTGAACGATTCTTTAAAAAATAGTCAAAATCTAAGGTGATTTTGCTCTCTTACATTATAAGCTGAAGTTTGCAAGGTTAATATTTCAACATCCAACTCACATAATTCTCCTAATTGTTGGAAGATTTTATGGCATTCATAGTAGAAAAACAACTACCAAATAATTACACCATAGTAGAAAAACAATTATATCTAGATACACAAGAAAAAAAAGATGAGAATTGTATATATGCTCCTAGACTATGGAATAGTTTTTTCTCAAAGTTATTAAATCATAACCCGACTTAATACCTGAGTTATAAGTTGAGCAGGTTAATCTATTTAATCAAGGTCAATTTAAAAATACGTGTTTTCAATGTTTTTTTTTTAAAAAAATCAACTTGGATTTTAATCAAATCTCGAGTTAACCCGTCGAGTCGATTGGATTACACTGGGTTAACTCTCATCCTATTTAATTTGAGACCTGACTTAAGCTAGAGGTTGAGTCAGCGAACCAGTTAGCTGACCCACCGAATAAAGCTAAATTTAATAACAATACACACACACTAACTAACTATTTGACTTGCGTATCACTGCGTGTCATAAATTTTTCTTTAAAAAATACCCTGGGTATGCAGGCTATTCTTTTAAGAAATTCAAAGTATAAATTAAAAAACTCATGCAAGTATCTGATCAAATAAATCCATAATCATTTATGTAAATAAACAAATAAAAAGTTGTTAACAATAACCAAAAGAGAAACAAGAAAAATTAAGAGATAGATGTAAGTCAAGATATTTGATCTTATAAAATGAGATAGTTACTCATTTGTATCTACTGAATTTGTTTATTAAAATCAATAAAAAATAATAGAAACATAAATACATTAAATAAAATAAAAGGAAAAAAAACATTATGCAAGGCCAAACATATAATAAATACTATTTCATAATAAATATTATTTTTATAAAATAAAGCTCACCTATATAAAATAAAAGGAATTATTCAAAAATTAAATACAAACAAAATTATTATTTTAAAAAATATTTATTCAAAAAAGGTATGCAAAACTCATGGCCTAAGTTATGAGAATAGAATAAATTGATAGAAAAAAAATTAAAGATAACCACAAAATCTTCAAAGGCCAAAGGATGAAACCAGAGAAAAAAACCATAAAAAAATATGATTAAAAGAATGAGGTAGAAAATTAAAATAAAAAATAAATTAGAGGACAAAAAAATTTTCAATTAAAGGGTTAATTTAAAAGAAACTTTAACAAAAGAAAAATTAAATCAAAAGAGTTAGGGCTAAATTGAAAACAAAAAATAAAACAACATAAACTTTGATTGAATGATGAAATTAAAAACCAACAAAATTTTAACTGTAACATCCCCAATATTTGGGTACAAATCCTTTTACAATAAATCCGCAAATAATATAATATTTGTTAATTGGTCGCAAAATGGTTGATCGGTTTATTTGGAAACTCAATCGATCGACCGGATATACTAAGACCTTGTTCTTAAGTTTTGATCAGTTTCTATCTTTGGTATTACGTAAAACTAACAATATTTTTACTGAAATTTTAATAGAGTTTCCTTTATATTTAAGAAGTTTCAAGTGTCGACATCAATCAAACAAACTAAAATAAGAAACACTTCATAACCACATATCATACAAAACCCATCAATTTATTCCTGATCTAGTCATCCTGGATCTCGATATCATTAATCCATAATACCACTAAGAACTATTAATCTTCACATTATCAGTAATATTACTAAACATCGTGCTATTTATTTTGTTTTTTCATTTTTTTCATTAACTTTTTTCTTCAATTTCATCCCTCATCATTTGGTTTCATTTAATTTTTATATCAAATTTGGTCTTCATTTTTTTAATTGCTTTTTGTTTTTTTAATCATTTTCTTATTTGAATTTTATTTTTAATTTCATCCATTGGTATTTGATTTCAACTTATTTTCATATGAAATTTAGTCCCCATTATTTTTATTGCTACTTCTTTTGTTTTGGATTCATTTTTTATTGCATTTTAAAAATTTCATCCCTTAATATTTTGTTAAGTTTTCTTCGTTATTTTTTAGGTTTTGTCTTTTATAGGGTTAGTCTCGGGCTCATGACTAGGGTCACGAGTTTTAAAGGTGAACACGGGTTGACTTTGATATTTTTTAGATCAGTTTTTTAAATTGATTTTTTTTTCAATTTCATCATTCAATATTTGATTTATTATAAATTGGTCTTCCTGATTTTTTTTAACTTTTCTTTTTGAAGTTATTCCAATCTTGTGCCCATGGCCATGGGGTTAGTCGGTTTACCGAAGATGACTTGAATTTTTTTTCATTGTTTTTTTTTCAATTAATCTTTTTTTATTTTTGCCCTTCAACATTGAATTCTTCGATAATTCAGCTTCATAATTTTATTTAGTTCGCTTTCGATGGAGTTACTTTAGTATCACAACCAGGTTGCATATTTGACATGCTAACCTAGATGGGCTCGATTAGGTTTTTTTTTTTTACCTTTTTTACTTGTCAATTTTTTTATCAATTTATTTATTGTTGTTGCATTTGATTTTGTATTATTTAAATTAGTCAAGTTTATTAAACTCAATCAAGTCAATGATTCAATTCTTGAATTTTTATTTTTTTATCTTTTTGAAATATTTGTATCATTTAACATTTTTTTATATTAAAAAAAATGTAAGTCGATCTCGGCATAGCACAACTACTTATCTAAGTCATAACTAATTGTCCCCTTTCCGATACTTCTCACAAATTTTTATTTTTCCTTTCAAACCTTATATTTTCTTTTCCTTAGAAATTCAAAACAAAATTTAGCAATAGAGAGCTTATTTAAAGGAATTCCAAAAACTTTTCAGGTCCCAATCCATCTAACCAATATGAATACAGTTATGATTGATGTGATTGGTTTCTAAACAACTAGGTCGGTGGTATTTATTTAATTTTTTTTTTTTTTTTTTTTATGGTGAGTACACAGCTGGTACTCTTCCGGGCATTCAACAGGCGAGTAGTAGCTCCTCGAATTGCTTGTTTGCTTCCCATCTTTGACGAACAAGGCACGATCCGAAGGTAATTCGCATTACAGTAAATGACTTTAGTAAAAGAAGAGAAATTTGATACAATTTAGTAAAAGAAGAGAAATTCGGACTCGAAATCTCTTTAAAATAAAAGAAAACGCACATTAATACCAGTTAAGTTATAATTTAATTATTAATGGTAGTCATTGATATGTTACCTAATTTTTCATTACAAGTAGAGTAATTTTTTTTTTAAAAGTCAAGCCATTTAAAGCATTTATTACTACTTTAATTATAGCATGAAGCAATTAAACTTAAAGTGATTTTCTTCACACTAGTGGATTAAGATCACTATCTTCAAAATCCAACGAAAATGATGTGCCGACCAAGCAATTCAATCCAAATATTCATCCAAGATCATACTTATGAAGAAGAGAAATGATTGAGCTTCAAATAAAGGACGAATCACCACAAACAGTTTGGTTGAGAGCCATCAGAAGAAGGAAGGATCAGAGGAAGAACATCCCAAATCAACATGAAACCTTGATCACATTGTGTATGGACATTATATATATGTTTATGAGCTTCTAGTCTATATATATATTAATTAACCAAGAAATTATTAACTTATGGTCTCAGATCATGATATTCATGGCTTAACCTGATATCAATGAGTAAAGAAGTGTGAAAATTAGAAATGTTTGAAGTGATTCTAGAAACTAATTACCTTGGATCCAACAATATTATATGAACAAATTAAAGAAAAGGTTAGTTTGATTCTTTATTCAAGCAAAGCTTATTTTAAAGCTACAAAATCTTTGCCCTAAAATACTAATACTGAATCTAATTCTTAATTTACAGAACATTAAGCTCCTCTACCTATAAAAGAATATACAAGGCGAAGGAGTTCATCAACCCTAAGATTGTATCATCCTTCAAGAATTCAGTTCTTTGTGACTGAACCAAGTTTACAACATTGCTTGCAGCATTTTTCAAGGGCTCCATGTTAATATTTTGAGCCCTACTTAATATCGATTCCCTTGCTCGATTGAAAAGATTTTCTTCATCCTTTTGAACCTGATCTCTCTTTAGACATTTGAGTAAGCTGATATAGGATCCCAAGTCATGAACACATGAAGGGTTTTGCATGTTGAAGAAGTCTAGTGCTATTTCAACACCCACATGTTCATAACATGAACAGCTCCATGGAAACTCATATCTCCCTCCAAAAACCCTAAGGTTTTCGTTGAGAAGAACCCCTGGTAACTTTGTGATGGGATCATTAACATTTGCAATTCTCAAAACTTTTACCCCTAATTCCTCACATCTCTCCTTGAAGCTGGAGTTTCCTACTCTTGGCCCTCCAAATGAAAAAACCGTTACTGGCACGTCCAGTTTCGGGTCGAGCCTATTCAATCCAAGCTCGGCAATATCATAAGCAAGGAGAAGAGCCAATGAACTTCCCATACTATGCCCTGCCAAGGAAATGCTAAGTTCCTCACCTTTGTACCTGTTTAAGAGCCTTGATACTTCGGCTAGAAGCTGTTCGCGGCAACTTCCTAGTCCGAACTTGTTATCACTTTCATTTGAAGTGTACAAACTCAAAAAACCAGACTCTACTTTCACTTCTGGGCGTGGATTATTGGGGTCTAGCCTTGCCGGGGTCAGTGAGCTCATGAGATTTGATATCCACTCCGGGTTTGTTACTGTTCCTCGAAATGTAATGACTATGTCTCTCCTCCCAAGTCTCCTAACCGCATCATCTGAAGATACAGCAACATATCCAATCCAACGCCCGCAAGAGGGTTCATTTTGGATCGGAATGTTGACATCCGGAGTGGCGTATATGTACTTGGTGACTTCGTAATCGGAATTTCCCATTCCAACCTCTCTAAACAAGTTCTTCTTCCCGTACTTGCAAGTCAAATATCTTTTGGATTTAGGGTTGAGGTCAAAGGCCTCATAACAAGCGGTGACAAACTCCCCATATCGAATTATCTCTTGCCGGAGAAAAGGGTGCAAGGGTTCGACAAGGCCGTCCCAGTTGTTGCATCCTTGAACCTCTCTCCACATGTGAGCCAAACTAGAACTGCTAGTGCTAGAACTAGTCTTGGCTAATCCTGTTGACATGGCTGGTGTTATAAAAGAAGAAACATGCGACTGTGATCTAAAAGCAGTGGTGTCAGCCCTCTTCTTGGGCAAACAAAGCTGCCCAGAAGAATGAGACCGGGGTACCATGCTCCCTGAATATGCAACATGATTCATACTTGGAATGTTTGGCATCAAAACTTTAGAAGCCATTATGGGGAGAGAGTACTTTGAGAAAGAAATTAAAGGAGGGATCACAGAGGCCTTCTTAGCTATGGAGATTGTGGTCATGAAGAGAGTAAGAGAAGTGGGATTATATAAAGAGAGGACACAGATAGACAGTCACAGAAGGAAATTAATGGAAAAAGAAAGGAAAGTAAAAGGACATGTTTGGCGAGTATTTGACTGAGAATCATCTTTTCAAAATTCCAAGCTTTTGTTTTAGTTTATGTGGTCGGTTGTTTAATTTCACACAGTCATGTTTCCTAACACTATATGTTTGGGTACATGGTCATGTGAAAACGTAGATGTACTGAGAAAGGGTCCAGAGAATTTTGTTACGATTTTTTTTTAAAAAAAATTAATAATCTTTTAACCATATCACATCTATGTTAATTTTCCTTTTTTTTTTTTTTCTTTCAAGAAACCTAAACTCACCCAGTTTTTTTTAGATAGATGATGTTTAATAAAAAATTAAAATTTAAAAAATTATTATTATTTCAATATTAAATATCACCTTAAAGCACATGGTCGTGTGAAAACGTCAATGTGACGTGTTTGAGAGTGTGGTTGTGGTTGCTTTTCAAAATATTTTTTACTTGGAAATGTATCAAAATAATATTTTTTATTTTTTAAAAATTATTTTTAACATCAGCACATCAAAATCATCTGAAAACATTAAAAAAATATTAATTTAAAGTAAAAAAATTTAATTTCTTTTTAAAATACTTTCAAAACATGGTTGCAGTTGTTTTTAAAAGTACTTTTCACTTAGAAATGTATTAAAATAATGTTTTTTTATTTTAAAAAAATTATTTTTGAAATTAGTATATTAAAATGATTTAAAAACATCAGAAAAATATTAATTTGAAGAAAAAAAATTAATTTTTTTTATATACTTTTAAAACACAGAATAATCATGAATGAATAAATATACTTGGAAAATAAAAAAGGTTTACTTCCAAACCTCAACAGCAATTTCTTTGGAGAGAAAATTTGTACAAAATGGAGTTTCTCTTCTTTTGCAAAATCTTTCACAATCAGGAGTCCTTTCAATCAGTCGTCTTTTGCAAAATTCAAGGATGTCAATCAGTATTTATGTTTATAATTCGGTTCCAGGTGGAAGGAACATTTTCCTCATTGCCGATTTAAAGGAAATTTTATGTGATCTGAGAATTTGTTTTTTTATGCCGTCATTTGTTTTAGTGTTATTTTAATTATTAGAATTAAAAAGATATTTTGTAGTATGAATATTTTATAAATGTTATTAAATTAATTTAGAAAGTCAAAGAAAAAGAAAAAATCATTATCTTTTAAAGATTAATATGGGTTATATATATATATATATTTCAGTCTTATATATCATAAAATGATCTCGAAATAAATTATTAATTATTTTTCACTGAAATTTAATCACTTCTGTTTCCAGCACCGGATCCACAAAGACCAATCCGACCTGCCCCTTGCTCTTGTTCGCTCTCCGATATGGCATTGTCGAAGAATTAGTTTTTTTAATTAGTTAAAACATTTAAGTTATTTGATGAATTTTAATAAATGATTTTTATATTATTTTTAATGTAAAATTTTAAATAAAAATATTTTTCTCTTTTAAATTTGTATAAAGACACCTGCATGCTTAATTTTATAAATTTAATTAGAAAGAATAAAAAAAATATTAATTAAGATAACCTTAAACTCTTGATCACTTGATTATTAGAACTTTAATTTAATTCAAAAACTTATATATATATATATAACATAACTAAAAACTTGCTCGGATAATGTAATGAAATGTGTCCATATCAAGGAGTTATTTGGGAACGTGATCCAAACAATGTTTTATAAAAGAAATTATAAATTAATTTTTTTATATTTTTGAATCGTTTTAATGTGTTGATATCAAAAATAATTTTTTTAAAATAATAGTAAAAATATTATTTTAATATATTTCCAAACAAAAACTATTTTAAAAAACAACCGTTATCACACTCTCGATCAGCCACCCACCGTATCTTTGAACAAACAGCCATCACTACGACTACTTACCGTCACTATTATTAATTAAATGATCACGTAAAGTTTTAATCCAGAGCCTAAACGTTTTAAATATTGCAGGTGCATGGAGCTTGTACACGAAAGACCCGTATCGTCTTCTTTATATATATATATATATGTAAAGTTGTCGTCTAGGTTTTAGCCACGAGCTTCTACCTATTTGTTATAGGAGACAATAGAGAATACCAGGGAAAGGAAAGGTATTGTTCCACTAATCTTGTTTTCCTGCTATGCATATTTGTTTTCTGCTGACTTTCAGAATAATTTGGAGTCTCTTCTTAATTTCTTTTTGAGATGTATCCCATAACAAGTTAAAAATAAAAATAAAAATAAAATATCATTTTTTCTGTATTTTATTAAGGAATAATCTCAATTTAACTTGTATAATTCCATTACTAGTTTGCGTTTAATATTTAACTTCAATTGAAGAGAATATTAGAGGTAATTAATTAATGAAATATGAATTTCTAACAATTACCAGCCCCCCCGAGTCCTGCATTGATTTTAATTGTAAGCATATATAGCTCATTAAATGCTTTATTTAATTTTTATTATTATTAAGATTTGAATAATTATTTATATTCGAGGCATGATTTTGAGAAGCTGAGAGTCAACACGGAGAC
>Ga0307517_10003531_pt1 | contig 24300 bp, 33 predicted proteins | sample 23_EM_MG_FD_194515 | JGI IMG/M metagenome (GOLD analysis project Ga0307517, IMG submission 194515) | Populus trichocarpa ectomycorrhiza microbial communities from riparian zone in the Pacific Northwest, United States - 23_EM | ecosystem: Host-associated > Plants > Roots > Unclassified | place... | reverse complement strand
CGCGTCTCCTCGTCCGACGTCGCCAACGTGTAATCCAACCCCGGCCTGAACCTCCTCGCCTCCACTTCACAACTGACCGGCAGAAACGTCGTGACCATCAACAACCACGCTCTGAACGCGTTGCTCTTGAACAACTCTTCATAGACGCTCCGGATGATCTGGTCGGGTGACGTCTGCTCCGACCTAGGGAAGACGAACTCGACCGCGGATTCGGGCTGGGGCTTGAGAGTGAGGTATCTGTATCGACTGGGTGGTCCCTTGAGCTCCCAACAGTCGTTGATTCCGACCGAATGAGATGGAACCCTTCCCTGACGTTCCGGATCTGCGATACTGTCCCGCAAATCTGCTTCGAGAAGTGCCTTTTTGAGCTTTCCGGCCAGGGTGCCGTTGAGGAAGGAGTGTAATTCGAGGGACCCTTCGTGCTGCAGCCGATCAGAAAGGTTTCGGATCAGCCGAGGTCGAAGGTAGACCGGGTTAATGAACTCGGAAAGGAGGGACAGGTGTTCCTGGGTTAAATCTGCGGTCGGGTCTGGAATTTCTGCACTTTCCGGGTATTCCTTCAGAGTCAAGGTGGTTGAATACTGAGGGAGCGTCCGACTGTAAACGCTCTGATAAACCACGACGGTAGGGGCCAACGTACCAGCTGTTCGCGAGTGCTCTTCATCTTTACATCCTTGTCCATGTCTACGTATCCAGGCTCACCGGGTTGGGCGGCATGGAACCAACCGCTGATACTCAACCTTTGGTACCCCTCCGGACCTTCTTCTACCACAACCTCTTCCACGGAGTGATGACTCCTCCCGGGTTGCACTTCAAAGAAGATGAATTGGTTCCAGCTGGGTGGTATGGATTTGCTGGGGGCAGGTTGAGGCTCGGCTGTACCTTGGACGACCGGATACAGCTCCAGCGCGCCTCCGTACTCGGGCTTCCACGGTTTACCGTACGGCAGGGGCATGTATAGGATGTAGGAAACTCGGCGGGTACCAATGACGTCGTCGTGATTAAGCAGGTAGCATCCTTTTTTGTAGGTGTTCACGGACATGTCTTGTTTCGAGCCAGAGATGGGACCACATCCTGTGATCTTGCATAAGAATGCACGGAACTCTTCAGAGTACAAGGTGTTGCGGAGGGCGAGGAGGTTGGGGAAAAGAGCGACCTGCTGTTTGGTGAGGTAATTGAGGGAAGCGAGGTCTCCGGTTTGGTTGACCTATTTGGGTCGGAAACGGTCGTCGATTTGGTCGGAAAAAAGGATGAAAAGGAGGGGGGAATCAGCGCGTTGGCGTTCAATTGGAGGGAATGACGGGTGCGAGGCAAGGAGGTGGATGCACTCGTGAGAAAAAATAGAGAAAATCGACTCCTCGCCGCCCGGGGCACGCACACAAACGTAAACACGGCGATGGGACTTACCCTATAAATATCCGTCTCCTTCTCGGTAAAGCTGAGATGGGCCGTACACTCGTCCTTGACCTTCCTCAGCAGATCGTCTTGGAAGAGCGTCTCGACCCTCGCGTACTTGTAAGGCTCGCTGTCCGCATACTCCTTCCTCAACCTCTCCACGTTCTCCTCGCTCAACAAACCAGCGACAAGGTTCTCGGCGCAGGGTCCAGTTCCGGTCTTCTTGGCATCATCCGCGTCGGAGGTGGAAGCTGGGGGGCAGGCGGTATCGTGTGTGACCTTTTGCCGCTTGTGCTGAGGAGAATGGGATCGAGTACCGCGTTTGCGATCCATAACGAGATGATCCGGGGTGAAGAGGTGGGTTGTGTGGATAACGAGGGAGCGATGAGGATCGGTTAAAGGGGGTAGTGATTCAAGTAGTTAGAGCCAAGGGGCCCTTTTTTTTCCGTTCAGGGTTGGGGAAACGGTACGATGGCGAGTGTCGATTTCTCGAGAAGGTAGGAGGGAGGCCTGCAAGATGGACTGGGACTGAGACGGGGAGTAGAAGGGACAGCGCGCAAGAGGGGGGGGGTATAAGTAAACGATGTTTATGAGTTCCGATTAGCTTTAAAGGAGCCACAAGGATTTGAAAAGCGCATACTCTATATGTACTGTATGGTGCGGGACCGCAAAATTTCAAACGGAGTCGACGATCGCAGACTCCGTTCTGCCAGAGATCGTCTGGTCCAGGCCCATCATGCCAATCTGCCGCAAGACGGACGAAAAGGAGGCCATCTGTCACTTTAGATTGTCTACCAGGCACCCGTGTGCGGCAGGGATGTCGCACAAAGTTACGGCGACCAGAGTGACGCATGCCATCGAATTCTCCGTTTCTCCGCGTCAATCAGATGAAAAGAAAGGACCCTCAGGGTAAACGATATAGACATCATCTCAGAACGCAAGTACAATCGAGACAGGGAGATAAACACAGTATGTAGGCGGCCAATAAGACATAACGACAAGAAAAAAGAAACGATAGCTAACGAGACTTTTCGTACTTGGGTAACAATCCCTCATCCGAACGAACGGGGAGGCTTATCCTCCCAGAGTGGTGGTGTCTGTGAGTCGGTCGATGGGACGACCGTGAGGAGGGTTCCGTGTGAGAGATCCACGCCTCTGCGGCCTGCATTTCTCTCGCTTGTTCCTCTGACAGGCTGCTGAGCGGGACTGGAGAGTAGACGTACACCTCGGGCGTCCCGCTCGTCGAACGTGGCGGCGACGAGGTGGCTGGCGTAGGTAGCAAATAAATGCGGTGCAGGGACTCAGAGCTCATGGGACGAAGTGCGGTATACGTGGTCGACGTTGACGACGATCGAGAGCGGGAGAGGTGGGAGTAATAGTTGGAGATGGAGATCACGAAATGGACCTAGATCACACGACGACGATGGCATCGAACGTGAGGCGGAGATGCGCTGAGAAACGTGGAAAACAGACGGGGAGAACGTTGCGACTCACTCGGACCACAATGACGACGGCGATCATTGTCATCACGCCAATTACCGCTCTCTCGAACCACACCTCGCAATTCTCCAAATTGAAGCCCATGTCGGCCAAGTCGCGAATAAAGTCTGGTTGACTGGAAACCTCCTCGCAGAGGCCAGTCCGGATTGAAGAGTTTGTTGAGACAACATACGCTCCAGAGATCGCAGCAAAGATGACAAAGAAAAGATCGGCGATTGAATAGTCGCGGCAGAACCTGACGAAGGAGGGGATGTTCTGGGACAGGTCAGCCACACCTGTCTGACTCAGCCGTAGGCGGGATGGCGTCGTGCGTACCTTGATAATGCCAATGAAACCGACAAACGAGGAGACGGATTCGGCGGCGAAGTAGGAGGAAAGGAGACCCCAAAGGAGAGTGAGACTTTCACCGCTCCAAGAATCGAGGGAACCCTCCCACTCGGACTCTGGCTCGATGCCCTTGAGAGAACTCCAGAGTGAATAGAACTTGAGAGCGAGGAGGAGGTTGAAAACGGAGCCGGAGAGAGAGATGAAGAGAGCGATAGATCTAGCAGGGCTGAAGTAGCGAATGATTTGGGAACAGCCCCTGCGAGAGAACGGAAAGACGGACCTGGATAGTCGAGGCATCTTTTGCAGAGCGGGAAGTGGGGTGGATTCCTGACTATCCTATTGTCGTCGTCGTCGTCGTCGTCGCCGAGAGGAACAAAGGGCTAAACTCACCGAGCTGTAGTCGACAGTGCCAAGCGAATCCTTCCCACCTCTCTTCAGGAGCGGCTCACCGAGTTCCCAGTTGTGAAGGGGAATTGAATTTCACCGGCCTGACCTATCGCGCGAGCGTGACCTCTAATGTGACGTGATGCCGTTGATCCGTGACTGCCGTGACTCAAGTTGCCGTTGGCTGTGTGATTTTCCCATACCGCATATTTGCGAGCTAATCCTCCAACCGCTGCTTTATTCCCTCCCTTAACCAACCACCACCACCACCCCCTCGCGCATGTTCGATACTGACGAACCTCCTCCCCCTTCTTACGATGTGTCTCAAGAAACCTTCGACCAAAAGACCCAACAGGGTATCCAGGCCTCTCTCGAACCTCAGGCCGATGCTCTTGATCTGTGGGAGGAGTGGGACGAAGCAAAGTTTGAGGTCAATGCCCGCGCCCACGGAGAGGGCTCGGCCTCTTCTTCTTCCTCTGCCCCCACCCTTCCACCTGTGACCGCCCAACAATACCCCAAGGAAAAAGCCCCAAGACCCCTGTCACCGCCTCCGCCACTGCAGGAAGAAGCCGCCGTCCGTCCCCTTCGGATCGTCAAGAAGAGTCAGTCTGCCGCCTATATGAAGGCGGCCGAGGCCAGGTCGTACCAGTCCGGCCCTCTCCCTGACGGCCCTGCACCCTCATCCGATGGGGGGGCTTCGCTCGCCAGATCCTTCTCCGTGCTCAGCGTGGACCGAAGAACTCCCCCTCCGGTGTTTGAGCACTTTGGACCCAGTTACGATGGCCCGGATTACGACGAGGTGGTGATGAGCTATGTCCCTGGAAACTCCCGCCCATCGTCACCGATGTCCGTCCTATCGACCGACTCTTATCCCCCTCCCGTCCCTGCACCGCCATCAATGGTTGGTTCACGTCCTGATACGGCTATGCCCCCTCCACCGCCGCCTCCTATCCAGCGCCAACCCCCACCCAGATCCATGCCTATGGACCAGCGCTCTCAGTATCAGCGGCCCAGGCGACGCGTTGCTTTCGACCCCATGTCCGCTTACAAGTCCAAGCCGACTTTCACCCCCGGTCTCGAACCCACGCCTGAGAGAGTAGATCCAGCATCATTCTACAAGTGCGTTTGATCTGATCGCCCGTATCTAAGCTTATTAATCCATCTCCAGTTCCGCAGTCTCAGCCCACCTTTCCACCGTCCCCCAGCGTTCAGCAATCACGCCAGCATACCGGGGCAACGGGGTGTATCGACAGTGAATATCGTTTCTCTCGCAGCCGCGCATCTTACCCTGATGGCACGAGTGCGGCTAACACCAACCCCTTTTTGGTTACAGAGAAATCCAGCATCCCCGGCCCCATCACGCTGTGACGTTTGATAGCTTTGCCGACATGGGAAATATGGGAGGCATGAATATGGGCCGAGAACGAGCCATGTCGGTTATCTCTACCGATTCATCCTATTACCCTGACCCTCCGGCGAATCTGTCGCCCAATCATGGTTTGGGGCGTCATCCGCAACCTTTCCATCCTAACCGCTAGATCGCAGCTTTTTATTTGACCCTGTCTGCAGTAAGTTTTCGTTCGTTCCCATTTCATGTTTTTATTTGGCATTTAGCTATCGGTCGGATATGACCCACCCCCCTCCTTAACTTTTTTTTTCCCTTTATGCATCTGCGACGCTGGCTCTTTCCGATCACTTGTTTGGGTATCCTTCTTTTTCCCACCAATTCATCGACCCCCCAATAAGCTCTCCTTACCTACCATTCCTCCTTCCCTCGAGCCCTCGGCCTCCCCTTGGATACCCTGTCTACGACCTCTCGGTCCCGTGTAGTGTAGTCTGTTGTATATTCTCTGCTGCGATGAGAGCCCACATTACTTGCATTTATCTCAAAATCAATATCATCGTTACAGATGCGCAAGCAAAAATTCCAGGATTAGGTCTCTCGCCCTTCCGTTCTCCAGATCTTAGTGCTCGTAAAGACGGCTGGGGGGCTGACCATTGTCGTGCTCCACTTTTGGGAGCGCCCTAGCCGAGCGAACCAGCCCGTCTTCGGACCACAAACACACCTCGCAGCTGCAACGTACTCTTCCTTTTTTTTTCTTTTCGTTGACGACCCGAGTAACCATCCATCCCCTCCTCGCCCTCTCCAAAACGGTCTGGATTACGAGCACAGAACACAGCGCTCCCCACCTCATATCCATCGTCGAACCCTCTAGAAACCACAACCACGTCAAAGGCCAAACGAGACCCTCCACGACAAAGCCTCGAGTGACGCTACTTGCTACCGTTATACGCACACGGCCATGTCATCACAGTCTTCGGGCTCTGCTGGGAAACCTGCCGATTATGTTTACTTTGAAAGGACGACCGCTGGGTTTTCTGAGGACGCGTTGCCTAGGTCCAAGGCTGCTCAGTTGAAGTTGGAGCATTATTACAAGATTGCGGTCGAGGCTGCCATCGAGAGGAATCAGAGGTGAGTGCTCTTGCAGCACTTGACATGTCTCCCTTATATAAAATAATGTTCATTCGTATGTTTGTTACGTGGGTTGATAACCACTACGCTATGTTTTCAGGCGCGTGGAGGTCGAAAGAAAGCTTGCGGGTGACACGATGATGTCCGACGAGCGAAAACAGAGGCAACTGGTCGGGTTGGGCAAGAAGGAGGGATCCTTCCTGCGGTTGAAGAGGACGAAGATGGGGTTGAGCGACTTCAGGACCGTCAAAGTCATCGGCAAGGGCGCGTTTGGTGAGGTTCGCGTGGTACAAAAGGTGGATACTGGCAGAATCTACGCGATGAAGACGTTGAAGAAGGAAGAGATGTTGAAGAAAGACCAGGTTCGTCCACTCGTTGCCCCCTCTCTTCCCCGCATACAATATGCGGAGCATTAATCTTACTTTGTGCCCCCCTCCCCTTCGTTCATCAGCTCGCCCACGTTCGCGCCGAGCGTGATGTCCTGGCCGAATCCAACTCTCCATGGGTCGTCCAACTATACTATTCGTTCCAGGACCCTGCATACTTGTATCTCATCATGGAGTTCTTGGCTGGAGGAGATTTGATGACGATGTTGATCAAATACGATACCTTTTCGGAGGACGTGACGAGGTTCTATATCGCAGAGTGCGTTCTCGCGATCGAGGCCGTACATAACCTCGGTTTCATCCATCGGTGAGCAGAGCACGATTATCTGTGGGTCGTCCAGAGTTATAGCCACTGACTGATACTTTGCTTTTCTCGTTTCTTTTGTTTAGGGATATCAAGCCGGACAATATCTTGATTGACAAGGACGGGCACATCAAGTTGTCTGATTTCGGTCTTTCCACCGGGTTTCATAAACAACACGATTCAAGCTACTACCAGCGCCTCTTGGATTCCGCGAATGGCGTTGCGTCTCCAACGACCGCCGCGCAATCGGCGAGGAACAGCGTGATGGTCAATGCGATCCATCTGACCATGTCCAGCAAGGACCAGATCGCGACTTGGAAAGCGAACCGGAGGAAACTCGTAAGCACCACCCTCCCCCGCTTTCTTTTCATTGATCCCTTGACAACTAATTTTCTCTAAACTATTTATCCGGACGGGATTCCATTTTTTCTCCCTTTTTTATAGGCATATTCTACCGTCGGGACGCCGGATTACATCGCGCCCGAGATTTTCTTGCAGAAGGGATATGGAAACGAGTGCGACTGGTGGTCGTTGGGCGCGATCATGTTTGAGTGTCTCGTTGGGTACCCTCCCTTCTGTTCGGAAACTACGCACGAGACGTACCAGAAGATCATTAATTGGTCGCATTACCTTGTCATCCCTGACGACGTGCATTTGAGTAGGGAGGCTGAGGACCTGATACGGAGGTGAGTTGAATTCCCTTTTCTTTTTTTCCCACTCTTTGTTTCCCTTTTGGAGCTGGGTATGGTTTTTTGGTGTCCGCGTCGTTCGCGCACCTCGGGGACGGCCAAACCCACCACTTCTTACGTCCCACTCCACTCCCTCTCGGGGAAAAGCGATGTGGCCTCACTCGACCCGCATCCTCCAAAACCGGAATCCCCGATGCACTTGACGCCCATCCGCCCTTTTTCACTTCTTTTCATATTCTCACTTGTGAAAAAAAAAAATTAAACTGAAAATCTAGGTTGATCACATCTCCGGACCGCCGTATGGCTGTGGAACAAATCAAGAAACATCCCTTCTTTTATGGGGTGGATTGGGTCGCGATCAGGAATATCGAAGCACCCTTCGTTCCAAGGTTGAGGTCGATCACGGACACGTCGTATTTCCCGACGGACGAGTTGGATCAGGTTCCGGACGAGCCTGCGGGTGGAGATACAACTGGAGCTCACAAGGAGTTGGCTTTCTTGGGGTACGTCGTTCTTGGGTTTTTGCCATCCAAAAACTGATATGGGTCGTTCTTTGTTTTTTTTTTCCTGCAGTTATACGTTCAAGAGGTTCACGATCTCTTCGAACGCTTTCTGATTCCCGTCGAAGGGCACACTCTCTTATCTGTGTGGTCACGAGGGGACATTGTGCCAAGCGAAACGAGAGATAGACAGTTGCCTTACGTTATTACGTCGTTCCATTCTACGATACTGTGACGTGATCTCGAGGGACTACGAGGGTACACATGACCGCAGGGCTGGGCCGCATCATGTGGCAGGTTTGGCAGGTTTTTCTTGTTCCTCTTTGACGCTCCTCCTCCCATCACCCCCCTTCTAACGACTGTTAAATGCTATCAGATGGTTTCTTTCCTCACTGGTCCTTTTCTCCTCCTCTTTCCCCCATTCGGTGTAACAAATGTAGAGTTCAAGAAATCGCAAAAAAAAAAAAAAGTGATCGGATTACGTTGGGAAAGAGGGGGGAACCTTTTTTCTCATCAGAGCAACATTGAATGCTCAGTTTCTTAACTTTGACGCTCGAAGCGGGCAGGGGCCCCGCAGAATGAAGGATTCCTGATAGAAAAAATGAATTAAATAATGAACGGTATCTACTAATGGATTCCGGCAGAGAAGGATATACATATACGGTAAGATCTAGTCGTCCCAAAATCGCACCTGCAGCACCGTGTGTGGACATAGAATACGAGCGGGGACATTATGAATTGTCACGGATTCAAGGGAGGGGCTGTGCCGTGGGTCAGCGTTCTGCCAACAGCGGCAGGTTCGCCGACGCGCACCTTGGGTGACAACGAACGTGCTCATCACTACCCCATCAACCTCGCTTGACAGTTTGAGTAAGGTTATTCGAAAGCTACAGCCCCCCAAAAAGGTATAAGCAGACACCCAAAAACCAAAAGAAATCCCACAACTGACCAGCTCGACGAAAATCGGTAACAGCTTTGGGATATACGTCAGCTCGGGGGGCTTGATCTGATCGACCACCTTCTTCAACTTTGGTTTCTTCTGATCGATCTTTGGCGCCGCATCTGGAACCTTGTCGGGCATCCTGGGGGTCCTGTCAGGGTCCAACCCCACTCTGCTCTTCGGATCCGGCAACGGTTTATTCTTATCTGATTCCAGACCCGTTCTTGAACTCCAAGTCGACCCTTCACCTGTCGTGGGCGTGGTCGAGCTTCGTGAACCTGCGGTACTGGAGCTCGAGATGGATTGGGCCCGGTTTCTGGATGCCGTGTCTGATGTGGCTGTGTTGGTCTCTCTTGGCGGATTTTGAGGTCTCCGAGTCGGTGAGGGACGTCCCAAAGAACCCGGGGGTAACTGTGGTGCTAATTGAGGGGGAGTAGTGCTACTAGCCGTAGCGCCTCGTTTGGAGCGGTACGGCTGGTACTGCTGGTGCTGCTGTGGAATCGGGGGCGGAAGTGGCAAATCAACAGAGACAGATTTACCCCTGCGGAGCATCTCCATGGATTTGGAGTTCCTCAAGCGTTGGGCAATGCTTAGACGCTCCTTCCCGAGGTCTAACGAGACACTTGAGGCGGTCGCATCCGAGTGAGAGGTCTTCATGGTCGTAGCCCGAGTCCTAGGCGTAGAGTTCGCATGACTCGGTTTGTGACCTACACTAGAAGCACCACCGAGCCGTTCGGAGCGTGGTGACTTTGGTGGAGGAGTTGGAGGCTTACCCCCCTCGCTACCCTCCTCGGGATCGTCATCAGAGCCATCAAACTCTTCGTCGGAATCGTACTCATCCGAAGACGAGTAATCCGAGGAACCATCACTCGTGGACACCTCCGCCGCCAGGTCTTCCGCGTCTCCATCAATCAAATCCCCGAAGCTGATATCGTTGACGACCCCCTGGACGAGCGCAGCGGCAGCCTCATCCTCTGCATCAGCAGTGCTCTGCTTTTGCGTCCTTCCGAACCGTCTCCGAACCTTATCCTCGTGAGCGAGCTTGAGTTTGTAATGGTATAATGCCACGTCGTCGGTCTCCTTCATGATTGCCTCCCGGTCCTGACCGGTATGGGGAAGGAGGAATTCGATACTGGTTTGATCCCCGATACCATCTCGGACAACTGTGAGGAAGAGTTCGATCCACTTCATCAGGTCATCGAAGAGGCTGCCACCTCGCGAGTGGACCTTGTAGACGAAGCTGTAGAACATCTGCTCGTGTCGCCTCACGAGATCGATGAATGCTTGCACGGTCGTGTGCGGATCTTCCTGGCTCACTGTGCAGGTAACAACATCAGCCAATAGGAACTTTTGGGACCTCGAATGAGCGGGTGAACATACGTTCTTCTGTCTGCTCAACTGTCCTGATCATATCGTTCATGAACGCCTGGAAGTCCCCGAGAGAATCTGCGATGTTCGCCGCCTTATACACCTGGGCAAGCGGGGAATAGAATATCGTGATGATGTCTTTCAATAGTTCTGCGGTGTTTCCCTAACGTGGTCGTTTTGGTGAACCCAGGTAATGGAGGAACGCCGAAACAACCGACCTCGAATATCAAGGAGATTAACTGTTCTCGATCCCTCAATCTCGAGTATAACTTCCCGAGCAGTTGGAGATCTTCAAACAGCCATGCCTCCTCATCCGTCGGACCCTCGTCATCATCTGAATCATCGAGCTCCTTCTTGTACTTGATGTATTGTCGATACTTCTCCCATGCTTTGGCGACCCGGGAAATCTGTGGTCTTGAAAGCACTGGATGCTCCGAGTTCCTCAGCACAACCGCGATAAGATGCATTTCCTCCGCCACTAGAAGCCTCTCATCAGCCTGAGCCCATCAGCAAGGCAGACAGACTCACACGATTCTTCCTTGTAAAACAGTTGGACCTCCGGGGGAGCGTAGATGAACAACCGCACTTTTTCGCACATCATGGAGTCGTCAACTTTCTCCTTCACTGCCTCGATGTCTTCCTCGAGCATTTTGACTTCTTCCATTAACGAACTCGTAAACATCCTGAGAGAAGAGCGTGAGTTCCGAGGGGTTGGCAACGATTCAGGTGTATACTTACCGTTGGAGAAGGCTCTTTCCGCCGAAGGGCTGAGCAAGGAATAAATCCAAAATCGCTGTGCAGAAGAGTTAGAAGTCGTGCTCCCTAAACTATCGGTGCCACTAACATCGAATCATTGCGACCGGGTTACTGATCTTGAGGGCAGTCTTCATCATAAAGTATGGCATCAACCCATGGATCCTTTTCATGGAAGCAAAGCTCTCAGAGGCGTCATCTGAGGCGACGAAATGGTGGAAAATGGTGGATGCAAGCCTGGTATTCAACCCTGTTAGTCAGCAGCCTCATGGTATCGTGGGAATGGAATGGGGCGTACGACATCCTCGCCCATTCGATCACAGCTTGGTAATTGGATGGAAGCTGCCTTATGTCCGGCGTGACCTTGATCGTCCCAAAGATTTTCGTCAGGCCGTCTGGGGTGGAACCCTCAGCCCAGAGGTCTGTGATGACGCGGAAGAATGTTCCTACCCTTGCCCATGAGATCACCCTTAACACTCTTGACGGCCTCTCTCAAGCCATCGACCCTGCTCGCGATTTCCTTCGCGAACTTCTTCCTTCCATCTTCTCTCGTCCTATCGGCCTCTTCTCGCCTCTGTGCGTCCTCAACTTCGCTCTGTGAGAGCGTCGTTGGACCCGAAAGTAAAAACGACAGAAGGACCGGTGAATGTGCCGTTACAGAGGTGGCGATGAGGGAACGGAGATACGCTCTGAGGGTCAAACGATTCTTCTCGCGGCTGAGGCGAGCAGATGATGAGATGCTTCCGCCGTTTGTTAGAGTTGGTAGAGATCCGTTGCTGTCCCCAGGGCCATAATAATCTGCTGAGGTCGGTGACTTGGGGGTCGTTCCGGAGTTGACATATCCATGGTCCTTGGCTGGTGGCGGGCGGATTACCATGTCTGGGTATACTTTATGCAGCTAAATGAACATGAGCATTTAGAACGAGATGTGGGCCTCGTCTACGAACTTCGTTCGCAAGAGTTTTGAAGTCCCCGTATCTGCGGCCGACGAAAACATCGGGTCGCCCCCTTCTTCGCGTCCGGATGATGAATTCCTGTGAATTTCATGCTGAGCCCCGAGGAGCTGATTGCAAGATAAGGTACATACATCATGGGCCCTGCTTCTAACACGACCCTTTGATATCACAGTCCTAACGCAGATTATATTCACATCGATGGCGTCTTTGGACTTGCGTTCCCGGGCGAGCCGGTTCTTGGCAATCGCCTCGAGGCGGTTTAGGTCTGCTTGGGACAAGCGTACGACCTGCTCCGGCTCAACAAGCTTGATTCCGGAGCTGAGGATAATGGAGAGGGATCGCTCGGCCTTGGTCATGAGCTTCTTCCTCGTAGATTTAGAGGCCCCTCCTATCTGCTCGACGTCCTCATCCATAATCGAAGTTGGTGACAGGTTCTTCGAGAGCACGGATGCGGCAAATGGCTGAAGTTTGTCTGGGAAGAAGTTCTTGGGTGCCTCGTCCAGGAATGGAAAGGTTAGGACGAATTGACGGAAAATGAAACGCAAGAAGGGGAGGTTTATACGTGGTGCATCCTTTGGGGGCGGTTTGAATGGTGCTCCAAGGTACGACAAAGGCGATACTGTGCCATGGGCAGGCGAGGTGACGATATCGAGCTCCTTGTTGAATTGAAGTTGGATTAGGGTTTTCTTGAGATAATGGGCTCGTATGGGGGTGAGATTACTGAGGTCATTGGAGTCGTTTGACTCTGAGCCACCCGTACCGTCGACCTGGATGTCGGCGTTCTTCTGATTGGAAGGTGCGGGATCTGCAGCGATCGGAGAGGAGGCGAGGTCTGGTTCTGGCTGTGATCCATTGGTCTGGATTGGTTCCGGTGACAAGGTCCTCGTCGGTTGTCGTGGGCGAAGTGAAGACTGACGGGCCAAATGTTGAGGATCTGTGTCGCCAGAAGACATGTACTCTCTCTCTTCCTCGCCCTTGGGAGGTTCGGGATGAAAGCGATGGAGCGGGGACGGATCCGGGGATTCCGCGGGTGATGTCAGGTCACATGACGCAATTAGTTTGGCTCGAGCAGAGGTTTGGCGATAGTATTGTCAACGAAGAAATCTACGGGGTGTACACCCTGTTGCCCCCATACGTCCTCCCATTCTCATCCAGCAAACCCTGCAGCTTTGCAGCAACGTTCTTTACGCACTGACGAACCTCCTCCATGTTTCGCCAGGATCCTGCGACGCTCCAGCACTCGGAGCAAGCCTTGGATGCGGCGTTGACTGTGCTGAGTTCAAGCTGGCCCTTCCTATGCAAGGCGACCATGATGTCGACGAGCCTGTTGAATCCAGCGTTCCAGGACGCGAGACCGGTGGTGGGGTTCATGGTCACGTCGGTCATGAGGAACGACGAGGAGAGACCGAGACAGTTTCTGAGCAGAGTCTGGTCAACGTTCCCCGTCAGCTGGTTCTGTTTCGCCAGGAGGTCTACGACGTATTGACCGTAATCGGTCGGGGTCGTCTGCTCCTGGGGTTCGGTGGGAGTCTCCTGCTGGGGGTTAAAAGGGGTGTGAGATGCGCGATGGTGTTGGGCGACCTGCACTCACCATGACGAGGTAGAGGAAAGGAAAGCGAGATTGCGCACTCCGATTCCTGTTCCCTCATCGCGCACTCAAGATCGGGGCAGATGAAAGGAGGCGATCTGCCCCCACGTGACCTCGCTGCCTAAATCATGGCCACGTTCTTCGACGTCTTCGGGACATTGGGCAAGCTCCTCACTCCCCCACCGGCCTACACCGACTACGAGTACGATGGTCTCGAGTACAGGTGGTCAGCCTTTGTCTTCCGGCCAGCCCGTGAGTCCCCAAGTCAACCCAATCCACCTCCGGGCTAACCCGTGTACGTCACCATCCTAGTATTCAAGACGGAAGTATGGGTGACCCTCGCAGTCATTACATATGTCCTCGGCTGGTACATTGGAAGGTCGATCAACGAAACGATTGCCAACAACTGGTGAGATTTTCATTCCAGACGCTATTTAGTCACACCAGCTCACAAGTCTGCATTCGATCACTTGGAGGTATGATGCACACTGTGACGTCTTGACTACCCAGTTCTCCAAGCCGTCAAACGGCGGTCTCACCCAAGATGGCTACAGCGACTTTTTCAACTTCTCTACCGGTCGGCGCGTCGTGGCGTCCTTACACACAGTATTGACTCTCCGACCGCGTCACGACCCGCTCCAGGTCATTTACCAGTTCCTTTTCGGCCTCTACGACTTCAGCTATAACCCTTCCGATATCCTCACGCTGGACTTCAAACTTCACCCCACGACCAGCGCCCCAGAGGGTGTCTTTGCTGTCGTGCGTAAGGGAGAACTTAAGACCATCAAGCGCGAGCGATGGGACTTAGTGAGTTCCAACGAGGTGCCTTGCGCCCTGACTCAACTTTCCTTTTATAAGACCTTCACCAAGACGACTGAGCATAACGCTCTTCCTCCCTCTTTGTCCGTCATGTCGGGTACGTTACAGTTCTGTGTCGCCCTCCCGAATTCGAGTCCTTACAACACTCCTGCACAGAATTTGCCGACATCTCGGAAAACGTCCTCAAGGAGTATGGAAACTTTTCTTTGGTCAAGGTCCTCAACGATCCCAAGATCTTGCCATACTTCATCTCGCTGTCGATCACCGATCAACCTGCTGAACGCCCGACGCTGCCTTTGCTCCCGGAAGAACGCGAGAAACACGTCATCGTCAAGCTCTCTGTCCCCTCCGGTTCACAGGTCAAAGACACCAAGGGGTTTGTGACATCCCTTTTCCAACTCGTCGATATTGTAGGTACAAAGCTCGGGAGTGCGCTCAGACCGGAAACCAAGAACAAGACGAGGAAGATCAGAGAGGACCTGGATAAGCAGTTGAAGATTGAAGCTGCAAAAGAAAAGAAGGAAGAGGTCCGCTATTTTCTTTTCGACGCCTTGCATTTACTGAGAAACTCCCCGATTAGGCCGAGGACGCAAAGCGCGCCGCGAAGCGTCGCCAGGAACAGGAACGTGTCTCCCGACTCAGCGCCGCTGAACAGCAAAAGGTAAAGTGCACATCGCGACAGATCTCCGGTCTTCGTTAACGGACAGTCGTAGATCATTGAACGGGACCGTAAGCGCGCGATGCGCAAGGCTCAAAAGGTGGTCAAGAAATAAGCCGTTCGCACTTTGCACAAATGCATAGCTTCGTGCCTCCATCACACAACATAAAAAATTGATCAAACAACGCATCTGGTACATTATTTGTTGAGTACGTAGTCGAATGTTACCCGCGATAACGCTTGTCAAGCTGTCTCACGCCTGTACATAAACTTCGGAACACCTAGGGTGTCAAGGAGATAGTCGCTGTCTCAACAGAGTGGGTGACTATCTATAACGCTAGATAATACCATATCCGCCGTAGAAGGGTGCCACTAGCCGAGATTTATTCCTCGGTTTCTGAGGACTTCCGCATCGCGTGCACCGATGAAATCGAACGGTCAAGCGTCAGGGTGATGTCGGGAGATGGTGGGTTTGAAGTGGGTGGGATTCCAGTCTTTCCTAACCCCCGTAATCCGGAAGGTTGGCCGGGTTTTGAGCGAAACGGCCTTAGCGCCGCAACTCCAGATGCGCGGTTTGGAGACAATATCCACGGCCCGACGCAACGGACGGGGTCCTGACAGTTCCCTTAAAAGGCTCTAGATACTCGTCTGTACGTGGATATAACCTTATGGATAGTCACCCAGAAAACCATATGGACACGTCAGTCATCCATGAGGGGGGCGACCGCTTGATCCACGGAAACGGATTATATATTCGGGCCCTTAGATCTTCAGACCCAGGCATCCAGGTGAGTTATTTACTAGCAGAGGCTTGACGAAGACGGAAACATCCAGATTGAACTGACAATTAAAAACAGTATGCATGTTTACTGTGATTCAGAAGGATGAATACGAAGGCCGGAGACGAAAGAGAAGATAGGTCACCAACGATAAATGTTGCAGTATCATCATCATGAGACATGTTTCCAAAGAGTACTCCACGACTGATGCATATGGCGGAGGTATATTCTTCTCATGCAACAACACACCCGCCACCACTCTTGCGAGCCTGCTCGTGCCGCACGGGAAAATTCACTGCGGAAACGTCAACCCCGCCTTCCGAGAGTCATCGGGAATAGAATGTCACATACAGGCTGCGCGGACAGCCTCGTCGAACACGGTCTTGAGACCCTTCTGCGTGAGGGCGGAACACTCCAAGTACTTGACGGCTCCGATATCCTTAGCCATCGCCACACCTTGCGGGTACTGGATCGGTGCCATGAGTCTAAATGCCAGACACGGAGAGTTCATGCATCAGTGATCGGCAAATGACATGTTGGATGAGCATGCAATCTGTAACCTTTCCCTCAGCTTTTCAATGACACCGTAGACTTCGCGGAGATCCAGTTGAGTACCCACGAGCACGATGGGTGTGGAAGGAGCGTGATACGAGACCTCGGGATGCCACTGCGGGACACCGTTCAAGGCCGAGAAATTTCTACCGCGGAAGTGGAGGGAAACAAACCTTATTCCGGACGTTCTCGTAGCTTGGCGGACTGACGAGAGAGAAACAAATCAAGAACACGTCGGTCTGGAGGTATGAAAGTGGGCGGAGCCTATCGTAGTCCACTTGCCCGGCGGTATCCCAAAGATCGAGAGGGACCGTCTTCCCGTCGACCGTCTCCACGTTGGAAAAGAGGGTTTCGTCAACTAAGGTGACCGGGAGTAAGGGATATCGATCCACCCTCCGTCTGAATTGATCTGGAGCGTACCGGTCGGGATGAAGCCTTGCTGTGGTTACACCATGATTCAAGCTGGTGGGTTGCAGTGAAGTACAACGGAACGCACGGGGAACACATTCGTGGTATAAGAAACCAAAAGACAGGTCTAGCTCCGAGGCGTTCCAAGGTGAGCTGGCGATCCAAATAAAATCGGGCACGATTGCCCAAGGATGTACTCGCCTTTCCAACCGCACCATCACCAACGACAACACCTGTGTGAATAGGAAATCGGCGTGCGAGATGTCAAGGGGGCGTCAGAGCTGGGGAAACTGTGGGGCGACTTGCATTTAACCATCAGGAAACAGGTTCTCGGTGCGGAACTGATCGAAATCTACACGACGCCCCAGATATGACGAGAGGGGGGTGTCGGTAAATCATGAGAAGCCGACATGCCCATCCTTCCTTTTTATATGTAGACGTATAGTTATGCGTGATGGGTTGCTATGAACCCATGTATTTTTTTTGTGTACTACGCAGTTGCCGAGCAGAAATAACGGAAAAACAATTTTGGTGTCCAAAGGAACGGTGAACTATTATACTTGCGGATCGACCTTTCCCGTGAGTCACGGAAGATTGGATCGGTCGTGTCGGGGCGGCGTCCCCCCTTGGCTGGGAGCTGGGACCGTTCCGGCAATGGGGATACCCTCCTCCTGTTGGAGGTCGGGGGCGGGCGGACCGTCCTCCTGTAGGGGTCGGGGATGGTCATGCCCTTCTCCTGTCGGATTCGGGGGTGGGACGGTACGAGACCTTGAAACCAAGATTCAGAGAATGAAATTTCAGGAAGAGAGCGGGAATGATTACTCACAGAGGTCCATCAACAAAATCCCCTTGGCATGGAGGCATAGGGATCCTGTTCCTCAGATGCTTGTTTTGATTGCGCCAGTCCTCGATCTGATTTTCAAGCCTTTGCTCGGAGTGGGAGTTCACCCATCCGAACTCCATAAGCATCTTCAGGAGCTCGAAACTCCAGCGAAGGCATCCACAGCCAAACTCGTTGAACCGATAAAACTGGAGGCCTCTCCTTTGAACCTCCTGGAGCAAGCTTAAGACGGTGACGTTCGGGACCCGAAACTGTGTGGTAAACTTGACCCGAGGCGTTCTAGTGACCGGGGAAGATGAGGTGTTGAAGGTGGTAATTTTGAGAGACCCCAAGGAGTTCGTTCGCTCGTTGTTGTGTTTATGATGCTTGGGTATGTACATTTTGAAGGAAATGCCGTGGAATCGGTCCGGGGTAGTGGGGAAGAGGAAGGACGTTATCCAATGCGAAATCTCAACTTGCGTTTCAGAGCACCAGATAACAACTTCCCCGATGTGCGCATTGGCGACATGGTCGGTTACTTCGCCCACGAACTCGATCCAGTCAACGGGTTTCCGTTGTGACGCAGCGCTTGGCATGGGTGATGCTGGTTCCAGGCGCGATACTGTAGAGCAAGGGATGAACAGGGTTTACTTGCTCCTTTCCGGATACCAATTGGGTTTTATCGGAGTCCCAGGCCGCGCTTATCGATACATCGATTACCTGTGGCGCACAGATAAGAAACATCGTTAGTGGTTGCGATTCAGCCACAGTTTATCGAGAATGAATGTGCGACAAGGCGCCGGGTAGACAAATGATGGGGTACTGAACGCCGAAAGCACCGTTTCCCAGAGGATACAGTCCCACTCTGTTACTCACCGTTTGATGGTATTGAGGCTCGGTATACCGGGATGACGCCAGAGCTAGGTCCCCCGGACATAGCTCATTCCCACTATCATGCCATTCTTAAAAATCGACGACATATCCCCGACGCGAACCATGGGTCGCCGGTGACCGTAACGACCGTACAGACCGAAAAGCGGGTAGGAAAACCAGGTTGCCGACCTGCTGGGGTCAATGTACGAACCGGCCGATGCAGAGATGCCGGGGCCGTATATCCTACGGGAAACGGTCTATCGGAATGAAACCTGTTGGAAACGGATCCGATTCATCTGCGTGGAACTAGCTGTTTGGAACCACGATGTGTGGCCTCTATTGGTCAAACGTAGAAGCGGCCACGATACCTGATGAGGCCGACGAGCCCTACCAGGTGGCGGTAGGCAGGATCGGTCGTCGTGGACTCGTGAGACAATGTGACAGTAGAATCGTATAGCGTGCATTGTGCATGACCAATTCCAGTGTAGTTGGGTCATGGTGCCCCTCGTCTACTCTACAGATGGACGGATGTGTACGCTAGGATTACATCCATTGGTGGATGTAAAAATAAGCTGAGAAAAAGCGTCCGAAAAGCAAATCAGTGACCGGTACACGGCCAACAATCTGGGAGGTCCCGAAATCATCATCAGCCCGAAGAATCTCGCTGGAGTGCCTCAAGTTTGCTCCACGAGGAATGCTCGCGGACGTCCCCAATTGCATCTATTGGACATCCTGGTATGTTCTCACCGATCGCCCAGGACCGGGATCTTCGGCTCACCTGTCATCCAACGAGTTCTGTGGAGGCCAGGATACAATTTTCCTCGTGTGTTCGTTTTCCTGTGGGTGAGGCTCGCACCAATCTCTTGTTGACGAGCCGCCATCCAGAGTCCAGCTGAAAGGGCAACCGTACGCCATTGGTTGGGAGATCCTCGCCATGTGATCCTGAGAACATGGCACATGACTATACGTGCTCTCTCCGCACTGCACGTTCCCCGGCGTGACACCACCGGCTTCCTCAAGCACAATGCGACTCGTCCGTATCATCGTCATTGGTGCGTCGGGAGTCAAGCATAGAGACTGCACATACTTATCCTCTGTTAGGGACTCCTACAAGCGGAAAGACCACCCTTGCAGCTTGTCTGGTAGGCTTCCACGATGACTCACCCGACCTTGGCCCTGAACATCTCTTCAGAACGTGCCATACAGGAGGCGATGCGATGATAGCTCATTCAGACTAGAAGCCATGGAATCTGTGGGTGTTCCAACGAAACTGGACGACAGCATCAACTTCATTCTCGCAACGTTCCCTTTGGGGGACATCACCTGTGTCGAACTGGCCAGCACCGCTAACGAGTTGGCAAACCAAACGATCGAAGTCTCTGCTCATCCACCACCCGTGTGCCTCGTCGGGACGAAGTCCGACCTTGTACAAAACGACTACTCCGAGATCGACCTCGCCACTCGATGTCTGAAAGCCGATTGTGCTTACGAATTTGACCGTGAATACGTTGCAGTCAGTTCACTCTCTGGGTCTGGGATACCTGATCTTTGCGAATTCATTGGTAAGGATATTATTCGATGTCATCCATTTGCGCGCTTAGATGAAACAGTAAACACACTCTACCCCCCAACGAGAGATAACGCCGCACCTTCGCTGACAAGGATCGTATGTAAACTGGGAAACTGGTCGCTGGATGCCATAGCAGCCATCTTCGCTCTCCCGGTCCCACCGAACGTGAACCAAGATGTAGGCACCAAGTGTCCCCCTGGGCTATGTGATTCTAATGAGGTCCACAGACACCGGATTCTGAAGAGTTGGACATGGCCACGCTCGAAAGCTCCTGGGAAGATGGCCCGATCGCAAAGGAATGGGAGGAACATTTCGCACAATTCGCGAAACCCATCCTAGGCGGCCGCATCGCCTCACGGAAGATCACTCCAAACCTGATCGCAAAACGCACCAACGAGTACGAACTAGCAAACATACAGTTTGTTCGACGACACACGAAGATACCCGTTCCTCAACCGCGTTACGTTCACCTCGGTCCAATCTGGCTGGTTCAAGATTTCGTTCACGGGAGAATGCTTCTTGAACGCTGGCCGTCTCTCGGCTTCTTTATGCGCTTCCGCGTCGCGTGTACTTTACGTGGGTACGTTTCTCAACTCCGCAAGCTGCGTGGCACGATCCCTGGGTCGGTCGTGGAAGGTCACACGAGCGGGGTTTTATTCGACGATATCCAATGCGGCCCTTTCCCCTCGCTGTGGTCGTTCAAGAGCTTTTGCGAGGAAGTGGCTTGGCATGCCTGGGAAACGACGGCCCGATACCGTCTCAGCATGGTTCCGCCAGAGCCCGTCCCACTTCCCCCGATCGAGGGTGATCTCAAGGATTGGTCCCTTGTGTTCACTCACACAGACCTCAACCTTGGAAATCTAATCCTATCCGACGATGGGGTCCTTTGGGTGATCGACTGGGCCAACAGTGGGTTTTACCCAAAGTGGCTGGAGACGGTCGGAGTGGATCAATTTGGTGGGCCAGAGTCATGGAGGCGGTATCGATGGTTTATGGTAGGGTTGTATCCAAGATGGGAGTCACTCTGGCATCGCGTCATGCAAGATGTACATCGCTACTGAGCGACTGTCCGTAAGAGCAGACGCATCTCTATCCCTCCTAGAAGGGTGCCAGTAGCCGAGTTCCGTGCCACCCGCGACCCGATAGAGTGGGTGGGGTCTCGACAGTTCCCTTTGTAAGTTCACAGATATTGCGCTGTACATGTTGCAGACCTTACGGATGGTCGATTAGTCACTCGGTGGTCTGGGGAGGTCGTAGTAGTAGGCTCTGGCTCTTTTGCTCATCGGGAAAAGTTGCGATCACTTTTTACTTTTGGCACTTTTATCGGACTTGTTGTATTTTACGTTGGTAACTTATTGACTTTTTAGTTGTCCGACAATGGGGTCTTTTGGGTGATCGATCGGGCCAAGATTGGGTTCAACCCACAACGACTGGAGACGGTAGGTCGACACCCAAGCATGGAATCACTTCAGCACTGCATTGTGCAAGATATACAGTTGCCGTACAACGGGGTCGTGGTAGCGAACTCCCTAATACCAGCCTCCGGTTCTGGCAGGTGCCGTTTGGATAATCGACACCATATGATCGGCCACGAGCACCCGGTGCCCACGTTCCATTCCTGACAATGAAAACCTCGATGTACAGTTCGTTGCACATGAGCTAGGGACGAACGAACGGTGCACAATCAGCATGTTACACATTCCGCGTCTGATACATTTTACTAGGCATTCTTCTCTTTCTACTGTACGTTCCGAAACTACTTGCGACGGACGATGATGAATGGAAGCTGTAATGCGGAAAGTCAATACGACGGCAAGTGGGTGTGGAAACAAACACAGTACCTCTACATCTTCACCTTCCTCATCGGAAGCCATGACCTCAACAATAAAGAAGGGGACGTGCGCGGGAACTTGTTTCTTGCTTACGTTCTCAATAAGCCGCGTGAATTTCATAGGAAGCCTCTCCTCGCTCTGGAGCGTCAAACGATGTGAGTAACCTGGGTTAATCCTGTTTAGATCCGACAAACCTTCTTCTTTCCAACAAAGGAACTCCAGAGCATGCTGACACCCTCGGACACCATCATGATATCCAGCTTCAGCTCTCTCTGGAACCAATCGAGGAACTCCTTGAGAGTAGGATCTCCCTCGAACTCGATCCTGTCCCACAACGTCCATTCCCTATCCGCATACTTCTTCTTTGGCGCGGCGATGGGCTCGGAGAAACCGAAGAAGGGAAGAGCCAAGTTAACAAACCCATTCTTGTATGATTCGACGTTCTTCTTGCCATCGATGATCTTGTACAGCTCTAAGCACACAAGACCGGTGACGAGTGAGGTTGTGGTGGCAATGGCGGGAATGATCTTTCCAGCAATCTGCTTGGTGGTATGACGGTCGGCGATCGGGATACTGTAGTTGGTGGCTCGCAGGTTCGAGGCGGCGGTGATAAAGTCGATGTGGAAGTTCGTGTCGTCGTCCTTCTCGAACTCCACCGGATTTAGTCGGTAGCCGGCCAAGGAAGATGGAGCGGGGAGATTATCGATAACGGTCGAAGCATCTTCATCACCTGCGGCGGCTTCCGGATCGGCCTCGTTCTCGTTCACCTGGATCCTCACACCACTCTTGGGGGTGAATTTAGGAACCGCAACAGCATCAGCAGCCTTCTTATAGTAGTTTTCATCGGAGGTTCCCTTCAGCCCATAGATGAATGCGCGTAGGTTGGCAGCGGCGATGATAAACGAGAGGTGGGTGGGCTGGATAGTACCTTCAGTTTGCTGCTGAGGGGACTGGGTCACCACTACTCACATCACTGGAGTCAAAGGTAAGGGAATCGGGAGCACGTTTGGGACCGCTCCAAAACGGTTGGCCAGTGGTGGTCGTAGCGTCTTTCGGCAAGCTGAACAGGAGCTGTTGGATCGCATCGTTGTATTTGTCCTCGAACAGCAACCTCGCCCAAACAATACATTCGTCGAATGTCAATGGTTTCTGGGTGACCAAAGACGCCAAGATCTGCTCGGCCTGCTCAGTCTGCTGTCCTGAATACTTCAGGTTGCTCTCGAGGTAGTTTGGCTCGCTGAGGAAAGAATTGACCAATTGTGGTGGCCTAACGAAAAGGGTATCGAATAACGTGCGCGCCCACTGTGTTGGCTCCAGTCAGTTTGGCTCAGACCCCTCGATAGGACAAAATACCTCGATAGTGTGAGCAATAGCATTCGGGAAGCTTTTGACTGTACATGATGGAGCTTGTTTCTCGGGAGGATCCTGAGACGAAGAGTAGGACTCCGTGATGTATGGAAGCACGACTTGTGTATTTCCCTTGGTTCCGAGGGTACCCGATTCTAACAGAGGCTTCTCGTATATGATACACCTCCTGTCCATATATTGCCCTATAAAAATGTGAGGCAGTCAACAGTAAAAACGCCCGAGCTCAACTCACTGGCAACAACATTGTCGAGGGCGTTCGTGACACCGTCAATACCAGCGAAGAATTCATCATTGTAGATGTCTAAAACAAGGTCAGCGTATGCCGGTGTGATTCGTTCGTCCGTTTGCAGACATACTTTCGGTAGCAGCACCCACGGCCTCCTGCTTGGTGAAGATATGACCCTTCAACTCAGGGTTCATATCCGACACGGCAGCGGCAGCAACCTCAGACTTGAAGTTGCCTAGATCCTTCGCTCTGAACAAGAACTGTCGATTAAGGTTACTCTTCTCGATGGTATCCAAATCCGTAACGTGGACAACGCCATTCGATCCAGTCGCGACGCCCATCATACTCCAGTTTTTCAGCATCTCGCATCCGATGGCACCAGCACCAACCAAGAACTGCCTATGGTTGGCGATCTTGTCTTGGAACTTCTTCCCGAACACGGCAATCTGGCCATCATGTCGCGAGTTGAGAGGTTGGGTATCTGCCTCAGTGGGCAGTTCATCGGGTAGAGATTCGAGAGAGTCGAAATAGAGGTGCTGGACGGCAGGGGTGAACTTGGCAGAAATGGCCTTGAGGACCTCCTGGGCGACGAAACCACCGATCACAGCATTTACAGGCGCAAGATCTCCGGTAGCCTGGAAGGACAATTCCTGGACGGTCTTCTCGTCGATTTCAGCATCAATTGTCTTGGCAAGCGAGACGAGTTCTGCAGCATCCTCTGCATTTCGTGGTCGCGGAAGCCTCTCGTGTTGTTCCCGGAACTGCGAGAGGGCTTGGAAGCCCGCGTGAAGGGCGGCGGGACGATCGAATTTGGCGAAGTCGGTGATGAAGA